>ERZ1674175.72-NODE-72-length-24485-cov-45.196766_pt1 | contig 24485 bp, 16 predicted proteins | sample MGYA00581299_ERZ1674175 | MGnify/ENA primary metagenome ERZ1674175 (study PRJEB41354, sample SAMEA4873317) | human saliva metagenome | biome: human-associated habitat [ENVO:00009003]; feature: mouth environment [ENVO:08000002]; material: saliva material... | reverse complement strand
GTTATGCCTTTACCTATGGCGAGGGTGCGTTCAACAAAGATGTGCTTACGGGTGTAAAGCAACTCGATGACAAAGGTGCAGAAGTGTCTTATCAGAATTTCGACTATTATGATGATGTACAGGCTGCTAAGGGGTATGTGCCTTTTAAGAACAGCCGAGAGAAGTGGGATACCCATAATGACAGATTGGATGCTGGGTTCCTCAACCCGATTACAGCTGTGGGTGGTCGTTTCAGTGATAAACCCACTGCATTGGGCGGTTCATTGAGTTCATCCATTGGTGGATCATTCTATGCCGGTGTCGGTCTTGGCGATGGTAGTGCAACGACAAGTAATACAGCAGGAGCATCTTTTAGTTATTCAAATGATAAATCAAGCGGACTGTCCACCTTTGCGGACATCAATGGTGATGGTGCCCCCGACAAGGTGTATAAGAAAGATGGAGCTATCTATTACAGACCGCAACAGCGTTCCGTTGATGGTGCGGTTATCTATGGAGAGCCCATCCGAGTTCGTGGTATCAGCAATTTCTCTAAGTCTAGTAGTAACTCCTACTCTGGAGGAGCCGATGTAAAAGCAGGATGGCAAAAGATTGTTGCCACCCTTGGTACAGACCTCTCCAAGACCTCATCCAAGACTACAGTTTATTTCTCCGATATCAATGGTGACGGATTGGTAGACCTTGTTTCTGACGGAAAGGTATATTTCAATCATATAGAGTTTGATGCTTCAGGCAATGCCATACCAACCTTTACGCTGAGCAGTGCAGACACACCAAGTCCCATTATTTACGACAATAGCAAGTTAGATACTTCCGTTGGAGCAGTCACGCCCGAAGAACAAGCCGAGGTCATTGCCAATTCTCCTATGGAGGATATGGTGCGTGTATGGCAAGCACCGGCAGCTGGTATTGTGAATATTTCGGGTGAAGTACGTTTGTTGAAGCCGACTGGTGACTTCGACCAGTCGGAATACGATAAGGCAGACGGTGTGCGTGTTGCCATCCAAAAAGGTGGTACGGAACTATGGCAGAAGATGATAGCCAAAGGTGACGAAACCGGTTATCCTGCCACCGCTTCAAATATCACTGTTCAAAAAGGTGATAAGATTTATTTCCGTGTACAGTCCGGCAATACCGAAACGAGTAACGGTGCATTCGATAACGTCACTTGGTCACCGGAAGTAATCTATCAAGGACTAACATCGGGAATACAGCCCAATGGCTACACCTCCAATGTATACAAGGCTACCGAGGGGGCTGTTTATACCAGTGAGGGTGAGATAGGCGTTAATGCCAAAGATATAACATTCTCCGGTAAATTCGTCAAGCCATCTACAACCGACGAGTTGACTATCCGTATCATTGCTGCCAATAACAAGACGGATGAACAAGGGAACAGCAATCCCAACTATGGGAAACGTACCGTATTCGAACGTACTTTTGCTCCCAAAGAATCTTTTAATGGAGATATAACAGCCTCTTATCAAGTAGCAGACGGCTTTGATAACCTTTCCTGTGAGGTTGTCGCTTCCTCCAACGTGGATTGGGCATCGCTGTCGTGGAAACCCATTGCCACTTATCGTGATTCCGTAGGTTCACCTATCAATGTGAATTTGGGTGTGCGATACAGCACTTATTCCGACACAAAGAGTTTACCAGCAGCCTATACCTCCACACAAGGTACAAGCCTAACGGTAACACCTACCGTACAGTTATCCTCTAACAACGTAAGCGGTAAGGTAACACTTACAGCCAAAACGGCAACGTCACTTATTTCCAAGAAAGAATATTCCATCGTTAATGGTTTGATATTTGGCGAACCGATGCAGATTACTTCCGCACCGTCTGAAAAACTTTGGTTCGAGTTCTTCTATTCCGAGACATTGGATGGTGTCAATGTAACGTTGTCGACAGTAAGTGTGGTGCCTTCGTCTTCTCCTGTCGCTACTAAGGTTAATGCCGGTTTCTATGCCAAGATGCAGGACAAGGGCTTTGGTGATCTTTATCGTGGTTGGGGCGGATTTGTGTACAATGCCGCTGACGGACGCTATGCCAAGCCTATAGATGAAAGTCTGCTAAAACTCCCAAAAAGTGAAAAAGACAGGCTCGACCCTATGAAGATGGTCTTTACACCTTTAGGAACGGACTTGAACACCTTGTCACGCTGGACAGGACAGAGAACAGAAATCTACCTTACGGCAACGGAAGCCGGAACAGCTCGATTGACGGAGCAGGATGTTGTACTTGGTAATCTCTTTGGAGAGATGGCTAATGACAATACAGTAAGCGGAGACTGCCTACAAGGGACAGGTGCATTTGCCATCACACAAAAGACCACCAGCACCAGCACTGTCATACAGACAGGTGTAAGTATGCTCACGGTCAACAATGCCACAGGCAGCAGCACCACTAAATCCACCATGATGGACTTCAATGGTGACGGCTACCCCGACATCCTTGCCGGCGGTATAATCCAATACACCAACACTCAAGGTGGTATCAGTGGAGAAAAGACAGATATTGGTACTATCAAGAGTAGCAATCTATCACAGACATGGAGCCTTGGAAGTATCCCTGTTGCGTCATTCTCAATAACGATACCACACGCTAAGAATTCTAAGAGTAACAATAATAACCTGAAGTCATCACTGGAAGGCAAAGCCAGCGTCAGTTTGTCATTGGGCACTCCTAACAATGAGGATTGGAGCGAAGAGAGCTTTATTGATATCAATGGTGATGGTTTGGTGGATCGGGTTTATCAGAATGGTGATGTTAGGTTAAACTTCGGATATACATTCTCCAAGCCAATCAAGTGGGATTTTGATAAGATACAAGGTGGTAACGCCACAACGTTCAGTACCGGTGGTGGTTTCAGTATCGGCAGTGGTAGTTATTCCGGGGGCATCGGACTTACGACTTCTGAAAATAAAGAAAAGTACAACCTTACCGACCTGAATAGTGACGGTTTGCCGGATAGAGTATGGATAGAAGGTAATGGCTTACTGGAGGACTACACCGTGCGTGTTGCATTCAATAATGGTTCATCTTTTGACCAGCCAATAGTGTGGAAGAGTGCTAAATCATTGTCAAATGCTTCTTCTACCTCAGAATCCGTCAATACCTCCTTTACCACACCTGTTACAATTCCTGTTGTAAACGTCAAGATTGCCGTCAATCCTGGGGTGTCACTCAGCCACAGCATCAATCGCCCTACCTATGCTTTGCAAGATGTGGACGGCGACGGCTACCTCGACATCGTAGAATCCGATAAGGAAAGTGAACTGAAAGTAACCCGCTCTGCCATCGGCAGAACGAACATGCTCAAGAGCGTGACCAACTCCCTCGGCGGAACCTTTACACTGGACTACGAACACAGTACGCCTACCTACGGCCTGCCCGGTGGTAAATGGGTAATGTCGTCCGTAACCATTGACGATGGTATCCGTGATGATGGACCGATGATGAAGACGATGTTTGCCTATTCTGATGGACAGAAAGATCGCCACGAGCGTGAGTTCCTCGGCTTTGGAAAGGTCGTAACCAAGAATATCGACACCGAACAGGGAGAATCCGCAGTCTATCGTCAGGCTGTGCAACTCTACGATGTGTCCACCTACTACGCACAGGGTAACGAACTTAGTGCCTCTGTGGAGGATGCCAAAGGCAACAAGTACACCGAGACACGTAATGAGTACGACGGCTACTACCTCACTGCCAACGGTGACAAGTACACTTTTACCAAGCAGACCAAGCTCTGTAGCGACCGCGCCTCTGCCTTCGTGCCGCTACGCTATACCGCCAATAAACAGTATGAGGGACAGGCAACCGGTATCACCACCTCTGAGGCTTGGAACGAGTATTACCTCACAGGCTATCACGGAGAGTTGAAGTCCTACAAGTTTAGTGATAAGGGCAAGTTGGGTGCTGACGGTTCGGGTAAGTTCGACTACCAAACCGCAATACAATATGCTCACAATGATAACAAACATATCTTCGGGCTACCTACCAACGTAACCGTAACGGGCGGTGATGGTAAGATTTATCATCAAGTTTCTGCGACTTACGATTTGAACTATGCCGACCATATTACACAGATTAAGCAACAACTCGGAAGCGGCGAAGCTGTCTCAGACTATACTTATAATGCTTACGGCAACATCATCAAGACCACGCTTCCTGCTAACAGCAAGGGACAGCGCATGTGGTACACCTACCGCTATGAGCCGGTGATGAATATGTATGTGGAGCGCATAGACGATGCCTTTGGCTACCGTAGCGAGGCAGCCAACTTCGACTACCGATATGGTATGGCACTCCGCCGTATGGATCTCAACCACTTCTATTATGAAACGGATATAGACAATCTCGGACGTGTGAAAGCTGTGCGTGGTCCTAATGAGTTGGCAACAGGTGTGCCGTACATCATTGCCTTTGACTATCAGCCTAAGGCTACTTTCGGCACCAATGGTATTACAGTGCCTGCTTACGCAGTGACCAAGCATTACGACATACAACACCCAAGCGATGATATGGAGACCGTAACCTTCGTGGACGGCTTCGGGCGTCCCGTTCAGGTGAAGAAAGACGGTGTGGTAACGACAGCTGCCAAGGGTAGTGCTCCGAAGGACGAGAACGTGATGATTGTCAGCGGACGCAACGTCTATGACGCTTTCGGTCGTGTGGCTAAGGCTTACTACCCTGTAACCGAAGCAGTGGGAAGCAAGACAGCCTTCAACAAGACCTTTGACAACGTGTCGCCTACCGTAACAGTGTATGATGTACTCGACCGTGCTATGAAAGTAACACTTCCGGACAATGCTGAGACCAAGACGGAATACTCTACAGATGCAGGTAGCAATGCACTCGTAACGACTGTAACTGATGCGTTGGGTAATCGTCAGGCTACCTATACCGATGGTAGTGGCAAGACGGTGAAGACCGAGCAACTCAGCGGACCCGATGGTATCATTACCACTTCTTTCGAATATGATGGTATCGACCGATTGGTCAAGGTAACAGACACCGAGGGCAACGTAACGACATCAGTCTATGATATGGGCGACCGTCGCACAGAGGTGAACCATCCTGCCAGCGGTATCACCACCTTTACCTACGATGCTTTAGGCAATGTACTCACCAAGCAGACAGCCAACCTCAAAAAAGAGGGCAAGACCATCAATTACGAGTACGACTACGGTCGTCTGACAGCCATCAACTATCCCGACCATCCGGAGAACAACGTGAAGTACCACTATGGTGGCATTCACTCTTCTTACAACCGTATCGGCAGATTGATGCTTCGCGAGGACGGTAGTGGTGCCATCGAATATTACTATGGCAAGATGGGCGAAGTCCTGAAGACCGTGCGCACGATGATTGTGCCTAATCAGGCAGTAGCAACCTACGTAACACAGTGGAAGTACGACAGCCACAACCGTCTGCTGGAAATGATTTACCCCGATGAGGAAAAGGTCACCTACGGCTACAACCTCGGCGGACAGCTCACCCACGTGCGCGGCTACAAGTCCTACGGCTACGACTACGTGCAGAAGATTGGCTATGACAAGTTCGAGCAGCGCAGCTACCTGAAGTACTGCAACGGTGCCGAGACCTTCTACAGCTACGACCCGCAGCGTCGGAGATTGCAGAATCTCGCGGTGAACGCTAAGGCAGGTACTATTATGGACAATGCCTACAGCTATGATGCAGTGAGTAACGTACTCGGTATTAAGAACAATGCTCCGCTCCCACAGAGTGGCAAGGCAGGCGGACAGATGAGCCACAGTTATACTTATGACCCACTATATCGTTTGGCAAGCGCAACGGGTACTTATAGGGGAACGGACAATAAGACGGCTTCTTACACCCTTGCTATGGGCTACGACAACATGCACCGCATCACGAGCAAGAAGCAACATCTCTCACAGACAGGTGTACAGTTCGAGGGCACGCTCAACGCAGGCTACGAACTCGCTTATACTTACGGCAAGGATGCGGGCAGGAAGTTCCAACTCGACAATGTTCGTGATATTAACTACCGAACGGAAGAAACTCCGACGGACAGCACGAACATCAACAACGGACACAAGTACGCTTACGACCTCAACGGAAACCTTGTCTACATCAACACCTCTCGTGTAAAGAAAGACGGCAAGGAGGATGAAAAGGCAAGTGAGCAGAAGTACCGTTGGGACGAGGAAAACCGCTTGTTGGCAGCTGATGAAAACGGCTTTGTGAGCAACTATTGGTATGATGCCGATGGCGAGCGCACAGTGAAGACCAGCGGTGAAAACGAAGCTATCTTTGTCAACTCCGAATTCTCGGGTGGTAACACCGGTACGGCACGCTTCAGTCTCTATGTCAGCCCTTACCTCGTAGCAGGACAAGGAGGTAAGTACACCAAGCACATCTACATCGGTAGTCAAAGAATTGTTTCTAAATTGGGCGACTTGGCTTCTTATGGTGCAGACCCAAGACGAATACCGTATGCAGGCAATGAAGCTGATGGTCTTACCATTAACTACAAGGATAAGTACAACCAGCAGTTACAATCCATTAAAGACAATTACAAAACGTTTGACTTGCCATATAATGGTAAGGACAACGACGACTACGTGAATGGTCAGGGCTTCTGCTGCAATGATGGTACGTTGGAGGCGGCACAGGCAAGGGCAATGAATGCCAACACACGTGCTGCTGTAGATAATAACTTTCATGATAAGGACAATTATGAAAAGCTACAGTTCTACTACCACCCTGATCACTTAGGCAGCAGTAGCTACATCACCAACCTTGATGGCGAGGTCATGCAACATATCGAGTATGTGCCGTTCGGAGAGGTCTTCATAGAGGAACGCAACAACACTTGGAACACGCCTTACCTCTTCAACGCCAAAGAGTTTGATGAGGAAACGGGCATGTACTACTATGGTGCGAGGTACTATGAACCGAGGTTGAGTTTGTGGATGAGTTGTGATTTAATGGAAACTAAATATCCAGGTGAAAGTTCATACACTCTAACACACAATAATCCTATAAATTTACTTGATATCAAAGGAGATAGTATTGCAGTTTTAAGAATAAATTCAGAACATTTAGCACTTTTGATTCAAAATAAAGAAAATAAATGGGAGTATTATTCTGTAAATGGAGATAATGTATATGTTTCAGGAAAACATTCAGGTGGACGGACTTTCGATGATTTAGGGGAACATAAATTTAATAGTCCACAACAATTCTTAGAAAGTAAATACAATAGAGAAGGAGATAAGAACGATAAAAGTATTGCTAATTATGAATTTACTTCTGCATATGTTATTCCGACAACGAAGAAACAAGATGATATCATCCGCAAAGAATTTGTAAACATAAGCAAAGAAGAATACTCGCTAAATCCATTAAAACCAAATCATTGTGGTACAGCAGTACAGCGTAGTTTGCAAAAGGCAAAGATTGATACTAAGGAAACTAAAATTATTCCTGCGACATCTCAATTTTCACCTCCTATTTATAAACGTGAAGATCCTTATTTTCCATCTTCTGCATATAAAGCAATAAAGCGAAATAACCCAAAAGGATATGAAATTAGAAAAAGAAAATAAGAAAGAACTATTTCATCTTTATTGGATAATCCAAGGTATAATTTTGATCTTTGGTATAAAGGGAATAGGGAATCTACCTTTAATTGGTGGTAGTTATCTTATAACTATCACCATATTAAACGTTTTTTTTAATAATAAGTTTCTAAAAACGATCATTATAAGCATGTATCTAATTTATTCATGTATATATATCTTGGCATCTATATATATTATGATGATGATAGATTTTAACATTATACCTCTTGCTATATTAATAATTGGATTTTTCAATTTTATTTATATTTTTATTATGAAAGATTTAGAGCCTTGACCCCCTAAGCCATACAAGGGCATATCTCAACACCCATATAAGGGTAACGGGCAATACCCTTATATGGATATTCATCATTACCTTTATATGGGTATTAAAAGCCGTAAGCAATAAACAGAAAAGAACGACGTTAAACCCAAGACGAATACCGTATGCAGGCAATGAAGCTGACGGTGTGACTGTCAATTACAAGGATAAGTACAATCAGCAGTTGCAATCCATCAAGGACAATTACAAGACGTTCGATTTGCCATACAACGGTCAAGACAATAACGACTTTGTAAACGGTCAGGGCTTCTGCTGTAATGACGGCAGTTTGGAGGCTGCGCAGGCACTATTTATTAATCATGATTTAAAATAAAGAAAAATAGGATGTTTTATTTGTATTCTTATTTTTTTTCTTATTTTTGCAAAACTACATTACAATTAATTATAATTTTTAGTTTATGGCACATATCATTATTAGAACACAAAATGGCGAGGAACATACAATTAACCTTTTAAAAGATGACTTTCTTTGGGAAGTTGTGGAAACAGATGAGCGTGAGATGGGTATAGAGCGTCTACATGAAGCAACACTTGACGAAGATATAGATGGCGAGCCTGTTACTTTTATTTTTCACGTTTGGGAATATCCAGAAGGAAGTCTAAATAATGAAGAGATAGAGGTTGAAGGAGCAGATTTAGTTCAAGGGTGTTCGTTATTTGATTTTATAGATCTCTATTGAAATTAGGAAATAATTGTATTAATACCCGTTGGCGGAATTATTTTAGTGCATACTTAATTCTGCCAATGGCTCTGTTGTTAATGAAGTTTACGTATTGCAGAAAAGTGAGTGCACTAATTTTGTCAATGATTCTGGCAAACAAACCATTCGTTATTTTCGCATAATTTCTGATGACCAAGAGCTGGTCTGTAAGTTGTGAGAATAGTGTTTCAATCCTCTTTCTTGATTTTGCAAACGGAATGAATGTCAGTTTCCAGTCCTTTTGGTTGTGCCGATAGAGACACTCCAGTCTTATGTGTGCAGTTTCGAGCAAATCAAGCTGTACGTTAGCTCCAACATACCCCTTGTCGCCATAGATGTTACAGTCGTGATAAGTATGTTTTACATCTTTCATATAATGGAGGTCAGCCATACTTGCCTTTGACAGATCGTAGGAATGGATAACTCCGCTTAAGCCACAGAGAGCGTGTAACTTATAGCCAAAATAGTATGTATTCTGCGAAGCACAGAAACCGAAGTCGGGAGCCTGCGAGAAATCGCCAGTACGTCCCATCTTACAACGTTTTCCTCTTGCTACCCTACAGACCTCTATTGGCTTGGAGTCAACAAAGAACTGTTCCTCTCCGCCATCCATTTCCATGGCTATCCTCTTGCGCAGTTCCTCACACAGACCAGCGGTTTTCTTCCTACGGTCATTGAACAGCCTCCTTGATATGAGATTGGGAATGTTGTCCTTGTACTCTTGCAAGTTATAGTCGAACAACCACTTCTCACTATCAATACTCTCTGTCTCTGCCGTCAGCGATAATGCCACTACTTCCAAATCCGAAAACATAGGAACAGGACAACGGCGTGGAATGTTACCATTTTAATTGACGAGATTTTCAGAGAATTGCTTGCATATCTTAAGTATTTTGACGAATTTTGTATAAAGGTTGTACATACGATGGTTTGAACTTAACGTTTTGAATACTACTAAGTTACTAAAAAATCAACGACATGTGCAACTTTTTATTCATATTTATCAACTTAAATTAATTCCGCCAACGGGTATACTCTCAATGATAAGACTATTCGTGTGTTGGTTAAAAAAGGATTTTTTAATAAAGAATTATCACAAATATATAATATGAGTAGTACGCTATCTCACGAAAGTTTCCACACACAAATACGTGGAAAGTCTCGTGAAGAAGAAATTCAAGTTATAATGAGACAAATGCAAGCACCAGAGTTCAAGAAGACAACAGATACATTTAGGGAAGGAACGGCTGGATACCTTCAAGAAGAATTGCAAAAATTATACAAAGAAAATAATCGCATATTTAATAAGTATATAGGAAAAGCATCCGAACTTTTAAAAGCAAATGGTGTAAATAGTGTTCCTATTTATTTAAATGGTGGTAATGAAATACAATTTTAAATATAAAGTGCAGTCCACTGGCAAGAAGTTAATGGACTGCAAAATACATTATTTTTATTTTATAGGTTTTATTGTTCTCTTATTTTGGATAATGTCATGTAAACCTCATAAAAAAAATGGTGCTGAAATTATTTGCGAGGGTTCTTATTGCTTTTGGAAAACAAAGGAACATGAAGATGATAATAATTTTATTTATTATTATTTTAACAAATATGGACAATGGTTTATTTACGAGCATATCGATAAAAATAAAATACAAAAATATTATCTACGCGATCAATTATGGAGCGAGAAGTGGTCGCTATATAAAGATAGTCTATTAATTTTAGGAAGTGATAAATATAATATAAAAAGCATCAGTGATTCAGTAATTGTTATAAGCAGTTATGATAGTATCTATAAATTATACAAAATAGACAAAAAAAGCAAAACTTTCAGAATGTTGCAGAATACTTTGAATAACGATATTTAAAGTTTTGGTAATGCCCTTGATTGGGAGTTGTCATTATAATATATGGTAATTATAAATCTTCTCTCAAAAAGAAAATGTTCCTTGGCTATAAATAGATAAAACTATGAATATAAAAAAACAAATAACAGTTTGCAAAACGGATGCTGAGATTAAAATTTATCCTGAATCTAAAAATGAATTAGGATTATGGATTGCACATCCACCATGTTTTGTAGTCTCTGTAAATGATGTTCGCAATATAGAATGTATGATAAATACAGCTTTGCGATATAGTAATTCTGGAGTACTTGTAACTGAAGAAACAGCAAAGAATGTACTAACAGAAATGCGTTTTAAGAGTTGGAATATATTATATAAATCGCATAGAGTATTTAGTTTTTCTTTGGCTGAAAAAAAAATATTATAACGCCTTTTGTATATAAAAAAAACGGCGTTTTCCCAGATTTAGATGCAAAAAAGACTTTTGATATAGGTGATTGTAATAATGCAATTGGATTATTACTGAAGTTGTAATGATATCCTACTATGTGAGGTTACCAAGACGGTACGCACGCTGATTGTGCCTAATCAGGCTGTGGCAACCTACGTAACACAGTGGAAGTATGACAGCCATAACCGCCTATTGGAAATGATTTACCCCGATGAGGAGAAAGTAACCTACGGCTACAACCTCGGTGGACAGGTAGACCATGTGCGTGGCTATAAGTCTTACGGCTACGATTATGTGAATAAGATAGGTTACGACAAGTTTGAGCAGCGCACCTACCTGAAGTATTGCAACGGAGCGGAGACGTTCTACAGCTACGACCCTGCACGCAGACGTTTGCAGAACCTCGTGGTGAATGCTAAGGCAGGTATTATTATGGACAATGCCTACAGCTATGATGCAGTGAGTAACGTACTCGGTATTAAGAACAATGCTCCGCTCCCACAGAGTGGCAAGGCAGGCGGATAGATGAGCCATAGTTATACTTATGGCCCATTGTATCGTTTGGCAAGTGCAACGGGAACTTATAAGGGAACGGACAATAAATCCGCTTCTTATACGTTATCTATGGAGTACGACAACATGCACCGCATCACGAGCAAGAAACAGTACCTCACACAGACAGCTGTGCAGTTCGATGGCACGCTCAATGCAGGCTATGACCTCAACTATACCTATCAGAAGGAAGACGGCAAGAAGTTCCAGCTGAACAATATCCGAGATATAAACTATCGCATGGAGGATATTCTTACGGACAGCACAACCATCAACAATGGTCACAAGTATGAATACGAGGTCAACTATAAGCTCGGCTGATTGCTTATTTAACATGGATGAATGTTACAAGTAACAAAATAAAAAAATATGAAAGTTGCATTATTACAATTATCGGATATTCATATAAAGTCGGAAAATGACTTTATTATTAAGCATCAAGAAGATTTTTATCGTTCTTGTAAGGCACTTATTAATGAATGTACTAAATTAATAGTAGTTATTACTGGCGATATAGCATTCAGTGGTAACGAAAAGGAGTATGTAGTTGCTTATAATTGGCTAAAGCAATGCGAAAGCTCTTGGAAGAGAGAAGCAAGCTTTTTAAATTCAGTAGAGTACATCGTTGTCCCTGGCAATCACGATTGTGATTTTTCTAAACAAACTGATGTTAGAAAAATGATTATAAGCACAGTATCTAAGCAAGATGAGATAGGTTCAGAAGATATTATCTCTACATGCCTCTCTGTTCAATCTAATTTTTGGTCTTTCTACAGTAAATTACGAAATGAAAATTTAAATCCATCGATATCGTGGACACAAGAAGTTAAATTGAAACAGGATTTTAGCATTATTTTTAACTGCTATAACAGTGCATCATTATCTCAACTAAACGAGCGACCTGGTGAATTAATTATACCACAGAACAAATTCATAGAAAGGCAGAATATTCATCCACAGGACATTGTGGTTTCACTATTTCATCATAATACTGCATGGTTAAGTCCAAACTCCCCATTAAATAATAAGAAGACTTTTGAAGAACATATATTTGCAACTTCAAACATTGTTATGTGTGGCCATGAGCATTCAGAAAAAAATAAAAAAATCTCATCATTATTAGATTATCAAGAACTTATATATTTGGAAAACTCGGCTTTACAACACGAAAAGATTTCAAAATATGGATTAATTATACTTGATACCGATGATAAAAATTTGACTCGTCACCAATTCGAGTATTCTGACAAAGGTTTTCGTTCATCTCAGGAAAGCAGTATGTTTACTATACGGAAACAGCAATCTGGAGTGATGTTTACGAATGCGTGGGCGGAAAAGTTGGAAACAATTAATATTCCCTTAAAGCATATACACAAACACACACTACAACTATCAGATATTTTTGTTTTTCCAGACTTAGAACCTCTTTCGGATATTAGTTCGGAATGTCTTCAGTATATAGATAGTGAGGAACTTTTAGGAAATTCAATAATAGAACGGGTATCAGTTTTAGAAGGCGAGAATCAAGCAGGAAAAACTTCTCTTCTACAGATGTTATGTATATCTTGGTACAAGAAAGGTGTGTACCCAATCATGGTATCAGGTAAAGCTATTAAGCATCATAATATATCAGGTCAATTAAAATCCTCTTATAAAGATCAATATCAATACAGGGAATTTAGTTATGATCAATATATGCAACTTGATAGAAGCAAAAGAATTATACTGATAGATGACTTAGATGAATCGACAATCAACAATGATTATAAATCAAAGTTACTGGAGTGGTTATTATGCAATTTTGAAAAGGTTATTGTGACAACCAATTTACAATTGAATTTGCATAGTGTTTTGTTGCACTTAAATAATACAGACAACTTAAAGCATTTTAGGATTTTATCTTTGGGCTACCATAAACGAAATGCATTAATTGAAAAGTGGATTAGATTAGGACAAGATGTAATAACTTTAAATGAAGAAATGTTGCTTAGTGAAGTTAAGCAAGCATATGATAATATCTCTGTCTTATTAGGACAGCAATTAATACCGTCTTATCCTGTTTTCATTCTATCTCTTTTACAGGGTTTAAATCAAGTGTTTGACAATTTTGACATTTCAAAAACTTCATATGCTTTTTGTTACAATTCTCTCATTATTGCCTCATTACTAAAATCTGGCACTGTAAAAGAGAAAATCAATGGTGTCTTGAAATTCCTATCTGAATTTGCATATTATCGGTATAAACAACATACAGAAAAAAAATACTTTGATGAGAATAATTTTAGGGCATTTTATAATGACTACAAAGAAGACTACAACGCACCATATTCTGCAGAGGCCTTATTAGAAAATCTGTGTAATGCTGATATTATTCGGTGTGCAGACAGTGGTTGCTACACATTCTCATATAAATATATTTTTTACTTTCTTGTTGCACAAAAGATTTCACAATTGGTCAATGATAATCAAGCTGATGGAATCGTACAAGAATTATGTATGAATTTGCATAGAGAACGTGAAGCTAATATTTTGATATTCTTAGTCTACCATAATGGTACGGAAAAACAAATGGAGGATTTACTATTTGCTAGTATGCTTCCATTTGAAGACTACAAACCTATAACCTTAGACCGTGATGACCCTTTATTTAAAGGAATAAATGATATTGTAGATGGTATAAAATCAGAAGTTATGCTTCAGAATGTTGATCCTCGTGAGAATAGGGATATTGCTCTAAAAAAATCAGATGACATGAAAAGAAAATTTGAAAGAAAGAATCCACAAATGCGACCATCTGAAGAGGACTTTGAAAAAAACACTTGTCTACGTGATCTTAATAATACGTTTAAAATTATAAGGATACTAGGTCAAATTGTAAAGAATCAAATGGAGACTCTAAAAAAAGAGCAAATTCTAAAACTAATTGAAGAATCATACAATGTTTGCTTTCGTTCCATTTCTTTTTTTTGTTCTTTGATAGAGGATTCAAAAGAAGAGATTGTTCAATACATACTGGATAAATATAAGGATAAAACTAATATTAAAGAATCTGAAATACGGACAAGAGTACAGAAATTGCTTCATATGCTACTTTACCAGCAATGTCTTAAATCATTTACTAATTTGTCAAGTGCTGTAGGAACTTCAAATGTTCCTGAAATATATGATGAAATTGCAAAACAGATAGGAACACCAGTTGCCAAAATTATTTCTTTCACTATTAATACTTACTATAACAAGATGCGTATTAATGATTTAGAAGAATTGCTATTAGAATACGAAAATAATCCAGTAGCAATGGAGATTGTAAAAGCTCGGGTATTAAATTATGTGTATAATAATTATGTAGAATTTTCTCAACTTCAAAAGATTGGACAGCTATGTCATCTAAAACTTATTAACAATGCAGAAGTTATGAAAAACACTAAACAATCCAAAAGAACCAGTGTTCAATTTAAGTGAAATCAATAAGATTCATATAAGCCAATGCGTCGGTTTTAGGAATTAATTGGGAAGGAAATTATAGATTAAACGGAGAAGATGTTTTAAGCGCAGCTTTAGATATTGTTGGAGTAGTAGATCCTACTGGAGCAGCTGATGGAATTAATGCTATATTGCAGGCTCAAAAAGGAGACTGGGGCGATGCTTTAATAAGTAGTGCAGGATTATTACGGGTCAGTCGTAAAACCCAGTTGCACTCCTCTCCCCTCATGCACATAATTTCATAAGCCTGTAAAGGAAGAAAGGAATGTCCGTTACTCCCCTGAACTGTGCCCTGAAGGCTTTGACTTTTGCGTTGAAGGATTCAGCATTGGCATTTGTGGCTCTGTTGACAAAGAAATTGAGTATGGTATCATAATGGTTCTTAAAGGTGTCAATCACCGTATAGAAGTTGTCCACCCCAACTTCTCCACCTTATTAAACCATCTTGCCAGTTTCAGCCTTGCCGCATCCTTGATGCTTCCGGCATTATAAATATCGGTAAGTTCCATGGCCAGGTCATAGGCTTTTTTGAGTTCTGGGTAGTTTTCAAAGATTATTTCCGCCCTTAGTCTTTGCGATTCCGTCCACTTGGACTTGTGTTTAGTCAGTATAAACTTCGCTCTGGCAAGCAGTTGCTTGCGTGTGTCACCGTTGCTGTATCTGAATGGCTTGTAGGTTTCGTTCTTGGCTTTGGCTTCCTTCATCTCCTCATTTTCCTTATCCCTCGCAGTCCACCGGTAGGCTATGCGCATGTCGTCCAAAGCGTCATAGTAAAGCTTCTGCACATGAAACCTGTCACCGGTGATGAGTACCTTGGGGAACACCGTGCGCGCAATGATCATCATAGGGGAAGACAAGTCGAGCGTTATCTCCTTGACAGTCTTTCTTTTGGAAAGGTCAATCTTTTCTAGAACACGGATCACATCTTCGGCTTTTGTTCCCCTGACCACAGCTACCAGCGTACCCCTGCCACCTTTGCCAGCCTTGTTGGTCAGAAACGTATAGACCTCACCGCTACTCAGACAAGTCTCATCGATACTCAGGCTCTCTCCCAGGTTCTCATCAAACAGCAGCCAGTCTCCGGTATGCGACAACTGCACCCACTGACGATAATCGCAGAAATGCTCCTTGTATTGGGTGGAAAGCTGCTTACCGTCTACGCCATAATGAGAGCCGATACCTGTAATGCTCTCTGCAGTAGACTCAATTCTATTCTTTTAAAAAAGAAACGAACTCAGGGGAAAGTTTGCTGCCCTCAGCCGTCAGGTCATCGTAAGAATAACTGAATATCTCACCCGTGGAACTGTCACGCCATTTTCGACGGCGGACATGAAGGTAAACGGGCTTGCCACGAAGGGGAAAGTTATGGACAACCCGTTCGGCGGTAAAGCCGTAACTGCTTACTGTGCCGGCCTTGCGGTCTGCCTCTTCCATAAAGTTACGCTCATCCAACCAGAAGTCTATCTGGGAAATGCTCTCTTGGATATCTATCACATCAAAATAATCTGCGAGTATCTCTGGAAAGATATAACGTAACAATTACTCGGTCTTCATGATGCAAAGATAACAAATAACTATGAAATTATGTGTATGAGGGGAGAGGGTTGCAACTGGGTTTTACGACTGACCCCAAAAAACAGCTCACCTGACCAACTTTTATTAGTACTTATTTTGTTGATTTTCATAAAGTTAGATTAAAATTTGAGCCTATTATACCACACGAATATCAATAGCTAAATACCATACGATTATGGTAGCATTTTTAGAAAAGAACAGCTTTCACTGTGTTACTGGCGTGCTATAAAATAATGATATTTAGAATAAGAACCAAGACTTTTTAAATGAAAGAGCCGTGATAATATAGTTTAAATATTCTCTGAAAATTACTTTGTTTCAAAAAGTATTTATACCTTTGCACTCGGAATACAAAAAGAGGCAAATAATTGCAGTTTGCTTTCGTTTTGGTGCAATTGTTCCAATAACCTTTGCGCAAGGTTGATACAGCCCCGTCTGGGTAAAAAGGCGTATACTTTCCAAGAAACGTTAGATTCCAGGATTTAAAACATTAGTAGTTTTTTAAAGAAAGGAAACAGACAATGAAAAGAGATTTTAAGTTTGAAACCCTTAATGGTGAATCTATGTCCAATGTAAAAGGAGGAGGAGGCGAGCTAACAAAGGACACCCATATGTCACAGTCAACGGATCATGCGTGTGGTAGTCATGGTTGCCAATATTCATCAGGGCTGCTCATCAATAGAGGGTCATCAATAGAGGGATAGTCTTATAGTCAAACAGAAATAGAATGAGAAAACAAATCCTTTAGGCATTGGACATGGAAGCATAAAATTTTCTCAGACCAATTCTGATTAACTATAGAAAAGTTGCGAATCAGATAGTATAACAACTTTCTAAAATGTATAATGGGTGTGCTACTAATTTTTAGCACACCCTTAATATATAAACAAAAATGACAAGTGTTTGCAAAAATGATTTGAAAGAATTTGATTTAAATAATCAAATATACATATTAGACCCACTAGATTTGGAATTGTATCATATATATTCTCCATTAGATATAGAGCGTTTATATGAAAGTGTCATTATGCCCAAAAGAAATAGTGTAAAAATATCTTCGAGTTATAACTTTGACAAATCAAGTAGAAAAATAGATGTTGTTAGTTTGGACATTTCTCACGGATGTACTTTGAAATGTTCTTATTGTTATTTGTCAGCAGGGTATCATAAAAAAGAGATGATGTCTAAAGAGCGCTTTTTAGAGATACTAAAATTTCTTGCTAAAAATAATTCTAGTAATGTTACATTTTATTTTGCAGGAGAGGGAGAGCCAACTTTAAATTTCAATTTATTAAAACAAATTCCAAAGCTATGCAAGGAATTCGGATTTGAAAATAGTCATTTTGAAATAACGACAAATGGCACATTGTTGTCTTCTTCTGTTATTAAATTTTTTGAAGAGGAAAAATTTACTCTAGCTATTAGTCTTGATGGAGATAAGGAAAATGATAGCAAACGAGTATTTCTAAATAACAAACCAAGTTTTCCTTTAGTCATCAAAAATATTCTTACCCTTAAGAAAACTAGAATAAAATTTGCGTGTAAGGCAACAATTATGCCAGAGAATAAGCATATTGTACAAATGTTCCATTTTTTCGAAGATAACGAAATTCCTTTCTATCATGGGTTCGCTACAAGAGCATTTAATGACAGTTATTTGCCTCAAATAGAAGATGTAAATAATAATCTTAAGCAACAATTTAGTCTTTTAGTTGATTATTATGTATCTAGGATAAAGAACAATAAGTATGTTTACGCTCGCAAACTTATAGAAGACATAAGAAGAATCCAATGTAAGACAACGAGCTATACTGGATGTAGTGCTGGGATCAATTCCTTTTATTTCAATCTAAAAGGGGATATTTATGTTTGTTCTAGCCATAATAGTTGTAAAGAATTATGTGTTGGAAATATTCATGATGGTATTGATTACGAGAAAATAGACAAACATAATTTTTACCCAAAAGAAGTTGGTAGGTATGAAAAATGTAAAGATTGTTGGTTAAGACATCTTTGCTCTGGTTCATGTATTGCTGCAAAATGGCTTGAATCTAAGGATACGACTATACCATCAGCATATCATTGTGCATTAAACAAAATGTATTGGGAAGCAATTATTAGAATTTTCATACAGATACAACCATATATTAAGAATAATGTAAACTTCGGAGGTTAGCTATGAATAAAATGTTATTTTTCATAATTACGATACTTTTTGCTAATTTGTCAATAGATGCGCAGTCTTACAAAATATATGGCCATGTGTATTTTCATGACAAATCGCAACCACTTTCGTATGCATCTGTTAAAAATTGTAATACTCAACAAGTCGTATTGTCAGATTCCGTTGGATATTTCGAAATCCAAGTGAACAAAAATGACAGCCTTACTTGCAGTTATATTGGGTATGCGGATAAAGTTGCATCCATCTCGGATGAAAAAACAATAGATTTTTGCCTGGATAACAATGTACAAAATCTTAATGAAGTTGAAGTAATTGGTAGAAGAAAGGCTATCCAAATGTCACATGGTGGTTTTATTATCAACATGGATGTGATTAATAAAAATGGGAAATTGTTTTCTGACATATTACCACAAATACCCTTGATTAATATTAAAGGTGGTATCATATCTATGGTAGGTAAAAATGAAGTCCTTGTTTTCTTGAATAATCACCAACTTTATTTAAAAGGTGATGAATTAATAGCTTATTTGAATTCTTTAGGAGCAGAAAACATTCAAAAAATTCAAGTACTATCAACTCCACCAGCAAAATATGAAGCCAACGAGAATATTGGCATTTTAAAAATTGAAACACTGAAAAAAATAAACCCGGGATTACAAGCTAATTTACTGGGGAAAGGGAGTATTGCCCACTATTTATCTTATGGTACTTCCGCAAAAATTCTCTATTCAAGTAAAAAGTTTAGTGTAGAGACCGCGGTATTAGGTAGTTGCGAAAAACTATTCACGCATAGTCAATATAGTAATATATTCAAAAATTATATAGTATCTACAAATTGTCCTAAAAAAAGCGAGGAAAATTTTGCTGGAATATTAACAAATTTAAATTTAATTTTAGGTCAACATGATAATATATCAACAATGTTACAGTTGCCGTTACTTAGTAAAATTAATAATCGAGACATTGCTAATGATACGAAATATTTTTCTATAAACAATATACAGGAAGATTCCATAATGTCATCTAAAGGATATGGAAAGTCAGCTAATTATCAAACGAATTTAGAAATAAATTATGCTCATTCTTTCAATGACAAATCTAATCTCAATATTACACTTGGCTACATTAACAGCTATGAAAGAAACCATAGGAATTGGCTTTCACTTACAAAAACGGCATTAACAACATTAGATGAAAATTTTTATAGTGCAGGTCACCAAAAGAATGATATATATACTTTCAAAATGGATTTCGACAATTCGTTTAAGAATTGGAAATTTAGTGAAGGATATAAATTCTCTTATATCAACACAAAGTCATATAATGAAGAGGATGAAAGATTGGTTTATTCTACTTCACACAACTTGTTTGGATATAGAGAAGCTAACAATGCTTTATATGTAAATGCAGAGAGTTCAATAAAGTCAATTCAACTAAGTTTGGGCTTGAGAGCAGAATATACTTATACAAAAGGACTCTCTTATACTTTAAACACTATCAATAACAACCATTATTTAAGGGTATTTCCTGTTGTAGGTATAGAATACTTAATAAATAATAGTAATACTATAAGTATTGATTATTCTGGAAGAATTAAGAGACCAAATTTCCAACTATTAGACCCTTTTAGATGGTATACAAGTAAATATGATTACTCAGAGGGAAATCCATTCATGAAACCGTCTTATATACATAATGTAAGCTTGTCTTATATGTGCAACAATTCATTTTATACAAAAATGTATTTTACTAAGACCAACAAAGATTTTGGGAAAATGGTATTTTTGGATTCAGAAAATATTCAAAATCAAGTAGAACGAGCAGGAAACTTCTTTGACATATCTACTTTTGGGATTAATGTCGAATATAATTTTCAGTTGGGTTCTTGGTTAGAAACTAATTTGACTGGAGATATTACATATTCAAGCTATATTTCAAATCAGACATCCTTTAAGAATGTAAAAGGTTGGGGAAGTGATTTTTCGTTGAACAATTCATTTTTTTTAAGTAAAAGATTGACTGGCTTTTTGTACATTGAAGATGACATACCTGGATATTATAATTATAGAAAGGCAAAAAATGCCTTTCTTTTAAACTTAGGGCTGTCGTATACAAACAAAAATAAGACTATGATTGTTAGCATTAAAGCTGAAGATTTATTCAAAACATCGAATCCAAAATATTCTTATTATTCCAATGGGATTAAACAGAAGTTTAACAACTATTATGATAGTCAACATTTGGAAATAACTTTAATTAAAAAAATTGGAAATGTTTTTAACAAAGCAAAGCCAACTTTTCAGTCATCAAATTCTGAAGAAAGAAATCGCTTATAAACTCTTAGAGAAAAATAGTGCGGTAATGTAGATTTCAAAGTAACAAATGAAGAATCATTTTCCTATAGAATATCAGTATGATAGCATGCAATGTGGTATAGCTAGTTTGCAAATGGTATGTAAATATTTCGGCAGAGAATACTCTTTGGATTCTCTGTCGAAACTTTGTTTTGCTACTGCGGAAGGAGTCTCTCTGTTAGGTATCAATGAGGCAGCAAACACACTTGGCTTGCATACTACATGCGCTAGAGCAACAACTATGGTGCTAGGTGAAGTCCCTTTGCCTTGTATCCTTCATTGGAACCAAAATCACTTTGTTGTCTTGTATAAGGTAAAGAAAGGGAAGAAGTTCTATGTTGCAGACCCTGGAAAGGGATTGGTCACTTATGGCTTAGAAGAGTTCAAACAGCATTGGATAAGCACGAACTCCAATGGTGAGGACAAGGGCATTGCTATGTTCTTGGAAACTACTCCTGCGTTCTTTACTTATAAGATGCAAGGTGAAGAGAACATCAAAGAGAAGCGGTATTTCCGCTTTCTCTTTGGGTATGTGAAGAAATACCGCAAGTATTTCGGACAAATCATCTTGGGTCTGATAGTCGGGAGCCTCCTGCAGCTTGTTCTGCCATTCCTTACCCAATCCATCGTGGATGTCGGCATCAAGAATCAAGATATTGGCTTTGTTTGGCTTATTCTGTTGGGACAGTTGATGCTTACAATCAGCCGAACGGCAATAGACTTTATCCGCAGATGGTTGTTGCTTCACATTTCCTTACGTATCAACATATCATTGGTAAGTGACTTCTTCATCAAGCTATTGAAACTGCCTATGTCTTTCTTTGATACGAAACTCATGGGCGACTTGATGCAGAGAATGAACGACCATAGCCGTGTGAACAACTTCCTTACTCAGCAGACGCTCAACATCGCTTTTGCCATGCTTACTTTCGTGGTATTTTCGGTGGTGCTGTTTTTCTATAACAAATTGGTGTTTGTCATTTTCTTGTTGGGAAGCATTCTCTATGGCGTATGGATGACCTTATTCTTGAAGCGAAGAAAGGTACTTGATTACGAACTGTTTGAGCAGCAAGCTATCAACAACAACAAAACTTATGAGTTTATCACCTCTATGCAAGAAATCAAGTTGCAGGATTGTGAGCAGCGCAGAAGATGGGAATGGGAGGACACGCAAGCAGACCTATTCGGGGTACAGATGAAATCACTCAAACTCCAACAGACACAGGAGGCTGGAAGTATCTTCATCAATGAGGTGAAGAACATCATCATTACGGTAGTTGCAGCTACCGCCGTGATTCATGGGCAAATGACACTCGGTATGATGCTTGCCGTGCAATACATCATCGGACAGCTCAACTCACCAGTGGAGCAACTGATGAACTTCTTCTATTCTCTGCAAGATGTGAAGATTAGCTTGGAGCGAATCAACGAGATTCACCAGATGGCTGATGAGAATGGAAAGGAAGGCTTGCTAACTTCTATTGAAGATAAGAATGAGGGCATTGACATCAAGAGCATCATATTCAAGTACGACCAACATGCTTTGCGCAAAACCATAGATGATGTGAGCATTCACATTCCGCAAGGTAAGGTAACAGCCATCGTTGGCGCATCTGGCAGTGGAAAGACCACCCTCATCCGTTTGATGCTTGGTTATTATTCTGTCTTGGAGGGAAAAATCAACATTGGAAATACTGACATCAACAAACTCAACAAAAAGTGGTGGCGCAGACAATGTGGTGTTGTCATGCAGGATGGTGTTATCTTCTCGGAGAGTATCGCAAGAAATATTGCTGTTGATGATGGCGATATAGACAAGGAAAGGTTGTTGAAAGCTGCCGAGATAGCTTGCATCAAGGATTACGTGATGGCTTTGCCTCTGAAGTTCAACACCAAGATTGGGCGTGATGGCGTGGGACTGAGCCAAGGACAGAAACAGCGTATCTTGATAGCAAGGGCGGTGTATAAGAATCCCGACTACATCTTCCTTGACGAGGCGACCAACTCGCTCGATGCCAACAATGAGAGAAGCATCGTAGAGAACTTGGATAAGTTCTACAAAGGAAAGACGGTTGTGATAGTGGCTCATCGCCTAAGTACGGTGAAGAATGCCGACCAAATCGTTGTCATCGACCATGGCAAAGTGGTTGAGGAAGGCAACCATGAGTCTTTGACCGCCAAGCGAGGGGCATACTATAACCTTGTGAAGAATCAGTTGGAATTGGGAAACTAAAATGCTTTTGATATGGAACAGAAAGAAAGAGAATCAGAAAATATCGAGTTGAGAAGCGAGAAGGTGAGGAACGTGATAGGCAAGGTTCCTACTCGCCTCGTCAGCTTGGGAACGGTTGTCATTACGATAATAGTCCTCGCCCTCGTAGTTGCTTTCTACAAGATACCTTATCCTATATCCATAGATGCTAATGGTGAGGTCATCAATCAAAGAATAGTGCAAGTGTTCGTGCCATATAAGTATTTGTACCTTTTCGATGAGCCAAGGACGGCTCATGTATCTTTCGAGGGCAACGATAATGCATCTTATAACTGCGACATCATAAGCCATAATGCAAAACTCATACATAGGGAAGATGGCAACTATTTTATGGCAATAGCCACAGTGAGTACACAGGGACAAAATACCCCAATGTTGCAACAGTACATGAAAGCCTATGGCAGAATCATCGTCAGTAATAAAACGTTATGGCAGCAGGTATTCGGATATAGTTTATCCGAATACCTGCTGCCATAACGTTTTATTACCGTCTACAACATACAAATCCTATTTTCCTAACATTGATAACTGACCAAAGATGGATTGGGCAATCACAGCACGATACTAACGTTGGGTGTTATGATTTATCAGCATTCACTCTTGTCTATCCCTAAGGGATTTTGTCAGTTGTACTGCTTGTTGTTGTAGTCTAATAAGAAGTTGGGAATAAGTTTCAAGTTTACTGAGCAATCGTTGAGCAGTGGCGACAGAATGATAAGTATTGAGGGCTTTCACGGCTTCGTTGTATAGCACGCCTATCTTATGAGTCATGGAGACGATTTCGGAGAGTTTCTCCAAGTAAGGTTCTTTGGCAGGGTCTTGGATGATAACCTTAAAGGCTCCACCTAAAAGTCTTGCTCGGACAAAATCACTTTTCGTTTTTGCTCCCGACTTGCGGTAGAGTCTGATAAGCTTCTGCTGGTCTTCAGAATTAGGTATCCTGATGTGCCATCTGTCCCATCTTGGGCAGGTGGCACATCTGCTGTCTGGCTTCTTTTGTTTTTGCTTCTTCATTGCTTTCTAATCACGACTTTGGAGTGATTTAATCCCCTTTCGGGGCAAGGGTCTTTGTGGTACAAATGGCAATTTGTGGTACAAAGACA
>ERZ1674175.66-NODE-66-length-25192-cov-26.030592_pt1 | contig 25192 bp, 20 predicted proteins | sample MGYA00581299_ERZ1674175 | MGnify/ENA primary metagenome ERZ1674175 (study PRJEB41354, sample SAMEA4873317) | human saliva metagenome | biome: human-associated habitat [ENVO:00009003]; feature: mouth environment [ENVO:08000002]; material: saliva material... | reverse complement strand
ATTTTACCTTAGGAAGCCGAAAGGAGGGGATGTGAGAGGATACGGTGGGATATGGGTGGCTGAATAGCCTCGAGAGGGAGCCTCCCCAAGCTTGAAGAGTTGCCTCCCCAAGCCCCTCCGAAGGAGGGGATGTACCTGGCGGGGTACGCGTTTCCGATGAAAAAATAGAATAATTGGAGGAGTTAGAGTTCTAAAAGGAATAAAAACCGTTACGCCAAAAGCGTTGTTGGAAATCTGAAAGGGTTTCCCACGAATGGTTTTTAATGACTAAAAGTACTTTAACTCCTCTAAATATTAAAGCGCAATCCGCTTGACTTTTAAATCCTAAAATCCATTGTTAAGAGTTCAAAACAATACCTTAAAACACAATTCATCTACTTGTTAACTCGTAAATTCTTATGCTATTGCCCGCAATTTATCTACTTCTCAATTCGTAAATTCGTGGTTTTTAGCTTGCAATTCATTATCTATGAATTCGGAAATTCGTGGTTTATAGCATGCAAATAACTTATCTGTAATTCGTAAATTCGTAGTTTAAAGCATGCAAATAACCTATCTGTAATTCGGAAATTCGTAGTTTAGAGCACGTAACTCGTTTACTTTTTAACCCCAAAACCACTCCACAAAAATCCTCAAACACCGTGTTCTGCACTCTCAAACACACCAGGGAATCTCGCTAATTGTTCTCCCTCTCCTTTCGGAGAGGGTTGGGGAGAGGCTGCTTTTTACCTCCCTCTCCCTTCGGAGAGGGACGGGGAGAGGCTGTATCGGGTGTGTTACAGGCTTCTGTCGAGCTTCTGTTCAGGCTTTTTGAAATACCCTTACAAATTATACGTCGCCATTGTTCGCAAATCAGCTCATTATCATTAAAAACCGCCTTTGTAACCTATAGAGAATCAGTTAGTTACAAAGAGGCTGCTAAAAGGTGCCCTTTTGCATTGCAAAACATGCCCTTTTACACATCAAAAGACGCCCTTTTACATTGCAAAAGGGCATGTTTTACAACGCAAAAGGGCGTAGATGGGAAAGAAGGAAGGAAAGATGTTGACAAAAATAACCCCCGAAATACGGCCTCCCCAAGCCCCTCCGAAGGAGGGGATGTGCCTGGCGGGATACGGAATGCTGGGAGTTGGAGAGATAAAAGGATGAAGAATTAAACCTCAAACTACGAGGTTTAATTCTCAATGTCGTAGAGTTTAGAACTCGAACTAATAGCTTGAAACACACAAACTACCTGTTTTTTACTCATAAAATCGCATCTCATACACGCGAACCATCCACTTGTTAACTCGTGATTTCTTATTCTATAGTATACAAATTATCTACTTGTTAACTCGTAAATAAGTATTCTATAGCATGCAACTCGTTTATTTTTCTTCTTCAGAACCAGCCCCCAAAAACGCTCAAAACCGTTTTATGCACTCTCAAAAACATCAGGGTATCCCGCTTATTACTCCCCTCTCCCTTCGGAGAGGGGTCGGGGGAGAGGCTGTTCGGGGTTGTGTTTCAGGCTGCTCTTTCCCCATTCCGTCCTCTCAAGTACAACGGGGAATCTCGCTAATTGACCTCCCTCTCCCTTCGGAGAGGGTCGGGGAGAGGCTGCTTCGGGTGTGTTTCAGGCTGCTTTTTCTTTGTACAATCAGGGAAGAAAGCATGCATATCGCACCACGTTCTCCGCCCATAAACGAAAAAGGAGGCCGCGCATCGCTGCGAGACCTCCATCGAAATCTAGTATCTAACTATTATAAAATAGTTATTTCAAAAGTGGGTTTTCTATCTATTCAAGCGACGAGCCTTAGCCGCCAGAGCCTTTGCCTGCAGCAAAGAGAACGATGCTGTGCGAGCGCGGAAAGCCTGAACAGCCTTGGCATTGTTCACCATATCATTGATACTTAAGAGCATTGGACTTGCTAACAACGCCACCTGACTCTTCATTTTGCTTGCACCTGAACCTACAACATAGGCATCTATACCCATCATGTTGGCTTCGAAGCCTGCAATAGGAGTGTAACCGATGTCCTTCAGGACCTGTAATGACTTAGCATAGGCGAGGTTCTGCGCTCCACCATCCTCAAACGTACCGATTGTCATGCCCTTCGTTAAATCGTAATCCATGTTGATGAGCATCGTCAGCTTACTGTTTGCAGCAGCTAAGTAGACCTGTGGGATATACGTCTTCAGTATCTCCTGGTATTGAGCCTCAGTCAGTTTGCCCTTGCTGACAGCCTCTTTCAGCTTGTCACTCCATAGCCCCATGTAGTTATAGATATTACTATCCCAGATGGTAGTACGGCTTTCTAACGTCTTACCAGCATCGTCGCCCGTCGTGATAGCACTCTGATTGACAACGGCACCAGCAGAGACAACGAAGGTAAAGGTCTCTGGACGATAAGCCAAAACCAAGTTATTGAGAATGTGTTCCTCCTCTGGATCTTCGCAAACGAACTTTGGATACTCGTTACCACCAGCATTCTCTATCTTGATATGACCATGTATCTCCCTTACTAACTGGCTAAGATCGGTCACACTGGCATTCATCTTCAACAGGTCGTAAGCCACGATTGCTATTGGCATCCTGGTAAAATCCCTCAGCACAGCTTGCATAACAAACACAGTATCAACGCGTCCCTGATTCTTAATGTACAGACTCAGCTTGCGCAGTTGGTTTGTTTCGTTAGGCTTAACCTTCACGATGAAGGCGCTATCCTTCCGTTCAACACTCTCCAAAGCAGCCGTGTCAGGACTCTCTAAGACAGGGTCTGCACCGAGAGAAGTGAAAGGCAACGTAATGGTTTGTGCATCATCAGAAGCAAAACGGAAGACCTTCTGACCCTTATAACTGAACTCTGCACCAGCCTGAAGGATGGACAGATGGACGAAATCAGTACCATTCTTGATGGTCAGGATAGCACTGCGGGAGTCGAGACGAGGGTTGTGAGAGACGCTGACAACGACAGAGTCGCCACGCACCTCAGCCTTTGCCCATGCACTTCCCTCCTCATCAACGCTCACCGTAGAGCCTGCAGGCGCCGTAAACTTCACACCGCCCGTCTGTGCCAGAGGGGAGAAAGTAAGGTTAGAAGCAATAACCTTGATAGTATTCTCCTGCAGATAGCTGTTTCCTGCATCGTCGTTGTCGCTGCAGGCAACAAAGCCCACAGCAACAACTAATATTAAACAAATACTAAATATCTTCTTCATAAAGCATTAACTTATTTGATTCTGAACTGTTTATTCGCCTGTGGTGCCAGGTGAAGGTTACTGTTGTAACGTGTGATCTGGTTAGGAACATAAGCCGGAAGGGTGAGAGAAGTGCTCTCATTGTTGCCCTCCTCCAGGATAGAAGGTTTGGCAGAAGAAGAAGGATTCTTCACCAAAGTGACATTCAACCACTGGTCGAACCAGCCATCTAAGTTGTCTTTACCAAACGGTTCAGAGGTGTATGCATTCAGAACGATACGCTCAATAATGTATTGAGAGACCTCAAGGTTGCCGTCTTTGTCGGCAAACAACAGTGGACCACCAGTGAGTGCAGTGCTGATCTTACCGTCATCACCGATGTTGAAGCTGATCAGGTTGTAAGCATTTGTGCTGTATCCCGTACCATTCTTCGCATTGATATTGAATGAATTGCCGATGAAGTAAGTAGCATTCGGATAATCAATCTTAGTCACACGTTGGCCAGACTGCATCAAGAAGACATTGATTGACTGCATATAAATAAGTGGGAAGCGGTAGTTAACACCGTTAACGCCCTCTACCAAGAGGTAGAAATGTCTCTCGCCACCACGTGTAGTGTAACGGATAACACCGTTGAACGTACCGTTATCAAAGCCATTCGTGTGGAAGTTATAGTAGGTCAGTGATACCTGATAGTTGCCCAACAGAGCAGGAAGATCGTACTGGGTGATCTGTATCTTCTTCTCAACATAACCATTCGAGAGTGTCACCCATCCGCCACGTGCATTCACTGCGACAGGGTTAGCATCAACCTTTATCGTCAGTTGGTTGCCGTCTTTAGAGAGATGTACCCATGAAGCATCACAAGAGATGTCAACCTTATTGAGGAAAGGAATGGTCTTTGTGATGGTCTTCTCACCATTTGTGAAGCTCAATCTGCCGATGAGCTTGGCAATAATGTCAAGGTTTACGACTGTCTTCGTTACTTCTGCACCCTCTACTTTGACGGTGGAATTGTCCTTATCAAGGATAAATTCCTGTACAGGAACACCATTGAGCGATACTGGTTCATAGAGTCTTAAGCCCTTATCAGTAAAGAGATAAGCCACCGTTTTCACCAATGTGCTACCGTCATAGACAGCCATCTGACGGTTTGATGGGTCGGTAATGACGAAGTGATAAGGCTTGCCACCAGCGCTTAACTCTATGTCAGAGAAGATGAACAAGCTGCTAATCTCGGTCACCTTATCCATATATTCAGCAGGATCCTCGGTCAACTTACGAAGATACATCGTGTTGAGCGACTTCTTACCATGGACTTTGATGACGCCCTTACCGATACTGTCGATGACAAACTCAAAGTCACCTTGCTTTCCTTGATACGCTCCTTTAGACGGAGTAGCATACAAATGCATAAAAGCATTGTATGTATCGAAGGACAAAACGGGTCCGTCGTCACTCTTCATCTTGTACAATGAGGTGATAGCACCATCGTCTGGCTTCTTCTCATAACGCACTGAAGCATCGTTCTTTGTGAACTTCACCGTGTAAGCTATACCACCATAAGCCCGGTTTTCCTCTGGATAATAGTCGAAAGCCCACCCATATGGAGCATTGACCAATGAGTCCTGTGCCTGCTGAAGGAAGTCTTCCATACGAGCAGAATAGGACTTGTCAAAGACATCCTCCTGATCTTTCAAACATGATTGCAGGAAGAGTGCCGGCAGGGCAAGCATAAGACATATAAATATTCTGTTTGCTTTCATAATTGATTCTTTCTAAATTAATTAAGACTTCGTAGGTCATAAGCCCCGTTGACAACATCATTCTCACGCTCAATGACTGCATCGCGAACCTTATCAAGGTCGATACCAAAGTTCTCTTTATAGTATAACTTGCAGATGGCGAGCTTCTTCTCAATGGCTTCACGGCCCGACTTGTCTGTTCCTTCAGCCGCTTTCATCATTGCTTCCCACCTCTCTGGAGTTGAAACAATGTAGGTACTGACCATCTCGGCAAAGTCTTCACGTGCCTCTTTCTGTGCGTAATTCGTGATGAAACCACGTGGCAGATAGCCCTCTAGACGCTCGTCCGATGACCAAGCATCGTTCACATAGCCGTTCGGAGTAATCTTATCAAAGTCACGAGGATAGTCTTTCGTCTGGTTAAGGATGTGTACAAACTCGTGATGAATGGTCTTCAAAAAATACTCATCCAGTCCTGCACGGCTCTTTTTGAGCTCATCAACATAGTTAACACCCAAGAGACGGATCTTCTTTCCACCTTCAGCGGTACCCAATTTCTTGGAACCGTTGTTTGAATACTCGAACTCTCCGAGGAAAATAAACAGCTTTGGGAAGTACTTACGGGTGAAGTCTATACCCGCAACCTTCGTATAAGCCTCAACACAAGTGTACTTTATGATACGTGCAAGTTCGACAGACTGTGCCGAATCGGCTGGCACATCATAGTATGCCATGTCTGATTCGTTGTCTTCATAACGCCACTGTATCTGTATATTGTACGGCATAACAAAGTTGCGATGCAACCAATTATCGAAAGGAGTCTGCGCTGTTGCGGGGTTCTTGATAACGCTTTCGCCTGACAATTCATCTTCAGAGCAAGCGGTAAAGGCCACGGCAACTACAGCCAATAACGATAAAACGAATATATTTTTTCTCATTCTTTTGTCCTCCTCATTAATTAATTGTTACGTGGATTCAATGCTACTCCCGCTTCATGTGCACTCTGAGGAATCTGAACGGCCTGTCGTGGGTCGTCCTTTTTCAGCCAATCGAGGTTCTTGGATGGCTTTCCATCAGAACCAATCAGACGACGAGGAATCTCAATATTGTAACGTTTGATGTCAAACCAACGCAACCCTTGATGCAGTGTTTCCACACGACGGAGGTTGAGAACACACTGAAGTAGTGCCTCCTGTACCGATCCTTCATCGTCGATAGTGAACCTTGGATGCAAGTGTTTCTTCATACTTGGCACTAACTTATCCGTATCATTATAGGCGTAAGGTACTCCTTTAAAGAATGTCTGTACGCTGGTTGGCGTCAAAGTCTTGGTCGTATTGAAGTAATTCTTCATCCAAATGGTCATGTCAGCACATGCTGCATCATTCTGACCGAGCATGATTTCAGCCTCAGCACGGTTCAAAAGCGCCTCTCCCATAGAGAAACTGACGTTCAAAGCACGGCGATAACCCGTTCCTGTTGCCTGGTTCGTGACTTCAAACTCAAGCGGAATACACATCTTAAGAGCGAAGTTTGCCTCGCCTTGGTTGACTGTAAACGGTCTCCAGATGATGGTATTGGTACCTCCCCATATGTTATCACTCTTTATACACTCCGTCTCTGAGAGATAGTTCGTGTGGGAATAACGCTTATAGTAGACCCATGGACCCAGCGCAAAGCCTGCATTGCTGACACTTGTCTGGATAAGAAGGTTACAATCTAAGCTCGCATTACAATATGCTTCAGCAATCTTCACAGCCTGATCTGACGTACTGAGCGGTATTGCCTGCAGTGCACGATAGTCGCGAAGGTAAGCTCCTGGGTTGCTACCAAGCAACTTATCTGCATATTCCTTCGCCTTATCCCACTTCTCATAATAAAGGTAGAAGCGTGTAGCAAAGGCATATGCCGCCTTCTTATTGAAGTGATATTTAGGCACTTTATAGTTATCATTGATCAAAGGGATACCCGCTTCGATGTCTTTCGCTATCATTTCATAGACCGAAGCAACTGTCCCACGGTTGGTCTGAGTCTGTATCTCAGTCAGACTCTCCGGACTTGTACTATAATAAACACCCATGTCCTTATCGCTGGTCTTGCTATTGTAAGCCATAGAGAACTCATTTACCAACAGGAAACTGTTGTAAGCACGCAGCAACAATGCCTCGCCCTTCGTGTTCTGAAGCTCCTCTGTCTTAGCTCCACCCAGCTCTTCAATAGATGCCAAAGCCTGGTTAGCCTGTTCAATACAGTTGTAATGCCTTGACCATATATGGTCTGGAGAGTCATTACCATTGATCTTATCCTCCTGCCAGAAGAACATCTGATCCCCCTCACGGTCGCCCAGACTGTTACGAGGTCCCATATAATCCATGTTATCCGACATGAGTTCGTTTATCAACACATTAGATGTTTGAGGATAAGCCGTAACAAGCAGTCCTGCGATCTTGCTTGGTTCGTCCATCGTGGTACGGTTATCTGGCATCGTATCCAGGAAGTCGGAGCAGGAAACCAGCATGGCTACGGATGCAGCCAGTAGTGTACCTTTATATATAATATTATTGATTTTCATGTTAAATATCATTTATGCGTATTAAAGACCTAATCTCAAAGTCAGTGTAAACTGCTTTGGTGTTGGTGCAGCTACACCACCTGTATTGAAGAACTCTGGGTCCTGACCATTCAGTTTCTTATCTGCATAGAACAGGAAGAGGTTCGTTGCCTGCAGCTTCAGTGACATACTGTTCACTCCGATGTAGTTGATCAGTGAAGCAGGGAAGCTATATCCAAGTGAGATCTCCTTCATTCTGATGAAGTCACCCTTAGCAATACGCGCATCAGAATAGTTATAACAGTTATAAGCAATTCTCAGATCAGGGTCGTTCTGACGCTGTCTGCGACTGGCAATGACAGGTACATTCGTCTTAAATTCATCTCCTGCGTGTACGAAACGGTTACGGAATTCCTTTGGTAAGGCATCCATATCATCATAACGAGAGCTGAAGACAGGATCGAGACGCACCTTATTGCCGAAGCTATAGGTGATAAAGACGTTCAGATCCCAGTTCTTATAACGGAACACGTTACCAAGAGATCCTGTTGTCGTTGGGTCAGCTGGACCTTCATACTTTAGGAATCTCACCTTGTCAGGGTCACGTTCCTGGAGATAGATACCCGATGTTGTGAGGTTTCCATTCTCATCATAGAACTGTGGCAAGCCCTCATGACTGAGTCCTGCAAACGGTATACTAAAGATGGAATTGGCTGGATAACCCACGAGACTGTAGCCTTCTCCCTGCACAAGGTCTAAGATACGAGCATGTGAGAAGAGGTCTGTAATCTCATTATGTGTCCATGAGAAGATGAAGTTTGTTTCCCAAGAGAAGTCTTTCTGTTTGATGTTTTGCGTAGTAAGAGATACCTCGACACCGTTCGACTTCATTGATGCAACGTTGGCAAGGTTATAAGATCCTAAGATTGGACTGTTCACATAACCGATCAAATCACTGTTCCGACGCCAGTAGAGGTCCGTTGTCAGGTTGATACGGTTGCTAAGGAATCCAAGCTCGAAACCGATGTTGAACTCATTTTTCTTCTCATAAGTAAGTTGCTTGTTACCCACTGTCTCATTGTAACCAGTCTCCTGGATAGAGGTGAATGGGCGCCAAGGCACCAATGCTCTAAAGATAGGTAACGAGTTGGTTACCGGTGGACGGTCACCCGTAAGAGAGTAGCTCACACGGAAAGTAGCGTGTGTCAAGGCTGTCTTGAACACCTTACTGAACCAATCTTCCTCATGTGCGTTCCATGCACCAGACACGTTATAGGTTGGCAACCAGCGTGCTGAAGTAGCCTTACCCAGATAGTTTGTACCCTCATAGCGGAAGGTTCCAGTCATCTGATAGCGTCCTTTATAAGAATATGTACCTGTACCGAAGTATGCTATACTACGGATGTGACGGTTGTCAAGGCCGAAGTATTCCGTACCTTGCTCTTGCCATTTCTTGAAAGCACGGTAATCAAAGGATGCCACCTCACCATTATAATACTCAATACCAGCACCACGGAACCATGTTTGCTTACGGTCTACACTGTTCGACTCCACACCTGCGTACAGGTTTATGATGTGTGTATCATTGATAACATCATTGTATGCAGCAGAGAGACGTGTGTCCCAACCATAGAAACTGTTCTCTGTCTTATCCAGGAAACCACCTACAGGGAGGACAGATACTGGCAGAGAATAGATGTCATCTGGGTCTTTATAGAGGTAAGAGTTGTTATCACGGATGGTGGTTGTTGCCATAGCGCGATAAGCCAATGCCTGGTTTGAACGCTCTGCGATGCGGTGTTCCATAGAAGAAACGGCACTCTTGACAGCTGCCAGAGCAGTCAGTTTCACCTTAGGAATAGGCTTATAGTCAATACTTCCCTGTATACGGAAGTCATGAACATTAAGGTCCATGTAGTTATTCTGCAACTCGTTGAAGATATTGAACGGTGCATAGTTACGTGTATAGTACTCGTTAGGGTCGAGCGTACGTGACGTATTCAACGAATAAGAGTACGGGTTGATGTCGAAAGCACGGCTCACCGTACCCGTTACTGGGTCAAGGTTCTGGCTCAATGAGCCTGGTGCGCGCTGCTTACGATAGGAAGCATTGGCAATAAGGTTCACTCCTACCCGCTTATTGATGTTATAAGTGGTGTTGAGGTTACCTGTATAACGCTGTACCCGACTTGCTTTATACCATCCTGGGTCCATCATTGCAGAGAGAGAAGCATAGTACTGACCCTTGTCCGTACCACCAGATGCGCTCACAGAGTGGTTGTGCATGATGGCAGTAGAGAACAACTGATCAAACCAATTGGTGTTACGATACTCTGCAGCACGCAGGTATGCGTTGCGCGCCTCTATCGTATTCTCCAGTCCGAACTGACCTGTCACAGGGTTATACTGTGATATCAGCTGATACATCTTACCATAAACACCACTCGTTGCAGCGTTGGCAATCTCAGCATAGTTAAGGTATCCCTTCTGCTGCAGTTCCTGATAGACACCCATCTGGTCCTGAGAATTCATGATATTGAAGTTCTTATAGCTCGGTTTCAGGCGTAGCGTGTATTCACCTGTATAGCTTAAATGGCTCTGACCAGACTTACCTTTCTTTGTTGTAACAACGATCACACCTGCCATAGCACGTGCACCATAGATGGAAGTTGCCGATCCGTCCTTCAGAATCTGGAAGCTTTCGATATCGTCAGCATTCAGTCCTGCGATGGCAGAGGATATCAATGTCTTGGCATCACCTGATGATAAGGCACTGGCATCAACGTCTGTGATGTCCTCCATGATGACTCCATCAACAACCCACAACGGCTTTGAAGAGCCGAAGATAGACGTTGCACCACGCACACGGATCTTTGGTGCCGTACCAAAGGTACCCGAAACGTTCTGCACACTCACACCGGCAGCGCGTCCTTCAAGCGAACGACTGACGTCAGCCATACCATCAATCTTAGCCTTTGAGGCGTCAATCTTCGTGGCAGCACCAGAGAAGAGACGCTTGTCTTGCTGTGTCATACCCGTCACAACCACCTCTTGCAGAGAGTGGTTATCGGTAGCAAGAGTTACTTTCATCCCATCTTTCGGTGTCAATGTCTGTGTCACCATACCGATGTAGCTGACTACGAGTTTCTTACCAGCAGGGACATCAAGTGAGAATTTACCGTCAATATCGGTAACAGTACCTGTCTGTGTTCCTTGAACCATGACAGATGCACCAATAACGGCCTCACCATCGCCCTGAGAAACTACGGTACCTGTAATCTTTGTTTGCCCGAAAGCCGTCCCAATAGACAACAATAGTCCAAACAAAAAGAGAGTAAATCTTTTCTCCATAGATCTCAATAATTTAACATTTTTGGTTTATTGTGTTCAATTTCTTCAACTTGTATTAGGAGGATTTCCATGTGATAATAGCTTCTTAAGCTGCCACCAGTATAGAGATTCACCTTATTATATATAGAGAGAGTTTAACTACTTTACGTCAAGATCATGTGTTTCCTTCAATTTCACGATATTTTTGCTTGATTAGTATATCATAATACCATCGATTGCAAATTTAGGAATTATTGATAATAAACGCAAACTTTTCATATAGAAAATTACATAATCGTTGCAAAAAGGTTGTCTTCTCTTTTATTTCATAGATGAAAATGCTGTTTTCATGAAAGGTTATGCATAAATTAAGAATAAAATATTGACATTAATATCGTAACTTTTCCTGCCCCACTCGCTTCTCTTTCCCGACGTGAAAAGGAAACCTTGACAGGATGAAAAGACTGCGTTTAGGTACATTATTTGCAGAATTAGAATATTATTGCTACCTTTGAAAGGGAAAAAATAAAAGGGTAAAAGGATAAAAAGCAAAGGGTTAGCGGTTGGAAAGATGTCCTTTAGCAAGCTACCCAGCTACTTGTAAACCCGAAAAATGGGCAAATAAGCAAGCTGCAGGGCTACTTATAAACCCGAGAAAATGGGCAAATGAGCAAGCAACTCGTCAACAATTACACATCCATCAACAATGGGAAGAAATAAATTCGCACAAAACGAGATAAAGGAAATAGCAAAACTCCTGCGACTGAAGAACGCCGGGAACCGCGCTAAACAGAAGCTGGTAAGGCATGATCTGCGCACGATATACGAGTTTAATATCTCTGACTTCAACGAACCGGGTAAGGCTTTCGGTGAAGAGGAACTGCAACTGGCTATACAGCGGGGGGCTATACAGATTCTGGATGACGCCACCATCGCTGACATGAAGGCGAAAAGGGCACGTGACAAGGCGCGCGACGAGGCTGAAAGGGAGCAGAAAGCCATTGCTGAAGGGGAGATGACCGACTGGAAAAAGGCGATGGAGGAGTGGGAAAACTACGGAAAATAAGCGCCTACGCCCCCACCCTTTCTTGCAGAAAAAGAACCAGAGAAGGGTTATTTTAATCGGTCATTACCCATCAGAATCGTGACTTCCGAACAACAAAACAGAACATATAATTAGGTAAAAAAACAAACAAGATAAATACAAAACTTATGACATTATATCCGAAACTGATAACAGATGCACTGGAAAAGGTGATCTATCCGGGCACAAAGAAGAATATCATTGAGAGTGAGATGCTTGCTGACACACCGAGCATCAACGGTAATAAGGTGAGCTTCACACTCATCTTCCCACGCGAAACAGACCCTTTCCTTAAGTCGACCATCAAGGCGGCAGAGGCACAGATACACTATTCTGTGGGCAAAGAGGTGGAAGTGACGATTGAAACGGAGTTCAAAAGCGCACCAAGACCAGAGGTTGGGAAGCTCCTTCCACAAGTAAAAAACATCATCGCAGTAAGCTCTGGCAAGGGAGGAGTGGGCAAAAGCACCGTCTCTGCCAACCTTGCTATCGCCCTGGCAAAGCTCGGTTACAAGGTAGGACTGCTGGATACGGATATCTTCGGACCCAGTATGCCGAAGATGTTTGGCGTTGAGGACGCTCGCCCCTACGGTGTTGAGAAGGACGGACGACAGCTTATCGAACCTGTAGAGAAGTATGGCGTGAAGCTTTTGTCCATCGGTTTCTTCGTAAACCCCGACACTGCAACACTCTGGAGGGGTGGTATGGCGACGTCAGCACTGAAACAACTCATCGCAGATGCCGACTGGGGAGAACTTGATTACTTCATTCTCGACACGCCACCGGGGACAAGTGATATCCACCTGACGCTCATGCAGACGCTTGCCATCACGGGAGCAGTGATCGTTTCGACACCACAGAACGTGGCATTGGCTGATGCACGCAAGGGTATCGACATGTATCGGAATGATAAAGTGAACATCCCTATCCTCGGATTGGTGGAGAATATGGCGTGGTTCACACCTGCCGAACTGCCTGAAAACAAGTATTATATCTTCGGAAAGGACGGTTGTAAGAACCTTGCAAAGGAACTGGAATGCCCACTGCTGGCACAGATCCCAATCGTACAGAGCATCTGTGAGAACGGCGACAAGGGTACGCCGGCTGCCACAAAGCCCGACACAATGACCGGACAGGCGTTCCTCTCGCTGGCACAGGCTGTCGTTACCGTCGTCAATCGACGCAATAAAGAGCAGGCACCTACAAAGATTGTGAGGACGGAATAGGCGGAAAAACAGACTGGGAAGGCGATAAAACAGCCTTCCCAAGCCGCTTCGGAAGGTGGGGATATGCTGAAAAAAGGGGCTTGTTAGCGATATCCCGTTTACTCATTAAGATGCACTTAAAAGATTTATGATTTCAGAAATATTACAAAACAACCAACGATTTGTTGCCGAAAAGGGCTATAAGCCTTATGAAACAAGTGGACAACCAGACATGAAACTGGCGATTGTCAGTTGCATGGACACACGGTTGACGGAGCTTTTACCACGTGCGCTCGGACTGAAAAACGGTGATGCAAAAATCATAAAAGTAGCCGGTGGAACACTGTTGACACCCTATGACTCGGTGATGCGCTCACTCCTCGTTGCTATCTATGAGCTTGACTGCGAGGAGATTATGGTCATTCACCACTCAGGATGTGGTGCGTGCGACATGCATGCGAGCCACTTCCTGCAACTGATGCGCGAACGTGGGATAAGTGAAGAGGACATTCGGGAAGCTGAAAAGCACGTCGATCTGAACAAATATCTTGACGGTTTCCACGACACACCACGCAGTGTTCGGCGCACAGTGGATGCCATTCGCCAACATCCACTCGTCCCAAAGGATGTCACTGTGCGCGGATTCATCATCGACTCCAGGACTGGAGAGCTGGAGGAAGTGCGATAAATAATAAGAAAGGGGGGAGAAAAGGGGAGCCTCCCCAAGCCCGAAGAGTAGCCTCCCCAAGCCCCTCCGAAAGGAGGGGATGTACCTGGCGGGGTACGGATTGCTGGGAGTTGGGAGATAAAAAGATGAAGAATTAAACCTCACAGTTCGAGGTTTAATTCTCGATGTTGTAGAGTTTAAAACTCGAACTAATAACTTGAAACACACAATTCATCTATCTTTTACTCATAAAATCGCATCTTATAACATGTAATCCATCTACTTGTTAATTCGTAAATTGTAGTTATCGTTTGTGATTCACTATCTCTCAATTCGAAAATTCGTAGTTTATAGCACGCAACTCACTTATCTGTCAATTCGTAAATTAGTAGTTTAGAGCACGCAATTCACCTATCCTCAATTCGTAAATTCGTAGTTTTTAGCACGCAATTCGTCTATCTGTCAATTCGTAAATTTGTAGTTTACAGCCCGCAATTCACCTATCTGCCAATTCGTAAATTCGTGGTTTAGAGCACACAATTCACCTATCTGTTAATTCGTAAATTCGTAGTTTATAGCAGGCAAATCGTTTACTTTTTAATCTCAAAGTCAGTCTACTAAAACTCTCAAACACCCAGTTATGCCTCTTTAAACACACCAGGGAATCTCGCTAATTGCCCTCCCTCTCCTTTCGGAGAGGGTCGGGGGAGAGGCTGCTCCGGGGTGTTTTAGGCTTGTTTTTTCCTCATTCCGTCCTCTCAAACACAACGGGGAATCTCGCTTATTATCCCCCCTCTCCCTTCGGAGAGGGACGGGGAGAGGCTTCTGAAATACCCTTACAAACGGTAAGGTATTATTGTTCTCAAATCAACTCATTATCATCAAAACCCGTCTTTGTAACCTCCGCAGTATCAATAGGTTACAAAGAGGATTGTAAAAGACGCCCTTTTGCATTGCAAAACATGCCCTTTTACACATCAAAAGATGCCCTTTTACATTGCAAAAGGGCATCTTTTAGAACGCAAAAGGGCGTAGATGGGAAAGCAGGAAGGAAAGAAATTGACAAAAAGAACGGCCTCCCCAAGCCCCTCCGGAGGAGGGGATGTGAGAGGAAACGGTGGGATATGGGTGGCTCACTAAGCCTCGAGTTACAGCCTCCCCAAGCCCCTCCGAAGGAGGGGATGTGCCTCGCGGGATAAGGAATGAAGTGTGTTGGAGAGATGGAGGGAGGAAGTTTTAAAGCTAAAAGTTCATGGGTTAAATTCCAAAGATCTAAGATTTAGGGTTCAAAGAATATGCTTTGTCGCATTTAACTCGCTTACTTGTCAATCACTAAAAGCAGTGTTTGTGGGCTTTAACATCGTCTTCGAATAAAGAAAGTGTGCTGCATGGCCCCCTGATGCGCATCTATCAGCCGCAAAGAGGGGCACAACGAAGAAGCGGAACATCACACCGATGGATAAGAACAGAATGTCTGCAGAAACGCGGTTTATGACCTTTCACAACCTGTTTGTAAGCATCATAAACCGTAAAACACAAAAAAAAAGAACACTCAAGATGAGTGTTCCTTTTGTGATTCCGACAGGATTCAAACCTGTAACCTCTTGATCCGTAGTCAAGTGCTCTATTCAGTTGAGCTACGGAACCATTGTTAATGGTTGCATTCAGCATGTAACTGATGGCTTATTGCTGAATTGCGAGTGCAAAGGTATGGCTTTTTATTGGTTCTACCAAATGTTTGCGTATCTTTTTTACTTATTTTTTTTCATCTTCAGCATGCAGTGTTGGTAGGGAAATGTGGTAACCTACTGCAACAAAACGGATTATAGAGACAGTGAGGAAGGTGATGATGACAACCCACGGAAGGCTCAATCCGAGGGAGAAGAGTGCCCAATAGACGATTCCTCCGGTCACACTTGCGACGGCATAGATCTCCTTATGGAAGATGACGGGCACGTTATTGAGCAGTACGTCACGTATCACTCCACCTGCCACACCCGTGATACAACCCATGATGATAGCCACCCAGAAGGGATGACCGAGTGCAAGTGTCTTCTGAATACCCGCTATGGTGAAGAGTGCCAAGCCCAATGTGTCGAATACAAACCAGGCATTGCTGAGTCGTTTTATCCACTTTCGTGACAGAATAACGAGCAAAAGCGCCAGTGCAGTACAGAGAACATACATGATATCCGTCATCCAGAACGGGCGTACACCCAGCATACTGTCACGGATTGTACCGCCACCTATGGCGACAGCAAAGCCACAGACGTAGCCTCCAAACCAGTCGAAATGCTTCTGTGCAGCATGTCTGATACCTGAAATGGCGAATGCGAAAGTTCCAAGAAACTCCAGAATGACCTGGAGCGTATGTGCAAGTTGTGGGTCGTTGTATATCATAATCCTGAAAAAAAAGCCACCCCTTTGGGTGCATCAAATGTCCATAAAGGAAGGATAGACATCTCGTCTACCTTTGGTTTTGCCTACATGTGGGTTGGACAAGGATGCCCTTTCCCACGCATCAGCAGTATTATAGATGATTGATACTCCCTTCCCTTACACGCTTGCCAGGGGTTGACGGGTGGCATAATACCATAATTTAATATATTGAAAAACCATTTCGCTGCATCACTGCAGTGTCTTTTAAAATCTCTTTACCTATACTTCGTTCTGTGGTTCACCTGCCATGAAGCGTTTGATATTCTCCACACAGATGTCCATCAGGCGTTTGCGTGCTTCACGTGTAGCCCATGCGACATGCGGAGTGATGTAGGCATTGGGCTGACGGAGCAGTGGATTGTCGGCACGAGGGGGTTCCTGTTCCAGCACATCGGCACAGTAAGCACGCAGATGTCCGCTCTCGAGTGCTGCTGCCACAGCTTCTTCATCAATCAATCCACCCCTTCCGGTATTGATAAGGATCGTTCCCGGACGCATCATTGCCAGTGTCTTGGCATTGATCATATGGTGGTTTTCAGCCGTAAGAGGGCAGTGCAGCGTGATGATATCGGATGTACTGAAGAGTCCTTCCATGGTCACTTTACGGATACATTCTGGTAGATCACTACTGTTTTTGCTTGTTGCTGCAGAGATATCCATCCCCATGGCATGGGCTATCTCAGCCACTTTACAACCGATATGACCCAGTCCGACGATGCCCATTGTCTTCCCTGACAGCTCAATCAACGGTGAATCCCAGTAGCAGAAGTCGAGCTGTCGGCTCCAAGTTCCCTCACGTGTAGCCTCTGCATAGTGGTCAACCCGATTGGTAACGTTCAACAACAGTGCGAAGACATGCTGTGCAACGCTGTCCGTACTGTATGCCGGAATGTTCGTAACTGTGATGCCTCGCTCATGAGCAGCATCGAGATCAATGTTGTTATAACCTGTTGCCAGCTCACCAATGTACTTCAACCGTGGCAGTTGTGCAAGCAGTTCACGGGTGATATTGACCTTATTAATAAGGATGGCATCGGCATCTTTCGCCCTTTGCACCACCTCTTCGGGTTTGCTACGTTCGTAGACGGTGCAGTCGGCAAGACCTTTTATCTCATCCCAAGAGAGGTCTCCGGGATTGACTGCATGGCAGTCGAGTATTACTATTTTCATGATTAAGAGCCCCTCCCCTGCCCTTCTCCACGCTACACGGGCGTCAGGCGGCTTGTCATGGGATTGCCTTCACCATTCTGTGGGGAAACTATTACGTTTTACGGGGTGTGTTATTACGTTTTACTTGTTATTATTTCTGTTTACTTTATCATTCTCTTGTCGCTCCCAGAAGCTGACATCTGTGAGTCCGTCTGGCATGTATTGTTGTTTAACATAGTGCCCCGGATAATCGGGTGGATACTTATATTCCTTGCCATAGCCGAGGTCTCGCATCAGTTTTGTTGGTGCATTGCGCAGGTGAAGAGGTACGGGTAGGTTGCCACTCTTCTGTACTTCAGCCAGCGCAGCATTGATTCCACGGTAGGAAGAGGTGCTTTTTGGCGACATGGCAAGGTACACAACAGCTTCAGCAAGGGGTATCCTGCCCTCTGGCCAACCGATCTTCATCACCGCATCGAAGGCTGCATTGGCAAGCAGAAGGGCGTTGGGATTGGCTAGTCCGATGTCTTCCGAGGCACTGATGACCACCCGTCGTGCAATGAACTGTGGGTCTTCGCCCCCTTCAATCATACGTGCCATCCAGTAAAGTGCCGCATCTGGGTCGCCACCACGTATCGATTTGATGAATGCCGACACGATATCGTAGTGCATTTCGCCCCCTTTATCGTATGCCAAGGGGTTCTGTTGCAGCCGTTCTTCAACTATCTCGTCCGTGATCTCCACTGTTTTGCCAGCTTCAGCACTGACGATGAGGTCAAGGATATTCAACAGTTTGCGTGCATCTCCCCCACTGTAACGCAACAAAGCAGCCGTCTCAGTGAGGCGGATGTCGCGTTTCTGCAGTTCAACATCTTCCGTTATCGCACGGTGAAGGAGCTTCAGGAGGTCGTCTTTCTCCAAAGATTTCAGCACATAAAGCTGACAACGGGAGAGCAACGGGCGTATAACTTCGAACGAAGGGTTCTCTGTTGTGGCGCCAATGAGCGTTACTGTTCCCTTTTCCACAGCCCCTAAGAGTGAATCTTGCTGTGATTTGGAGAACCGATGTATCTCATCTATGAAGAGAATGGGCGACACGGAGTTGAAGAAACGTCCGCTCTGTGCCCTCTCAATGACGTCTCGTACATCCTTCACACCGCTCGTTACGGCAGAGAGAGTATAGAAAGGCGTCTCCAAACGATGTGCTATGATCTGCGCAAGGGTGGTCTTCCCGACACCGGGAGGTCCCCAAAGAATGAACGATGATATGTGTCCTGAGTCTATCATACGCCTCAGTACAGCTCCTTCCCCTATGAGATGTTGCTGTCCGATGTACTCATCGAGCGTGTGGGGGCGCATGCGTTCAGCCAATGGTTCCATATCTTTCGCTTAATTCTTTACTGTTACAAAAGTAGTGAAATATTTGCATAATGCAAAAGATCCCACTCCCTTTTAAATGCTTTCTGGACTGATATGACCAGTCAGGATTGCCCTGTCAGCTGCTCTGAAGCTGTTTCCTGCACGCCAGACACTACCTTTACAGCTCAATTTTGCAGACAAAGCAGGGAAATTCTACTGTTTCCTGCAGCGTCAGACACTACCTTTACAGTTTAATTTTACAGATAAAGCAGGGAAATTCTACTGTTTCCTGCAGTGCCAGCCACTACCTTTACTGTTCAATTTTACAGACAACGCAGGGAAATTCTACTGTTTCCTGCAGCGTCAACCCCACCTTTTACTGTTCAATTTTGCAGACAATGCAGGGAATTTCTACTGTTTCCTGCAGCGTCAGACACACCTTTTACAACAGACTCTCACCAAAGATGGCGTTCTTAATATCCTTCTCGTGGTCGAAAACGAAGCGTGCTACGATGGCGCTAAGCAGTGCTGTTGAAGGCAGTTTGATACTTGATGCCGACTTCAAACGGTCGAGAACGCTCTTCAGATCGGAGTCAATATACACCGTCGCAAGCCTTGAATCACGTGCTTTATAGTCCCGAGCGAGGTCGAGGAACAGTTGCCAGCTGTCTTCACCACTGTCTTTTGCTATCGTATATTCACGTGCCAACTGTCGTCCTTCAGCCTTTGGGAGCTTCTTTGCAGCTGGTGCTGTACGGTCTTTGACGTCATTTTGTGTCGTCTGTGCAGCATGACGTGTGAAGCTTTCAGCCTGAACAGGCTGCTGAGCTGCCTTTGCTTCAGCCTCTTTCTTTGCTGCTTCTTCAGCTGCTGCCTGCTCTGCTGCCATGCGTTCTGCCTCTGCAGCAGCTGCCTCTTCAGCTTTCTTAGCCTCTTCAGCTGCAATGTTCTCGTCGTTATTTGTTGCCGATGGGGTATCGCTACCTCTCTGTGCGTTATGTGCCAGACCAGCAAGTCCACCAGGCATCACAACCATTGTTTTTTTCTTTGCCATAGTTAATTTATCTATTCTTACTTCATTTTCTTTATCATATACTCAAAAGCTTTCTTCACAGCATCACGTTGTGTTGCCAAAAGTTCGAAGGTATTCGTTCTTTTCAGCGCTGCCCTACTGTTCACAACGGGTGTAACCTTTCCGAATTTTCCGAAGAGATCATCTGTCTCACGCCACATCATCTGCTCGTCAGCAGTACCGATACGGGGGTCAATGCGGTTCGGAACGAAGAAGATTTGCGCATGCATCTGTGGGTTATGTTCGCGTAAGGCATTGAGAACCTGTACGAAAACGCCTGTAGAATCAAGTGTTTTGTCTTCGTATTCATACGGACAAACGATGAAATCAGCATCCACAAAGAGTGGCGCCAGACCGTCTTCACTGATGTTACCTGGTGAATCGAAGAGCACATAACCATCCACTTGTGCCGCAGAATCCATGAGTTGCTGCATCGTTTCGGGGTCGGTGACATCGAAATCCTGTACGTTATAAGGTTCATCCCAGTCTTCATAGATCTGTGTATCCTTCTGGCGTTGCATGAGAATGGTCTTCTGTAGGTCGGTATCTATTATGCATACGGACTTCCCTTTCCATGCAAGATAGTTGGCAAAGAGGATGCACAACGTGCTCTTCCCTACTCCACCTTTCTGGTTTGCAAATACTATTTTCCTATTTTTCATTATTTATATATTTATATTTTCTTATTTTCAAGCCTTTATATTCTTATGTTTCTACACCTTAAAGTAATAACATAAAAACCTATGTATATGCTTCATAGGATGATCCTTTAGCCCTTTTGTCTTCCGATTCCTCCTCTTCTGGAGTGCATGAGGCTGAAGAAAGGATTTTTCTCCACGTCATTCCAAGTACTGAAAGTAACAGAACATACACCAAAGCTACCACTAAGTAAACTGCCAAGGACAAGTTAAAGAGAAGTATAGGGAGCAGGAAACCTCCCACAAAGAGTAGAAGCAGAATCGAAAAGACCAACGCTCGGTTGGCTAAATGGTACAATCGGTCGATTGATAAACCTCTCATCATCACCAAAACAAGGAAATAAGCGAGTAGACTTATCATCCAGAACAGTGTACTGGCACCATCAAAGAAAGAGAAAAGGTCGGAGTCTTCATCGGTAAAGTAGAACAATCCAACTTTACTACACAATGAAGCGCAAGCCAAAGTGCTACCTAAAATGGAAGAAAGCCAACTGACTTTGCGCCATCTGAAGCTCCTTTTCCCTACTCTACCCGTGATATAACCCAACAAAAAGGCGATTCCTGCCAAAGAGAAACCGACCAAAAGCTCGGAAGAAGCTGATATATAATCGGCTGTTGTGTTCTGTTCTGCAGTGAAAATTTCACCGTTTATGATGTCTGATTGACTGAAAAGTGCTAACAAATCAACCAAAACACCGAGAAAAAAGAGTGTTGAAAGCCCCGTTGAGAGGTTTTCCTCGAATCTTCTTACAGGTAAAAAAGTTAACTTTTTGCTATGTTTCATATCTTAATAAGTACTCGTGTGCATCATTTGATGTAACAATTCACAAACAAACGTACCATAAACTTTCATTTTGTCAAGTACCCCCTACTCTATCAAGGCTCATTTTTGCGATATTTCCAAGCGCTCCGCCATTTGCCCGTAAATACTGAAAATATGAGAGAAATAAAAGCCTTTAAATCACCAATATTTATCAATCAGAGCAAAATGAGGCTGCCTTCAAAGTATCAATGATAAGCATTCAGGTCGGAATTGGCTATCTCCTCCTCCGTAATCTCTGTCGTCATCGAAGCACGAAGCGCAATAAATGGCAGCAAGCTAAGCACGAAACCAATCAAAGTGAAGATCGTTCCGTAAGTCTGAATGGCTGTCATCGTCACACCCCCCACATTATTATATATATAGAGGTAAGTGAAATTACAAAGTGAAGTGAGCAACGGACAAACGAAAACCGACCAACCGTAAAGGCGAATCATACCGCGGAACTTCCGAATCAGCCCTATTCCAAGAAACAGATTGGTAAAGAATATCGCAATATAACTATTGTCCAGGATGTTACGCAGCACCATTTCCGTGTGCGACATGGCTGGAACAAGATTACCATCTGCCGTCACGTCGCTGACAGGATAACAAGAAACACCTGTCACAAGGAGCGACAAAACCATCAGAACGATCACTGCCAACTGCAAGAAGAAGTGTCCCGACTTATGCAAACATCTGCGAAGCACTTCCCACATTGTCAACTGAGTGGCTAAGAGCAATACTGCTTCAGCAATCTGAATGGGCGATGCACTCTGCATCGTAGCAAAGGCTTCAACGAAAGAACTCTGTCCATCATTCGGCGTTCCAGTCCAATGGTCAATCATACTAACCAGACTGAAAGCCACCAAAAGTCCTATTGCCCAGTTTAATGTCTCACCCTGAAAACCGCTAACAAGGAACTTTTTGATATTCATTTATATATTTATATTTAAATAGATTCAAATAAATAAGCACATAAATGCGCCATTATATTTATACACATGCAAATATACACTTAATTATTGAAACAAACAAATACATTCAAATGTTTTTAATGATAAAAATAAAAAGAGAAAAAAGTAAAAGATTAAATACATTTACATATACTTATACTTTTATATATTTATCTTATTAAAGAAACATACAAAGAGAAAATAGAAGCAAATAAAAGAACAAAAACGAGAAGAATTATGGTAAAACAAAAACTATTATTTATTTATATATTTACATATTATAATACTAAAACATAAATAAGTATATACATTTTATATAATCATACATTCATCTAAATATATATATTAATATGGTTTTAACTACTCATAGAACCAAAGGAACAAGAAAAGGAAAGCCCGAGAAGAGGGAATGATTCTGCACTATACACAAAGGAATATATCAGGAGAAGCCAGCAAATGATCATAAGGAGAACTGAAGGACACCGACAAAGCTGTAAGTAGCAAAAAGAAAGGCAAAGAAAGTAAAAAGATAAAGACAGAAAAGAGCACCGAAAGACAGTCGAAAGGATCATTGGTCAGATATATTTAGATAAACAAATAAATATATATAAAACTGTATGATAGCATATTAATAGGATAAGAAAACTAAACAACAAGAAGGAAGAAACGCCAAAGAAAAACAAATAACGACCCATATAAGACAGAAAGGGCAGACAAGAAGGACTGCAAAACAAAGAGAAAGGAAACAGAATCAGAGAGAGAGTAACAGACATTTCATCAGCAATGGAGTAAGAAAGACTACTTGTAAGAAGCTTAAAAGCAAACCAAACAGGGCTAAGTGAGGAGTTTGAAGCTGCTGTAAAAACTGAAAAAGAAGATAGTTTAAGATATAAATAATTAAAAGTATAAATATATAATATATTAATAATAAATACTTTACAAGTAATTATAGAGGGAGAAATAGCAAACACTTCAGAACAAAGAGAAGAAAGGAAGAGTACTCGAAGAGTCAGGGAATAGCACAAGAGAAGTAGTAAAAAAGCAATACTACTAGAGCAGATACAACCCAAAAAACGCGTAATAATATATAAACATATTATTATACATAAAACATGTAATCAAGTGTTTACGTCCAATTAGGCGCAACTATATGACAAAAAAGAAGAGAAAGACAGTAGGGAGAAAGCAAGAAAAGAGAAATATTAAACAGTAAAACACAAATGAAACACATACAAACGAAGCAATAAAGAGCCAAAAAGGCTGGAGAAAAGAAGATGGAGAAGGAAAGAAAAAGGAATTAAACCAGGATAAAAAATAAACCTCATAAATGACAAATACAAAATAATACTTGTTTATATATTTATATATATAAGTGATACAAAGAGACAAAAACACATAGTATATATTTAAGTATTTATTCTTTTATACTATCATATAAATAACTATTGATATAAATACGGAAACAAGTAAATAGGCATATAACAATGTATTTATATATTTACTTTTATATTCTTTCATGTATAAACATAATAACATAAGTAATTAATCACGTTTTTAACTATATACATCTTTACAGAAAGAAATAAATAATATAAGAAATAAAACCACAAAAACGTAAATAAATTAATTCGTTTATATATATTTATATTATTATACGTACACAGAAAAACATGACGATCGGGTGAAATTGGTAAAGAAGAAACAACGGAAGGAGGATAGGAAGAAGCTGTTAGGGGAAAGAAAAGAGAGAAAATAAAAAGTAATGAATTGGTCGACTGAAGCAGCTGCTGCTGCAGTGAAGGACAAAAAAGGGGTATCTTGACGAAAAATAACGTGCTCATATTTTCAATATTTGAGAGCAAGTGGGGGAGTGGACGGAAATATTTGAAAAATGAAAGGAGAGCCTCCCCAAGCCCAAAGGAGAAAAAGAAAAGGGGGGAAGAGCGGCCTCCCCAAGCCCCTCCGAAGGAGGGGATGTGCCTGGCGGGATAAGGTTTGGAACGAAGATTTAGTGTTGAGTAGTACTACAGAACTGGTTGTCTCTCACGTGTGGAAGGGTTTATTTCTTAGGGATGAACAGTTAAAAGGTGAGGAAGTTGCCGTTTTCGATGGTGGTAGAAAGGAATAAAGGAAAGGAAAGATGGGGTCTCCCTAAGCCCCTACGAAGAAGGGGATGTACCTGGCGGGATGTGGTTGGGGACGATGATTTACTGTTAAAATACTTGTAAGTTCCCTATTGAAAAAGGAAGAAGGATGAGCTTGTACTGTGCAAAAACTTTACCAGAAAAAAGGGGTTGAACAATAAATAAGTTCAACCCCATGATGAAATAAATGTGAATTATCTCAACACTACGGCATAAGAGACAAAGAATACTGCCTTATCCTTATATAAATCACCTCTGTAATCATTGTATCTAACGCCCAATCCTATTTCAGAGCGGACACGGTAACACAGAGATGATACTGTATATGGATCGAAATGAGAAAAAGAAAGGACAAATTTACTACTGCAAGATGAAGGCGGGAAGTTGGTGTTGTGGACTGCTATGAGTAGGGGAGGATAAGCGGTTGGAATGCTTTTGAGTACGTTTTGGACAGTGGGGAGAGAATGTTACTGACAAGATTTTTCATGATTAGCTTTCAATAGACGCCCTTTTGGGTTGTAAAAGAGCACCTTTTGCACGGTAAAAGATGCCTTTTTGAGATGTAAAAGACGCCCTTTTGCAATGCAAAACATGCCCTTTTACAACACCAACTGTAACTCATTGAGAATCTAAGGGTTACAAAGAGAGAAAAAGAAGGGTGGGGGAGGAAGAATAGAAAATAAGGGGGATGAAATGTAAAGATTGTTCAGAAAGGAAAAGAAAGAAGAGAGAGAAACGGCCTCCCCAAACCCGAAGAGTAGCCTCCCCAAGCCCCTCTTTATCTTTGCAGTGAAAGAAAAAGAGTAGAAATTCT
>ERZ1674175.64-NODE-64-length-26004-cov-21.651817_pt1 | contig 26004 bp, 23 predicted proteins | sample MGYA00581299_ERZ1674175 | MGnify/ENA primary metagenome ERZ1674175 (study PRJEB41354, sample SAMEA4873317) | human saliva metagenome | biome: human-associated habitat [ENVO:00009003]; feature: mouth environment [ENVO:08000002]; material: saliva material... | reverse complement strand
ATGAAATTATGCGCTTAAGAGAATAGACTTGCAACTGGGTTTTAGGACTGACCCCAAATAGGGGCTCAGTAGAAAAAAGAACCTAAAGATAAAACATGTGGCAACAGATCTGTCTGCAGCTTTCAAAGCCTCTGTTATGGAGAATTGTCCCGATGCGATACACGTGTTTGATCATTTTCATGTAGTGAAGTTGATGAACGAGAAACTTGACGACATCAGACGTAAAGTTTATAGCATGGAGAAAGATACCAATAAGCGTAAAGTACTCAAGAGGACAAAGTATCTGCTACTCGGAAATGGTGCTGACATCTTTGATAAACAACACAGAACAAGGCTTGAGGATGAACGAGCCATTGTCAAAAGCATACTATCTTAAGGAACAACTCCATCAGATATGGTCACAACCGATGAAAGCTATGGCAGAAGAAGTGCTTGATGACTGGGTAAGGCAGGCTGAACAAAGTAAAATAACCCAACTACAGAAAATGGCTGTTACCATGAAAACCTATAAGAAAGGCATCCTTGCATGGTACGACTGCCATCTATCAACGGGAAAAGTTGAAGGCATTAATAACAAGATTAAAGTAATGAAACGAAATGCCTATGGATTTAGGGATGAGAGATTCTTTACTCTACGACTCTATGCACTGCACGACTGCCGTATCACTCGAAATGTCGGATGAACCGGACAAAAGCCGATTACATGCTGTTTTCTATTTTACTGTCATTTCTGTCACTCCTTTCTAGCCTTTAATCATCTGAATATAAACCCATTACACGAAGTGTTAAAAGTGACAGCAACTAAAAACAAAACTTAATTAACGTGAGTTCGACGAATTATAAGTGTCTATAAAATTGAAAAGTAACATGAAAGGAGCGTTAATGAGTGTTTCAGACAGACTTTTACTCAGAAAAAGAGCCATTATTGAAACGGTGAATGATGAACTTAAGAACATTGCGCAGGTGGAACACTCCAGACATAGATGCTTTGACAATTTCATCGTCAACTTATTAGGGGCAATTGCTGCCTATTGCCTGTTTCCAAAGAAGCCGTGCATCAATGTACAAAGGACCATTGACACACAGCTTGCATTGTTCTGAATTCGTCGAACTCACGTTATATTTACTTCTACTCGTACTAAAGTTGTGGACTGTTAGCCTTGCTTAACACCTTTCATTTTCAATATCTTTTGTGCCAAGCTTACATAAATCGCTGTAAACACTTGCTTTTCTCAACTAAAAGGTTTACCTTTGCCGTTGTACTAAATAATTTACAGTGTAAAGCCGCTAAGGATTTATGTACTATCAAAATTTGGTATAACCTTATTTCGCATTTTATTAATATTTAATAATGCACTGTATCTTTCCACAAATATACCTTACAAAAATATATGGATAAAGCAAAAGAGGTTATAATATACATTATTGTATTAGCTTCGCTTATAATGAGTATCTTCTCGCTATGTAACTCACTACCTCGCACGGATGGACTGGATTACATAGGTGTGATAGTGGGCATATTATCATTACTTGTTACCGTCTTGATAGGATGGCAAATTACTAATTACTTTATGCTTGAAAAAAGAACAAGAGCCTATGCGGAAAAGCTTATAGAGCAATATAGCTACTCTGTTGATTGTTATGCAATAGCACTAACAGCAGTAATTCCATATCAACAGCATAATACCGAGATGGGAATAGACACCAGTATGCAAGCTATAAAAAGGGGATTACAAGGATACGATAAAAATACACTCTCCCTCCCTATGTCACAATTAATAGAGCTTGCAAGGGATTGTAAAGCAAACAATTACAAAGCAAGAATATATAAAGGTAGAATGCAAGAGTATATTAAGATCCTATCAAACATCAACGATATAGATATTGATATTGTAACCGACATGATTACAAATGCAGAAGAGATTTAGCTGTACCAAATATCATTATCTATCCTATTATAAGGATCTTGCCGAAGCTCTATAGTACATTCAAACATCATTCTAAAAGCATCCCTAACTACTTGATGTGGATTTTTAATCGGAAGCTTTTCTGCTTTTTGAATTTGAATAAATCGTTTCATAAAATTGCACCCGAACTATAATAATTAAAGATTACACATACCAGAGAAAGAGGAACTGGAAGAGTAGAATTCAACATTATCCATCACTGGGAAGGACTCAACTCAGAGGTTTATACCTAGAGAGCTCTTTACCGCTCTTCGCCTACTTGTTAAGACAAATTCAACAAGTAACATGGGGATTCTGATATTGTTATCGTCTTACAGTTTATCTTCACTCATATCCTGTGCTCTTGCTTGCTCCCTTTGCAAGAAATAAAACTACCCAAAGGCAGCTGTACCGCGAAAAGTAGAATTGAGGTCGGTTGCATATAAACAAAAAAATCTGCAAGTGATCAAGCCTTGCAGAGGTGGAATATCTAAACTCTCAAATGGGATAATTTAGCAATATCATTTGCATTTCTTGACCAAATAAGACTACAAAAGCATTATCTTCTTAGACACCAACAAAAGAAATATTAATAATTTTATGGGAATTTCAAAAAAAGACAGATTATACGAGGTTATGGATGCTTTGGGACTCTCTGATTATCGTGTTTATACAGATGTTCCAGAAATCACTAAAAATATGATGGTGAAACTTCGCAATGGTGAAACAAAGGAGGTTTCATCTAAAATATTAGAGCCTTTCTGTAAGCACTATCAGCAGGTAAACCCGACCTATATCCTTATCGGCGAAGGTCCTATGTTCCTTACAGATAGCGACAATAATACTCCATCGGTAATAGAGCCCTCATCAGTGGATAATATCCCTACTATCAGCTACACGCATGGCAAACCGTATTATAACGTTGACTTCTTAGAAGGCTTTGATGTCATCATCAATGACCAAACAATAAGCCCTGAATATCTCATTAACTTCAAGAAATATGATGATGCAGACTATTGGTGTAATATATCGGGGCATTCTATGGATCCACTAATTTCAAATGGTGAAATAATAGCTATCAAACAGCTTAATGATTGGAGAGACTTTCTACTTTATGGTGAGGTATATGGCATCATCACAAAGGATATGTGTACAGTAAGGGTTGTAACGAAGTCTGATAAAGGAGATGACTACATCCACCTTGTCCCCGTCAACAAGTCAGAAGTATATCAACCGCAAGACTTACCGAAGAAGTTAATAACCCATGTATTCCGTGTGCTAGGTTGCATGAAGAAATTGTAATTATTAATTGATAATTGACAGAAATACAAAGGATAAAAAACATAAACATCTGATTATCCACCACAACACTTTAAAACATTTCCTCCGGTGGTTCTGAATGTCGTGGGTTCGAGTCCCACCCTCCACCCTCAAAAGATAAGCGGAAGTTCAATAACTATTGAACTTCCGCTTTTTTTATGTCTATAAGTCAAACTCTGAATAGAGGAGATAAACAGCTGCTATTGCTTACTTTGTATAGAGATAGTATCACCAATGACAACTATGGCTTGCTTGTTTGTAATTGGTTTTAAGGGCAGATGAGTGTTTTCTTGCATAACTATCCGAGTCGCTTCAATAAAGGGGAAGCTATTAAAATGCACAACAGGATAGAATTTAACGATACCAAGTGCTGTAAAATCTTCGAATCCTGGTGTCATAGAAAGATGATTATCCATTTTCGTTGCATACTCTATATTAGGAGCAAAGACCATAGCCCCTGCTGATTCTCCTATATATAGTTTCCCCTTCTCCACCTGTTCAACTATCAATCTGTCGGTCCCTGTCCTTCGTAATTCTTGCATAAGAAAGAAAGTATTACCACCAGAGACATAGATACAGTCACAGTTCCTCAACACAGTTTCTATCTCTTTCTGTTCACATTGTGTAATCTCTAATTCTTTTATAGTCAGTCCGAGGGAGACAAGAGCTTCCCTTCCTTCTTCCACATATTGATTAAAATCTTCATGAATACTTGCAGTTGGGATAAATGCTACAGTCTTTCCGCACAAAGAAGTAGGAACACTCTGAGGCAAAAGGGCAGCTACCTCAGCAAAATATGAGCATAAAAAGATTTCCTTCATTACTATTTTACACTTTAGGGAACAAGATCTCGTTTCCTGATCTTCATACTATAAAAGGATTAAAGATGAAGAGAAGAGCCTTAAATATGGATTAGCATACTCATTATTCCATCCCTTTCAAATCTAACAATACAAAGATACGGATAATTTTTCTAAGTAAATAACATAATCAGTAAGATTCTAAACTAAAAGAGAATTGTGTAATTAGGATCTCTTCGCATCGCTTTATTCTTGTATATCAGACGATAAGTCTATAAAAAAAGGATGTCTGAAAAACCTTCAGACATCCTCTTTTATACTATTATATATATCCTAATTATTGCATATCATAAACCACTTGCATCAACTTCTTACCCAAAGCGTCAGCTGCTTCCATAGTGTTTGCCTCGCTATAGACACGGATGATTGGTTCAGTATTCGACTTGCGAAGATGAACCCAAGCCTCTGGGAAGTCAAGTTTAACACCATCAATGTCAGTAACCTGTACATCTTTCTCCTTGCCATAAAGCTCTTTCACGCGTACAAGGATAGCATCTACGTCTGTTTCAGGAGTAAGATCAATACGGTTCTTAGCAATGAAATACTCTGGGAAAGTCTTACGAAGCTCACTTGCCTTCAGTCCTTTCTGTGCTAAAGAACTCAAGAATAGAGCAATACCAACAAGAGCATCACGCCCGTAATGACTCTCCGGATAGATTACTCCACCATTACCTTCTCCACCAATAACGGCACCAACTGCCTTCATCTTCGTTGTTACATTCACCTCACCAACGGCTGCTGCATAATACTTGCAACCATGTTTCTCGGTAACATCACACAAAGCGCGAGTTGAAGAAAGGTTACTTACCGTGCTACCCTTCACATGGTCGAGGACATAATCAGCTACTGTGACGAGTGTATATTCCTCTCCATACATCTTACCGTCCTCCTGAATAAATGCCAAACGGTCTACATCCGGGTCTACAACGATACCTAAATCATATCCACCCTTAGCAACTTCATTCATAATACCTGTGAGATTCTTCTCAATAGGCTCTGGATTATGAGCGAAATCACCTGTTGGCTCTCCATTGAGGAACTTATATTCTACACCAAGACGGTCGAGAAGTTTGGGTAGGATGACACCACCGACAGAGTTAATAGAATCAACCACGACACGGAACTTACGTTTCTTTACAGCTTCAAGATCAAGTAATTCCAACCCCATCACGGCATCTATGTGGCGCTGATCATACGAATCATCATCCGTATAGCTACCCAATCCGTCTACATCAGCATATTCGAAATCCTCGCGTGCTGCTATATCAAGAACCTCAGCACCATCAGCAGCTGTGAGAAACTCGCCCTCTTCATTCAGAAGCTTCAATGCATTCCAATGGCGAGGGTTGTGAGAAGCAGTGATAATAATACCTCCGTCAGCCCCACTCATGCGTACTGCCAACTCTGTTGTTGGTGTTGTTGCTAACCCAATGTTCACTACGTCTGCACCAATCCCCATCAACGTACCACACACAACATTCTTAACCATTGGTCCAGAGATACGTGCATCACGTCCGACAACAATCTTCAACTTCTTTCCAGGGTGCTTACGAGCAATGAAAGTAGCGTAAGCTGAAGTAAACTTAACGATATCCAGCGGATTCAAAGTATCACCCGCACGGCCTCCGATAGTACCACGGATGCCGGAAATTGATTTGATAAGTGTCATACTTAAATATGTTTAGAGAGAGTATAAAACCTCTCTGCAATTATCTTATAAGTTTCTTAGTGCTATAATCCACGCTGATAGGTGATGTCATAGGAGCAGGGATAAACACTCTGAGTTGCATTAATCTGTCCTTGTTGTGAAGGAACAATCAGCTTCACCTTCGCCAATTTTGAGGTAGGAGTAGTCAACCTTCCAAGATTTATATACTGTAAAGGAATCAACCAGCCTGCTGGAACAGACGTACTACGGTAAGCTTCATACATTACACTAGACTTTGGATCAAACGAAGCGGTATATGTTCCGCTGGTATTAGTTACAGACATCTTATCAACTGTCTTACCAAAATAAAGAATAGAATTGGTCAACTGAAGTGTATCAGTTATCAAGTTATTCTCCGTAAAACGACAAAGCACAGTAGCAGTCTCGCCTTTCTTTAGTGGTTCACCCGTACCTTTATCAATTATTTGCATATAAACGCCAGAGCTAGCAAATAGAACATATTGGTTCTTTGATACATCTGTAGTATTCCCTTGCTTCTCGAATTGCTCTTCACTGATAACCTTTATCCCATGCTTTACTATATAAGCATTGATTGCTTCGTTCTCTCGGTCTAACTGATCAGCGTATGTTTCGGTCTTATTACATGAGCTAAATGCAAGCACAACAGTTAATATTCCAAGGAGAAAACTTATCTTCTTCATTCTTTTTCACATTTTATTATATACCTTGCAAAGGTAAGAAAAGTATTTCAGAAAGTAAGAATAAGATATAAGAAAATACCTTAAATCACTTTTATAGCAGCAATTTCCTTATAAATGAGGATTGTCTGAACTATGCATCGTCCGTACCTTTGCAGCAAGAAATCTTAAAACAAAGCTACTTTCTTATGTTAAATGCTTTATTAATTGCCACCCTTACCCTCAACGGGGCAACTGGAATCAACCCTGATTCATCGGCGAACAAGAACGTACCACTTGACGAAATTGTCGTTACAGACTTTAAACAGAACAAGAGAAACCTAACATCGACAGCCGTATCAACCATCAACATGCAGCAGCTACATAACCAACAGATTGTGAATCTGAAGGAACTAACAGCAATAATGCCTAACTTCTACATGCCTGATTATGGTTCATACGCCAACACACCCGTCTACATTCGTGGTATAGGAACCAAAAGTAAGGGATCTGCTGTGGGCTTTTACGTTGACGGTGTACCACATTTTGAATCGTCAGCATTCAATATTGACCTCAGCGACATTGCTGCCGTCAACGTATTCCGTGGTCCACAAGGGACCTTATACGGGCGAAACACCATTGCAGGTATTATCAATGTATATACCCATAACCCTCTTGACTATCAGCGAACACGTATAAAGGTGGGCTATGGAAGATACAATGACTTCATTGCTCAGGCTTCAAACTATGCAAAAATAAGTGAGAAGTTCGGCATATCGACAGCTGCTTCCTATCACCATAACGATGGAATGTTTACCAATCATTTCCTCAATGAGAAGGCAGATAAGCTCAATGAGGGCGAAGGACGTATTGGGTTCTACTGGAGACCAACAACAAACTGGCTCTTACATCTCAATAGTACACTTACTTATAGTGAGCAGAATGGCTACCCATATGCACCTTATGACATTGTAAAAGACGAGCTGTTACCAATCAGTTATAACCGTAACAGCACATACAGAAGACTTATTTCATCAACAGGCCTCAATGCTCAATACGAGAATAATCATATAAGTTTCAATAGCCAGACATCCTATCAGTTCATAAAGTCACACCAAGGATTAGACCAAGACTTCACACCCCAAGACGTTTATTTCGTTGATAACAGCTATCACCAGAACATGTTATCACAGGAGCTGACACTGAAGTCAAACGATAAAGGACGCTATCAATGGATTATAGGACTGTTCGGAATGCTACTACATTCGAACCAGTTTGCTGAGACAAGCTACTTCACAAGAGACTTCTCTACACCAACAACCTATAAGAATCCTACAGCTGGATATGCCATTTATCACCAAAGTTCCTATAATATATGGAGAGGGTTGTCAACGACAGTTGGCCTACGTTTCGACTATGAACACGCCAAGACGACCTATAATCAAGATAAAACAACTCTCTCAACAGGTGTTACAACACATGCAAAGGACTTTGTTAGCAGTGCCAGCTTCCGCCAGTTTACTCCTAAGTTCACACTTCAATACCTTACAAATAAGGACAATCTCTACTATATCAGTATCACTCGCGGATATAAACCAGGAGGTTTCAACACCATATTCAAGACTGATGCCGAACGAACTTACGCCCCTGAATACAGCTGGAACTATGAAGTTGGAACACGTTTGAAGTTCTTTAACGGGCGATTGACAGCTGAAGCTGATCTCTTTTATATAGACTGGAGACACATGCAGACAACCTATACTGTTCCTGGTGTGGGTAATGTGATTGCTAATGCAGGTCATACAGACAGCAAAGGATTTGAGCTTTCATTGGCTTATCATCCTATAAAGAGTTTACAACTTAACCTGAACTATGGTTATACCCATGCACGTTACCTTGAATACAAGAAGAGTGCAAGGGAGGATTTCTCGGGTAACAGGCTCCCAATGGTACCCAACCACACGCTATCTCTCAATGGAACATACACCATTATGCCTGCAGGATGGTTTGATAAGATAGTCTTCAACACAGGTTTAACAGGACTCGGACGTATCTATTGGGCTGATGATAACATCGTCCGACAGAACTTCTATGCTACACTCAACGCTAAGGTAAGCCTCACAAAAGGCATATTTACATGGGAGGTATGGGGTAAAAACCTCACAGCAACGAACTATATGGCTTATGGATTCAAAGCTTCACAAGGCAATTATGCACAGAGAGGAAAGCCATTAACGTTCGGAACTGCGGTAAGTGTGTCTTTCTAAGGAGCTAAAAGAATTAAGATTATTAAAACATTGAGAGGTATTAAGGAGATAGAAGGAACTATGGAGAGTTATGGGAAGTTATAATCCAATAGCGGAATTCCCATATATTAAAGGCAACAAGGATAATCTTTATAACCCCGGACTACCATACCTACTACTCCATACTACAACAGTATCGGCTTAAATACTCTAACTACTCAGGGCCACTTCAACCTCTCAAGGGCTCTTAAGCCTTTCAAAAACAAAAACATTATGAACGCTAAGAAACTAAGTTTAGGGACATTCTTCTGTCTTTACATAGCACAGATGGTACCATCTTCCTTTCTCATGACGGCCCTACAGGTCATCATGAGAGAAGGAAACTACAGCTTGGCAACGATAGGATTGCTGAATCTCGTCCGTCTTCCGTGGACTCTAAAGTTCTTATGGTCGCCCTTCGTCGACCGACATTGCATCACAGTGGGCGACTACAAACGCACAATCATAGCAACAGAGCTTATCTATGCCATTGCATTACTGGCTACAGGATTACTCAATATACACTCTGAGATGATGCTTATCATCATCCTTGTCATTATCTCCATGCTTGCTTCAGCAACACAAGACATAGCTACGGATGCACTCGCCATCCTCTCCTTCAAGAAGACCGACCGCAGTATGCTCAACAGTATGCAGTCTATGGGAGCTTTCGGCGGTGCTGTCATCGGTAGTGGAATACTCCTCATAGCCTTGAAAAGCTATGGTTGGAGCACAGTGGTAACCTGTCTGGCAGCCTTTGTATTGATGATGATAGTACCCTTAGTACTGAACAAACATATCACGATTGAGACTGAAAAGCCTACCAATCGTGCCACATGGACGGACATCTTCAAGTTCTTCAACCGAAAAGAAATACTCCCACAACTCGGCTTCTTAGTACTCTACTACATGGGAATCATTGGAATCCTCTCCATGATCCGCCCTTATCTCGTTGATAAAGGTTACGACATGAAAGAGATTGGCTTCCTGATGGGTATCGTCGGAACATCCGTTTCATTCGTCATGGCGTGGTTCTCAGGTGTACTTATTCGGCGTATCGGAATTCATAAGGCGCGCATTATCGTTGCAGCAATGATAATCCTTGCTCCAACTTACTTCCTTGCAACAACTTTCATGGAGTATAATAAGGTGGCATTCCTCATCGGACTCATGTATCTCCAGGGCTGTTATGGTTTGGCAACCGTCGTTCTTTACACTACTTCCATGCAATGTGTCCGACCAGGAAGAGAAGGAACTGACTTCACCATACAGATCGTTATCAGTCACCTGACGGGTCTGCTCGTAGCCGTATTGGCAGGAAGCATTGCCCACCTCACAAGCTATCGTGGTCTTTACATTGCCGAAACAGCTGTTGCCATACTTAGTTTCTTCTACGTTCTGTTGGCGTTCAAACGCAATCACGCTTCTTAAACAGATCCTATACTCCTGTATAAATACTCCTTGAGAACTCTTTATAAGATACTATCAAGGGACATTCCAGATATCTGATATGGGTATAGACAAAGACGCCCATCCTCTTATAAGGATATACAACATCCCCTTCCAACCGCTGAATATCACTCATAACCCATATTAAAGAATAACCAGAGAAAACGAAATGTATAGGTTTTGCATTTTGTTTTCTCTGTTTTTCTTTTGTTTTCCCTAGGGTTCTGTATTCTTTTTACACGTGTGTTATCATTTTATCTAAGCTTGATAATTAATTATCTAAGTGTGATAATACTTTATCTAAGTCGTGATAAAACTTTATCACGCTTAGATAATATAGAAACATACGTATTCTGCAAATACAAAATAGGCACATAAAGACTACAAAAGACGCAGAAACAAAATGCAAAGACCGTATATGAGCGTACAGAACAAAGCGCTGAAACCTGCTAAAGGGTACAACTTACTCTCTCAATGCGCAGAGTAGTTGCCATTGAAGGTTGCTCCATAAAGCATGATAGTGCAGCCAAAGAGAAATGGTTTTCCTATTGAAACGTCTCTCAGTAGTCCTTTAAAGCAATCATTCCCCACTCTACTCCTTCTTAATCTAAGCTTATTCACGAAGTGAACAATTGCATTCTAAGGTATATTCATCCTAGAAAACCCTTCCTTATACTCTATATTAGGTATTGTGTATCCAACATATTATCTATACTTTTGCAGTCTACATATATACAACTTTATTAGATTCAGAGATTACAATATGGTAAAAAGATTACATCATTCATTACTTCTTACAGGTATAGTACTGTGTACTTCCGTAACAACCGTACATGCCCAGACCGATACAAGCAAAGGAAACAGAGAGTCACAAGCAGACAGTGCAGCTCTGGACTCTATCCTTGCAGCACCTTATCTACACGAACAGACATTACAGACAGTAGAGGTTATCGGACGCAACGAGCAGTCATATAAGAACACAAACTCCTTCATTGGAACAAAGACAGAGACGCCATTGAAAGATATTCCACAGTCTATTGGCTACGTAACAAAGGAACTTGTGCGCGACCAAGGTGCAACAACAGTCAACGATGTGGTGAAGAATATCAGTGGTGTGAGCCCATATACCTTCTACAATGACTTCTCCATTCGAGGCTTCCGCACAACAGGTAACCGTAATTCAGGTAACCTCGTCAATGGTATGAGAGCACAGACAAGCCTCTGGAAACAGCAATCATTGGCCAATATCGAGCGTGTTGAAGTAATAAAAGGTCCTGCATCAGCCCTCTTTGGCAATGCATCCCCAGGCGGTGTCATCAATCGTGTAACAAAGAAACCACTCCCTTATAACCGTAATACTGTATCCACAACAGTGGGGAGTTTCAACACATTGAATACCTATGCAGACTTCACTGGCCCGTTAGACAAGAGACATACTCTACTCTATCGACTAAACATTGGCTATGAACACACAGATTCTTACCGTGATCTGCAGGCAAATACGAATTACATCGTAGCCCCATCCTTCTCGTTCCTCCCAACAAAGAGAACGCGTTTCAACGTTGACATTGTCTATCAACGCACGGATGGAAAGGTTGACCGTGGGCAGCCTATCTTCGGAGACGGCGACCTTCACTCTGTTCCTATCAGCCGTTCACTCTCTGCAACGAACGATTATCTAAAAGAGAACCTTGTGAATATCACCCTTGGCGTGACACATAAATTCACCGATAAGCTATCATTCAATGCTACTTATCTGAACTCCTCATACGACGAAGACCTGCGTGAGCACAATCAAGCCAATGCTTATGTGAAGCTTGCTGACGGTTCACAAAGTCCATCCCGTATCCTTATGCAGTGTCTTATACGCCAGCGCCACTTCCGTAACAATAGCTTTAATACCTACTTCAACTATGATGTGACGACAGGATCACTCCGTCATCGCATCCTTTTGGGTTACGATTACTTCCAGATGGCACAACAAGCAGGGTCTTCAGCAATGACCGCGGGTGGTTATCTACTGAAAGATGGAACAACAACGACAGTCTTCAAGCCTGCCAACATTGCCCGTTACGTGCTGGATGCAGATGGGAATCCTAAGACAAACGTACCTTATTACGATCTGACAAGCAACGATAATAATATAGAACGTGACTATTCTAAATACGTCTTTGTCTCTACAGCCCTCTCTCCTTACCTGCAATACTCTCACGGTATCTACCTACAAGAGCAGTTGGAGGCTGGTCCTGTGAAGCTACTCTTAGGCATTCGACAGGAATTCTTCACTGATGTGCTCAACTATAAGACCAATAATGAAACCCATACCACCCAACATGCCTTCATTCCACGTATCGGTGCAGTTGTCACTATCAATAAAAACCTGAACGTATATGGGACATGGGTGAAAGGATTTGAGCCACAGAGCGCATCAGTACAGGGTAATCCTAACGCTGGCGGACCATTCGATCCGGAGTATAGTCAGCTCTTGGAAGCTGGACTGAAAGGTGAATGGTTTGACAAACGACTTAGTACAACACTCTCTTTCTTCCATCTTCAGAAGCGCAACACACTCTATAATGCCAATGACCCAGCCAATCCTGAACGATTGGAACAAGTGGGAGAAGAGACTTCAAAGGGTATAGAGATGGACATTGCAGGCTTCATTCTCCCTAACTGGAGCATTGTTGCTAACTACGCTTACACGCATGCTGCTATCACCAAGACGGCTACTGACTCCGAAAAAGACTTTGGTATGCAACGCCCTAATACGCCACGCAATGCCTTCAACATCTGGTCAAAGTATATAATAGAGACTGGAGTGTTGCATAACTTTGGCTTCGGACTAGGCTTGAATGCGGTAAGCAAACGCTACGGACAAGTAGGAAGACGCGCAAATACAGTTGTTTATCCAGGCTATGGACTCCTGAATGCAGCTCTCTATTATCGTCTTCGTAAGCTTCAAGTACAACTGAACTTCGATAATATTATGAATAAAATCTACTGGGTTGGTGGTTATGATAAGCTTCGTTCCTTCCCAGGTGCACCACGAAACATTAAGGCTACAGTTACTTATCGGTTCTAAAACAGACGATACTTTGACTAGTTTAAACAAAAGAAAGGCTGAATCTCTTACTCAAGATTCAGCCTTTCTTGTATATCTATAGGGGTAGTCTTTCTATCAAAAGATGGCTCAATGCTTAACCAATCCTTTCTGCTAAATCCACAGCCTGCTTGATTCTATCACCCATACCTATACCATCTTTCAGATTACCAATGATGTGCAAACCGAGATAAGTATGTTCAACAGTATCAATAGCACGAAGACGAATATCAGTCTCTGTCATATACTGCGGGATAGCATGGCTATGCCGATAGATACGAATAGCATCTGCCTGCGTTCCTTTGGGATAACCTAACATCGTATGAAGAGACGTATTGACAAGCTCTCTCAGCTCTTCATCAGTCTTATCAAGGTACTCTGGATGACGAGCGCCGCCAATAAAAAACGCATAAGTGGCTCCTTCTTCTGGCGAACGACCCATGAAACAGGCAGAAGGCATAAGTATTCCCAACACATTCTGTTGTTCTTTAGAAGGTACCAGTCCGCCAAACGCATTCCAATGTACGTTACCTGTATGCTTCATCCCTACCCCAATCTCTATCACTGGGGCATAGTAAAGGTTGCTTAAATCATCAAGTTGCTCCTTAGGAAGGAAGGTTAACAAGTCGGGTAAGCTATAGGCTGGACAAGTGGTAACAACCTGATCGGCAACAATAGTGTTCTCACCCCACGAAAGTTTCCACTTATCTCCTAATGGTTCTACACGCAAGTGCGCGCAACCTGTGGTAATCCTATCATCTCCTATAGTCTTTGCAAGTGCTGAAACAAGGCTTCTGAAACCACCACGTGTGGAGAAAACCTCCTTCGTCGCACGCTTATCTCTGTCGCTTTTAGGTGCCTTAGCAAGTGCCATAGCCCCTTTAATAAAACTCCCGTAATGCTGTTCCAAGTTGTAAAGCTTAGGCAATGCAAGACGAGTTGGCAACTTGTAAGGGTCTCCAGCATACACACCTGAGAGGAAAGGGTCGACAGCATAGTCTACAAATGAGCGTCCCAATCGTCGCTCAGCCAGTGCACCTACACTCTCATTGGGGTCAGTTCCCTTTCTACGCCATGGTTCACCAAGGATACGGAACTTATCTTTTAGAGTGAAGAGAGGGGTTGTCACTGCACTCCAAAGCCCGGAAGGCAATGCACAAAAGTGTCCATCTTTCCATACCAAACGGCATTTAGCAGAAGACTGTGCCACCTCCAGCGTGCATTTATCGCCTAACATATCGAAGAGTTCAGCCACTTCAGGATACTTAATAGTACCCGTACTTGGACCTTGTTCCATGATAAACCCATCAAAATCCTCTGTTTGCATGAGTCCACCGATACGTTCTGTAGCTTCCAATACCTCTACATCCTGTCCCTTATGGCGCAAGTGAGCAGCACAAGTAAGACCTGTCAGCCCCGCTCCAATAACTATTATCTTCCGTTGTCGTTCCATATTGTTATATTTCCCTGTATGCCTTACCTTCCAGTCTATTTCCGAATAGAAAGAGATAGAGGATAAATCATCTATATAGGCTTCGAAAACTTCTTATCCGTATTAACCATCATTGGATCAAGTGTAGCAGCTACTGTGCGCACAAAAGGATTGCCTTCACCTGTCATTTCCAAGGTATTAGGCGTCAGATGAAGTATCCCATCCGCTTCCATCTCACGCAATCGTAGCTCATCATAATGTATGGCAGCCTTCACTTCATCCACAGTGAGCGACAATTCTTCTGCCAATTGTGTCCAATCAATATGATAGTTACACATCAGAGTCTCTATCACTTCCCGTGCAATCTGCTCTTGTTGGGTTAGTTGATATCCCTTTCTTATCGTCAACTTACCTGCTAATACGTCAGAGACATACTCCTCTATAGACTTCGTATTCTGTGCATAGGCTGTTTCCAACTGGCTGATTCCTGTCACACCAAAGGCATATACCTGTCCCGTTGTACGTCGGGTACAATATCCTTGGAAGTTACGATGCAGACGATGTGTCGTGACTGCCTCAGCCAACTCATCACTTGGGAGAACAAAATGGTCGAGTCCTACACTCTGATAACCTGCTGCATGCAACACCTCCTTGGCTCTTTGAAACATCAAAGCCTTCTCATCAGCTGATGGTAAGCCTGCTTTCTCCAATATCATCTGTCGCTTAAATATCCACGGACAATGACCATAACTGAACGTTGTAACACGATCGGGATGTAATTCTGCAGCCTTTTCGATAGTATGTTGGAAGCTATCTGCAGTCTGAAGAGGTAAGCCAAAGAGGAAATCCATATTGATACTTGCCCCTGAAGAACGCAGGATTTGCATGATATCTTCCATTGGTAATTCTGAAGGAGTACGATTAACAAGCTTCAGAACCTCAAGATTAAAGTCCTGTACACCGATACTAAAACGATTGAAACGAGCCTCAACGAGCCCTTGCCAATCTTCTTTTGTCAAATAACCAGGGTGACATTCAATTGCAATCTCGGGCTTTGCTATCGTATCAAACAAGGATAGTAAATGCTCATTCAGCTCTTTCAGAGCACTAACAGGCATTGCTGTCGGACTACCTCCTCCATAATGAATCTGAGATATACGCCGATTACGGTCTAAATGAGCAACAACAAGGTCTATCTCCTTATGTAATGCATCAACATATTCCCTCACTTGCGCCTCTTTCTGCATGGGATAAGAATTACAACCACAGTAATGGCACAGTCGACGACAGTAAGGCATGTGGAAATAAAAGGACAGGTTATTATTCCGTGCTTTGTTACTAAGCTCTACATCCTGCAAATATTCCTCCTCAGTAAAGGTACGAAAGAAATTGGCAGGCGGATAGCTTGTGTATCGCGGGACGGACACATTATATTTATCAATCAGTTCTTGCTTCATCAATACGAAATAAATTACTGGACAAAGGTACAGAGTTCACATTGCACAGACAATCCTCATTTATTAGGAAAACAACCTACTCTTCAATCTTCTTTATTACTCTACAAGGATTACCAGCTGCCAAAACTCCACTCGGAATATCATGTGTAACCACAGAACCTGCACCTATTGTGGTGTTATCACCTATCGTAACACCCGGTACAACCGTAACATTACCTCCTATCCATACATTATTACCAACATGAATGGGAAGTGCATACTCTATCTTCTTATTACGTTGCTCAATATTCAGTGGATGTCCTGCTGTATAAAAAGAGCAATTAGGGGCAATAAAGACATTATCTCCAAACGTCACCTTAGCTTCATCAAGGATGACACAGTTGGTATTAGCAAAGAAATTATCGCCCACTTCAATGTTATAACCATAGTCACAAAAGAACGGAGCTACTATAAACATGCTCTTCCCTGCCTTACCAAACAGCCTCCGAAGACGTTCCATACGCTCTTCACGACGTGATGGAGGGATTTGATTAATCTCAAAACACTCATTCTCACAATAATAAAGTTCTTTCAAAACTTCTGCATTGTCAGCCTGATAAAGCATTCCTTGCTGTTGCTTTTCTTTTTCTGTCATACGTTCCACCTTTATAGTTTATGCAGACAAAGATACGGGTTTTATTCTATAGAAGGAGAAGATAACATGCACGAAAAGAAGAATTTAATGAAGAAAAGAACAAGTTATATCAATATTTTTGTATTTTTGTAGCGAAGACCTAATTGTATAATAAAAGATAGAAATTATGGATACAGTAACCTATGAATTCATTTTAAGACTATTTATTGCCGCCATGCTGGGTGGTGCCATTGGCCTTGAACGCGAATATAGAGCGAAGGAAGCTGGCTTCAGAACCCATTTCCTCGTTGCATTAGGTAGCGGATTGTTTATGGTTCTGTCACAATTCGGATTCACTGATGCACTGAACCTCCACCAACAGGTATCACTTGACCCCAGTCGTATTGCCTCACAGGTAGTGACAGGTATTGGCTTTATTGGTGCAGGAACAATTATCTTCCAGAAACATGTGGTACGTGGACTCACCACAGCAGCTGGTTTGTGGGTAACATCAGCCATCGGTATGACTGCAGGAGCTGGCATGTACGTACTATCCATAGCAGCAACTGTCCTTGTTTTGCTTTGCTTAGAGGCACTGAATTTTATCCTTCAACATTTCGGAACACGGAACATCAATGTGACATTCAGTACTCCAAAGGAAGAGAACATACAGGCTGTTTTGGAACAATTGCGTGAGAGAGGCGTTACATTCTACTCTTATGAGATGCAGCGTAAAGACACTTCGGAGGGACATTACTATGTGGTTACGATGGAGATAAAACTAAAACGCAGCCACTATCAGAGTGAATTAATCAACTTTATGGCTGACTTTAAGGGTGTAACAGTAGAGACAATGGAATAAGAAAAAGTATCTTATAGAAAATTACAAAGGCCTTGTAGAAAGATTACAAGGCGCTTGTAATATCATTACAAAGGCTTTGTAGAACTATTACAAAGCCTTTGTAATTTTATGTAATACCATCAACAGAAGGATAATCAACTGATCATCAAGAAACAAAAGGGCCTATAATGACAGTTGATAAGCCTGTCGTTGACTACCGTCCTCAAGATAGATAATGCCACAATAATTGAACCCCAAGCGCTTCAATACAGCCTGCATAGGGTAGTTATCGGCATGAGTATCAATTCGAATGGTAGAGGTAAGTGACAAACAATAGGCTATGATATCAGACATAACACCATGAACACCCTCTACTGAAGCGACACGGTGAATAACATAATAAGGTTGATCATCCAACCATCGACCTCCTTCTATATAAGAATAGGTGGGCTCTGGCCCCGCTAAAAGAGCAAATGTTGCAATGGGAGTATCATTTTCGCAAAGTAAATAAGAGGCTCCTTGAGCGATATCCTTCTCTATAGTCTGACGAGAAGGATGCTTATCCGACCACTGATTAACGTTGCCTGCAGCTATCATCTTTGCCCTCCCCTGTCGTATAAAATCCATGATCAAGGATACATCATTAGCAGTTGCCTTTCGAATCGTACGCCCATAAGAGAGAATAGCAGAATTTCTTTGTTTCATAAAGTAATCTTCTTTTTATAAGATGTTAAGACAAAAGTACAAAGAAAGTACTGAAAATAATTGCGAATGAGGAAATTAATATGTATTTTTGTCCGCAGAATCAAATACTAACTTCTAAAACCTATAACAATGGAAAATAACCTTTTCAGAAATTCAGCCAACAGACTGGAAGCTCATCTGGGCAAGAGTGTACATGACTTTACTAAAGATGACATCAAACAAGTTGTCAATGACTTGAACATCAAGATGGTGAATTTCATGTATCCTGCTGGTGACGGACGGTTAAAGACTTTGAACTTCATGCTTCACACACCTGACTATCTGGAGACAATCCTTACCAGTGGTGAGCGTGTTGACGGTTCTTCACTCTTCAGCTTCATCGCTGCAGGAAGCAGTGACCTCTATGTAATGCCACGCTTCTCTACGGCTTTCATCGACCCATTCTCTGAGATTCCAACTCTTTGCATGCTCTGTTCGTTCTTCGATCGTGATGGCAATCCTCTTGCTTCATCACCAGAACATACACTTTGCAAGGCTATGGCAGCTTTCAAGAAGGTAACTGGTATGGAGTTCCATGCCATGGGTGAGCTGGAATACTACGTAATACGTGAAGACGAAGGGGTGTTCCCAGCAGATGATCAGCATGGTTATCATGAGAGTTCTCCTTTTGCCAAAGGAAACGATTTCCGTATGCGTGCTATGCAGTTGATTGCTGAATGCGGTGGTAAAATTAAATATGGACACTCTGAAGTAGGTAACTTTATTGAAAACGGACGTTGCTATGAGCAGAATGAGATTGAGTTCCTACCTGTTCCAGCCAATGAGTGTGCAGAACAATTGCTTATTGCTAAATGGATCATCCGTAGTCTTGGCTATGAAGAAGGACTTGATGTTACCTTCGCTCCAAAGATCACTGTTGGTAAAGCTGGCTCTGGTATGCACATCCACATGCGTATCATGAAGGACGGAAAGAACATGATGCTCGAGGGTGGTAAGCTGTCTAAGGATGCTCGTAAGGCTATTGCTGGTATGATGGACTTGGCTGAAAGTATCACTGCTTTCGGTAATAAGAACCCTACATCTTACTTCCGTCTCGTTCCACATCAGGAAGCTCCAACGAATGTTTGCTGGGGTATGAGCAACCGTTCAGTACTCGTACGCGTTCCGTTAGGCTGGACTTCAGGTGAAGATATGTGCCATAAGGCAAACGAGAAAGAACCATTGACTGAGCGTGATTACTCTGGTAAGCAGACAGTTGAGATGCGTTCACCAGATGCTTCGGCTGACATCTATCAGCTCCTGGCAGGTCTTTGTGTAGCTTGTCGTCATGGATTTGAAATGGCAAATGCTGAGGCTGAGGCTGAAAGAACCTTTGCTGATGGTGATATCCACGATCCAAAGAATGCTGAACGCTATGCTACATTGGCTCAACTGCCTGATAGTTGTGCCGCATCTGCTGACTGCTTGGAACGTCAACGCAAGGTATATGAAGAGTATGATGTCTTCTCTCCTGCTATGATTGACGGTATCATCAAACAGCTTCGTGCCTTCAACGACCGCACTTTGCGCCAGGAAATTGAAGGAAAGGAAATGTTGATGGAGAAACTTGTTCGTCAGTATTATCACTGCGGATAATATCCATAAATAGGTCTTTTCCTATAGAACGAGTCCCAGATAACAAATGAGTTACCTGGGATTCTCTTTTATTCTAAACGCCTTTATCATCTCTTGACACATAGACATAAGACTACAATCCATACTTAACATTGGCACATACTTTGCTTTTCTATATGAAAATTAAAGTTTAAAAGATAATGAGTTTACTGGATATTTTGAATCACAGAAGGGCTGTTAGACATTATGATGCTGATAAGCTAATTGATAAAGATGTTGTAAGAAATTGTATAGAACAGGCAACCTTGGCTCCAACAAGTTCTAACATGCAACTTTGGGAGGCTTACCATGTCACGGATAAGATTGTTTTGAAGGAGTTATCCCATGCTTGTTTGGATCAGTTATCAGCACGTTCTGCACAACAGATGGTTGTGTTTATCACTCGTCAAGATCAATATAAACAGCATGCGCAAGCTGCACTTGCATTTGAAAGAAACAATATCAAGAGTTATAGTCCTGCCGAGAAACAAGAGAATCGCATAAAGAAACAGGAGATATCTTACACTAAATTAATACCTTTTCTTTACTCTCGTTGCTTTGGATTGTGGGGACTTGTCCGCAAGACATTGGCTCAATGTGTTGGATTATTCCGCCCTATGATGCGACAAGTAAGCGAAGGTGATATGCGAGTTAGTGTACACAAGAGTTGTGCTTTGGCTGTTCAGACATTCATGTTAGCTATGAGTGAGGCTGGCTATGACACCTGTCCTCTTGAAGGATTCGATAGTCTTTTGGTGAAGAAAGCATTAAATCTTCCTTACAACGCAGAGATTAATATGGTCATTACCTGTGGTATCCGTGCAACTGATGGCGTATGGGGCGCCCGTTATCGTCGTCCTTTCAAAGAAACATATCACCACGTTTAAGGATTCATTCGATACATGTCTATAACGGAAGAATAAGTTTTTATCATCTTCTTTTATGCTTTTCAGAGAAAAGTCGTATCTTTGCAGATAATCTGAACAATTGACATGGATAAGGATATAAAAGACTTAAAGATAGCTGTTGCTGGGACTGGTTACGTTGGTCTTAGTATTGCCACGTTACTAAGTCAACACCATCAAGTGACGGCTGTTGACGTAGTAAAAGATAAGGTGGAACTGATTAATAACCGTCGTTCACCGATTCAAGATGATTATATTGAACAATATTTGGCAGAAAAAGAACTGAATCTTACAGCTACTATGGATGCTGAAGCAGCGTATCAAGATGCTGACTTTATTGTTATTGCCACGCCAACGAACTATGACCCTGTTAAGAATTACTTTGATACACGCCATGTTGAGGAGGTGATTGAAGTGGTAATGAAGGTGAATCCGGAGGCTATTATGGTAATTAAATCCACTATACCTGTAGGTTATACGGAAAATATTAGAGCTAAATACAACTGTCATAATATCCTCTTTGCACCAGAGTTCCTACGTGAGAGCAAAGCACTCTATGACAATCTCTACCCAAGTCGTATCATAGTTGGACGACCAGAAGGCGACAAACGACTCAATGATGCAGCTCATCTCTTTGCTCAATTACTGCAAGAAGGAGCTATAAAGGAGGATATTCCTACCCTATTCATGGGTCTTACCGAAGCAGAAGCAGTAAAACTCTTTGCCAATACATACCTTGCATTGCGCGTAAGCTACTTCAATGAATTGGATACTTACGCTGAAGTGAAAGGTCTAGATACATCCAATATCATACAAGGTGTTTGCCTTGACCCCCGAATTGGCTCTTTCTATAACAATCCTTCCTTTGGTTATGGTGGCTATTGCCTGCCAAAAGACACGAAACAGTTGCTTGCTAACTATGCAGATGTACCAGAGAACCTGATTCAAGCAATCGTTGAGAGTAACCGAACACGTAAGGATTTCATTGCTGATCAGGTATTACATACGGCTGGTTACTATGACTATAATGACCGCGGAGACTATAATCCAGCAGAGGAGAAAGAGTGTGTTATCGGTGTTTACCGCCTTACAATGAAATCTAACAGCGATAACTTCCGTCAGAGTTCCATACAAGGAGTCATGAAACGCATCAAGGCTAAAGGTGCACAAGTTATCATTTATGAACCTACACTAGAAGATGGTGCGACATTCTTTGGTAGCCTTGTTGTTAATAACCTTGCTGATTTCAAGTGTCGTTGCCATGCTATCATTGCCAATCGATACGATAAATGTCTGGATGATGTAAAGGATAAAGTATACACAAGAGATATTTTCAGAAGGGATTAATCCCCCCTTCACCTTTTAAAATGAGGGTGTATCAAAGTAAAATGAGGGTGCGTCAAAATTGACACACCCTCATTTCTTTTATGCGAACACTGTAGTTTATAACGCTAAAAGGGCTTATCTCACGACAAGCCCATTTATAATACAAAAACATTATGAAATAATTTATTTCGCGAACAAGATTATCATTTAATAATTATGGCTATGTTGCACGTTTACAAGTGCGACACTTGCGTTCACAGTACCGCTCGCACTGCACGCTAATATCATAACCTAACATCGCACCAAGGATGAAATCCTCTTCTGGTGTGAGCTGGTTGAGGGGTTTTGTCACCATCAACCTGATAGCCTCAAGACATTCTTTCCGACCGAAGAACAGGTTCATACGGTCACGACCAACAGGTTGAATGATGTAAGGAATGTTCTGATGTTCGAGGCGAAGTGTTGCAAATGACTCATACTTCTTATTACAAGTGTACAGAACCATCTGCCTAACACCTTTCTTGTACTCGTAGATGTGATTCATCAACACCTTCATATCGGCTGTCATCATATCTGCCATCATAGTTATTCCTTATATTGAATAGTTATAATGTAAGTACTAATCTCTTGATACAACTTACAATGCTGGCTTAATAGCTTCCAACCAAGCGTTGATACGTTCCTCTGTCTTATCGTCTTCGTTCACGTCATCTAAAGCGAGACCAACGAACTTTCCATCAACAACAGCTTCACTATCATCGAATGTATAACCATCAGTTGAAACTCCAGGAAGGATGTTTGCGCCCTGTGCTGCATCATAAATTTCCTTCATAGCACCACAGAATGTATCTGAATAGCTCTCAGCATCACCACAACCAAAGATAGCTACAGTCTTACCAGAGAGGTCAGCACCCTTCAATACATTGATACCATCGTACCAATCGTCCTGTAATTCACCTGCTCCCCATGTAGAAGTACCAAGGATAAGGTTATCATTTTCTGCAACTACATCTGCATTAAAGTCTGATACATTAATAGCTTCAACGCCGAGTTTTTCAGCGATGGTATTTGCAATGCTTTCACATGTACCGGTTGATGAACCGTAAACAACAATTGTCTTCTTCATATTTCTGTTACTGATTTATTTCTTAATTGTTTATTCTTTACGATTGCAAAGATACGATGAAAAACTATTATCTGCAATACCTAAAAGTAATGGTTTATGCAAAATACCTACTTTTAGGGAGCAGAATATTTCACTTTATGACCTTTTTACCATTCCTTATATACACACCTTTAGGTAGATTGTCCATGGAAGTGCCTACATAACGGCCATCTAGAAGGTAAATACGGTCATCAACCATGGACTTTTGGACTGCAATATCATCGATTCCCGTAGCTTTTCTACGCAATACTTCACGTAAACCAGCCGCTACATCAATCTGTCCATATCCATAAAAGTTATTAGGATAAGTAAGTGAAGTATCATAATGTGTACAGGTCTTTGCAAAGATTTCCAAGCAATCAGCAGGTGTTAAGGTAGGGTCTGCCTGCAACCAAAGGGCAATTGCACCCGTAACTACTGGTGCAGACATAGATGTTCCGGCGTTTGCATTCCATGCATAAGTACGTCCATTGTACTTGAAATGGCGTGTATCACTTGATAATGGTCTGCCTGCATTAGCTGGATTACCTATAAAGAATGAGCTATAAGAGGAGATAATATTCTGTCCGGGGGCCATTACATCAGGCTTAATCCTACCATCAAAGGTTGGTCCTACACCTGAAAAAGGAGTACGTTGACCATTTTCACCATTATTATATACTTTCTTTTCACCTAAATAATTCAAGAAACTTGTACGGTAACCAGTAGCTCCTACACAAATAACACTGGGTGCACTGGATGGAGAAAGGATACTATGGCTGTTATCTCCTGCATTAAGAGTAGGGTCAACTGTATTAGAAACCAAATAACCCGACATACGATAAAGCTCTACATCAGCATCCTTACCAACCAATTGAAGCGAGACTAAAGGGTCTTTTCCTAAGCCAGATGCGCTGCTAATAGACAGGTCATAGGCTGTTTCTTTCTTATTATAACTATCAGAATAAGCAAGAACACGCACTTGAAACTCCTTATCTTCCACACGGATTGTATCACGAAAGAGTGAGTCGGAAGCACTGCATACATCTCTTGTAGGCAGAGATATAACCGTAGGACTCCCCACCTTATTATATATAGTGATCAAAAATGTGAAGGGTTTGTTGCCCTTACACGTAAAACTTGCCCTCTTCTGATTCCCCAAAAGGAATGATCCAGCTCGTTCCTGTCCTACAGGCTTATGGATATAGTTGACATATCCGGCATCATTTCCTGCTGATGAGACAATGATATGTCCAGGACCCGTAAGCGAAGAAAGCAACTCATAATACAGTTGATCATATCCATGGAAGTCCTCATGGCCACCCTCACTAAAGTTAATGACACATGGCTGATGGTGCTGGTCAGCATAATCAAAGATATATTTAAACCCAAGTGCATCTGTAGCGTAAGTATATTTGTAATAATCAGTTGAATCAACCAAGGCTGCATTATCACCTGCCAGATTATCAACAAGTACAAGGTCGGCATCATAGGCTATACCTTTATAAGGAGAAACGATTCCTCCACCTTCTGCTCCACTACCAGCTGCAATCCCTGCAGTATGTGTTCCATGTGTCTGTGTCAATCCATCAATAGGATGACCAATCTGTAACAAAGCATTCTGTCCAACATAATCGCGTCCCACATACAAGGAAGAACCAACCGTATCACGTGACAGTTGATCCCATAATGCCTTGATACGATAACGACTCATGTCAGTAGAATAGAAGTTAGGATGCGTAAGATCAAACCCTATATCCTGCACTCCAACGACTACTCCTTGCCCTGTATAGGCTCTTGAGAATCCCTCTCCCAGATTTACGGGGGCAGCATTTATAACCATTCTCGTAGTATCCATCTGCACACTGCAACGCTTTCCCGTCTCTATTTTGCTCACTTGATTACTGCAAGAAAGCTCGCCCAGCCGACGAAGAGGAATGGCTGCAATACTAATATTCCCAACTCTTGCCAACTCCTTACAACCATATTGCTGCAAAATGAGCTTAGAATCTCCGTTGATACGTACGAAAGCTGTCAGCACCCTATCGTCTTCTTGCTGCGGATGGCGTGTTTTCGCACCTGATTGCACAGCAGATGCTGATAACATTGCATCACGAACAAAGGGTGACATCTTATCAAAACGGGGACGTTGAGCCATCAAACTCTGGAACGAAAATATAAAAAGAGAAATCAATAACAGATGTTTCATTTGTATTCTATTATGGAATATATTCCTGATTAATAAGTACTCTGAACCGTTGTCAGACTCAATTCACCCTGCAAAGAAACGAAAAAAAAACGATACTTCCAAATGAACCGTTTCGGCAAGCAGATAGGATTTAACTGATATTCCTTCTCTTTCACACAAAACAACCATAGGAAATATTATATATCAAATAGCTTTACAAAAACTTCAAGGGACATATATGCTCAACGAAAGAATATGCCTCATTATCACATTTATAACACACAGATTATCAAAAGGTTACAAATGCGATTGTAAAAGACGCCCTTTTACACTTCAAAAGATGCCCTTTTACCATGTAAAAGATGCCCTTTTGCAATTTAAAAGACGCCCTTTTGCAACACAAAAGAGCGTCTTTTAAATAACATACTTGAATT
>ERZ1674175.60-NODE-60-length-26720-cov-26.220589_pt1 | contig 26720 bp, 18 predicted proteins | sample MGYA00581299_ERZ1674175 | MGnify/ENA primary metagenome ERZ1674175 (study PRJEB41354, sample SAMEA4873317) | human saliva metagenome | biome: human-associated habitat [ENVO:00009003]; feature: mouth environment [ENVO:08000002]; material: saliva material... | reverse complement strand
GGATAAAAAACAAGACGGTCCTAAAGAGGAGAAGAAGAAAAAGAAGGCTTAAACAGCCTTATCTTAGCTGGGAGATCCTTGAAGAAGGGTCTCTCTTTTTTGTCTGCAAGGTTAACTGTATGGACTTTACCAAAGCTGCACTGTGAACTTATTTCTATTTCCATGCAAGCACACTTTCTTAAACCCTCTTATGCCTTTCTTTGAGTGCCATATGGCACCTAATCAGGCATAAGACAGCACAGACCTTTGGTCAGAGCTGCTTCGGGAGAGAGGTATCCTTATATACGCAAACCCTGTTGGTTTTGCGTTTCTTGACGAAACAGGCACACATCTAAAGATGAGTGCCATTCCTTTATGTACCATTGTCTATGCAGCAATACGTATATAAGTCTATACGTATATGCACCTATATATTATACCTACGGTACTTTCTCTACTTTACTTTTCCTTTTATCTAAGTTTCCATTTTGTCTCTGTTCTCGACCACTCACTTTCATCTTCGTTTGTAGTCATCTATCGACTTTTAGATGCAAAGGTAGTACTGCCAGGAAACACGGCAAACACCAGTCCCTTATTGACAATAAATTTTTCAAGACCCTCCGAAATCAAATAGATTGCGGTTTCCTGAAAAATTTATCGATCAATTATTTGCCTTACTTTCCTTTTAGCCAGTACTCTTACCTTGCACATAAAAGGTTCGAGATGACGGTTACACCGGAATAAAAAAAAGTTCGGGTCGAAGATCCAAAAACCTAATAAGGTTGAGAATCAGGATGCCCGAAATTAATTATAAAACTTAAAAGCTGACCTATCGGCATGACGGGGAAAGAATATGAAACAATTTGATTTTATCGATTTAGCAGCACAGGGAGGCTTTGAATTAATCGAAACTACATCGGAACGGAGTGGTTATCCTCTTGACTTAAAAAAGGCTATTATCGGCTTTGACTCTATGGAAGAAGCACGTGAATATGCAGAGCAGCACGATTTAAGCATTGAGATATTCCATAAACGTGATGGCTGGAATGTTTGGTATAGGACAGGCAATCGGGCGTACGACCCATTTACTCGTACAGCAGAGGATTATGGAGACGACTATAATTTGTTTACAGCCGACGATGCTGCTGATTATTATGAGAACGAAGTAAAGGAAATCATATCAGATTTCGACAACTTCGAGGATGTTGAAAAATTCTTGAAAGAGCGTCGAGAGGTATATGATGCTATTTGCGCCCTCGATGATAACGAAGCCGTGGTGACATATCAAGGTCGCTTATATGAGGAAATTAAAAGGCATTCTATGGGCTACTACTTTGATACGCATTCTTATGCTATTGGGCTGATAGATAGAAATAATGAGGATTAACAGTTCCTCGTAGGCTACAATATTGTTCATTGTATTTTATTTTTAAGCTGGGCTAACGGCTGGACGGGCAGTTTAACAGATTTCAGAATAAATGCTATTTAGTTTCGATACTGACGCAGCATAATATTTAACGGACTATTGAAACTAAAAAAAAGAAATGATGTATCGCTTGATGCACCATTTCTTTTTCTTTAGGAGGTTAGGACGATTTATTTTTATTAGTTTTTATAGTAGCCTTCCGTGGAGCAACTTGTGAACCACCGCTCTTCTTCTTCTCTGTTTGAATGACTTTGATCATCGTTTTTACTTCGCTATCTATTCGATCAAAGTTAGAATATAGGATTCGTTCTTTAGAATCTTCAGAGTCAAAGTTATAGAACTTTGGTATTGGATAATTGAAATAATCTGCTTCTTCTGCTTTAATATTCTCCATATCAAAGGAAGTCTTACAGAAAAACTTAGTGGTCTTAAACTCTTCGGCTGTCTGTATATCCATAGCATCTCTTCTACCTGTTTTGGTGACAACAAAGTCACGTGCTGTTTGACCACAAAGCCAACCTGCTCCCATATCACTAATCTTCGAAGCTGGGACAAGGCTATCCATATTCTCATTGAGGTTGATAGAAGTTCTATCTCTATCAATAGTAATACCTTTCTTTAATTGTACAACCTTACCAAAGATGTCCCCTGACAACCAGTCAAGCGTCTCCTTTGAACGAGCTGATCCTGACACAACATTACCTACGGTAGTGATAATCTTATCTTTTCCGACCTTGCCATAGTCAGCTTCCAATTGTGGTACTTCCTGAAAACCTAAAGTGACGGCTACCTTGTTACTTCGTGCTGTACCTATCAAACGGTCTATCTTATGGAAATAGAGCGTTGGAAGCTCATCAACGATGATACTCACAGGAACATTTTTACCCATACCACTATTTACACGTGTGACAAGTCGATTTAATATCAGAGCATTAAGTGCGCCAATGATACTTTCCATTTCAGGATCGTTGGCAATAAGCAGATAACTTGGATGGCGAGGATCTGATACCTTCAGGTCGAAGTCATCTCCACTGAATACCCAGTAAGACTCTTTTGTGGCCAAACGAGAGGTCTGTACACGAAGAGTTCCTATCATACCTTCCAGCTGCTCCATAGCTTGGTTATGAAAGGCCGTCATAAATGGTCCTAAGAGAGGAAATACTTCAGGGTCTGTCTCTAACACCTCAAATATCTCTTCATAAGAGTGGTTTAGGAACGAAAGAACGTGAGGCATATCCGAAAATTGACCTTTCCAGTAAGCAGGTTGTACCTGATAGTCTTTATTGCCAATCTGTTTCGCATCACTGAAAACCCTTCCTGTTAGTCTTTTATGATGAGTGCTTTTGTCTTCACTATATTCAGGATATAGCTCTTTTCCGTTCTCATCATAAGGTTTCTTGTTGTAGTTTACAAAAAAGAATATACATGCTGCAAGGAAGTTGGTTGCAGAGGTTTGAAAGAACTGATCTGAACCTCCGCCTGAACTCTTCTGTCCTTTTTGCAAAGACTCTATAAGGGTCTCTGCTGTTTCTTGTGCTGCAGCTAGGTTGGGGATGTACTTCTGCTGAATAGGATTGACACGTGCGCTGTATTCAACATTAACGAAGTTGATCATCTTGAAATCGCACCCTATAGGGATATTGCCTAGCTGCTGATTCTTTCTATAATGATAATAGAGTTTTGTAGCAAGCGTAGGGAACTTATAGTCATAGACAACCATAGAAAACCCTTTGGCTGAATGTTGTCTAATATAAGGCTCTATAACGGAGAATGTCTTACCTGAACCAGGAGTACCTACAACCCAGGTTCCTCTAAAAGGGTTCACTATGTTTATCCAGCCTTTGCGAAACTTTCCTTTATAGTAGTATCGCATAGGAATATTGACTGAATACTTATTTTCTACAAGTTCTGTGGTTTGCTCAAAACTCTCATTCTCGAAGTTGAAACGGTCTTTAAGCATGCCATCCTTGAAGTACTTTGACACATTGTCAAGTGCAATATGGACAAGTACAGTACCTACTACGGAGATAGCCATATACGGCCATATATTAGCCTTTAATAGCCATAGTCTTGCATGCCAATTACTGTTATAGATAAACACGGATACGACGACTAAGACAAGGCCAATAGCTAGAGGGTAAAATACCATCTTTCGTGCATCAAACTCTATCTGTTTCTTGTTCTTTGTTCCTATGCAGGTGATGATGACAAGCATAAGTGTTACCATCTTTGAATAAGGGAGGAACTGGTACATAGAGAGAACACTAAGCCTTTGGTGGAAATTTGCCGTAATTCCACCTAAGCCACTCAATGCTGTTTGGTCTAATCCATACATAAAGAACTCCAAAAGGAGAGAAATATATATGGTTGTCCTGAATATACTGTACGTTCCTTGTATTTCTTTACTTTCTTCCATTGTTTTTAATATTTTACACTTTTAGCTTTCCTAGACCATGCTTTTAAACAGTCGTTAGTAATTGTCCTCATCTTGCGTGGTTGGTATTCTTTACCAGTTCCTTTTAGATCATACCATGAATCCATTATGGTTGTATAATTAACAAGCCTGCTTAACGTTCGTAGCTTTACGTTTAAAGCACGTAGATTTAAGCGTATATTATCCATTATCTTGATCCTTTCATATTGCGTTAGCTTTGTCCTCTTATCAGGATCCTTGCTAAATGGAAATAGATGCTCTATATCTCCTGCTACTTTAGTACCATTTTCTATAAGATCATGATAAATATTGTTTTTAGACCTAGATAAGGCCACAGCTAATACATTAGCCGGCTGCCTGACAACGATACTTTTTACTACTTTTAAGTTCTTCAACGTCTCGTTTACTTCCATATAAATACCATAAACATCAGCAGCAGTGTTGATAACATCCTGCAAACTGTCAAGATACTCATTGAATTGGAGTTGTAGGTTTGTTATTTCCTTAACCTCCTCCTTTAGGTACTTATGTCCTGTAAGATTGGCTGCTAATAACGCATCTTGGGCTCGTATAGCCTTCTTGGCCTGCTTGGCATAAGTGATAAACAGTGCTGCACGACCACCATCGGGGCCGTTCTGTGCATGAATATTCGTAAACGAGGCAAAGAATAACATGAAAATCAGTAAGTTTATTCTTATAATGATTGTTGTCATTGACCCCATGGTTTATGTGATTGTCTGTATCTATAGAACTTAGCAACATTGCTCATTGCTCTCCGCATTCGTCTCGAAGACTCTACTGCTAACATTTTATAGGATTTACCTATCTTTCCATTAATGGCTCTATTCCACACATCTTCAAAAGAGTGCATGGTGATGCTCACTGCCAGGAGGCGTAACTTCCTGTTTAAGCGTGCTAGATTATCTGTTAGATTCCATAGTAGCTCCGTGCGTTCAGCACCACTAAGCATATTTCCTTCTCCACCTTTGGCTACAACCTTTTTCAAGGTTTTATAAGTTCGTATAAACTCGCTTGCTGTTTCCATATAGAGATTGTTCATAGAAACGGAGGCTGCAATACCTTGTGGATTGATTCTACAGGCTGTATGCACATCCCATAATGCTGTGAGGGTCTGCATACCATCAGAATAGAGAGTAGTAGCTGCTTTAATGGCTGAAGCATAGCCTGAAACTGTCTTTAGATACTCGTTATACTTCTTCTCCCAATTCTTCATCTTGGTATTGAGTTTAACCATTGCCATCTGTTCTGCTGCAATAGCGGTCATACCTCTTGATTGCTTTACAACCTGACTATCTATCCGTGTCTCTCCTGCTATGATAGCTGCATATTCAGCAGGGTTGGACGAAGAAAGTCCTTGTGCTGATAAAGATATAGTCCCTAAAAGGAGAGCTATAAGCAAAAGGATACGTCTATGATCTATTGGTAATTTCATAAATTCCCTTTCTTTTCTTGTTAAACTCTACTCGCTTGCGTATCTCACCAACAATATCTAATCTTGCTTTTATACCTATCATATTCAGCTTTGGATTGTTCCTGTCACCTGAATAGATGGTAATAGTCTTCAGTCCAAACAGCTGCTGTGGCAGAGATTGGTGTTGCTGATAGTCTATGACACGATAAAGCTCGATGTAGTCTGTTGAGTGAGAAAGAACACCATGTAAGGTGATGAGTTGTTCTGCTGTTAGAACATACTCAATCCTTGCCATGTAGACAATCTGAAAAAACAGATAGATGGTAAGGAATAAGGACGGCCATATAAAAAACTCGTGAAATTCGAAGTCAGTAAAACGACTTACCCAGTATCCTGCAATACAAAGCAAGATACCAGGAAACTCATTAATACAGAACTGCCCCCAGTGAGGGCGGATTGTCACTGTTTGGAATGGTATAAATTCATTGTTAAGCATATCTAACATATTGAGAATTACTATATACCCATTCCTCTGCCTTCACCGTTACCTCTTCTTAGTGGTTCACTCTCCGCCTCATAAAGAGCTGCCGATACGGCTTCAGGAGAGACAACACCAGGCTTAGAATAGACATCTCGGCTAGCATAAAGTTCAGGGCGGTAACGTGGCTCGGACATAACACTACCAACAACGTCTAACCCAACAGATACTGCTGCTAGAATAGCTGCTCCTAAGTTGAAACCATGACCTGGCTTTGTCTTCATCTCTACTTCAGGGAAAATCTTATCAAAGAGTTTCATACGCTGGGTATCATTGACGGCACGGAACTTGTCAAAATCCTTTTGGGTAATCTCATGAGAGAATACATTACCATCAATGACAGCGGTCATCTTGTATTTGCCTTCTATGACTTTACCTTCAGCATCACGTAACCGCTCGACAGCAATATCACCTACATCAGTAGCTCTGCCATGGCCACCACTTCTAACCCATTGCTTACTGGGTTTTAGGTTTTCTAAGGACTCACCATTCACACCAGCTTCGCCCTGGAGGGCTATCTTGACATTCTGACGTAATTCCTCCAACGAAGGCTGCGCTTTGCCTTCTTGTACCAGCTTACTCTCTGTCTGTCTGATAGCTTGAACATCCCCTTCTGAAAGAGCTTCTGCCTTGATGTGTTCGGAGTCCTTAAAGAGGGTTTTGTTAAGTGCCTCTGCCATCCTTTCGTTATAAGGTCGACTAACACCTTCTTTGGTAGTTTCCTTCATATCAGTATTCTCTGAATACGAAGTGATATTCTTTTCGACAGTGGAAATAGGAAGGGTGACAGCCTTCACGATAGATAGTGACTGTCCCTTCTCATCTTTGATTGGTATAAGTGTTGATAAGAGTTTTGCCTTGCCATCGTCGTCAGCCTGCTTGAAAGCAAGATAATCTTCTTCTGTAATCTTATATGACCACATTCCAATATCTTTGCTTTCTCGCATAGTGAGCATATAATTACCTGATATCTGATCTTTATATGCCATAGCACTTGTTATAGCAGCTGTAGCTGTATCGCTAACAAGATTATAATTGCCTTTTAATACAGCAACGCCTGTAGTCTCGTCCAGCTTTCCGGAGCGGATTCCATCTTCCATAATACCATTAGATGCACTCTTAATCTTAACTTCATCGAAGACCTTATCGAAGAGCTTCAGACGGTACTCGTCGTTATAGTTAATAAACTTGATGTAGTCTTCCTTGGAGATATCGTGCGACATGACTTGGTTATTGATGATAGCCGTCATACGATAGGTGGTTGCACTCTTACCATCGTTCACTGGTGATACTTGTATCTCACCAACTGATACGGCACGACCATCTTTGACTGGGAGAAAGAAACCTTTGTCAGGATCAAGTGACCGACCATCGACAACACCAATAGAGTTCCAACGGTCTAGGAAACCGCTTCTATAGTCTTCACGTGACGCTTTGAAGTCTATGATATCTACTTTTGAGTCCAGGTATTGCTTAGCAACTTCCTTATGGAGACCTAACTCTTGCTCGACTTCGGGCTTTAACTTGATGTCGATATAGTCTTTACTATTTAGTTTATCAGTGGTTATTTTGTCACTAAAATCCTTTCCTATAACGGCATTTAAGATAGCAAGTCTCTCGTTGACGGAGATGCCATCTTTGTTGTGTACACCTTTCTTATCGTTATACTTGAACTTTTCACTTATGAGTTTCTTAGTCTCTTCAGGCTTCAGCTGGTATTCAAGATTGCTGTTCACTTCTGATGACTTGATGGTCAGAAGATTCTTCTTCTCATCAATGACAATACCATGTGATGAGAGCACTTCTTGGAACTTTGCTGATGACATATAGACTGGCGAGGTGATAGAGTTAAGAGGCACGGACTGACCTTTAGGACGTTCAATCTTGGGAGGTTGGACTTCCTTAATACTCATATCTTGAAGAACATCTGACTTCTGTCTTGTTCCTTTATCATAAAAGCCGTATGCTCCTGTTTTTAACTCTCCTGGTCGTAAACGCCCATCAGGACGGTCTATAACTACTGGTGCACTGCTTGCATAGAAAGGTCTACCATCAATACGCCTTACCCTGCCACCACTTGCAAGGCCTAAGATGCCATCTATGATACTATCAAAACGACCGAATCGTGGTCCTTCAAAAGGACGGAAAAAGCGTGGCTCTCTATATCCGTATTCGCCATCTGCAAGTCTATGACCGTCTAAGCCCATATTAACAGGGCTATTGGCATTTCTTGCTGCTACATAGGACCCTGGTATATAATAGTCATCTTTGACAATGCTGACAAAGGTGTTGTAGGCCTTCTTATCCCATACATTGGTGCCACTGTTCATCAAGTTTTCAACCTGCTGCTGGTTAAGGGCGTAACGACGAGGTTCGGAAGAGTTATGAGATAAGGTAACTAATTCATAGTCTCCTGTATCGGTCATGGTAATATGCGCCTGCATGCCATTGGCATTGAGCGTATCTTGCAGACGAGGTGATATATCGGTCATCCGATAATCCGTATTTTTTCTTAATGTTGCCATAGTCTATTGGTTTGGATGGTTTTGTTATTACTTCTTTTTATATAGCATGACGCAGGTATGACGATTGGCGGTGTATGGCTTGTAGTAGCTGTTCCCTCCTTTGATAGATGCTGTCATTTTATCTCTAGGCACACCTGCTTTTAGTAACAGTTTGGCTATATATCGACAGCGTTTGATGGAAAGGGTACGATTATGCTTACTTGTTCCTGTCTTGCTGTCGGCTGAACCTACAATACGAACATCTAAATCGTATTCCTTTACAGCTGCAGCTATCTCTCTTATATTGATAAATTGTTGCTTATCGATGAGTTCTATAGAATTGCGCTTAAAAAAGAAGAGGATAGGTGCGTCAAACTTTGCGATATTGTCATCATCAATACTGTTGGTGCCATCTTTTCCTTCACCGTTAGCAATTCTTTCCTGAAGAGAGCGGAGTCCGTTATAGCTGTTACGAGGATAGGAAGGAATATTGATAGCTGTAGGATGAGTTATAATCTCCTCGTTAGCTATTGTTGAATGTATTTGTTCCTTTCTATGCCATCCTAAGTGTCCGATACCAACTGTTATACCGATAGAACCTGACAATAGATTGTCTGCAAAATATTTTTTATTGCCATAACCATCAAAATTGCCATGAGTTGTTGTTCCTCCGAGAGTGGCAGATAAAGCAATACGTTCATTAAGGTTATAACTACCTGTAACACCATAAGAAAAAGCAAAGGATGAACGTTTGAGGTTATTATGCCTGATAAGACCGACACCGAGGTATGGACTTATATTCCATTTTGAAGGAGTGTCAAAAGAGGGACGGAATAAAGAGGATACATTGAAAAGTGCATCGATATGGTAACTCCCAAAAGATTGGGGCGTTTTCTGTGAATCAATAAACTTAAAACCTTGATAGACAAAACGAGTTCCAAAATAAGGAGAGTGCCATTTGCCTAGAGAAAAGTCAAAACCTAATTTGGTTCTACCGCTGAAATCGGTATGGGTGACTGGAGATCCTAAGAAGGAGAGGAAACCTGTCTGTGCGGAAACAAACCAATTGTCTGTAAGACCTGATAGCTGGTAGCGTGGTTCTTCTATTGTTGGCATTACAGGCTCTTCGGGATTATCAATGTGACTGATGGGATTGTCATACATTGATTTTACATACTTGTTTTCTTCTGTGCCATATACGACCTGGGCATAGAGGGCATGGCTTATGACAGCGAAAGCTGATAATAATAAGATCTTTTTCTTCATTTGATTTTATACTTTATTTTCAATTATTCTATATCATAATTTTTGGGCTGCAGCATCATAGAGGTAGAGTTTATACTTAAAAATGATGCTTTCACACTTCTGAACATAGTCTCGTGCAGTAGCATATCCTGCTGATTTAATAGAGACAAGCCAGTTGTGAAAATCGGTGGAACTGTAACGCCAGCATTGCTTGTAACGATCGCTCATCAGCAGCATGGAATGGTATTCCATACTGGCTTCAGGGGAGGCAAAGTTGCAGAACTTCTCACCTTTCAGGTCATCATCATGGACGCTATAAGGAAGCCCACTATTAAGCCAACTCCTGTTAGCTTTAATACCGAAATAGTTAAAGCCTGCTTGGGCTAGCGTACTGCTTCCCCAGTGACTTTCTAATGCCATTTGAGAGAGGATAACGGAGGCTGGGATACCATACTTCTTCTGCTGGCGCATGGCTGCATGGGCATACTTCTTGAAGAAATCATTAGGGGAAAGGAGAGTGTTCTCGTTGACATGAAGTGCATTGATACATTGTAGCTTTACATCTCTTATATAGATAAGGAGGTTGTAAGGGTCTTCGAGTCTTCCTCGTAATCTGCTGGTGATATGGAGGTGTGCTCCTGTGGAACGACCTGTATTGCCACTAACGCCAACTGGATCACCAGCAAATATCTTATCGCCTTTTCTTACCCATATCTGTGATAAATGGCAATAGCTGATAGTGTAATCCCCATGCTGCATGATGATATAGTTGCCTGATGTAGGATCACTGCCGGTGTTAAGGACGCTGCCGTCAAACATGGCAAGGCATTTCTCATAGTGTGCCTTTAAGTCAAGACCACAGTGATCTTTTGTCTTACCTGTGATAGGGTCTCTACGTCGTCCGAAGGATGAGTTGACTTTGATGTTACGAAGCGGAAAACTTACACTAAGATATTTGTCTATCCAATAATCTTGTAAGTTATCATTATCCGACTTATTTTGCGCATAACATAGAAGGGTGCTTGAACTTAAAATAAGCAGAGAGATGTATCTCAAAATTGTCATCATATTCTTCTTTGTTTATACTGCAAAAATAGAATAAACCTATTTAATAAGGCGTGTGAAAAAAAAGGAAGTCTTATATTAACATTTCCAAAACGTCAAACCCCCTAAATCCGTGGAAAAAGATTTTGAAAATGTTAATATAAAAGGTTTATAATTTTTAGGGGGATTCTTTCAAAGGAAGAAACTATCTTTGCAAAAACAAAAAACAGAAAAGATGAAGACGATTTTTGCAGAAAATGAGATACCCTATAAGAAGTTTGAAAGTATAGGGTTTTCACAGGAGATGGTGGATGACCTTCCTGAAGTGGTTATGAATAAACTGTTGAGTGGTAACTGGACTCCTATCTTACCTATTCGGGTTGATTTAGGAGATGGGGTTAAAAGAACGATCCAGGCTCGCCTAAAATTAGAAAGAAGAGCAGAAGGGGTGGATATACTGATTGCTCCAAGAAGCGAAATGGCGGACTTGGAGGATTTCACGCCTGATGAACAGAACACATTGCGTAGTGGTAAAGTTATCATTACAAAGATGCCTGGAAAGGAACAGTGCTTTGTGCAGCTCGATGATAAGACGAACAGGGTTTTGTATATTCCTGTTTCGCTGATGGAGGATAACCTGGCCACTCTGCAGAGCGAACTCGAACTCTCTAATGAACAGGTGGCACAGATGTGTACTGGCAATGTTCTATCGGTAGATAAGCAGGAGGGGACATTCACTTTCGGACTGGATTTTCTTGCTGATGGTGGAATCAAGGTAGTAAGCGGAGATAGAGAACAATACGATAATGCTGCTTCACAGGAATTACCAACGTTTAATTTCGGTATATATGGATGCTGGGTAAAAGATGATGATAATTCTTTCAAAGACTACATTTCTGAAGATGATTACACCGAGGAAATGCAGCGTGAGTTCTACCACCTTGGCGATGAGAATGTGCAGAAGGAAGAACAGAAACGAAGAGGTATGCATAGATAATAACCCTAAATACTAAAATGATATGGCTGAATTAAAGAAAGATTTGCTCGACCGGCTCGACCGGCAAGAAATTACCAACTTCGAGTGCATCATTAGCCACGGAGAGGAAATGATAAATACCTACAAAGAATGGTGCGATGTACTCGGATATATGGAGGGCAATGAAGAAGGGGCAGAGCAGTTCATCAATGAATGGAGGTATGGTGATGATTCTGATGAAATGCCACAAGAGGTGTGGGATCTTCTACAAAAGGAAGGACAGAAGCAACAAAAGGAGCAGGAGAAAGAATTTCTGTCCCAAAGTAGTAATGGTAATCAAGATAAAGATGCCTATATTTCTGCAATGGAGGTATATGACGAGTGGAAAAAAGATCAGAATAGACTGAAGGCTTTAGGAAGCTCTGAAAATGCCATAAAAGTAACACTGTGGAGATATCAAAACCCTAATGGATCAAAGACAGCATGTAAGGATGAACTTGGTATTACTAGAAATAACGCCAAGAGATGGTGGAATGTACGTCTCTTTATTGATGGTGCTATTGCTGGAGGCGGACATGTACATTTCCCTTTAGGACTTAATTATGATGTTATGAAAGAAACTATTCTTGAAGCAATACAAAAAGCGCAAGAAGATAAATAATCGTGACACAAATGATGGCAGTTTAGTGTTTTTTACAACATGTAGTTGTATTTATAGAAGGCGGTCTGCGTGATGCTGGCCGCCTTCTCTCTGTTGTATGGGGCTTCTCGCCCCCTATACCCCTCGGTGTATTCCTGGTATAGATTATTAAGGTTTTGGGGGATATATCCCCTTATGATAAGGAAAGTTGTAAGATTTGACTGGAGGAGGTTTCTGATTGCTCTAATATACGTTTGGTATAGTTGGGGTTGTTTTCTAACCTTTCTCGCCATATCTTGGAATATTCGGGATTGGTAGCATCAAAACGGCAACTCTGACTGATGATACCACTGCCTAAATGGGAAACGAGGTTCTCAAAGAGATAGGAGTCAAAGCAGAGCGTATCGAAGTCTATATCTCTGGTACTCTCTATCATGGCAACTGCTAAATCCCTATAATAATCGTCCCCATTCTCATACTTGTCTTTGGAGGCTATGTGAATGACTTTACTTGTGTGGTCATAAAGTGATAGTCCTGGCGTGCCATCATGCTTTAATTCAATCTTGCTAAAGTCGTTTGCATCAAGGAACTGATAACCACTGGTTTTCTTTCTTTCCAAAGCTACCATGTTTAACTTCAATGATTCGTAAGCTCGACGCTGGTTAATAGGGAAGGTGGTTTGCGAAATATTATAAACTCTTTCTGTACCTAATTCTTTGAGGATATATAGACTTTCTGCTTCTTCAGAAATGCCATAGCCTTTATCTAACAACTCGCCTTCTGTAATGAAGAAAGGTAACTCGAAGCCTTTCTCCTCCATCCATAGAGCTAACATAATGGCATTGGTGCCTGTATAGACTTTTCCTTCTGTGTCTCTTGGAAGCATCATCAGCTTGGATACCCATGGGTTATCACCGTTATCAAGCTGCCTTTTGAGTTTCTTACTTAATAACATACCATAGACTCGATAGGCTTCTCTTCTTTGCATCTCTTCAGTATGCCATCTACCTGTAGGGGTTGGTTGGACCTGTATATAACCTTGGGGAATGGATATACTCTCTTCTTTGCTGGAAGGCTCTGCTTCTTCGCTTGAAGACATACTGCTATTTGAAGAACCTGTACTGCTTCTTTCTTGCTCGGTGATAAGTGGAGAGCTTGCTTCAAGGGGTGCAGCAGCCGGGCGTTCTACTTTTACTGGTGGCTTGTCTGTAGGCTCTTTAAGACTTTCTTTATGCACAGAAGATGCTTCTGCCTGTACAACGTTTGCAGATGAAACAGCCGCTTCTGAAGAGGGAGAAGGGACTATCCCTAATCGTGTGAGAACACTCTGCCACAGTGTATCCAATGGTTGCTTTTCTGTTGTCTTGCAATAGACTGACAATCCTTCGGAGATAGTGTTAAGTTTAGCTTGTAGTAGCTCCTTTACTATCTTATCTGTACTTTTGCTTTGGACTCTCTTATACTCATTGATTAAAGAGTCACAATATTCTACGATGCTCCTTAGCAACGTATCCTTATCAGAGGATGTTAAAGTGGTTGCTATGTTGCTTTCAGTGTTAGATGCAATGACTTCGTTTGAAGCATTTACTGCAACTCTGTTGATTTCCTTACCGTCGATGCTGCATAGACTTTTTTCTATAGATAAGAGCACGTATGCTCCATTTTCATTGATAGCATTACCGAAGATCCTTACCATAGATGCAAGGTCGTTGGTTACTGTACGCTCGTTTAAAGTCTTCTCTATATAATTCAAAGCATCGACAAAAAGATAGGATTCATCATTTTCAATGATATACGCCTGGACCTCTTGTGTATCCAAATTGAAATCTATACGTATCTTGTTATCATAGAGTGACCATGCTTTAGGATAATAGGTCTTACCACCAAGATTTACGTAGATGGAGTTATTGACAGGGAACATACCTTGTAAATGGTTGGCACGCTTTATCATACCTATCAATGATAGATACTTCTTTTCAACATCATCTCGTACTGTGGCTTCTTCATTCCATTTGTGGAGAGCTTCGTTACTAAGAACGGTGAAATTCTTTGTATCAATTAGTGTCTTTAGTTTTTTGTAGGTGATATAATCTTCAGATGATGGGTGGTGACTGATTTTATCATAGAAAGAGACACATAAAGACAAAGGCTCTCCGTCTTTGTCTATAACTTCCTTAACTCTCATATAACGATTTTGATTATGAGATGTTTCATTGTCCTTTCTGTTGTCTATAAAAAGACTACCTACAAGGGTTCGGCAGGACCTGGCATCTATCATTCTTATATAGGCTTCAGATAATTCGTATCCTGCTAATTGTAGCTGATAAAGGCGATCGGCTTGTTGATCTAAATCTTCAGCATAGGGCTTAGAATTTATCCAGGTACTTAGCAAGCCGTCTTGCCATTGAACGGCTGGAAAGAACTTGGGGTTGTGCTTGTCAGTATCATTACAACGTTCTTTCGCCCATAAACTCATCTCTAATGCCCATCGCTCTAATAGAGTATGCTGCTTTTGATTTATTGATAGGAAGGATAATTCTTCAACAGAGAAAAAATGGTTTTGAGGGAAAGGTTTCTTCTTTGTGTTGTCTACTTCTGTCTTTTCTGATGATTGCTCGACATTCTTTCCAAATATCTTACTCCATCCACTTAATAGGTGGTTGTGAAAGAGATTTTTTTTATTATCACTTTGGCTCATACTTGTTATAGTTAAAAGAATTTATAAACACCAGCCTGCAAAGGTTTATCTTTGTATGGATAGTGCTTTGCAAAACTGGTGGTTCAAATACTTAAAAAATATGACACATCATTTTTGTGTTGTGCTTAGTTCCCATGGAACAATGCTGCTGGTACGGCACTCGATATTGACATTGCCTTGATAGATATGGAAATGAAGCTCTCCTTTGACTTCTACGTAGGCATCAGGCTTGAAGAAGTCTTGCTTAACTGGGGTAGGTGCAAGAAAGCGAACCCATAGCCAGCCGACTTTCTCGCCATCTTTGTCTTGGGATATGCCGGAAAAGGTTTGGAACTGATGACCGTTTTTATTGGTGCGTTCAACGATTTCACCTTTGATCTTTCCTTTGAACTCCATAGAGCCTGTAAGAGCATCTGCTTCGGTGGACTTCACAATCTCTATCTCACCATCACTACGGAGGTTGTAATAAGTACGCTCGTCTATTTTCTTAATGTAGAGTGTACCGTTAACTTTCACTCTGCGACCAGTGGAATACTGTCCCATCGTATCTTTGTTGCCTGGGGCGGAAACAAAGACTTGTAGCTCGGCTCCTGAACCGTCGCTGCCTGCTATGGGAATGGTTATACTGAAGGATATAAAGGGTGTTCCTTCTTTGCTTTGTTTCTCTACTGCGGAATTACTGATAGTACCGCATGCTGTGACATTACATTTAATCATATTTCCTATTTCTTTGTAGTTTTATACTCTACGTATCGTATTCTCTTGCTGCTTTTCAGGTAGCTCTGAATCGTAATTTAACGAGGCGGTTTGAGTAAGTCGGCCGACATCAACACTTTCTCTATCTCTTCTTAACGAAGCAGCTTCCTTGGTTTCTTCCTGTCCGTTCTTTTCTGTAAGAGCAAGGTCGTTACTCTCGTCTTGCTTCAACTCCTGGGCGAGGGTTAAGATGCTCATGAAGAGCGAGGATAGAAGGCCTGATATACCATTGTTTGCTTGGGCTGCTTCCTCGCCATTCCTATTCATAAGGTATTGTAACCATCGGTTAGGATCATCGGAATTAGTGAGGTTAGATAGAAGTTGGGGATTATCGATGGGCTGTCCTCCCATGCTTGGTTGCCCATTGTTATAAGCCATAAGGGAGGCATAACGAGCTACCATGTTCTGACCTCCTTTGTCTAAAGGAACTGGGAGGTTGCCTCTGAAAGAGAGTTCGGCAAGGTATTCGGCAGGATCGTAACGCTGAAGCTCACCTTTGCTATTATAGAATTTGGTCTCAAAATGCAAATGTGCTCCAGTGGAACGACCTGTATTGCCTGACATACCTAGAGGGGTTCCTGCATTGACAACGTCGCCAACATTGACTCCTATTTTGCTTAGGTGCATATAGGTACACTGTAAACGGCTGCCATCGGCACGGTTGTATTCAACGGTTATCATATTGCCGGCTGCACCATTATTAGGCTTAACGGCAATGACCTTTCCATTATCTTCTGTACCATAGATGGGGAGATATTTGCCTCCTGTGCTAATATCTACCCCTCCATGATGATGCCCCGGACGACTTTCGCCAAACTCTCCTGACACTCGTAACCCTTCGAGGTTGATAGGCATACACCATCTGCCTTGAAGAGGATTAAGGAGGATAGCTGGTGTGGCAGGACGTGCTGTGCCTGCTGGGCTGATGCCTTGGCCTCGCATATAGCCTATGGGAATACCTTTCTGATTGGCTGTCTGTATGGCTAGACGGTCAAACCTGTCTAATCCGTATTTACTGATAACACCTTCGATGCTGTCTACATAATTGGGGGCAGTGGCATAACCGCCTGCCTTGATTCCTCGTATCCAACCTAAGTGATCAGTACTATCATTGACAGGACAACGACGAAGATATCTTGATTGGAGGAGGGTGGCAGAATGGTCGTTAAGACTTTCCTCTACACTGTTATATGAACGGAATGCTTCATTGGGACGGTCATCGTCATGAAAACTAACTCTGCCTGTCCAGGAGGAACCTCGCTTGATGCCGAAGAAATTGTTGTCGTTTCTGGCGAGGTCGGAGCTGCCCCAGGTACTCTCTACGGCCATCTGTGCAAGGATAACCGAAGAGGGTATACCATACTTGACTTGTTGCTCCATAGCATAAGGGGCGTATCGATTGATAAACTCTGATGGTGAAATTGCCATGTTGTTTGTCTATTTTTTATTTTCCTTATCCTATTCCCATACCACGAGGTTTAACTGCTCTTGGAGTAGTTTCTTCTTGCTGAACGTCTTCCTCATTTGTGTCTTCAGATTGAGATAGCGTCTGCTCTTGGTTTGAAGAAACATTCTCCTGCTTTTCTTCTTTTATGGGATTCTCATTCTTTTCTTCTACTTTGAGAAAGGGTGCAAAGGTCACTGCTGCAACAGCTTTTTTATACTCTGCCATATCGTCGGCCAACCACATCTTATTCCATTGATCTTTGCTTATCGGCTCCTTCATGAGCTTGCCGTCAATAGTGGCCATAACATATTTCTTGTTAGGATCATCCCTGTCTTTGGTGATGGTAGGACGTTCTATCTTGCTCATATCAACAGCAGGGACTTTTGGCATGATAAGGTCCACTTTAATTTCAGGGTGCTTCTGTGCAACAGAATAGTATTTCTGTGCAAGAGCTTCGTGTATCTCTTTCTTTTGTTCTGTGTTTCTTGCATCAAAGTAGGCTCTCTTATGAGCTTCGTTAGGATATACAGCAAAAGAGGGTTCGTTATCTACTTTGAAGAAGAAGGCATATTGTCCCTTATCATCTCTGATGGGTGTAAAGAGTTTTATATTGGCAACTTTAGCTGCCTCTATCTGTGGCTTTACATCAATATCCCTGTGCTGGCTAAAATCATATTGCTTTAGCTTATCCACAGAGACTTCTTTGCCTTTGTAATAGTCGTTGGTTTCATTTAAACCTAAACCACCACCTGCATTGTAGAACTTGACATCACTGATACCCTCCTTGCCCAAAGCTATTTTAATGCGATCTTTGCGGATTCCTGATATTTCTACATCATCGTCTAATGATGCTCCTTCAGGAAGAATAACATCGGCTGCACCTTTTGCCTTGTCTCTTACTATAACGATTTGCTTGGACTCTATATCAGGAATCTTGGCTAAATCGCTAGAAATCTTGTATTGCTTTGGACTGACAATAAGATCCTTTGGAGTGAGTTCCTTGCGGATATCTTCGTACTTGACAATCTCTTGCTTTAGATGCTTGTCGATAGACTCTATTGCATTATTGACATCTTTTTCGATTAAACCGAGCATCTTAGGGTTCTCTCTAATCTCTCGCTGCAAATAGTTAATATTTTGCATGCTTTCTTTTGATAGAGTAGCTGGAAGGCCCTGACGTGCCATGAGAACTCCTGCAGCTAGGTCTTGAACGAAACGTTCGTATTTAGCATCATCGACAGGGAGGAGGTTGTTACGCCCCATCCTGTCAAGACGATGCTCGCTACCTGTGGCTGCAACAACGGCACGATAGATGTCATTGGCTTTCTGAAGGGCGGCTTGACGGCTATCGCCAGCATCCTTATCGCTCATCCCACTGACAATAATCTTATCTGCTTGCTTGTCGTAAGCGGCATCTTGAAGCACCATGACACGCTCATAGCCTATACCTGCAGATTTGGCTACTCTCTGTGCTGTCTGATTGGCATTTGAAATGACCTCCTTCTCGTTAGGAAGCTGTCTGATAAGTTCGGCACTATCAAGATTCTCGGCTACTACAACCCACTGCTTGGCTTCGACTAATTTGGGTAGATAGTCATTAATCCTGTCAAGTGGAAAACTTACTGACTTGACTTTTTGACCGTTTTCTTCGGTCTGACTGACTGGCAAGTTTAAGAGCTTTCCTGCTCTTGACGCATCTTTTCCATAAATCTGATATTTACTGTCAGTACGAGCAATGACCATAGAGGTAGGATGGTTGGATTTTAACTTCTCGGCAAACTTCATCATACTGCTTACGCCACGCTCGGAGAGTTGATCTATCTTGGCTCCTTTGTCTTTCAAAAGAGCTGTATAGTCTGCTTGCTTGCCTGCAGGCATAGTGGTTTGATCAATATTGAAGATACCGTACTCTTCCTTCGACTTGTGCTTGGTATAGAACTCCTTCTCTTCTGCAGGAAGTTTATCATAGTCTTCTCTACTGATGAGTTCTTTTGTGCCTACATGCTGATAGTCCCATTTAACCCAATTGAAAGCAAGAGATTCTTCGTTCTGCTTTACAGCCGTGCCAGCATCTTTAGCACTGTCATAGGTAGTATATACATTTGAACGATAGCCCTGCCTATCTGATTGCAGATTCATCATGATGTTGTTATAAGCCATGATGGGACGCTTCGCTCCAATAAACTCGGCATTGCTTTTGCCTGCCTTGTTCATCCAAATACCCTTGTTGCCTTTGGCAAGCTCTAAGGCACCAAGAAGAAGGGCAGCATGGAGGAGAAGTTTGGAACTCGGACCGCTATCTTTCTCTTGCTGTTTGTTCTCTTCTTCTCGACGCTTTTCTTCTTCGACCTCCCTACGACGTTCGTCTTCTGCCTTCTTCAGGGCGGCTTGCTTAGCTTGCTCGGCCTTCTGTTTCTTCTCTTCTATAGCGGCCTGTTGGGCATCAGCTATGACGGTTGCCTGCTTCTCGGCAACTTCCTTTGGTACATTTCCTTTTTCCATGATGTTTTTTGCTATGCTTGCTACATTGGTTTCGGGATTGCTGTCCTCGGAGAGAGAGGTCTCTTCTATGGACTCTTCTACTTTTGAAGCATTATCTAAATTCTCGGACTTTGATAAGACTTCTGTATAGGCTGCAGAAATCTGACCTGACTTCAATAGGTCGATAGCACCTTCTGAACCTTCAAGATGATACCTGTCATTCTTTATTTTTCTCTCTAAATTGGTTATAGCAGAAGGGATAAGGTACTCTTGGTTGATTCCTTTTGATTCTTCTATGGCTATAAAAGCCGCATTTTCTTCCCTGGTGATAGAGCTGTCTTTTCTAAAATCTTCTGTATATTGCTTATCACCATTACTATAGGACATCGGAAGAGAAAGGAAATCTCTTTCCTTCCCTGATAAAAGGTCTGATACCATATAGGCTGCAACAATTTGGGAATTGTTGTACAAATGTTTGTCACCTTCTATATGACCTGATAGAAGCCACTTATCTTTGCTGTTAGCAACTGGTTCTTTAACTGTTGTAAGATCTAACCACTTCTCTAGTGGTTCAGGAATATAGGAAGCAACTATGGTTCTGTACGGATTATGCCATAAATTAATGGCAAGACTCTTCTCTCCTTTCTCATTCACATTGACTACAGCATCTACATTTGGCAGAATGTCTTCTACACCTGCTATAAGTTTTTTTGTATAGTCATCAACTGTATTTTGATAAGTACTTTCACCTGGATTGCCTTTCTCTTTCTCATAGGCTTCCCATACTGGGACCTGAAGAGATTCAGGGACAGAGACTTTCTTCTCTTGTTCTGTGTGAAGCTCTTTCTCGATCTTGGGTGACGCTTCTACTGTGACTTGTTGACCTTTCACGCTATAATCTGCAGAAACTTTACCGGATTGCAATAGTTCTATGCCTCCCTTTGACCCATTGAGGGTGGCTTCCCCATAGTATTCTGTAGTAGCAATATGGTCATTAAGAACAGCCACAGCATTCTTGGAAAGATCATGCTTGGAAATACCCATAGAGGATTGTAAAGCCCAAGCTGCAGCAAACGCTTCATCGGAGATAACATGGTCTGAATTGCCTTGCATGACTTCGTTATAGTTGTCCCACTGCTTTCCGTCTATGGTAAATGACAGGCCTACTTCCTGATTCTCTTTTTGTAAAAGAATTGTTGAAAATACGTATGCAGCTACTATGTCGACATTTTTGCCTGTGGAGCTACTTTGCATATTGGAGTGCGACTCTTCCTTAGGAGAGACTTCCAACCATGCTTTTAAAGGTTCGGGGATGATATAAGTATCGAATATTCGGGGGTCATTCTCGATCTTTGCAGATAGTACATCAGACCCCCATTGGTTAATAGTGAGAGTTCCCTTTATGCGAGGTAGAATATTTTCCACTCCTTTTAAGAGCATGTTACCATACTCCTCTGCCGTGTCCTGATAGGTGAAATCACCTGTCTGACTTTTCTCTTTCTCATAGGCTTCCCATACTGGGACCTGGAGGGATTCAGGGACAGAGATATTCTTCTCTTGGTTGGCTCCTTGATCTTGAACAACAGAAAGAGGCTTTAGCTGGCCTGAATAGATGGATTGAGGTATCATAACTTTATTTGCTGCTTCAGAAAACATAAAATCTTGACCATATACAGCTTCTACATTGGCATTATAAGCTGTGATAATCTGCTCCGCCTGTCTTATACGCTTTGCCAACTGGTGAGTTCTTTCATCATTCACAGCAGCAGGATACTGGGCGTTAATATTGCTATATTGTGCTTGAAGATCTGAAAGAGTCTTGCGATTCTTATTGTCTTCGGACAAATCCTTGTCAAGTCTGTCACGAGTAGACTCGTCCGTAGGGAAAAGATCGCTAATATGTTGCTCAAAATAATAAATTTTTGCTTTATCAACAGTAGTTGCAGGACCAAGCTCTGTGTTATGATTCCCTTCAATTGAACTCTCTGTAATTTCAATTGATAACTTAGAAGGAAAATCTTTCTCGAAATCTTTTACAGTCTTTAGCTGCTCTGCTGTTAATCCGTATTCATTGCCGTCTTTGAGATAGGGAATTGACCATTCAGGTAAATAAAACTCACCATAGGGAACCTTCTCTATAAGAGGCTTTTTGTCTAAATTACTTGATTTACTTTTATCATCACTTGCATCTGAAGCCATGGCTTTTAACTTCTCTATCTCTTCAGCTGAAAGCATTTCGTTATCCTTTATAGAAGAGCTTAGATCAACCTCTCTGTTTCCTCTGTATTCAGCAAACACCCTGCCCTCCTTCAGCAATTTAATTGCATCATATAAAGGAGTACCTGGAACTATTGGTTCTTCGGGTGTAAAACCCTTACGTTGCTGCTGTAGATATTCAATAGCGGCTTGAGTAAGATTATGGGGATGTGAGTCCTTGACTATATTAAAAGCTGACATAGCCATAAACTCACTTCTTGTGATTTGATGTTCTTTGGCAGCTTTGAGAAAACTATCGAAACTGTCCCATCGCTGCTTTCCATTACTGTAAATAAGCTCGGTTGATTCTGACTTTGATGACGTTGTCTTTGCATTACTAATGTCATCATCTTGTCTCTCTGATGATGTTACAGTTTCTTCTGAAATTTCTTCTTGTGGAGCTTCTGTATTGCTTATTTTAGAAGATTGTTGTGTCTCTTCTCCAAGGTCTTCGGTAAGACCTTCTAAGTTACCTTCTTTTAATGGGGTTTGTCCTAAGGCAACTCGCTGCTCGTCAATCTTCTCAATAATCATGTCTGATGCTTTGCCTACATCGGACATAATAGTGGTAATGCTTTCAGGATTACGTTTGAGATTTTCTAACCAACCTTTCAGGTAATTGGCATTGTTCTCTAATATCTTCTTATCAAAACCCATCGTACTTCCTACTAGAGCTGCTGTCATTTCGGCAATTAATTCTTCATGGGCATAACCGTCGGTACGCTTTGCTCCAAATTGCCTGTTAAGACGAGACTCATGACCTGTTGAGTGAGCCATCTCGTGCAAGGCGGTGGAGTAATACTCCATACCGTCACGATAAACTTCTTCAGCAGTCTTACCAATGTTGAACTGCTCTTTCATAGGCAGTACAATAAAATCCTGTGATGGTACGTAAAAAGCTCTGCTGGAAGGTTTGTTATAACGAATATCACAATGCCAAGCTTTCTCTTTGAACATTCTATCAAGAGCATCATTGATATACATGCCTTTGCTATCCTTTACTTCTTCATCAGGGGCCTTAAAGCGAGCAACAATGGCATCGTATTTCTTTTTATTGACCTCTGATAAGTTCGTTTGGTCAATATTGAAAACATGGTAAACTTTTGGATAGGGACGAACGGAAAACTTATCACGCTCTTCTTTTGTCATGGCATTATAGTCTTCCTCGGAAACTGTCTTGCCATTTTCATCCTTAATGGATAACCCCCATTTGAAAATGGGGACAGACTTCTCACCTGCATTAACATGAAGGTTACGATCTTTGGCTTGCTTAAAGGTCATATAGACAGGAGTGTTGTATCCTTTTTCTGATGTGTCTGCCATCAAGAAAAAAGAATTTCCTCCTGAATAGGTTCTACCAGTGATATTTTGTGGCAAACCTAATATGGTTCCTTTTACTCCTAACCAACCTTGCTTCCAATTCTTAGATTTGGCTTTGATGATGATATTACTCATCATTTCTGCAAACTTCTGAAGATTGTCTGCAGATTTATTACTTCTTTCGTAAGAAGATTGATGTTTTTTGTTCTTTTTACCAGGCATAATAATGGATTTTGATTGTTACAAAATAAGTAACTTAAATCCAAAAAAACATACTCAAAAAAATAAAACTCTTATATTAACGTTTTCAAAACCTTTTCAATGGGTTACAGAGGGTTTTATGTTAAAAACGTAGCTTTATTATTTTGTGAAAGAATAGATAAGATACTAAAAAAATCTTTCACAACTATTACAATCCTTATTAGGGAAAGGCTATTCTATACAAGACTTATATTCTATATGTATATACATATAGGTGTATTGTTGTATATAGTGCTATATTATATATCTCTATAAAGGAATACACCTATATACTTTGATTAAAACTTATCTATATTGTACCGGTGGTACTTTTTACTTTGACTTAGTCTATTTTCATTTTGTCTCTATTCTCGGCCACTCACTTCTCTTCTCCGCCAGTAGTCATCTATCGACTTTTAGATGCAAAGGTAGTACTGGCAGGAAACACGGCAAATACCAGTCCCTTATTGACAATAAATTTTTCAAGACCCTCCGAAATCAAATAGATTGCGGTTTCCTGAAAAATTTATCGATCAATTATTTGCCTTACTTTCCTTTTAGCCAGTACTCTTACCTTGCACATAAAAGGTTCGAGATGACGGTTACACCGGAATAAAAAAAAGTTCGGGTCGAAGATCCAAAAAACCTTTTAAGGTTGAGAATCAGGATGCCCGAAATTAATTATAAACCCTTTAGCACTCGATGTTATGAACAAAAGATATATTTTCGCTGTTTATGTTAACGGCAAGGTCTGCAAAGTCTATGATTGGTTTTGTGAGACGGATAGAGAAATGAAATTGCAAGCGTGTGCATTATGCGCTGGGGTACGTGCTTTCAAAAAGAGTGCTGGAATATTAGTATATAAACTGCAAGAGGAGGGGACTTTCCTTGTGTGTCATAGCGTAAATTTTAATAATAGCTGGTATATACATCAATATGCTTTCCCTCTTTCCGCAGTAGAGAATTTTCAGATGTTACCTGATATATTGAACGGTAAGGTTAATGAGAACAAAGAAATAATCAACAAATAAACAACAATAAAAATGGAAAAGAAGCTTGTTTTTTTGGTTTATCAGACAGATGCTTGGCACACTGTCAAGACAAGGGAACTTGTTTACATTGGTGAGAATATGGAGGAGACTATTCGTATAATGGTAGATTTTCTTTCATTAACCGAAGAGGATGCTAAGCAGCTTAGACAGTGGAGACAAACCTCATGTAACAATAGGGACTTTGAAGTTATGATTGAACGCCAATTCGTGAATGACTTTACCGTTTAATTCAAAACAACAAAAGATTATGAAACAAGCAAATCCTAAGAAGCGAACGTATCGCTATTGTGTGAAATGCGGTCATGCGGTACAATATGAGAGGATTTTGGATTATCCTTTCTACTGCCCACATTGTGATGAAAATATGTATAACTTTGAAACATACAGAAGAAGATGAGCTACAAGGCAAAAGCAAGAGTAAAGGTTGTTACCGAAGCGGGCAAATGGTATTTGGCTGAGATTAAGGGACTCAAAGAGGAAACTATTGTTGAGGGTATATACAACCCTCTGAACAGGGCGTTCGATTTCTACTGGAACGGTGAGGGGGCAATGCTTTGGATTGGCGAGAATGGAGAATTGATAGACGAATAATCAGATAATTAAAAATAAGACACAATGAACGTTTTTACAAATAATGCAGATTTCTACCCTACACCAGTAGAGGTAATAAACACAATGATGATGGGAGAGAACTTTATCGGTAAGACAATTCTTGAACCATCTGCAGGCAAGGGAAACATTGTAGACTGGCTTAAAGCAAATGGAGCTGGTAGAGTGATTGCATGTGAAAAGGATGAAAACCTAAAGAAACTGCTGACTGGCAAATGTGATATTATTGCAGATGACTTTCTTTCTGTTTCTTCAGAACAGATAAGTCATGTAGATTATATCGTAATGAATCCGCCTTTTTCTGAAGGGGCTAAGCACATCTTACATGCTTTTGAAATTGCACCTGCAGGATGTACAATTATTGCGTTGTGCAATAGTAGTAGTCTTAATAAAGGCTGGGAACATGATGCTACTAAAGAAAAGCTCATAGAAACAGTTAAGCTGTATGGATGTGAGGAATTTCTTGGCGACGTGTTTAGCTGTGCGGAAAGACAGACAAAGGTTAATGTTAGCATGGTAAAGCTCTACAAGGAGGGCGAGGGAGTTAATGAGTTCGACGCTTATATGTTCTCTAATGAGGCTGATATACTTGATGCAAACGAAACAGAAGGTTTAGTACAGTATAACGTTGTGCGTGATATGGTAAATCGCTATATCTCTGCTGTACGCCTTTTTGATGAAACGATGGCTGCTGCCGAGAAGATTAATTCTATTGCTTGTTTTAATGGTGAAGAAAACCGCTTCCTGCCTGTAAAATTTGCAGTTGTAGATGGTTCAAATGCAGTGGTACATGTAAGTCATCAACAATATAAGAAAGCTTTGCAAAAGTATTATTGGAGGTTGATCTTTGATAAGCTCAACATGGAAAAATATGCTACACAGAAATTACGTGAGCAGATAAATAAATTCGTGGAACAGCAAACAAATGTGCCTTTCACCATGCACAATATCTACCAGGTGCTGAACATGGTTATGCAAACCACAAAGCAGCGAATGGATACAGCTCTATTGGAAGCGTTTGATATGATTTGCTCCTTCTCTTCTGAAAACTCTACTGCAGGAGAGACGTGGAAGACAAATGCTAACTATATGGTGAATAAGAAATTTATTGTGCCTGGTATGACTTCATACGATGCACAGTGGCCGACGGCCTTTGTAAAGCGTAGCTATTCGAGTCATGATATGATGATGCAAGACGTGATTAAGGCTCTTTGCTATATTACTGGAGAGAATTATGATGCTATACCTGATATAAGACAGTTCTTGTATGATAATGAAATCCAATGGGGGACTTGGTTTAATTGGGCTTTCTTTAGAGTGAAGGGCTTTAAGAAAGGTACAATGCACTTTGAGTTCCTGGACGAGAAAGTATGGATGATGTTTAATCAAGCCGTAGCAGAACAAAGAGGGTGGGTGCTGCCAAAGAAGAAAAAGAAATAATTGCGTGTACAGGGAGGCTGTAAGAGCTTTGCATCCTCCCTAAAATAAAAAACTTTGACGTATTTAATAAGATAAATATTTTGTAAATTGAAAATAAATTAATAACTTTGTAAGTAGATATTACTGAACTTAAATGATAGAAAGGAAATTATTATGTTTGAATTAGCAGTATGTGCCTGCATCTTTGGAGCAGGAATAAAGGC
>ERZ1674175.43-NODE-43-length-33578-cov-22.005310_pt1 | contig 33578 bp, 25 predicted proteins | sample MGYA00581299_ERZ1674175 | MGnify/ENA primary metagenome ERZ1674175 (study PRJEB41354, sample SAMEA4873317) | human saliva metagenome | biome: human-associated habitat [ENVO:00009003]; feature: mouth environment [ENVO:08000002]; material: saliva material... | reverse complement strand
GCTATTGGGTTATAAAAAATAGTAAAACGAACAACTAAATTCCCATTTATGGAAGTGCGTAAAGAACAACATAAAAAATCTATTCGTTTTTTCAACGATCGTGAAGTGAGGGCGGTATGGGATGAGGAACACAGTAAGTGGTGGTTTTCTGTACTGGACATCATCGCTGCGATTAACGAGCAGGATGATTACCAAAAGACGAGGAACTATTGGAAGTATCTTAAAACAAAGTTGAAGAAGGAGAATAACGAACTGGTTAGTGTCACTAACCAGTTGAAGTTACAAGCCCCAGATGGGAAACAACGATTGACAGATACGTTTGATGCAGAGGGTGTAACCCTTTTGGCAAAGCATATCAATAATACCAAGGCTACAAACTTTCTTGACTGGTTCCTCTATAGTGATAACACTATTGATGGACAGAGCAAGAAGAAAGCCTACCAACTCTTTGAGAGTGGACTTTTGAACACAGCAGAGCCTGGGAGTATTAAGTGTCTGCAACAGATTCACGCTTATCTCTTTGGTGGTCTTTACGATTTTGCAGGGCAAATTCGTACAAAGAATATATCCAAAGGAGGTTTTACCTTTGCTAATTGTATGCACTTCCCTGAAACCCTGCAAACAATAGAACGAATGCCCGAAACAACCTTTGATGAGATTATGGACAAATATGTTGAGATGAATGTTGCCCACCCATTTATGGAGGGTAATGGTCGCAGTACCCGTATTTGGCTTGATCTGATGTTTAAGCGTTCTCTCAAGCGGTGTGTGGATTGGAGTCAGATAGATAAAAACGAATATCTATCGGCAATGCGTGAAAGTGTAGCTGATAGCACGTTCATCAAGACTTTGGTACGGCCTGCACTCACCACTAAGATTGATGACCGAGAAATGTTCATGAAAGGTATCGACTATTCATATTATTATGAGCAGAATGATTGATTTTTCCACATGGAATCTCTATTGTTAGGTAGGATGTTTTTTAAAAAAGAATTACAACGTTATCTCACAATGAAAATTATATGATTCTGTTATAATAAAATGTAAAATAGGAAATTCTATGAATACAGAGAAAACAATAGAATACAATCTTATAAAACGACTTATAGGTTTAAATTATACTTATCGTGAGGATATTCATGATAAGGAAGCACTTGAACAGAATTTCAGACAGAAGTTTGAACAACTCAACAGAGTTCATCTTTCGGATGCAGAATACAATAGATTGCTTGAAGATATTATCAACAGCGATGTTTATGTAGCTTCCAAGATGTTAAGAGAGGTGAATACTTTCATCCGAGAAGATGGTACACCGTTGCAATATAGCTTGGTCAATATTAGGGATTGGTGCAAAAACGAATATGAGGTTGTCAATCAACTAAGAATAAACACCAAGAACAGCTTCCAGCGATATGATGTGATTCTGTTGGTTAATGGACTTCCGCTCGTTCAGATAGAACTGAAGACCTTGGAAGTAAGTCCACGTCGAGCAATGCAACAGATTGTAGATTACAAGAATGACATAGGGAACGGATTTACTAATTCGTTACTATGCTTTATGCAATTATTTATAGTAAGCAATCAGACACACACTTGTTATTTTACCAATAACAACAGCCTATATTTCAACTTTAATGCTGATGAGCAGTTTCTCCCTGTATATTATTGGGCAGATAAGGACAATCATAAGATTACAAACCTTGACGCTTTTACGGATGAGTTTCTCCCCAAATGCAAATTGGGAGAAATGATTAGCCGATATATGGTATTGGTTGCCAGCGAACAGAAACTACTCATCATGCGCCCTTATCAGATTTATGCTGTAAAGGCTATTATGAGTAGTGTTGAAGAAAATAGAGGAAACGGTTATATATGGCATACAACAGGTAGTGGCAAAACCCTCACTTCATTCAAAGCATCGACATTGTTAAAGGAAAACAGAGAGATAGTAAAGTGTCTGTTTGTTGTCGACAGAAAAGACCTTGACAGACAGACTCGTGAGGAATTTAACAAGTTTCAAGAAAATTGTGTAGAAGAAAATACAAATACAGAATCTCTTGTACAACGATTGGAGTCTGACGATTATGCAGATAAGGTGATTGTTACAACCATTCAGAAATTAGGCATTGCTCTGAACTCAAATACCAAGCAAAATTACAAGGAAAGACTATTGCCGTTGAAGAATAAGCATTTGGTTTTTATCTTCGACGAATGTCATCGTTCCCAGTTCAAAGAAAACCATAAAGCCATTAAGGATTTCTTCCCCAATGCACAATTATTCGGATTTACAGGAACACCGATTTTTGAAGAGAATGCGGTCTATATCCAATATAATAACGAGCAGGGGACTTATATGACCACCAAGGATGTATTTGAACACGAATTGCATACCTATACCATTACCCATGCCATTGAAGATAAGAATGTTCTTCGATTCCATGTGGACTATTTTAAACCCGATGAAAAAAAGGATATAACAGCAGAGGGAACCGTAAAGAAACAAGCCATTGTAGAGACTATCCTGTCTAAGCATGATGCTGCAACCAATGGCAGACGTTTCAACGCTTTTCTTGCTACATCCTCCATTAATGATGCAATAGAGTATTATCATTTGTTCAAAAAGGCTCAAAAAGCAAAAACAGATTGTGAACCATTAAACATTGCGTGTGTCTTTACTCCTCCTGCAGAGGGTAACAAAGATATTATGCAGATGCAGGAGGATTTGGCACAAGAAAGACAAGACAATACGGTTGAGCCTGAAAAGAAGAAGCGAGCTTTGCAAGAAATCTTAAAGGACTATGAGCGACAGTTTGGGGCTCATTTTACCATCAACGAATTCGACGCATACTATCAAGATGTGCAGAAGCGAATAAAAGACCAACAATATAGCAATAAAGACTATCCACACAAGAATAAAATAGACATTACTATTGTTGTAGATATGCTCTTAACAGGTTTTGATTCTAAATACTTGAACACGTTGTATGTTGATAAAAATTTAAAGTATCACAATCTGATACAAGCCTTTTCAAGAACAAACCGTATCTTGAATGATACCAAGCCATACGGTAATATTCTTGATTTCAGAGGGCAGCAAGAGGCTGTGGACATAGCGATTACCAGATTCTCTGGTGTGGATGTAGATAAGCCAAGAACAATTTGGCTTGTTGATCCAGCCCCCACAATCGTGCAGAAATACAAGGAAGCTGTTACGCATTTGAATGACTTTATGCATTCGCAGGATTTGGAGTGCAAGCCCGAAGAGATTTATAATTTACAAGGTGACGATGCACGTATTGGATTTGTAAATTGCTTCAAGGAAGTACAACGCTATCGAACACAACTTGACCAATATACGGATATTAGTGAGGAAGAGCGTACCGCCATTGACAATATGCTCAATGAAGAAAGGCTTAGAGGCTTCCGAGGTGCCTACCTTGAAACAGCAAAGCAACTCAAAAAGCAACAGGATAGGACAAAAGAAGGAGAGAACCCCAAAATAGAGAACATCGACTTTGAATTTGTTCTTTTTGCCTCTGCCTTGATAGACTATGACTATATAATGGAACTGATAGCAAGACTGTCGGGTGGAACTACTTCCAAGCAGAAGATGACAAAGGAGCAAATCATAAGCCTTATAAAGTCAAGTTCAAACTTATTGGAAGAGCGTGATGACATCATTGCTTACCTCGACAGTTTAAAAGAAGGTGTAAACGGAAAAACTGCCAAGCAGATAAAAGAGGAATACGAAATATTCAAAACGGAGAAATATGCCAAAGAGTTGCTTACGATAGCAGACAAACATAATATTAGTGCCAAAGCATTGGAAGCATTCGTAAACGAGATTATCGACCGTAAAATATTTGATGGCGAGAAACTTAACGACCTGCTTGCTCCGCTCAATCTTGGATGGCGAGACAGAACCAAGAAAGAATTGGCATTAATGGAAGATGTTACCCCATTGCTGAAACGTCTATCTGCAGGGCAGGAAATCTCTGGCTTGTCAGCATACGACGAAAAGAAATAAAAGTATGGAAAAAGAATTAAAAAATATACCAGAACTCCGTTTCCCTGAATTTATAAAATTAGGAGATTGGGAGAAAACGAAAATAGAAAGTATAATTTCTCAAGAAAATTCTACAATGGCAATGAATAAACTGGAACTCCTGAAAGAAGGTTTTCCTGTTTATGGTGCAGATGGATTAATAGGATATATCAATGACTTCCAACAAGAGGAAGAGTATATTTCAATGGTGAAAGATGGTTCAGGTGTAGGCAAACTTAATTTGTGCCAAGAACATTCTTCTATTCTTGGAACTTTAACTGCTCTAAAATCAAAAGACAGTAAAAGATATTTCTTAAAATGGATTTATTATTTACTTAATACTTTGGATTTTTCTTCTTATGTAAAAGGAGCAGGTATTCCGCACATATATTTTTCTGATATAAAACATAAATGCATTTATATACCATCTTTTTCTGAGCAAGAAAAAATAGCAGATTGTCTTTCTTCCCTTGACGATTATATCAACGCAACGCAAGAGAAGATAGATTTATTACATGTATATAAAAAGGGCTTTCAGCAATTATTGTTTGCAACAAATCAATCACAATGTCCAACTTACCGATTTTCACAATTTAAAAAAGATGGTAAATGGAAAGAGCTTAAATTATCGGATACCTGTGAACTTATACGAGGACCATTTGGTGGTTCTCTAAAAAAAGAAAGTTTTGTAAAAGAGGGGTATGCCGTTTATGAGCAAAGTCACGCAATATATGGGAATATGGAATCATTTCGCTATCATATATCAGAAGATAAATTTAAAGAGTTAAAACGTTTTAGAGTTCATTCAAATGACATAATAATGAGTTGCTCTGGTACTATGGGGAAATTCGCTATTATTCCAAATAATTACAAAGAAGGCATTATAAATCAGGCATTGCTAAAACTTTCAGCAAAAAAAGGCTACGACTATAAATTTATCAAGCAACTTCTTGAATTGCCAAAATATCAAGATGAAATATTATCTGGAGCTGCTGGTGGTGCAATAAAGAATATTGCATCTATTAGTCAAATAAAGAAAATACTAATTTATATGCCGAATTTAGAAGAACAGATTTTTATAGCAGGTTTCTTCGCATCTATAGATGATCTACTAACGCTTGCAGAAAGGAAACTCTCTAAGTTAAAAGAATACAAAAAAGGATTAATGCAACAATTATTCTATAAATAATACAAATAAAATATGGAACTTTCAGATATTGCAAAAGAAATAAAGGAGTCAAAAGAGAATATATTTTTAATGTACGCATTTAATGGAACAGGTAAGACACGTCTTTCCGTGGAATATAAAGAAACTGCCCGAGATTCTAAAACAAGATTTCAAACAGGAGTATATTATAATGCTTTTAGCGAAGATCTGTTTATATGGGATAATGATACTAAGAACTATGAAAAAGATATAAAAATACAGGTTGTTCCAAGTAGCCTTAATCGTTTACACTCGCAGATAAACGAGGAAGATGTTTTGGCAAAATTGAAGCCATATAATCCTAAGTATGAGTTCTATTTTTCTTATATCGACAATGATTTAGAAAAAGGTATTGAATACATTCATTTCTACTTAAAAGATGATGAAAGCATGATGCCTATCAAAATATCAAGGGGAGAAGAGCGTATTTTTGTATGGTGTTTCTTTTTGGCGTTATTTGATACAGAAGGATGGGCAGATAAACAAAATCAATATATTTTCATTGATGACCCTGTATCAAGCCTTGACGACCATAATATTTTTATCACAACGTTCTCTCTACTTGATCTCATTGAAAAATATTATAAGGAAAGAAAGTTTATCATCACGACGCATCATATCGGCTTTGCAACGATATTAGATAATCTTTTGGCAAAAGGAGAAAAAGCAGAAAGTTTTAAGAAGCATTATAAACTTCGCCTTTTAGAGAAAGAAGGCACAAGATTCTCTTTAGGTAATCCTAAGAAAGATGTATTATTATATCATCTAAGATTATTGCAAATCTTGGATGACGCAATACAAAATAATTCTTTGGAGGTTTATCACATGGCTCTTTTACGACAAGTCCTTGAAAATGTTTCTTCATTTTTAGGTACTGGAAGGATTAACTATGTTTTGGAGCAAATCGGTTTCTCCGATGCAGATAGGATTACAACTATAACAAACTCTCTGACACATAAAAATGTCTATTATCCACAAATGGATGCTATGGTGGAAGATAACAAACAAATAGTAAAAGACGTTTATAATGCGTTGATGGGGAAATATAACTTTATTATCCATAATGATTAAGAAGTAAAATCAAATGACAACAGAAAATAAAAACGAACTGGGTAAAACCCTTTGGGATATTGCAAATAGCCTGCGAGGTGCAATGATGGCAGATGATTTTCGTGATTATATGTTATCGTTTCTATTCCTGAAATATCTTTCAGATAATTATGTGGAATTTGCTAAAAAAGAATTAGGCACTGATTATCCAGATATAAAAAACATAGTGAAGGAAGAAACGGAAATTGTAAAATCTCCGTTACAAATTTGGTATACAGCAAACCCAGAAGACATTGATTTGTTTGAAGCCCAGATGCGTAAAAAAATACACTATGTCATCAAGCCAAAATACCTTTGGGATAACATTGCTGAAAATGCTCGTACGCAATCAAACGAATTACTAAAGATTTTGGAAGAAGGCTTCAAATATATTGAAGAACAATCTTTTGAAACCTCCTTTAAGGGACTGTTCTCTGAAATCAATCTGAATTCAGAGAAACTTGGCAAAAACTATGCAGAGCGTAATGCTTTGTTGGCAAAGGTTATCAATAAGATAAAAGAGGGAGTTTCTAAGTTAGATACAACTACAGACACTTTGGGCGATGCCTATGAGTATCTTATCGGACAATTTGCTGCCAATTCCGGGCAAAAGGCTGGCGAGTTCTATACCCCACAGGGAATATCCTCAATACTGTCGAAGATTGTAACACTTGATTGCCAAGACCCTAAATCAGGCAAAAAGAAAAAAATAAACAAAGTGTTGGATTTTACTTGCGGTTCCGGTTCATTACTTCTCAATGTACGGCATGAAATGGGAGCTAATGGGATCGGCAAAATTTATGGTCAGGAGAAGAATATCACAACCTATAACCTTGCCCGTATGAATATGTTGCTGCATGGAGTAAAAGATACAGAGTTTGAAATCCATCATGGTGATACGCTTGTCAATGACTGGAGTATCCTAAACAATATGAACCCGTCAAAGAAGATGGAATTCGATGCCATTGTTGCAAATCCCCCATTCAGTTATCGCTGGGAACCGAAAGAGGAAACTGCAAAGGATTTCCGTTTTAGTCGTTACGGTCTTGCTCCAAAATCTGCTGCCGATTTTGCATTTCTATTACATGGTTTCCACTATTTGAGTGGTGATGGTACAATGGCTATCATTCTTCCTCATGGTGTTTTGTTTAGAGGAGGAAAGGAGGAAACTATCAGAAAGAAACTTCTGAGTGACGATAACATAGATGCAGTTATCGGACTGCCTGCTAATCTATTCTATTCAACAGGTATTCCCGTCTGTATTTTAGTGTTGAAAAAATGTCGTCGTACAGATGACATTCTTTTCATCAATGCCAGTTCGGAAGAACACTATGAGAAAGGGAAACGCCAGAATTCATTGCGTCCTGAAGATATAAACAAAATAGTAGAAACTTATCAATTCCGTAGGGAAGAAAATCGTTATTCTCGTAAAGTCTATATGCAAGAAATCAAAGACAACGGCTACAATCTGAATATTTCACGCTATGTAAATCTCTCCAAAGAAGAAGAAAAAATTGATTTGGCAGAAGTACACAGGCAATTAGTTGCAACAGAGAAAAAGATTGAATCCGCCCGTCAAAAACATAATGAATTTCTAAAAGAATTGGGGTTGGATCTTGTATAAAATCATATCACATAAAAGTATAAAAATGAAACACGAAATTAGTCCAGACAAGCAAACTGTAGAATCATGTCTGAAACAGAAATCCTACTATGTGGACTTTTATCAGAGAGAATATGTTTGGTCAAAAGAAACAGTAGAGATTCTTTTGCGTGATATATTTTATGAATTTGAATTGTCGTATAATATTCACAAGGATGAAGAATTAACTCAAGAAGTTCTTGATCTCTATAATTGGTATTATATGAACGTGTTCATTACCAATAAAGTTGATGGGAAGGTTTATATAGTAGATGGTCAGCAAAGATTGACGACACTCACGCTTATCGCTACTAAATTATACCATATAATTGATGATGAAAATCTAAAAGACACTTTAAAGGAATGCATTTTCTCAAAAGATAAATTTAAGGGAGATATTTTTTGCATAGATAACGAAAAGCGTAAAGATGTTATGCAAAGCATCTTAGCAGAAACTAAATACCAAGAACCTTATAAGAATAAAACCGAAGAAAATCTTATTTTAAGGTATAATGACATCAGTAAGTTTATAGATGACAAGAATCTTCCTTCAGAAGAAATAAAGGCGTTTACCTTCTATTTTCTCGAGAGATTAGTCATGGTAGAATTGTCTATTGAAAAAGATGATACACCTATGGTCTTTGAAGTCATTAATGACAGGGGTGAATCTCTTAAACCTTTTGAGATTCTTAAAGGAAAAATGATAGGGGCATTAGGTAAAAATGATACTGAAGCTTATTCTGAAAAATGGGATAATGCTATATCATGTCTGAATGGGATACAAGATGCTTTTTTCATAGACCTCATAAAATCAAGATTTGTCTTTAAGGAAAATGCCAAGTTAGAATCAGCATTGAACCAAGCATATCATAGGTACATTTTCGATTATAATGATATTGCAGATTCCTTGCAATTCAGGAAGACTGATAAAAAGCATATTGCTAATATTAAGAATTTTATAGATACGGATTTTAAGTATTATTCTAAACTATATGCCAAAATACGAGCTAATCAAAATCAGTTCCTGAGGTATGATAATGTGATTAATTATCTATCTGGACAATATCAGATTATAATGGCCGCTTGTAGTATAGATGATCCGATTGAAGATGAAAAGATAGATACAATTGCTAAAGAAATAGATAGGTTATGGATGCTTTTAATCTTAAATGACATCTACGATAGTAATAAGTTTCAAAATTTGTGTTATGAACTTAACAAATTATTGAAAGAAAAGAATATATCTGAATATCGTAGCATATTTGATAAGTTAATCATGGATGCAATTCGTGATAAGAGGAATACCACTCCAACTTCTGTATTAGATTATCAGAATTTCATCAAAAAGAATTATAGTAATATGAATACTCGTTCATTAAGGTATCTTTTTGCACGAATAGAAAAATTCATTTGTGAACACACAAATCAGTCTATGCAAAATGATGTGGAGTATATATCTACAAAAACGGGGTATAAAACGGGCTACCATATTGAACATATTTTATCGCATAATGAAACCAATAAAAAATATTTTGATAATGAAGAAGAATTTGAAGATAAACGGAATCTCTTAGGTGGATTGTTGCTACTTAAAGGTTTAGACAATATTAGTTCTAGTAATGAAGAGTATGTCGATAAGCTTAAAACTTATAGCAGTGGTTTAATATGGGGACATTCTTTGTGTGCAGACTTTTATCATGCAAATAAAGACTTTGTTAACTTTAATTGTTCCTTAAAAGAAAGAATTTCAGCAGAGTTTAAGCCTTTCAATAAATTTGATAAGGAGGCATTAAGTGAAAGAAGTCTATTACTTTATAACTTAATAAAAGTTATTTGGGAGGTATAGCGTGAGAATAGTGATAACCTTCAAGATGGTTTCTAATCAATACTACTCAAATTGAGGAAACATTTTTGTACCATAAAAATGTAATTCGTTGATTATCAGTGCAGAATAAGTTTGAGGAAGAAAATCTCTACTTACACATAAATAAACCCACAGCAACCAAATTGTTGCTGTGGGTTTATATTTGGAAGCTGGTAAACTAAGATACCCTCTATCCCAATGTCAACTCAACGATATAATCAATATCAGTAGGGATGGTGTCGAGGTTGAGGGTGATGCCATTACCAGTCTTTGTGAAGTTGACACGCTTGTTGGTGCCAAAGACGGTAGCGGACTTGATTTTGTGGTTGCCAGTGGGAATGAAGAGACTGGAGTCCATACAGTTTAGGATGTGGATGTAGAGTTTGTTACCACGCTGTGTACTTACGCCCCAGTCGTGTGGATCAACGATGCCACCACGTGTTCCATAGATCGTTTCACCATATTTGTTTAGCCATTTACCTATAGCCTGTAGACGATCAAGCGCAAGAGAAGGCAACGCACCACCAGGTTCTGGCCCGATGTTCAACTGGAGATTGGCATTCTTTCCAGCAGCACGAACGAGCATCTGGATCAATTCCTTTGGTGATTTATAATTGTCGTCAGTGAGGTTATACCCCCAATGGTCGTTGATGGTCTGACATGATTCAAGTGGTAAGCGACTGATGTTTTGCCCCGACAATCCAGCTTTGTTCTCACCCGGAAGGTCACGTTCGAAGATCTGAATGTCCTCACCTGGGAAAGGAGTCTGGTGATGATTGTTACCAATAAGACATTGTGGCTGCAAGCGATGAATCATTGCATACTGTTCAGGAAGCTGCCAATCGAATGGTTTAGCATCACTATCATGATCCCACCAACCATCAAACCACACCGCGCCGATAGGTCCGTAATGTGTCAGAAGCTCCGTCAACTGCGTATTCATAAACTTATAATAGCTTGACCTGTTAGCTTTCCCCTTGTCACGTCCCGTCCCAAGTCCTGTTCTTCCTTGTGGATAATCTTCTCTTCCCCAGTCTAAATGAGAATAATAAAGGTGGAGTTTGATACCATTTCGTTGACAAGCATCAGCCATTTCCTTAATGATATCCCGTTTGAAAGGAGTGCCATCCACCGAGTTATACGTGCTAGTAGTAGTCTTAAAGAGTGAGAATCCATCATGATGACGTGTTGTTATGGTGATGTACTTTGCTCCTGCAGCCTTGATAGCCTTCACCCATGCATCTGCATCAAACTCTGATGGATAGAAAGTCTTAGCCAACTTAGGATATTCTTTATAGTTAATATCCCTGTTTGTCATCACCCATTCACCAGCTCCCACCATTGAATAGAGTCCCCAATGCAGGAAGATACCAAACTTCTCATCCTGAAATTGCTCACGTGCTTTCAGGTTTTCAGCAGTAGGATGGTAAGTTTCTTGCGCCATACCGACATAACTAATCAGCAAGGTAGCTATTACAAGTAAAGTCTTCTTCATTCTATAAAATATTGTTTAGGTTTATTTCTTTTGTCTCAATCATCCCATGTAGGAGCAGTACTGTCATCATCTGAAACACCAGAGAAGACACTTCCTTTTGATAATTGCTCACTCCCATCTACCTCATTAAACACTTCAGCATCACTTTCCATTGAATGAAGAGTGCCTGAATGTCCAGCTAACAAGGCTGGATAGGGATAGGATTCATAGATCGTAGTTAATGGTATAACGTAAGTTTCCATGTTTTTATGATATTTATTGTCAGATGATTACTTCCTAATATACTTCTTTCCACGGATGATTACGATGCCTTTATAGTCTTTTCCGACCCGTTGTCCAGCAAGATTATAGGTTGGTTCATCCTCCATTTGTGATTCCTGAAATGCCGTAAGGTGAACTCCAGTTGCAGTATCAAACACAAGATAACTCTTAGCTTGTGCTGTTGAGGAAGGCGTATAAGCTATGTAAGCCTTGTGTGCACCGTTCTCAAAAGCTCCACCATCCGCCTTTCTCCAGTAGAAACCAACGCCTTTTTTACCGTTAGAGAACCCATAATAAATCGTTCCACCAGTTGTCTGACTATTGTCGTCAGTACCTTTCAAGACATTCTTTTCATCCTTTTCTCCTTGTTTCTCCGTCATCCAAAAGGTGTAACTCCCCTCATCAGCCTCCAATACGACTGCCATATCCTTTGGAAGAACATCCCCAGACGCGTACTTTTTACTCAACTTAAGCATGTTATCTTCAATCTTATACGTCCGTGCAACAACTCCTTGAGGAATCGTAAAGGCTTTATTGCTGTAATAAAGTGTTGCATGTCGTGCTGCAGAGATGGTAAGAACAACAGGATCACTCGGTAAAGCTTCGTAAACAATGCCTATCGTTTTAATACGAACTTGATTACCATCTCCTAAAATAAACATTACAGAATCAACTCCATTAAGACTACTCCAAATATCTATATCTTTTTTTATTCTTTTTAGAGACATCATGCCTTTTGGTATTACTTTTAATGTAGTAAGCTGTGTTTTAGCTTTTGTTGCAAACTTAAAATGGATTTCTTTAATCTTACTTTGCTTACCTTTTATAGTCAAGATATTACCATAATACATCCTCAAGGCTGCTTCTTCGTTACCTTTTTTATCGTAGAAAGCAGGTACATTTATAGTATCTTTTCCACCATCAAACAAAAGTATCACACCAGACCGATCTATCTTCTTCACCTCTATACCACGGCCATTCATCCCCGTAAAGTCAATTTCCTCAGTCTTTGTTTGTGCTTGAGAGGTTATTGTAAAGCACAACAAAGAAAGCATAGTAACGAAAAATCTTATCATATCATGAGTATTATAATTTCATTTTCATGGTCTCCTACCCCACTCTTCCTACACATATCCAATGTATAACGAGCACAGATAGGTTGTCACCACAGTATTTGATTTATAGTACAAAGGTAAACTTTTTATCACATACGACCAAGTTATTCCATCGAAAAACCACTCCTTACACCCCCACCAACGTATTATACGCCCCACAACCCCTACCACAGAACTGGTAAGAAAGAGCAAAGGCTACCAATGTCAGGACGACAAAGGCAGCCTTTTGCATATATATTATAAAACAGGTTATCCTTAAAGAGGGTATTCCTCAAAGGCATAAAGCACCGTAGAGAGGTAACGTTCACCCGTATCAGGGAACAAAGTAACGATCGTCTTACCCTTGTTCTCAGGACGTTTGGCAATCTCTGCTGCAGCAAAAGCAGCTGCACCAGACGAGATTCCTACCAATAAACCATCCTGTTGTGCCAGTTGTCGACCAGCAAGGATAGCCTCATCGTTCTCAACTTGGAACACTTCATCCACAACAGCAGCGTTGTAAGTATTAGGAATGAAGCCTGCACCGATACCCTGAATCTTATGTGGACCACTCTGACCACCACTTAATACAGGTGAATCACTTGGCTCTACGGCAACAATCTTCACATTTGGATTCTTCTCTTTGAGGTATTTACCAACGCCACTGACCGTACCACCAGTACCAACACCAGCCACAAAGATATCCACTTTACCATCAGTGTCACGCCAGATCTCCTCACCTGTAGAACGATAATGCTTCTCTGGGTTAGCAAGATTCTCAAACTGTTGGAGGATAACACTACCTTTAATAGAGTCACGTAGCTCCTCTGCAGCCTTAATAGCACCCTTCATACCATCCTTACCACTGGTCAGTTTTACCGTAGCACCATATGCTTTCACGAGGTTACGACGCTCAATGCTCATCGTTTCAGGCATCGTCAGGATGAGCTTATAGCCTTTAACAGCTGCCACAAGAGCCAATCCTACACCCGTGTTACCACTCGTTGGTTCGATAATCGTAGCTCCTGGTTTGAGCAAACCCTTCTCTTCAGCATCCTCAATCATTGCCAATGCAATGCGATCCTTCACACTACCACCTGGATTGAAGTATTCAACCTTAGCAATAACAGGCTTATCAAGACCCTTATTTGCCGAGAACTTATCCAGTTCAACCAAAGGAGTATTCCCTATAAGCTCGGTGAGCTTCTTTATAATCTTTGTCATATCAATCAATTTTTTGTTCTTACTTTACTGCCTCAAAAGCCTGATCAAGGTCAGCAATAATATCCTTATAATGTTCCGTACCAATAGAAAGACGGATTGTACTTGGGTAGATTCCCTGGTCAGCAGCCTCCTCAACGCTCAACTCAGAGTGTGTTGTTGACAGTGGATGGATGACAAGCGACTTCACATCAGCAACGTTAGCCAGCAAAGAGAAGATCTTCAGATGGTCAATGAAGTCAAAAGCCTTCTGCTGATCACCGTCAATCTCAAACGTAAAGATGCTACCTGCACCATTCGGGAAATAACGTTCATAGAGGTCATGGTTAGGATGAGAAGCCTCAGCAGGGTGATTAATCTTCTTCACCAAAGGCTGATTCTCCAGATATTCCAGTACCTTCAGTGTGTTAAACACATGACGTTCCACACGCAAACTCAATGTCTCAAGCCCCTGCAAGAGGATGAAAGCATTGAAAGGAGAGATGGCTGCACCCTGGTCACGCAGCAAAAGCGTACGTACACGGGTAACAAAAGGAGCAGGAATATCACCAAAAACAAGACCGTGATAAGAAGCATCAGGCTTGTTGAAACCAGGGAATTTCTCTGGATTCTTCTTCCAATCGAATGTTCCACCATCAACGATGACACCACCCAGAGACGTTCCATGACCACCAATAAACTTCGTTGCAGAGTGTACAACAATGTCAGCACCATGCTCAATCGGGCGAATCAGGTAAGGAGTACCAAAGGTATTGTCAATCAACAGAGGTAATCCGTGACGGTGTGCAATATCTGCAGAGCGTTCAATATCCGAGATATTAGAGTTAGGATTACCCAATGTCTCAATGTAAACCAGCTTGGTATTGTCCTTGATAGCGGCTTCAAGCGCCTCATAATCATCTGGATCAACGAACGTTGTGGTTATACCGAACTTGCTAAGTGTGTGTGCAAGGAGGTTATAAGTACCACCATAAATGGTCTTGGAAGCCACAACATGGTCGCCAGCATTGGCTATATTGGTAATGGCATACGTCACTGCAGCTGCTCCAGAAGCAACAGCCAGACCAGCAACACCACTCTCGAGCGCTGCAACACGCTCTTCAAGAACAGCCTGTGTAGAGTTGGTCAGTCGACCATATACGTTGCCTGCGTCCTTAAGAGCAAAGCGATCAGCTGCATGCTGACAGTCATGAAAGACGTAAGAGGTGGTCTGATAGATAGGTACAGCACGTGCATCAGTTGCTGGATCGGCTTGTTCCTGACCTACATGAAGCTGAAGTGTCTCGAAGTGATACTTTTGTTTTGCCATAATTGAGTTTCCTTTTTTTGTTTTCCTACCGTGGACCTTAATGAGAGGGCAGCAGGAAAACGGTTAATACATTTATTGATATTAATTCTTTTTATTACATGTCACATCGGGCATTCAGCCTTTTGTTACCTGTTAACGGGTGCAAAGGTACGGCTATTTATCCGAAAGAGGAATACTTATTATGTGTTATTTCGTATACCATAATCGTGGTATTTACATTAAAATGTCGTATTTTTGTCGTGTTTTGAATATAAAATACTATATTTGCAGTATAATAATACAGATGAAATAACGATTATGCAGAAGTATGCTGACTACATAGAGGAGATTGAGATAGACTCTCTCTGGAGTGGGAAGAAACACATTCGCTGGACGCTTGACCGACAAGTGAATATCCTCAGTGGTATTAATGGCGTGGGAAAAAGTACCATTTTAAATAAGGTGGTACGTGGACTGTCACAAGGTGGTGAGTTTCCGAGCCATCTACTGAAGGGTGTCCGACTGAAAGTTAGCCCTGATGATGCCAAGTGGATACGCTATGACATCATCCGTTCCTTCGATCGTCCGCTGATGAATTCAGACAGTATCAGCAAGATGGATACGAACCTTTCTACGGAACTTGACTGGCAATTGTTCCAGTTACAACGCAAATATCTTGATTACCAAGTGAACATTGGCAATCGGATCATTGCTGCTCTACAGAGTGGTGAGGCTGATTCTGCAGAAAAAGCACAACTTATCTCTGCTCCCAAAAAGCGTTTCCAGGATATTATTGACGACCTTTTCACGGAGACTGGTAAGACTATTATCCGTACAGAGAATGAGATTCGGTTCTCACAGATGGGTGAAGAACTCTTCCCTTATCAGCTATCCAGCGGAGAAAAGCAGATGCTTGTAATCCTGCTTACCGTACTGGTGGAAGACAATGAGAACTATGTACTCTTCATGGATGAGCCGGAAGTGAGTCTGCACATTGACTGGCAGAAGCGTCTCATAGACCTGATTCTTGAGCTGAATCCCAATGTTCAGATCATTCTGACCACCCATAGCCCTGCAGTTATCATGAACGGATGGATGGATAAGGTAACGGAAGTGACTGACATTACTGATAAATAAGAAGCCGATAACATGGGTAAAGCACTGAGGGACAATCTTTCGTCAGCTTATTTTGCCGCTGCTAACCAACTCAACGGTAAACATTCCAGGCGCAAAATCGTGGCATACGTTGAGGCGTATGACGACATTTTCTTCTGGAGAACAGTGCTGAGTAGGTTCGAAAACAAGGAACGATACTTTGAAGTGATGCTCCCTTCACGGCAGAATCTGACCAAAGGAAAGAAGTCGGTACTGATGAATCTCATTGCAGAAAAGGTTGGTGAGAACATGATTGCATGCGTAGATGCTGATTATGACTATCTTCTTCAAAGTACAACACACGTCTCTTCGGAGGTGAACAACAATCCCTATGTGCTCCACACCTATGCTTATGCCATTGAGAACTTACAGTGTTTTGCCCCCAGTCTGCATGATGTCACGGTGGCAGTAACGCTCAATGATCACACCATCTTCAACTTTGAAGACTTCTTATACCGATACAGTGAGATTATTCATCCGCTCTTCATCTGGAATATCTGGTTCTATCGACGCAACATCTACAAACAATTCACAATCACAGACTTCAATAGAATCACTGAAATAGGCGGATTCTCCTTGCATCGTGCTGATGAATGCCTGGAAATGTTACGCCGTAAAGTATCACGAAAGATAAGACAACTGCAACACGAATACCCACAAGCAAAGGAGAGTTATCTGCAACTGAAAGACGAATTACGTACATTGGGCGTAACACCACGTGCCACCTATTTATATATTCAGGGGCATCATCTCTTTGATAATATCGTTGTGCCGATACTGAAACGTATCTGCGACCGATTGATAAGGGAACGGGAAGACGAGATAAACCGCAATGCTGTGCATGATACACAACGTCGGAATGAGTTGTCAAGCTATAGCCATAGCACCACAGAGATAATCCCTATGCTAAGAAGAAACGTTGGTTACTTGACAGCAGAGCCCTTCCTACTCTTGGAAAAGGATGTAGAGGAGCTTTTAAAAACAGGAGCGAAAGGAGCAGAAGAAGGGAGTGAAGAGGAATGAAAAGGAGTGAGAAAAGAAGGTAATGTGATCCAGATGCGTGTGTAGAAGATTTTATTACAAAGTGATGTCAGGTATGAAATGGGAAATAACAGAAAAGCTATAAAAAGCCACTTTGTAACCAACAGATAACCAACAACTTACAAACAGGCTTGTAAAAGACGCCCTTTTGCATTGTAAAAGGGCGTCTTTTACACATCAAAAGGGCACCTTTTACAATGCAAAAGGGCATCTTTCACTTCTCCAAAGAGCACCTTTCACTTTGTGATTGTGAATAGTTTTTACAAAGAAGGGTATATCTCCCTCATTCTGAACAAGCGTGATGTATGATGAGGTTACATTCAGTTCAGCATTTAAGACTCCCCTTTCAGCGATTGTACAAAGCAACAAAAAAGCCCAGGATGGTGATCACTCACCAATCCTGGGCTTCTCTTTTATTATCTGTTATACGCTATGATCGTGGCTCAGAGAGGAAGAATAGCATCTCGCTCTCATTGGGGAAACTAGCAAAACCATAAGGACGTTTATCGATATAGTAGCCTGCTAAGTAAAGCTGGAAGAACAATCTCTTCTTATCAGAACTATAAACTGCATAAGAATCAGTTATAGGACGGAAGACAAACGCTACCTCATGCTTTGCTCCATCATACTCCAAATCCTTGAAAATGATTGACTGTGGGAGTAGATAGAAGGCTACAGGATCACGCTGGAAGAAACCAATCCGACAAGTATCATTGACAGCTGGGAGCTGACTAAGCGCTGCTTTCAGTTTATCATTACCAACCTTATCAACCAACAAGCTTGTAGGGATGTTCTTCAAAACTAAGGTTGTATCACCCGTTACCTCACATGATATGTTCAAAGAGTCCGTCACTCTCCTTCCATCTGTGCTGTATTTAAAATACTTCATCTTACCATTGTAAGACCCACGTACCGTATTATACGCTGTAACTCTCTCTGCTGGAGTCATCTGTTTGTTCCGTACATCATTCTCTTCATCGCTCAGACAAGAGGTGAAAGACAATACAGAAAATAGGCAAGCAGCCCAAAAAAGTACCTTATTCTTTTTCATTGTAATAATAGTTTATTAATCTCTTATGTTATTATTTGGCGCAAATATACAAATTTATCAGGCAACTCTGTTGTAAAATCTGTTAATTCTCTTTCCAAAAGGCAGGTGTAAACAGAACCAATACCGTAAATAATTCCAGACGACCAACCAACATAAGGAAAGAACATATCCACTTTGCGAAGCCAGGAAGCTGTGCCCAGGACATCGTAGGACCAATCTCCATACCCAATGTAGGCCCGACATTACCCAGACTACTCAGTGTTATGGTGATAGCATTCGTGTTATCAATACCGAAAGCTATCATCGTAAAGGCACAGAAAAGCGTAAGAATAAGATAAAGACCCATAAAACCCAATAGCGTAACACGATTGGATTGCGGGATATTCACCCCATCTATCTTCATAGGAAGGACTGCATTAGGATGAAGAATCTGGCGAAACTCGTTACGAACAACCTTCAACATCATCACACCACGGATACTCTTAATACCTCCACTCGTGGATCCTGAACAGCCACCAAAGAACATACACGCCGCAAGAACTACCCATGTGACATGTGGCCACTTGGCTGCATCGTCACTAAAGAGTCCTGTTGTGGTAATGAAAGATACCACTTGAAAGACAGAACTACGGAAAGCATGCTCTATATCATAATGATTTTTGTAAACAAGTTCAAAGGCTATGAAGGCTGTAAACAGTAGAACCATAATCGTATAGAAACGGAACTCACTGTTCACAAGTAGCTTTTTGATATTCAAACCTACTACTGAAGCATATAATAAGGTAAAATTCACACCCGAAAGGAAACAGAAAAGAGCACTGACATACTCCTCTGCAGGAGAATGAAAGGTCATGATTGACCCGCTTTCGGTTGAGAATCCTCCCGTAGCAGTACTGGTCATGGAATAGTTAAAAGCATCAAACCAACCCATCCCGCAGAGCTTATAACTAAGAATACAAGCCACTGTGAGTATGAGATAGACCATCCATATCCACTTGGCACTGGTGCTAAGACGCGGATGCAGCTTACTTTTGATTGGTCCGGTAGCCTCTGCAGCAAACACTTTCACTGATCCTCCCACCATAGAAGGCAAGATGGCAATGGTGAAAAAGACAATTCCCAGTCCCCCAATCCACTGTGTCAATGACCGCCAGAAGAGCAATCCCTTCGGTAAATGTTCAGGGAAATCAATGATTGTCGCCCCTGTTGTGGTAAAACCAGACATTGCTTCGAAGAAAGCATCAGTGAAACTATCAATATAACCACTGATCATGAAGGGCAAAGTTCCGAATATTGAGAAGAGAATCCAGGACACTGTAACAACGAAATAGGCATCACGACGACCCAAAAGGTTATCAGCATGAAGTCCCAAAAGACGGAAAATAGTGCCCGCTCCAGCAGTTATCAAGATACTCCAGATAAAAGGTAAGAAGTCAGCACTGGTGTAAATCAATGACACAAGGAGGCAGACAAAGAGCAGAGAGCTCTCTATCCACAACAGTGAACCAAGAATTTTAGAGATGAGTTTTAGGTTTAACATGATCACATAAATAGTTTCTCTACCTTCTTCATATCGACATTATAACAGAAAGCAACGACAGAGTCGCCTGCTTCAATCTGTGTATTACCAGAGACAAGCATGCCTTCGCCATTCCTAACAAGTCCACCGATGGTCACTCCCTTGGGCAGATTGAGCTCCCGAACAGTCTTCTTCGTTATCTTAGAGTCAGGACTTGGCACAAATTCAGCCACATCGGCGTTGACAGACATAAGGAATTTAACATTCTCAACATTAGCATCCAGCATCATTTGATAGATATGACTGGCAGCAACAGCTTTCTTATTGATGATCGTTCCGATGTCAAGACTCTCTGCAGTGCTTACATAATCAAGGTTTTCCACGGCTGCTACAGTCTTACGAACGCCCATTCTCTTAGCCGTAAGACAAGCAAGAATGTTGGTTTCTGCATTCGATGTCAATGACACAAATGCCTGCGTATTACGGATTCCTTCCTCTTGTAAGAGTCCAATGTCACGTCCGTCACCGTTAATGACAAGTGTATCCTCATCGAAAATGTCATTCAATACTTCACAACGGGCTGGGTTCTGCTCAATAATCTTGGCATTCATATACTCCGGCATCATCTTTACAGCACGTGTTGCGGTCTTTCCTCCACCCATAATCATCACGTTCTGTACATCAACATAATGCTCTTTGCCAACTACTTTGCGAACATAAGGGATGTATTGCTTCGTTGTCATGAAGAAAGCTAGGTCATAAAGTTGCAGCGTATCATTACCTCCAGGGATGATAGTCTCGTCGTTTCGTTTGATAGCCACTACATGATAAGGGTCATCAGGGCCACTAATCTCCTTCAAAGGACGGTTGAGTACTTCGCATGTTTCACGTAATTTGATTCCCAACATGACCAAAGCACCATCATGAACATCCCAACGTTGACGTACCCATGACATCTTCAATCCGTTGATAATATCCTTTGCAGCCAGCATTTCAGGATAGATAATACTACTAACACCCATCTTTTTGAAGAGTTCCTGATTGCTTGGATCAACATATTCAGGGTTGTCTACACGGGCAACAGTCTTCTTTGCACCCAACTGATGCGCCATAGCACAGGCAGAAAGGTTTGCAGACTCATTCGGAGTAACGGCTATAAAGAGGTCAGCATCCTCTATTCCTGCTGTTTTTAAGCCTTTAATACTCGTTGGAGAACTCTCCATTGTCAGCAAGTCATAGTCATTGCTTATCTTAGCCAGGTTCTCTGGATTCTCATCCATCAGTACAATATCCTGCTTATCACGTGAGAGAAGCTTGGCTAGGTACGTTCCTATGGCATACGCTCCAGATATAATAATCTTCATTCTATATTCCTTTCTTTATTAAACAATTATGAAGCAAGGGGTATTAACTATCCCTTCTCGGATGTTAACACCTTCTTTATGCTTCCCACATCAATCCCACAAATCTGCTTTAGTTCCTGTACTGTTCCGTGTTCTACGAAGTTATCGGGTAATCCCATACGTGTAATAGGAATTGAATAACCATGATCATTCATCCATTCTGTTACAGCTGAGCCTAAACCTCCATTGCGAACACCATCTTCAATAGTAACAATACGTGAGAAACGGGTGGCAACTTCTTCCAGAATCTTCTCATCCAAAGGCTTCAAAAAACGCATATCATAATGAGCAACTGACGGACAATGATCCTTTGTTGATGGCGACTCAGCAGTCTCTATCTGCTGAATAGCCTGTTCAACATCGTTCCCTATCGGGCCAATACTTAACACTGCTACATCCCAACCATCATGAATGCGTCTGCCAGTCCCCACTTCTACCTCAGTCAAAGGGCATTCCCAATCAGTCAGAACGCCACGTCCACGAGGATAACGGATAACAAACGTCCCCTTATCAGGCAACTGTGCAGTGTACATTAGGCGCCGCAACTCACGTTCATCCATTGGTGAAGCGATGGTAAGATTTGGTATTGGACGTAAAAAAGCCATATCAAATGCTCCATGATGTGTGGCTCCGTCTTCTCCAACAAGGCCCGCACGGTCCAGACAAAGTACTACTGGGAGGTTCAATATGGCTGTATCATGGATGATACTGTCGTATGCTCGCTGTGAAAAGGCACTATAAATATTACAGAAAGGCTGCAATCCATCCTTTGCCATACCAGCAGAAAAAGTCACAGCATGCCCTTCAGCAATACCAACATCAAATGTTCTGCCAGGCATTTCCTTCATCATTATGTTCATAGAGCAGCCCGTTGGCATGGCAGGAGTGACTCCAACGATACGCGGATTCTTCTTTGCAAGCTCCAATAAGGTCTTCCCAAAGACATCTTGATACTTCGGTGGCTCACAGCTACAGTCCTGTACTATACGCTGACCGGTAGCTGGGTCGAACTTACCTGGCGCATGCCAGATCGTTGCACTCTTCTCTGCTGGCTCGTAACCTTTGCCCTTTTTGGTATGGAGATGAAGCAGTTTAGGTCCCTTCATACTCTTCAACTGACGAAGAATACGTATTAATTCAACAACATTATTACCATCAAAAGGACCGAAATAGCGGATATTCATCCCTTCAAACAGGTTCTGCTGATGTGCAAGTGCCGCCTTCAGAGCATTATTTAAGCGTAGAAGTCCTTTCCGACGCTCATCATTTAGCAGTCCTTTAGCATGCAACCACTGTGAAATCTTAAACCTAAAACGATTGTAAGTCTCATTTGTATCAAGGTTCAAGAGGTACTGTTCCATACCTCCCACAGCCCTATCAATGGACATATCATTGTCATTCAGGATTATCAGGAGGTCATTGGGTTGGCTCGACACATTGTTCAATCCCTCAAAAGCCAGTCCTCCACTCATCGCACCATCGCCAATAATAGCAACAACATGTCGTTCCTGCTTCATCAGTTTAGCAGCGACTGCCATTCCTAATGCTGCAGAAATAGAGTTAGAAGCATGTCCACAGGTGAATGTATCATACTCACTTTCCTTTGGAGAAGGGAAAGGCATCAGTCCATTTAGCTTACGATTGGTGCAGAAAGAGTCCCTTCTGCCCGTCAATATCTTATGTCCGTAAGCCTGATGTCCTACATCCCACACCACACGATCCTCTGGAGTATTGAAGACATAATGGCAGGCTACCGTGATTTCTGTAGCCCCAAGACTTGAAGCAAGGTGTCCTGGATTAACGGCAACTTCCTCAATTATATCCTTTCTCAGCTGCTTACAGAGCTCAGGAAGCTCCTCTAAGCTCAGTTTTCGTAAGTCTGCAGGGGACTGTATCTTGTTTAAAAGGTCGTATTCTTTCTCGTTTGACATTATATAATAATGTGAATCATTTTGCAAAGATACGCTAAATAGCTTAAAAAGCAAAAAAAAAGAAGCGTTAATACATGGTACAACAGATAACTGATAACAACCAGAAATAATCACAAATGGCATTCCCTTCATTACTATAAAATATCTTTATCATGAAGGTTATCCATATCTGACACATTTCATGTCAAATTCTTACATTTCTTCTGCCTGAGATGTCGATAAAGATAGAATATAAACATCAGTCCACGGAAGCTGAGTTCAACAGCCATTGCAAACCAAACACCACGAAGACCGTAATGAGATGCAAGTGCATAAGCCAATGTCAGCCGGACAAGCCACATGCTTCCAAGGTTGATAAACGAAGGTTTCAACGTATCACCAGCACCAACACAGACGCTATAAGCCACGATAGCTGCTGCAAAGAAGGGTTCTGCAAAGGCTTCAATACGCAATATTGATGTTCCAAGGGCTTGTATTTCTGGGACAGGGGTCAACAATCCAATCATTTCCGGTGCGAAAATATACATAATAATGCCCATGAAAGCCATAACAGCCATACCCATCAAGACTGTCATCCATGCGAAACTACGATGCAGATCACGCCTATCAGCCCCCACACTCTGCCCAACCAGCGTCGTAGCAGCCTCACTGATACCGTAACCAGGCATATAACAAAGGCTCTCAGCAGTGATTCCGAATGAGTGAGCAGCAATTGCTACGTTGCCCAAAGGTGCTACAATCATCGTTGAGACAAGTTGGGCACCATTCATAAGAAGATACTGTAAAGCCATTGGTGCTCCAATCTTTACAGCATTCCACACATATTGCCATCGCCAAACAAAGCGCTCTACATCCAGTTTCCAAGCTAAAATGGAACTACGAAAGATTGCGAAATAAGCTAAAGGGAGTGCAACAGAGACAAAAGCAAGCAATGTTCCAAGAGCAGCACCTGCTACCCCCCAACCGCATCCGGGGACAATCAACTGCCATTCAGCAATGGTTAACGTACGCGTTGGGAAGATAAAGAAGAAGTTAAAGATGACATCCAGCACACACATGAGGATTGCCATAAGACTGGGACGTCGCATATCACCCGATACTTTCAGCATAGAAGCAGACAGAACTTCTATGAGGTGGAATGGAATAGCAAATGAAAATATCAGGAAATACATACTTGCATCATGCTGAATATCCACACCTCCACCCAACCATACAGGTAAACGAAAGGCTATCAGTACTGTGATGAGCAAGAGAATCATTGAGAAAGACAGTCCGAAAGCATATCCATGCCGCATTACGGCACGTGCCTTTTCAAAGTCGTTTGCCCCTATAAAGTGAGCAGCTTGTACAGAGAATCCCATTGAAGCAGCACTCACCAAAGAACCGAAAAGCCACGTAGCGGGTTCAACAAGACCGATGGCAGCAGCTGGTTCAGCACCTAATGATCCCACCATCCCTGCATCTATATAGAACATCAGTACCGTTGTGACCTGCGCAAGGATAGAAGGAATACTGAGTTGGATGATGAGATTGAGCTTCTCACTCCTACTCATCACTCCGCCTTCACGAATCTTTGCAAGCAAAGCATCGGTTACTGATTTACTGAAAGAGAGTCTCACTGTGACAAAAAGGGGACTAATAGATTAGGATAATGAACGATTAAAAGTAATGAACGAGAACAAAAGAAGGACACCATTCCCGTCTGTCCGATATCATTTTAGTATGACGGACACACGGGGACGTGTGCCCCTACGCATAAATGCCAAAGTCTTTCAAAGCCCTGTAATAATAAAGAGCTCCACAAAACCTGACTAAATCTTCAGCTTCTGTCCAACATGTGCGATACCAACCAGACGCAAATCAAAGATAAGAGTTGAATAAGCTGGAACAGAACCAGTCTTACTACTGCCATAACCCAACTGATAAGGGATATAGATAGTCCAATGATCACCCTTGTGCATCTGCTGTAAAGCTGTCGCAAAACCATCAACAACACTCCCGACATGTAGATGTGCAGGACGTGAAGTGGAAGCATCAAAGACATCCTTCGACCATGACTTATCAAAGATAAGACCAGCAGTATAGGTGGTAGATGGGATTAATTGCCCCTTATAATGTACTGCTACGGAATCAGAATAGATTGGAGTTACAGTCCCAGTACCCGTCTCTTCCACGTGTACGATGATGTAATCCTCAGGACGATAGCTGAGTGTAGCACCCGAATTGGCTTGCTGCCCCTGTAAAGTGTAGTTCAGAATCAGCTTCCATGAGGTATCTCCAGCTTTTATCTTCTGCTCTGTAGCTGTATAAAGCTTCTGCCAATAGGTATCATTTGTAGACTTCCAATTAGCAAATTCCTCCACTTCGTCTTTGTTTTCCGTACAGGAAGCAAAGATTCCAGCCGAGAACAGCATACCACACAGACAGAGAACGCCAGTCAAACGGTGGATAAGCGTCTTTAAATTCTTTGTCATAGTCTTTCTTTTTTTATAAAGAAGGATGACCGAAAGGTAGTCTGATAATATGCCAGACTACCCACGTTTCACCCATTCATCCTAATCAATATCAATCTTCTTCAGTAGAGAAGTAATTGAAACACGGTCCTCAATGATCTCACGAAGCTTCTCAACTGGAACACGTTCCTGCTTCATTGAGTCACGATAACGCAGCGTTACGGTATTGTCATTCAGTGTGTCACCATCAACAGTAACGCAGAAAGGAGTACCAATAGCATCCTGACGACGATAGCGCTTACCGATTGAGTCCTTAGCTTCTATGTGTGTATTGAAATGGAACTTCAGCCCGTTTACAATCTCCTGTGCCTTCTCTGGCAGACCATCCTTATTGACCAAAGGTAGTACAGCACACTTAACAGGAGCCAATGGCTCTGGCAACTTGAGTACAACTCGGCTTGAACCGTTCTCCAATTCCTCCTCTGTATAGCTGTGACACATAACAGAAAGGAACATACGGTCAACACCAATAGATGTCTCAACATCGTATGGAGTATAGTTTTCATTGCGCTCTGGGTCAAAGTACTTAATCTGTCGACCAGAGAATTTCTCATGTTGTGAGAGGTCAAAGTCAGTACGTGAGTGAATACCCTCAACCTCCTTGAAGCCGAATGGCATGCGGAACTCAATGTCAGTTGCAGCATTTGCATAGTGAGCCAGCTTCTCATGGTCATGGAAACGATAGTTATCATCACCCATACCCAGAGCCTCATGCCATGCAAGACGGTGCTTTTTCCAGTATTCAAACCACTTCATCTCTGTCCCTGGTTGGCAGAAGAACTGCATTTCCATCTGCTCGAACTCACGCATACGGAAGACAAACTGGCGTGCAACAATCTCATTGCGGAAAGCCTTTCCTATCTGGCAGATACCAAATGGCAGCTTCATACGACCCGTCTTCTGAACATTGAGGAAGTTAACGAAGATACCCTGCGCCGTCTCTGGGCGAAGATAGATCTTATTGGTAGCCTCAGCTGAAGCGCCCATCTCCGTAGAGAACATCAAATTGAACTGACGAACGTCTGTCCAGTTCTTTGTTCCACTGATTGGATCAACGATACCTTCATCAAGAATAATCTGCTTCAGAGCCTCCAAGTCAGGACCTTGCATTGCCTCAGTATAGCGGGCATGAAGTTCATCACGCTTCTTCTGATGCTCCAGGACACGTGGGTTTGTTTCACGGAACTTAGCCTCATCAAAGCTGTCTCCAAACTTCTTAGCAGCCTTAGCAACCTCTTTTTCAATCTTCTCTTCGTACTTACCAATCTGATCTTCAATGAGATTATCAGCACGATAACGCTTCTTTGAGTCGCGGTTGTCAATCAATGGGTCGTTGAAAGCATCAACATGACCACTGGCTTTCCACACTGTCGGGTGCATAAAGATAGATGCATCAATGCCGACAATGTTGCTATGCAGCAATACCATTGACTGCCACCAGTACTGTTTGATATTGTTTTTCAGCTCAACACCATTCTGACCGTAGTCGTAAACTGCTGCCAAACCATCATAAATATCACTACTTGGGAAGACGAAACCATACTCTTTGCAATGGCTAACGATCTTCTTGAAAACATCTTCTTGTGCCATAATTGATTATATTTATCTTAATTTTTGACGCAAAGTTACAGTTTTTCTCTTGAATAAGAACAGGTTTATTGCGAAAGTTTATCCTAAAACAGTTATTACTAACCGAAGTTCAGCATGCGTCAAGAGTTACGAAAGAAAAACAAATCACCATTATCAAGATTACCATCTACCGCCTCGCACAAGGTATTATACGCCACTACAGAAAATTACAAGGCGTCTGTAATACTTCTACAAGGCGCTTGTAATACTTCTACAAGGCGTCTGTAATCTTTCTACAAGGCCTTTGTAATTTTCCGAAACGAGCTTTCTTGGTTAGCAAGCAAGTATCTTTGGGGCTTTAAGGGAGGGCATTTCTGTCTTTCTTCACTGGTCTTTTTCAACGTTACTATAAGCTTCATATTTGTCTATTTACATTTTTTTTCGTACATTTGCAGTCTTATGGGCTTGCATTTAAGCGATAAACAAGAACGAAGACAATTATGGATGACGAAATAAAAGACATGGAGGGACAGACCCCAGAGGAAGAGATTCAAGGGCAGGACTCCCATTCTGATTATAAACCAGCCGACAGATTTGATGCTTCTGCCGTACATCACCTTTCGGGAATGTACAAGAACTGGTTCCTGGATTACGCCAGTTACGTAATTCTCGAACGTGCCGTTCCCCACATTGAAGACGGTTTGAAGCCTGTTCAACGCCGTATTCTCCATTCTATGAAACGAATGGATGATGGCCGATACAATAAGGTTGCGAACATCGTCGGTCATACCATGCAGTTCCATCCACATGGTGATGCTTCTATTGGAGACGCTTTGGTGCAGCTGGGACAGAAGGATCTGCTCATTGACACACAGGGAAACTGGGGAAATATTCTCACTGGTGACCGTGCAGCAGCACCCCGATACATCGAGGCCCGACTGTCAAAATTTGCTTTAGAGACTGTCTTTAACCCCAAAACTACCGAATGGCAGCTCTCATATGATGGTAGAAACAAAGAGCCAATCACACTTCCTGTAAAGTTCCCGTTGCTCCTTGCACAAGGAGCCGAGGGTATTGCCGTTGGCTTGTCATCTAAGATTCTTCCCCACAACCTCAATGATATCTGCGATGCAGCTATCAAATATCTGCGCGGAGAAGAGTTCAACCTTTATCCAGACTTCCCTACCGGCGGTAGTATTGACGCTTCAAAATACAATGACGGACAGCGTGGTGGTGTGCTGAAGGTACGTGCCAAGGTTGAGAAACTTGACAACAAGACACTCGTTATCCGTGAGGTCCCTTACACAAAGACAGCAAGTTCGCTTCAAGAGTCGATTACTAAAGCTGTTGAAAAGGGTAAACTGAAGATTCGTCGTGTGGAAGACATGACAGCATCTGAGGTTGAAATACAACTACACCTTACTCCTGGAACATCCAGTGACAAGACTATTGATGCCCTCTATGCCTTTACCGACTGTGAGATAAACATCTCTCCAAACTGTTGTGTCATACGAGATAACAAGCCAGAGTTCCTTACCGTCTCTGAAGTATTGCGTAATTCGGCAGAACATACCAAGGCATTGCTGAAGTTAGAGTTAGAGATTCGCAAGCACGAATTGGAGGAACAGCTCTTCTATAACTCCTTAGAGCGCATCTTTATAGAGGACCGTATCTACAAAGAGCGTAAGTTTGAGACGGCAAAAGACCTCGATGAGGTTGTAACTTTCGTTGATTCCAAGCTTGAACCATACAAGAAAACCTTCATTCGTGAGGTAACACGCGATGACATCATACACCTGTTGGAAATCAAGATGCAACGCATTCTGAAATTCAACAAGGACAAAGCTGATGAGCTGATACAGAAGATTAAGGCAGAGATTGCAGAGATTGACAAAGATCTCAGCGAGATGGTACGAGTAACTATAGAATGGTTCACACATCTAAAGGAGAAATACGGAAAGGAACACCCACGCCATACTGAAATCAGAAGCTTTGATACGATTGTAGCAGCAAAGGTGGTTGACGCCAACGAGAAGCTCTACATTGACCGTCAAGCTGGCTTTATCGGGACAGGATTGAAGAAGGCTGAATTCGTACAGAACTGTTCTGACCTGGACGATATCATCATTTTCTATAAGGATGGAAAGTACAAAGTGATCCGAATAGCTGATAAAGTCTTTGTTGGTAAGGGCATTCTACATGTACAAGTGTTCAAGAAGAACGACAAACGAACGATATACAATGTTGTTTATCGTGATGGCAAGACTGGTCCTTATTATATAAAACGATTCAATGTCACCTCTATCACCCGTGATAAAGAGTATGACTTAACATTGGGAACACCTGGATCAAAAATCAATTACTTCACTGCCAACCCTAATGGTGAGGCTGAAATTATCAAGATTACACTTGACCCGAATCCAGAAAAGAAACGCCAGAACATCTTCATTGAGCGTGACTTCTCAACAATTCTCATAAAGGGACGCGCAGCGAAAGGTAATCTTCTGACCAAAGAAAGTATACACCGCATCTCCTTAAAGAGTCATGGTCATTCTACACTCGGTGGACGAAAGGTGTGGTTTGACCCAGATGTCAACCGCATCAACTACGAAGATCACGGCAACTATCTTGGTGAGTTCTCTGATCAAGACAGCATTCTTGTCGTCCTTAAGAACGGTGATTTCTATATCACGAACTTTGATGCTACCAACCACTATGAGGATAATATCCTCCGAATAGAGAAGTTTGTTGTTGACAAACCATGGACGGCGGTAATATATGATGCCGACAATCAAGGCTATCCTTACCTGAAACGTTTCCAGATGGAAGCAACGAAACGGCACCAGAACTTCATTGGAGAGAACGCTAATTCACAGTTAGTCCTCCTCACAGACGTTACCTATCCGCGCATCCAGATTACCTATGGAGGAGCTGATGCCTCACGTGGGAAAGAAGAGATTGACGCAGAACAGTTCGTTGGTGTCAAAGGATTTAAAGCCAAAGGTAAACGACTGACGACATGGAAGGTCAGCAAAATAGAAGAGTTAGAACCCACACGTTTTCCAGAAGAGACAGGAGAAGACGACAACAACTCTGATGATGAAGATACAGAAACGCAGGTAGAGACTACTGAAACAACGGCACAAGATGAGAATCTTGACCCAGATGCAGGTAAGTCACAGCAACAAGTTATTGACGAAATAACAGGTCAGCTCAGTCTCTTCCCTGATGAATAGGCATAAAAATAGGGACAGACGCAACAGCCTGTCCCTATCAAAACAAAAGAACTTTACCACTTAATATATTTCTATGAACCGAAGCGTACGACTTATTAACTACACACGACTGTTAATAATAACATTACTATTAACGACGACAAAGTCCTGGGCACAAGATACTTTGCGCTCTGGGAAGGTTATTACAAATGCTCAAATGATTGGTATCGGTGCTGTTAACATCCTTGATACCTACATTTCACCAGAGATTTACAGAGGTTCTGAACTGCGATATGTATCACATTCCACACGAGAAAATGGCAGTAAGCTGTCTCACGAACTGATACATCATGCACAACTCACCTTTGCAAAGAATAGAGTTAGAAACAACCAAGAGGTTGGAGGATATTATAATTTTCAGTATAACTGGATATATGAACTTGGGAAATGGAACCTTGGAAAAGGTGAACTGAACCTAAAAACAGGTGGAGGTGTGGACGTTTTAACAGGTTTTCTGTATAATACACGCAACTCTAATAACCCTGCACAAGGTTATGCACGCCTGAACATAGCACCAGACATCATTGCTGCTTATAGTTTCCGTCTATGGAGACGTTCTATACAGGTACGTTACGAACTACAGACACCGCTCCTTGGGGTTATGTTCTCACCTAATTATGAACAGAGTTATTATGAGATCTTCTCTCGAGGGAACTATGATAACAATATCGTTTTTACCACTCCATTCTCTGCACCATCACTCCGCCAGATGGCAACGATCGACTTCACACTCCGCCATACGACCCTCCGCGTGGGATTCCTTGGTGACTATCAACAGACAAAGGTCAACGGATTGCGACAGCATGTATGGAGCAATCTGTTCCTATTAGGTATAGTAAGAAAGTTTTCCATCAATAAAATTATCCCATGAGTGCATCTTCCAAGACTATAAAACATTTCGTTTTCACCTTTTTGTCAGCCATAATACTGACCAGTTCCATAACAAGCTGCGTCACGACTGACGAATATGACGACAATCCAAAGGGTAATTTTGAAGCACTTTGGAGAATTATGGACGAGCATTATTGCTTCTTTACACAGAAAGGAATAGACTGGGACGAGGTTCACGAACGCTATTCCCGCCAGTTTGATGCTACCATGACAGACGCACAAGCGTTCGAAGTAATGACCAAAATGCTATCAGAAGTGAAGGATGGGCACGTCAATCTCTATACACCTTTTAATATAGGACGCTACTGGGCATGGTATGAGGAATTCCCAAAGAACTACTCTGACTCTTTAGAACGCAAGTATCTTAAAACCGATTATCGCATTGCAAGTGGCATGGATTATACCATCTTTGATGATAACGTTGGTTATATACGCTGTAAAAGTTTCCTAAACAACACTGGTGCAGGTAATTTAGACAACATCCTCCTTTACATGCAACCATGCCGTGGGTTGATCATTGACATACGAAATAACGGTGGAGGAAACGTAAATAATGCTGAGGAACTGGCTGCACGTTTTACAAATGAAGAGCTACTTGTTGGTTACATTCAGCATAAAACAGGTACAGGGCATGATGATTTTTCATCCTTACAACCACAACACCTGAAGCCTGGGAAAGGAATAAGATGGCAAAAACCAGTTATAATACTTACCAATCGCAGTGTATATTCTGCTGCTAATGAATTTGTAAAATACATGAAATGCTGTCCAAAGGCTAAAATTGTAGGTGACAAAACTGGTGGTGGAGCAGGTCTACCCTTCTCTTCCGAACTTCCAAACGGCTGGAGTATCAGATTCTCAGCTTGCCCTATGTATGACAAAAACAAGCAAATGACAGAGTTTGGGATAGACCCTGATTACAAAGTAGACATCTCTTCCTCTGATTTCTCACGTGGTAGAGATACAATTATAGAGTTTGCAAGACAACTTTTACATTGAGATACAAAGAAACGTGTAAACATTTGGCTATCTCCAAAACATTCTGTATCTTTGCAAACGTTTTGCGCCTGTGGCGGAATTGGTAGACGCGCTAGACTTAGGATCTAGTAACTCACGTTGTGCAGGTTCGAGTCCTGTTAGGCGCACTGAAATAAGAACCGGATAATTAGTAATCAATTATCCGGTTTTCTCTTTTATAAAACCTTATTCAATACGAGATGGTATATAAGCAAAGTCTTCAGGAGTGGATAGACAGTTTTCAGACAGCAGATGTTCACACTACCGACCGCCACATTACAGACTTCTCAAAACAGGAGATATCCAAGAAAGAATGGATAAAGAAGAGCTTTCTTATAGCAGGAAGCTGTATTGAATATATCAAGAATACAGACTATCGCATATTCGTTTACATTGGTTTTGCCCTGAAAAAACAGACGTAAGCCTTTTATTCCAGACACATTAAGTTTAGGAACAATGGACAAATGGACGCCTCCTTTCATCATCCTTTCCAAGACGAGAATGGAAAATGAAGAAAGCTATACTACCTCCGAAATACTCAGCAAAAGCCTACAAAGGAACGTGTTCTTTTGGCAATATAAAGAAAAAGGACCGTATCTTTCAAATGTCTATATTGCGATAGAAGAATCAAAAGCATAAAAACTTACCCCTCTATGGGTAAGAAAAACCACCACCGTAGTTTATCTTAAACAAAATAGACAGGTCCTAAAAGCCTCATCCGTTGACCTTAGCCAAAAGGCTATCGCCTAACACAGAGCCTTTAGGACCTGCCTTATTTATTTAGAACTTGTAAGCTACACCTACACCAAGTACCAACTGGTTGTAGTTGCTAATAATCTGATACTTCGCCTCAGCGTTTACGTTCAAGTTCTTAGTAAGCTCATACTCAACACCACCACCGAGGTTAATAGCAAGACGACCGTCTGAACCCTCATTTATAGTATTACCAGCGTACTCATACTTGTATGACCAGTTTGTATAGCCAAGACCTGCGAGTGGATATACCT
>ERZ1674175.32-NODE-32-length-40052-cov-27.256094_pt1 | contig 40052 bp, 25 predicted proteins | sample MGYA00581299_ERZ1674175 | MGnify/ENA primary metagenome ERZ1674175 (study PRJEB41354, sample SAMEA4873317) | human saliva metagenome | biome: human-associated habitat [ENVO:00009003]; feature: mouth environment [ENVO:08000002]; material: saliva material... | reverse complement strand
TGATGCGAACGGTCTTACCTGCTAAGAATTTGTTGAGTTCTGTTGCACTGAAACGTCCTACACCACCTTCTTTCACGGCAGCTGAGATAAACTGTGTGTTGATCAAGTCTTTGACAGGATAGAGGGATGAACCACCTTCTGCAAAGAAGTTCAGTGTCACAGCATCCTTCTGGTAGTCGGTCTTCTTGAAATATACCTTCACACCATTGCTCAGCGTGATTTCTGTTGTTCCATGCAAACCAACTTTCTCACTCTTGATACGGCCCTTCTTCGGCAACGTCTCTATAAGTTTATTGTCCAACTTCTTCTCTACATACTTAGGATAGGTCTTTGCCTGTGCATCAAGAACCATCTTTTCAAACTGCGCATCTGAGGGAACATTTACGCCAGCTTTGTCTGGAGAATAGACAACAAGCACTTGATTCTTGTTGGTGATAGCCTCACGCATAGCCGCATTGACCTCGTCGAGTGTCACCTCTTTAAAGAACTGGTCGTCGAGTTGCTTGTCGTATGCTTCGGTGGTGATGGGTTCATTATCGAGGAAGTTCTGCTTTGCACGACGCACATAATAAGAATTGCGACGGTCGTTGCGTTCATTGTATTGGCGGTCAATCACCTTCTGGCGGAAAGCTTTGGCACGAGCAAGTTCTGACGGAGTAAAACCGTGCTGACGAATCTGCTCAATTGTTCCCACTGCAGCATCAAAAGAACCCTTTACATCTTCCTGACGAGCACCAAAGGAAAGAACAAAAGCATCTTTTGTGCGACTAATCAAGAACTGCCCCATACGTGCAGAAGCACTCAAACAAGGTTTTGGATTCTTGTCCTGCATCTCGTTAAGGCGTTCGCCAATCATATAAGAAACTAAGTCGTCAACATATCCGTCTCGCTGATACTTTACCGAAGACTTCTCTGAATCGGGTGTAGCCTCACGTTTCATATAAAGTGTAACGAGCATGATAGGTTGTTCTGAATCCTTCAATGATGCTACAATCATCTTGTCGTTGTCATTCACTGGGAAGTAATCGCGATGAGCAGCATTCTCAGGCATTGGAATAGCAGAGAAGACAGACTGAATCTTCTTCTCCATCTGGTCTACATCAATATCACCCACAACGATGATTGCTTGCAGGTCTGGGCGATACCATTTGTGGTAATAGTCGCGAAGTGCCTTGTAAGGGAAGTTGTCTACAATCTCCATCTTACCGATTGGCAGACAGTCTTCATATTTCGTACCACGATAGACGATTGGCAATGCCTCTTCCATTAGTCGCTGTGAAGCCATACCAGCACGACGAGTACGCCACTCCTCATGAATAACACCACGCTCTTTGTCAATCTCTTTGTCATCAAGGTCCAGATAGTGGCTCCAGTCATGGAGGATAAGTAGGGTAGAGTCGATAGTTGCCTCATGTTTTACAGGTACGGAACTAACATTATAAACTGTTTCGTCAACGGAGGTGTAAGCGTTGAGGTTGGTACCAAACTTGATACCATGTGCCTCACACCAATGAACGATACTTGGTGAAGAAGGAGCATTCTTGAAGTTCTTACTACCATTGAAAGCCATGTGCTCAAGGAAGTGAGCCAATCCCCTTTGGTTAGGTTCTTCGAGAATACTCCCCACACGCTGTGCAATGTAGAAGTCGGCTATTCCTTTCTCCTTAGCATTGTGGCGTATGTAATAAGTCATACCATTCTTCAACTTACCTATGCGGAAGCTGTTGTCGGTAGTGACATTCTGCGCCATAGCACCTGTCACGAGGAGCAGGAGCACAAGCGCATTGATGATTCTTTTGTTTATTAACATAATATGTGATTGATTCCTTTTATAATTCTTTTATGTCTGTCTGATTTTTATTCTTTATAGGATAATGTCTTCCTATTGATGAGTTGCTTTCGTCTTAATAACATATTGCGCTCTTTTAAGTGCTCCGCACGAGTGGTGCGGAGGCTCAACACCACTTGTGCGAACGCTTAGCACCATTCGTGCGGACCAATAGTAAGACTGTTAGAAGGTACAACCAATAGTCAGTTTGCCTGTTGAATAGTTCCTTCCTATGAGATAAGCGTTGCCGTCGTTGGTGTGACGATGAGTGAAGTCGAAGGCTGTGTAGGTCTTCATCTTGGTGCCTGGGAGTACAAAGGCGTACTTAACGCCAAGCTGGAGGGAGTATTGTGGGTCTGTAAGATACTTATACTCACGATACATCAGTACGTCCATCGTAGGGAAACCGTTCTGCTTGTCAGAAGGTTTAGCTAATGTCCCATCCTCGAAGGCATCGCCCTTTCCCTTCTTATAGGCAAAGCCCGCCTTTAATGACAATACCCCTTTGCGGAAAAGAAGGTTACGCGTAAGCCCTGTGTAAGCCTCCATTGTACGGATATCCTGACGGCGGAAGTAAGGATAGCTGTAGCCAGTCTGCTTACGTTGTGCAATGTTCGCACCTGCTTCTACCGTCCAGAGAGATAACTCGTTTGTCACTCCATAATAGCCAGTATAGCCAAGATGCACATCATTCCACGCCTTATTGGCACTCTTTACCGGGTCAAGATACTGATAGAAGTAGGCTCCCTGTTCATTCTTGTTAGAACGATAAGCATTCATCTCGTTGACAAGATTCTCACTTGAGAAACTAAAGTCAAGATGATGTATCTGCTTATCGAGGTTCAAAGTTAGGCGTGTTTGGTAGTCATAAATATGGCTATGATGATTGGTGTGAACAATCGTATAGGGTGACTTCCTACCATAATAACCCTTTCGATAAGCCATATCCAAATGGTTGAACCATGAGAGGTGTGGGAGGATTTCCCAGCCAAGTTGTAGACCTAACCCATGATATTCATTGAGCATAGGTTGCTCCCTATTGCTATCTGTAAAGCCCGAACTACTGAAGGGTTCCGTCTTACCAATCCACGGACCATAGTTAATATAAGACGTAAACTCCTGTGCATTTGAAGCGTAGGTACTAAAGATTACGCTCTCTGTGTTTCGTCGGTAAGTATAGTTAAGACCAAGACTAATAGGCTGTAACGGTACATAGATGCCAGTAGTGAGGGATAAATCCATTAGCTTTGTCTTATGTCTTAAATCCTTATACTTAGCAACGTTTGCTGCAGTGAAGTCCACCTTTGTACCAATGGCAAGTCCTTTATATATCTCCCAAGACAATGCGCCCATAAGATTATAGGTGTCACGATGCTTTGTGCCAGCATTATTTAGCGAGTCTTCGACAATATCAAAGGGCAGACGTTGGGTCTGTATGAATGCTGAACCTGTCATATTACGCCCAGAGAAGTTGTCATAACGCATACTCCCCGATAGGACAATCCTGTCTGTCAAACGATAGAATGAAGAGACGTTAGCACCCGCCTGCACGGTACGTGGCGATGCATCATAGTTGACAAAGCCTCCCTTGCCATACTGTGCATAGACTTCAGCCAAGGAAATGTTCTTTGTCTTAAATCGTGTCAAAGCTGCAGCATTGTCACTTCCCAGCCATGCATCGCTGTTGGCAACGAAGCTAAAATCACGATGGAGCAGACTATCTTTAGCCTGCTCCTGTGCGTTGAGGCTGGCAGAGAGGGTTACTCCTGCCAGTATAAGTGTCATGAACCTATATCTCATCTTACAGGTTATGTTCTTTTACCATCTATTTTATTAGTCTCTAAGTGAGAACTGTTTGCGCTCGTGGAAGTCAGAAGTAGAGTTGTTTGTGTCCATGTAGACAATCTTTGCTCCGTTCTTCATAGATGCTTCAGCATCGATACCACTTGGGTCTGTACCATACTTGTAGTTATAAACCAATTTAGCAGTATTGCCTTCAATCTTCTTTGTCGCTTCAGCATCCACGTTACGATATACGCTATGACCAAGTTTGATAGTCTGCTTTACATAACCAGCATCCACGTCAGAGCCGAAACGCTTTTTACTCTTACTCTCGTTAGTATCCTGATAAACCTCAACACCGTCAATAATCCAGTCTGTTGGAACCTTCAATACAGCATTTACATTTGTCTGCACCTTGCCTGGTATGTATGTGATATTGCTTGCATCGTTAGCGAAAGCAGCAGGTGTTGTGTTCTTTGTTTGGAAGATAAAGAAGGCTGGAGAAGACTGACTAAGTGGCCAAGCATTGGCAGGACCAATCCTTACAGCTTTAAGATAATGGCTTGCTGGGATGACATCAGATGGTGTAGGATAATATGTTGTGTTGTTGAAACCAGACTCTGGATCATACATTGTATAGTATTCCTTGTTGGCATAATTTACGCTCTTTGAGTACGTCTTAGTATTGTCTATTGCACCCATACAGCTGATAACAACCTGTGAATAAGGCTCAATCACCAATGAATTTTGGAAGTACCATATACCTGCAGTTGCTGGAACCCAGTTCTGAGATACGTATGATGGCTCTGTTGCACTTCCACTATACCATGCATTTGCAGCATGTGCATTGTATGGATCTAACATACCAATAGCCAAGTTGCTGATTACGGCTGTCTTACCACCATTGTTATAGAGGATAAAACCCTTGTCAGATTGGAAGAACTTCTTGGGGTCTTTATCGTCTGGTACACCAGTCGTGTACAATTCCTTGATGATAACTTGGTCAGCATTCTGATCAGGCAATTGGAAAGTAACGTTCTTTACATCTGATGCTTTGATGACTTGTACAGTACCATCGTTATGTGTCACAACCATGTTCCATACTTGTGCATTGATGTTGCCAATGAAAGCGAACATGGCAACAAGGAGAAGTAATATTTTCTTCATATCTTTTTCTATTTAATTTCTAATGTTATTCTTATTTATTCATAAACTTAAAGCTCTTGGTAGGTGTGCGGAGGATGTAGACACCCTTTGGTAAAAACGAGAAATCAAGGGTAACTCGTCCCTCACCATCTGCTGTTACAGAGCTGATTTGTGTACCATTAAGATTGTAAATAGCCACTCTTGCACCTGCTTTTAACCCACTTACCTCAGCATTACTGAAAGAGAATTGAGGAGAAACAGACGCATTCTTTGGGTCATTAGAAGGTACACTACTAATACTTGTTGTCACCTTCTTCTCAATAAAATGGTAATCCTGTACGCCTGTCAGGGCTGTTGTTAGTTTCTGATCCTTACAAGTAATAACAAGGTTGTTATCCTCTATGGTTATAACAGGAAATGACTCCAAAGCGAACTCGGTCGTTGTACCATTCGTCTCGGTCAAGACAAGGCAGGTTATCATCTTCTCTTGTACTGTCTGTGCAAAGCCACTAAGGGGTATGAACGACAGTGCTAAAGCGATAAGCCCTATAAAACTTATTTTCTTCATAAACATTGTTTTTAATTTATACTATCTTTATTTCTCTTTTAATTCACGATACGTTTCTTCGACATTACTAATGGTAAGGTTACCACGCGAGGAGAGTCTATGGAAACAACTATCTGCGACTTGGCACCATTGAAGAAGTAACGATAATCTGTAGTCTCCTTTCTTGCTGAACTGCTGACCTTATACAAGCCTGAAGGAACACAGAAGTGAGCCACTCCCTCAGCGTCTGTACTATCAACGAAGGTGCTTGCCACGGCATCTTGTAACTCTACGCGTAAGCCTTCATAAGAACCGTCATAAGTGCTGGGGAACTCTAACTTGACAGCAAAGTTGATGGTTGCGAGTCCTTCCTCATAATCAGCACACGAGATTAACATTGTCATCACGCATACTGCAAGTAAACTAAATATCTTTTTCATTATATCTTTAATCTTAATGAAAGTCCATAATAGAAGCTCGGAACATATCCACTACCAAAGAGACTTGTCTCAAGTCCTGTCTGAGTAGAGTGTACCTGAGCAAGTGTGTTGAAGAAGTTATTGGCATAAAACGATATAGATACGTGTTTGCCAATTTCCTTTGTTACACTCAAGTTAGCCGACCAGAACGCACTCAACTTATTCGGATTCAATGTGTAAGGGTAGTTTGTTCGCACAACCAATTGTGCTAAGTCGTTGTATAACCCTCTGTCATTCGTTGCTGCCCAACGCAATTTATCTGCAAAAGGAACTAATGTCTCTGGTGCATCCCATGTGCTGTAATACTCTGGATAGACGATTACTGTTTGATTTTCTGCCTTACCATTATATGGCTCGCCAAAGTATTCATTGCCACTATTCACAACATATCCTCTACTGCTGGTAGCTCTGCTGTAAGTATAGAGCGAACTTTCCAAACGCAAAGCAACGATAAGTCGAATCTTTGGTATGTGTGTCGTTAGTGTGACATTCATATCTACTTGACCACTGACAGAGCCATTTGATGCAGAAGCATCAGCTGTATAGTTGGTTGATGAGGCTGCACCACCACGATAATAACCAATATATTGATAGAGTCTACCGTCTGACTGACGTGTGTTAAGGCCTACAGGTATGTCCGCAAAGAGCGTTTCGTCCTGTGCCTTATAATGATAATACTTACCATCAACACGTACCTGTGTGCGGAGCGCCTTAATCTGTTTGAAGTCTACAATCCATTCTAAGCCATAGCGACTCAATGGGTCAGCATTCACATATTTCGTGTTGGTGACGTAGGTGTTACGTTCGTCATAACCGAGAACGACTGGGGCTTTCGCCCCACTGGCATCGCTCACAGTCACAATACCTGTCTGTGGGTCAATCGTAAAGAGGCGGTTAGCCGTCGCAATACCGCTCGCTTGAAGTTTAGCAGGTGATGTGTACTTATAGGTGAAAGGTGTGTAAGTGTTTGTTGCCATGTAAGGATTGAAAGTCTTACTATGGAAGAACGAAAGGTTGATATCTGCAATCTTAGTTCTCAGTTCCATACCTAAATCCCACTGGTTGGCATATTGCCATTTCAAGTCAGCATTGTATCGTGCCTTTGAGGGATAGGTGTAATAGGCATAATAGGAACGGTTGTTAGCATCACTGGTAGATGAGAATGCCAACATATCACGATAAGATGGAGAAGGGTAGAGAACTTGGAAACTTGGAAGTTTCACGCTCTTGCCCCATCCTGAATGTAAGCTAAGACTATTAACCCAACTCTCTTGGTCAAAGCGAAGCACATAACGCATATTTAGTCGTGGTGAAAGGCTACCCACTGTTCCATACTCTGAGCCGGGAATCGAGGTGATATCTTCACGCACACCTGCTGTCAGTTCAACATTCTGTTTGGTGTTAATAGTCATTGAGAGCTTATCCTCGGCATAGAGTGCCATGTTGTTCAAAGCGGGTAGGACGTCAAAACGATATTCACGCCATGTCGGTGCGTAGCGCATATCTTCGTAGTGTGTACCCTTTCCCTTATTCCTACTGCTGGTCCATTCTGCACCAACAAGTAAGCGGTTGCGGAACTTTCCAAATGATTTATTCCAATTAGCCTTTAGCTTCAAACTGTAGGTTAATGGTTTGGAGTCGCCAAAACCACGCAGATACCAATAACCCGTAGGACCAAGGATGATGTTGGCAGAAGGGTTCTTATCGTAATCTTCTGCAATGTTATATCCTTCCGTCAAGGTGTGTATATAAGGTTGTGTAGAACTACTACTCTCATTGCTGTAGCTTTCTGAGCGTTTATCAGCGTAGGTGAAGGCTGCTGTAAAATTAAGATTGGTTATCCATCTCTTGTTCAGCAGCCAGTCAAGGCGCACATTACCACCGACATTATTGTCCTTAACCTTATAATAACTGTCTAAGTTGCGGTCAGGGTCAGCCTTCGAATCATAGCCTCCCACGCCACCATTCAACCCAATGTCCAAGGTCAGAGGCTGTGTCTTCTTCATAAAGACATTCATATAGTGCAGTGACAGCACATTGCGTTGATAAGCTGTATAAGGCGATGCTGCATCAGAGAAAGAGCGTGCATGCTCCAAGGAGAAGTTGATGAGTCCAGCATTCTTGCCTAAGTCTAATCCTTTGTGAAGGGCTATCTGGCGGGTGTGCTGATTGATACTTCCTTCTAAGATGAAAGGCGAACTACCTCTACGGGTCTTCACTTTTACTACACCATTGGTGAGGTCGCCGTATTCTACAGAGGCAATACCGGGTACTACCTCCACACTTTCAATGTTAGAAGCACTGACACCACGTGTACTCACACCAGCTGTTTCACCCATCATAGCATTGTTGTTCAGACGAACACCATCCACCTCAATGGCTGTGCCAAACGACGCATTACCTCGCTCTGACGAACCGCTTCGCAAAGTCAATTTGCTATCATTCATCAAAGAGGGGTTCACACTCTTACCGCCCGGCAGGAGTTGGGCAATATCACCCAAGGTCATTATCTGCTGATTGTCCAACGTCTTACGGTCAATGGTGTAAGAGGTTGTTATCTCGTCTTTCTTTCGATGCGCAACAACCTGTACTTCATCGAGTTGAAGGTTGTCTTCGGCAAGGCGCACGTTGAGCGTGGCACCATCATTATTAATGGTGACAACTACTGTTTGTTCTGCGTAACCAAGACAAGAAATCACCGCTGTACACTTTCCTTTCGGTACGTTTTTTATCGTGAAACAACCTTTTTCGTCAGTAAAAGCGTACAAGCGATTTTCCTTCAATGTGACTGATGCGTAGGCTATAGGCTTACGATCATCTTTGCCAACAACACAACCTGTCAGTGTCTGGGCTATACCATTGATACTTAGTCCGCAAAATACAATAGACGCTATTATCCTATTCGTGAAGTCCATGACTTGCAAAGATAAGACGATTTTACAAACTCTACAATACTCAAAAATAGGTATTTATTTGCTTTTCTTTATGAATAGAAATGGATTTTATCGTATTACCTAAGGTTCTTCTGATATATGGAGTGACAAGGACCATTCTAATACAAGAACAAAACAATTACATATCTTATAAGAATAGTTTTGTTTTAAGTTGCTGTCACTTTTAACATTTTATGCAAAGCTACTGCAGAAGAATGAGTTAGGTGGCTACTTAGAATGACATTAATGACAGCAAAATTTGTTTTAGGTGAATTGTTTCTAACCCAAACGGTTTAGTTAATTATAATTAAAATAAACGGGAATTTATTGTATTATAGATTTTAAACAATAACTTTGTATTGCTTTGAAATAACTAAAAATAACTTTTAAAATTAAAGATTATGAGACTATTTTTAATTCAATTGTTAGCCAAGCCAATGATGGCAAAAGAGCAGCTTTAGCTGCGGCAGGACTTCTTGTAGCAACCCCAGCGTTTGCCTTGTTCGGGAAAAATGAATTAGCATACAAAAGGCCAGTGATGTAAGGCAATTCAAATCTGACAGTATTTATAGTAATATTCCTATTAGCTATCTTTTGACTTTAATTAGCATTAAATTGAAAAGATACAAAGAAGCTATCTCGTATCTTAATGATTTTGTGTCTCTTGACTTTGTGTCAAACAAAGAATATTATCAGGCTATAAAAGAAATTCTAAATTATACCTGTTGGCGGAATTAATTTAGTGCATACTTAATTCTGCCAATGGGCTTGTCGTTAATGAAGTTTACGTATTGCAGAATGGTAAGTGCACTAATTTTGCCAATGATTCTGGCAAACAAACCATTCGTTATTTTCGCGTAGTTCCTGATGACCAAGAACTGGTCTGTAAGTTGTGAGAATATTGTCTCAATCCTCTTTCTTGCCTTTGCAAACGGAATGAATGTCGGTTTCCAGTCCTTTTGGTTGAGCCGATATGGACACTCCAGTCTTATGTGTGCGGTTTCGAACAAGTCAAGCTGTACGTCAGCTCCAATATACCCTTTGTCACCATAGATGCTACAGTCGTGATAAGTATGTTTTACATCCTTCATATAATGGAGGTCAGCCACACTTGCCTTTGACAGATCATAGGAATGGATAACTCCACTTAACCCACAGATAGCGTGTAACTTATAACCAAAATAATACGTGTTCTGCGAAGCACAGAAGCCGAAGTCGGGAGCTTGCGAGAAATTGCCGGTACGTCCCATCTTGCAACGTTTTCCTCTTGCAACCCTACAAACCTCTATTGGCTTGGAGTCAACAAATAATTGTTCCTCTCCGCCATCCATTTCCATGGCAATCCGCTTGCGCAGTTCCTCACACAGGACTGCCGTTTTCTTCCTGCGGTCATTAAACTGTCTCCTTGATATGAGATTGGGAATGCTGTCCTTGTATTCTTGTAATTTATAGTCGAACAACCACTTCTCACTATCAATACTCTCGGTCTCTGCCGTCAGGGATAGCGCCACCACTTCCAAATCCGAAAACTTGGGAACAGGACCACAACGTGGAACATTACCAGATTCATTGACGAGATTTTCAGAGAATTGCTTGCATATCTCAAGTATTTTGACGAATTTTGTATAAAGGTTGTACATACGATGGTTTGAACTTAATGTTTTGATCACCACTAAGTTACTAAAAAACAACGATATGTACAACCTTTTACTCATATTTATCAACTTAAATTAATTCCTCCAACGGGTAAATTATCGGATTAAACACAAATATAGCCTTAAACATCAAAAGTACAATGATAAGATTGAAGCCGATATTTCTGATGAAAATATATTCAAAGATTTATTTATCCCTTTATGTCCTAAATGTTCAGATTGTAAATTAACTAATGATTGTCTGACAAAAGGCATGTATAAACTCCAGGATTGTTTTAATGAAGCTTCTCAAAATATCAGACAAGAAATACTTGAGATATATGAATAATACAACTGCACTTTCCGTGCATCATTTGAAAAAGACTTTCAGGACCTCATCCAATAGGAATGAGGTCCTGAAAGATGTGAATATCGTTTTGGAGAAAGGCGTTGTCGCCATCCTGGGATCGAATGGAGCAGGCAAGACGACTTTTATCAAATCCTGCACAGACCTGCTGGACTATGAAGAGGGGAAGATAGAATATTTCGGGAAAGACCTCCAGACAATGAGCAAGGAAGAAAAGAACAGGACCTTTGCGCTGCTGTCTGAAGGTAGCCGGAACATCTACTACAAGCTGACGCCATGGGAAAACATAAAGTATTTCGCCGCCGTGCGTGGCATCCCGTTCAATGCCGTAAGTAGTCAGAGCAAGGAACTCCTCAACGAATTAGGATTATACGACAAAAGGAATCAGCTGGTAGAGAATCTGTCTCGCGGGATGCAGCAAAAGGTCGCCATCATCTGTGCGCTGAGCATGAACACCCCCGTCGTATTCCTTGATGAGCCGACCCTTGGGTTGGACATTGAGAGTGCATTCGGGCTGAGCAGTTTCCTGTCATCCCCGGAAATCACTTCAAACAGATTGATCATCATGACTTCTCATGACTTTAACTTCATAGAACGCACCGCCCGGCAGATATTCAAGCTGCAAGACGGAGTCATGAAAAGGAAAGAAGATACAGTGAGCTTCGACAACTCTTTCATCCTTAAAATCCTGCATCCCGATATTGACAAGTTACAGGCCGCCAGATATGAAATTCTGGAACGGCACGACCTCTATTGTACAATCAGACTTCTCACCACTGCACTCCTATTGGGCAAGGAAATCGACAGACTGAACCAAAAAGGACACGAGGTGACAAGCGTGGAAATAGAAGGAGAGAACCTAAAAGATTTTTATTTAAACTGATTCATCATGATATATTTCTGGGGACTTTTGAAGGCAGAGTTTGTCAAATCTATCAAATTGACTTTCAGGTATAAATTCAACACGCTGTTCAATATTCTCTTCTGGGCTGTGCTCATGGTATTGCTCTCCCATGTCCTCCTCCGGGGGAAACCAGAGGTCAAGACATGGGCATTTATCTGCTCGTTCATGATCTGGCTCATCGCCAACAACTCTTTCATCTCCGTGGTGGATTCCATCGTGTCGGAGACTGTCCAGGGAACAATAGAACAGCTGTATCTCAATTCAAGATCTTTCTTTACATTACTTCTGGTCAAGGGGCTTGTGTCAAGTGTGATTACCATCATCCAGTCCGTTCTCACACTGTTTATCTGCGTTCTTCTGGTCCCTTCCGTGCAAGTGGTTTTTTTCATCCAATGGCTCTCTGTACTTCCGCTGTTTCTCATATCCATCTTCTCCCTTATAGGTCTGGGAATCATGTGCGCCTCACTGGCATTAAAATACAAGAGCATATCGTCATTCTACAGCATGGTATCCTCCATCGTCTTTGGTATCCTGACCTACGGGGCAGTCTTTATCTCTTCCAAGACAGCACTCACGTTGCTGTTCCCCTTTGCAGAGGCAAATGCGGCCATACAGCAGTTGTTGCTCCGTGGATCATCTTTGACACCGAATACCCTGACGGTCATTCTCTGCAATGATGGATTATACTTGCTCTTAGGGTATCTCTGTCTGAAATTCTTAATCATCAAGAGTAAAGAAAGCGGTTCACTGTCAAAATTCTGAAGACAGCCTGCAACGGCTTCACTCCTTGGTCTCATCAATGTAATGGTTCATAAAGGACAAGGTAGAATCCGACTCCTTGCTATCCGGTCAAAGCACATGAATTTCTTTATAAATAGAAATTGATTTTATCATATTAGATAAGCTCCTTCTGATATATGGAATGATAAGGGGCAGCCCAATGTGTGAGAAGAAACGATATCTAATACTTTATGAGTAGTATATTTTTGTAAGGATATAAACCGCCCAAAAGAGTGGTGTTAAGCCTCCGCACTATTGGTGTTTAACGTCCGCACCATGTGTGCGGAGCCTCCGCACGTTTGAAAAAAATGTATCTGTTGTGTTGAATATCCTCTTACAGAAGTAAGTTTTATCACTCCAAATATCGGATAAAGCTTATAGGGTTTTCTAATTTCTCGAGTGATATAACCTATTGCATAGCTCTTGAGATTCTCCCTAAACCTTTTGGCAGATTCGTAATAATGAGATAATCACTGCACGCTCTGCTTTTGTATGCCGATTATATAGTACTTTTCCTAAAATAAAATTTGCTGTCATTTCTGTCATTCAATGTTGTGTCCTAACTGATTAGTTTACAGTGAGGTTACATGAAATGTTAAAAATGACAGCAACTAAAAACAAAACTATTCTTGTAAGTTGTATAATAGTCTCACTCTTGTTGGGGCTTTATCACTCGGTAGATTGGAAGGATGCTTTATCTTGAGGTTAGATAGTTCTTTAGCATACTAAAGAACCTCTAAAACCTCTTGTACATCCTTAATATTCTTCATATTTTCAACGATAAACTGTACATCCTTGCGGTCGTGGACTTGCATCTCAATCGTTCCGTCAAAGATTCCATTATCGCTGGAAATTGTTATCTTACGGATATTAACACCTAACTGGTCGGAGAGAACATCAGAGATATCGTGCAGCATACCACTACGGTCAATACCACGAATCTCAATCGTTGCATCGAAGAACAATCGACGGTGCATATCCCATTTGGCATCCAAGATTCTACCACCATAGCTTGCTTTCAACTTTGCAGCTACTGGACAGGCACGCTTATGAATCTCGATGTGGTTTTTGTTGTCAATATATCCGAGGATATCATCACCTGGAATAGCATGGCAGCAGTGTGGGAAGAGATAGCGATGTATGTTTTCTTCGTTGATGAAGATAGGCTTCTTTCTGTTGAGTTCTTTGGTTACAACGATTAAGCCTTCAGTACATTCTATGTCCTTAGCCTCTACAGACTCTGTTGTCTTCTTGTCATTCGACTTCAAGAAAGGAACGTATCGACGCCAACCACGTGAGGTAACAGTCTTCTCTGACTTTGACTTTCCACGAAGTTCGTTCAAATCAGTGTCGCCAAGGATAACGGTCTTGTCTCCAACGGCAAGGAAAAGGCTGTCATGCTTACGGAGGTCGTGTAGTTCGCAAAGCTTATCTAAGGTAGCAGTTGTCATCTCAAGGTCGTGTGCCTTTAGCCACTTCGATAGCTGCTCTTCACCTGCCTTCTGTAACTCACGGCTCTCACGTCGCAAGATAGCTTGTATCTTTGCCTTAGCCTTCGCTGTAGACACAAAGTTAATCCATGATGGATTGACGTGTTGCGACATCGAAGTCAGGATTTCTACTTGGTCACCACTATTGAGTTTATGGCTCAAAGGAACAAGCTTATGATTTACCTTTGCACCGATACAGTGGCTACCAAGGAAGGTGTGGATTTGGAAAGCAAAGTCGAGTGCCGTACAACCTGCAGGCATTGTCTTAATCTCACCCTTTGGTGTAAAGACGAAGATTTCAGATGCAAAGAGGTTGAGTTTGATAGCATCGAGGAAGTCCATAGCATCTGGCTGTGGGTCGTCGAGGATTTCCTTTATCGTACTGAGCCACTCGTTCAATTCGCCCTCATCCTCAGTAATCTCACCGCCATCCTTATATTTCCAATGTGCTGCAAATCCCTGTTCAGCTAATTCGTTCATGTGTTCAGAACGTATCTGTACCTCTATCCAACGACCTTTGGAAGACATGAGAGTTACGTGCAATGCCTGATAACCATTAGCCTTAGGATGGTTCACCCAGTCGCGCAGACGGTCAGGATGACTCTTATAAATCTGACTGATAGCCACATAAATTTGGAAACAGTTGTTGATTTCCTCATCAGGTGACTTCGGTTTATAGATGATACGTACGGCAAGGATATCGTATATTTCTTCAAAAGTGACGTGTTTGTTCTGCATCTTATTCCAAATAGAATAAGGACTCTTTACACGTGCTTTAAGTTCATATTCAAAGCCCATCTTGTCAAGTTCGGCACGGATAGGTGCTGTGAACTGTTCAAAGAGGGTGTCACGCTGCGCCTGTGTTGAAGCAAGTTTCTTCTCAATAGAGGCGTATGCGTCAGGATGTTCGTATCGGAAACTAAGGTCTTCTAACTCAGTCTTAATCTTGTTCAGTCCCAGTCGGTTTGCAAGCGGTGCATAGATATAGAGCGTTTCACCTGCGATTTTATATTGTTTGCTGGCAGGCTGAGAAGCAAGCGTACGCATGTTATGCAGACGGTCGCATATCTTGATAAGGATAACTCGAATGTCGTCGCTCATAGTAAGCAAAAGCTTCTTGAAATTCTCAGCTTGTGCTGAAGCCTGTTCGCCAAAGATACCACCAGAAATCTTGGTTAGTCCGTCAACGATTTGTGCAATCTTAGGACCGAAGATATTTTCCATATCTTCCACTGTATAGTCGGTATCTTCTACGACATCATGTAAGAGGGCTGCACAGATACTCGTTGCTCCGAGTCCCATCTCTTCACAAGCAATCTGGGCAACGGCAATAGGGTGCATGATATAAGGTTCGCCCGAGAGTCGGCGCACACCCTTATGCGCTTGTCGTGCAAAGTTGAAAGCCTTGGTAATGATATCAACCTTCTTTCGATGACGTGAAGCAAGATAGGTATCAATGAGATGCTGAAATGCATCATCTACCATCTTCTCATAGTCAATCTCCTTAACTTCAATATTGTCCTTGTCCATTGTGCATCCTCCCTTTATATATAATAAGGTAAAAGAATCTTGTTAGTATGGCATGGTTCCTTGGCTTGTATTAGTAGCCGCGATAGTCATGCTTGGTTCTTCGTTTGGTGTTTCGTTTTGGTAAATTAGATCTTTGTAACCTTTGAACTTCTCAATCATTTCAGAAGGTAGGCGTAGCTTAGCAACACCATTGGTAGCAAAAGCCTTGATAACCCCCTGTCGGTACTGTGGGTTAAGTACTTTCAAATCGTCCACATTCATACCTAATACGTTAGCAATCTTGGCAAGTGTAACGTCCTTCTCTATAATAATCGTGTCGCAGCAGTTAGGCAGACCCGTTGACAGAGGTGTGATGTTGTAATCAGCATAGTAGTTCATCACATAATTTGCTGCGATGAAAGCGGGAACATAGCCGCGTGTTTCCTTTGGTAAATGCTGATAGACAGCCCAGAAGTCAGCACCACCACCAGCCTTTGTGATAGCACTGCTAACACGTCCCGGTCCACAGTTATAGGCAGCAAGTGCCAGTGTCCAGTCGCCAAATCGTTTGTAAAGGTCGCTCAGCATACGTGCTGCAGCGTAGGAAGACTTCTCTGGGTCGCGGCGTTCATCAATATAACTGTCAATCTGAAGGTCATATTGTTTACCTGTTGTTGCCATGAATTGCCACAGCCCTGCTGCTCCCACACGTGAGGTCGCATTAGGGTTTAAGCCCGACTCTATCACAGGAAGATACTTCAGCTCTAATGGTAAACCATAGAAACGTAGTGCTTCCTCAAAGATAGGGTTGTAATAACGCGCACGTCCTAAGAGGTAAGAAGTTGATTGGCGCCCTGCCTTTGTGTAGCGATCGATATATTTCTTAACTTCCTCATTACAGGTCATTGTCATCACATTCGATAGATTACGCATCTTACGATCGATGACTTCCATACCATTTTCTGGCTCTGTTGCGTTCGTAGAGGGTGTATTTTCGAACCCTGTTTGTATGCCACTATTATAGAACTTATCATCTACATAGTCTACATCAACATATCCTGCCATCGTTTCTGATGCATCAGGAATCATCACATTCACAGCTTTACCACGGCTGTCGACAACAGTTTGCTGTTGTGCATAGATTCCGCAGGTTGCTCCCATTGTAATAAGGAAGGAAACAATATATCTCTTTCTACTCATTATTTCTTAGTTAGTTGGCGCAAATACAGTGCGCTGCTGCTTAGAATGTCAGACTACATCCAATACCTATTGCCGATGAACGGAAAGGGTTGTTAGGTGTAGCGATACTCTTATTTGATATGACCGTCGGTGCAATATGCAGTGAGAGGTCATCTGATATGTCAAAGTCGGATAAGGAAGCGTCTACGTAAGCATCAATAACTGACAAGGCATAAACGGCAATAGTCGTAAAGATACTTAGGTCACGCCATCTGCGGTAGCGGTCCTTACGCTGTTTGAAGATGTTCTTATAACGCTCTTCATTGGCAGGGGTAATCGTAGCCCCGAGGTGTAGGAAGTTATTATAACTCTGCGTTGTTGGGTCATTATCCATGATGTCCATATAAGCCTGCGCATAATCATGGTACATCTGGTTGTTCCATGTCATAGCATAAACGCAGCCAACAAAGCCTCCGTAGAAGATTGGTAGTTTCCAGTACTTACGGTTGTAGACCTGTCCAGCACCAGGGATGACGAGTGCAAGCCACAAAGCACGCTTAGGATTAGGGCGCCACTTAGACCAGTCGCGTCCCTGTTTCTTCACTATGCCGACACTATCCTTTCGCAGAACAGAAGTGAGTTTACCCTCATCATCTGGTGTGAGGATAGCCTTTTCTTCTATATATTTATCCTGCGAACTCGGTATCTCAACGACCGTAGAGTCGCCTGGATACATAACCTTTAACGTGTCATGGGGCAGATCTTGTGCCTGCATGACCGTAACACTGGTGAGCATTCCGGCTATCAACAGTCCTTTGAGGATTCTATTCTTCATCTTCATCACTACCCTTTGTCTTGCTTAAGTTACTGGTTTGAAGGTTTGTTACTTATTCTTTGCTTTGTAGTCAGCCACTTGTTGCGGCTTCCTAATACTTGTGAATAGTTCTTCTAAACCAGAATACTTGCTTGTCTTATACTTACTAATACCTTAATCTTTCCGTGTGTCAAGTCTTACTTCATCTTATCCATCACTTCCATGATGTGAAGTAATTCCTCTTCTGATGCAAACGGAATACTAATCTTACCCTTTCCATCAGCGTTACAACTCATCTGTACCTTCGTATCGAAGAATGATGAGAGTCGCTGCTTGAGAATATTAAACTCCTCTGGAAGGCGAGTTCGAGCAGAAATCTTCTTCTTTGCACTCTGGATATCTTCTCCGTTATTGAGCTGCTGACAAAGCTCTTCAACCTTGCGAACACTATATCCGTTCTTTAAAATCTCACGATAGAGTTTCAATTGCAGTGAAGGACTATCCAAAGAAAGCAATGCACGAGCATGTCCCATGTCTATTTCTTTCTTTTGCAGACCCATCTGTACCAATGCAGGAAGCTTCAACAAACGAAGGTAGTTAGCAATAGCAGCACGGCTTTTACCCACACGCTCTGCTACACGCTCCTGTGTCATTCCGCTCTTTTCAAGCAGATGTTCGTAAGCCAAAGCAATCTCAATCGCATTCAAGTCCTCACGCTGGATGTTCTCAACCAGCGCCAACTCCATTACATTCTCGTCCTTAATTGTACGGATATAGGCTGGAACAGCTTTCAAGCCTGCCAACTGACTGGCACGCCAACGGCGCTCACCAGCAATAATCTGGAAACGGTTCTCGTCTACCTGACGTAAGGTTATTGGCTGAACGAGTCCTAACTCACGGATACTATTCGCCAATTCTTCCAACGCAACAGGGTCGAATTCTCGACGAGGTTGGTTAGGATTCGCTTCAATCTGGTCTAAGGCAACCTCGTTGATGGTAGAACTTCCTTGTGTACTGACAGCTTCAGTAGATATTAAGGCATCCAGACCACGGCCGAGGGCATTGGTCTTTGCGTTTCGATTATATTTCTTTTGTACAGCCATAGTCTTTGTTTGGGAGTTAATGGAGTTAAGGAGTTTGGTGGAGTTAGCGGTTGTTTTGCCCGATATTACGATGCTCTTCGTTTCCAGTCCTTTGTTTCTTTATTTCCTGCAGCTAATATATCTGTGATAAAAACATTAGTTCTACAACCAGAAAACGATACATCCGTGAATCTCAAAGCATACCTTTACACTCCGTATCTTTCCCTTTTTTATTTCTTATTCTTTTCAATGATTTCCTTTGCAAGGCTAAGATGATTCTTTGCACCTGTAGAGTCAGCATCATAGAGGATAACTGGTAAACCATGACTCGGACTCTCAGAGAGTTTCACGTTACGCTGGATAACAGCCTTGAATACTAACTCTTGGAAGTGGCGCTTCACCTCATCGTAAATCTGACGGGCAAGACGCAGACGACTGTCGTACATTGTCAGCAGGAAGCCCTCTATCTCCAACTTCGGATTTAGCTTACTCTTGATAATCTTAATGGTGTTCAACAACTTGCTGATACCCTCCAATGCAAAGTATTCACACTGCACAGGAATGATGACAGAGTCAGCTGCTGTCAATGCATTGACAGTAATCAAACCGAGTGACGGACTACAGTCAATAAGAATGTAATCATATTCGTCACGGATTGGAGCAAGCAAACTGCTCATAACCTTCTCACGACCATTAAGCTTTAACATCTCTATTTCAGCTCCAACAAGGTCGATATGGCTCGGAACAATGTCCAATCCTTCTATGTCAGTTGTGTAGATAGCGTCTTTTATGTCGGCATGGTCAATGATACATTCGTAAAGCGAACAATCCACCTCCTTGATATCCACGCCCAAACCGCTGGAGGCATTCGCCTGCGGATCGGCATCAATCACCAGTACAGACTTCTCAAGCGTTGCTAAAGAAGCCGCCAAGTTAATGGTGGTAGTCGTCTTTCCGACGCCGCCTTTTTGGTTGGCAAGTGCGATAATCTTTCCCATTTTTCTATTTAATCCTATACATTTATTAGGCTACAAAGATACATATTTTATATGAGATTGCAGGGCTTTATAAACCTTTTTTCGTACTTTTGCACTGAAATCAAAGTGAAATTTATGAATTCTAAGAAACCACTCATACTTATATCTAACGATGATGGATACCACTCTAATGGTATTCGTACGCTCGTTTCATTCCTTACAGATTTTGCAGATGTTGTTGTCTGTGCTCCAGAAGCAGGACGTTCGGGTTTCTCATGTGCTTTCTCTGTGGTTGATTATCTACTATTGAAGAAACGTCATAATATTCCTGACTGTGAGGTGTGGTCATGTACAGGTACGCCTGTCGATTGTGTGAAGTTGGCGTTAGACCAGATTCTTGTTGACCGAAAGCCTGATCTTATCTTGGGAGGTATCAATCATGGAGATAATTCCTCTGTGAATAATCATTACAGTGGTACGATGGGTATTGCGTATGAGGGTTGTATGAAATATATCCCTTCTATCGCTTTTTCAAGTTGTGATTATGATCCTAATGCTGACCTGTCTTACCTACGTGATTACGTAAGACTTATTGTCAAGAAAGTTCTTGCTGATGGTCTGTCAAAAGGTGTCTGCCTAAATGTGAACTTCCCTAAGGTTGAGAAGTTTGCAGGACTGAAGGTTTGCCGTATGGGTTGGGGTAGTTGGACAAGAGAGGTTGAGGTTTGTAAGCATCCTCGTGGCTTTGATTATTATTGGATGACAGGGCATTATCGCAATGATGAACCTGATGCAACCGATAATGATCAGTGGGCATTGGCGCATGGATATGTAACTGTTACGCCATCAAAGATTGACGTGACGGATTATGAAGTGCTCGATAAGATGAAATCGTGGGAATCTCTTTAATTCTTTGATATTATGAAGTATTACCTGATAGTTGGTGAAGCATCTGGCGACTTACATGCCTCACGCCTTATGCAGTCGTTGATGCAGTATGATCCAGAGGCTGAGTTCCGCTTCTTTGGTGGTGACCTGATGGCGAAAGTGGGGGGTACACGTGTGAAGCATTATCGTGAACTTGCCTATATGGGGTTCGTTCCTGTATTGCTGCATCTGCCCACTATCTTCAAGAATATGAAGATGTGCAAGGAAGACATCATGCGTTGGAAGCCTGATGCGGTTATCCTCGTTGACTATCCGGGATTCAATCTTAGTATTGCAAAGTTCGTAAAGAAGAATACCAATATTCCTGTCTATTACTATATCTCCCCAAAGATATGGGCATGGAAGGAGTGGCGTATCAAAGCTATCAAACGTGATGTAAAAGAAATGTTCTCTATTCTTCCGTTTGAAGTTCCTTTCTATGAGAAGAAACATAATTACAAAATACATTACGTTGGTAACCCTACTGCCGAGGAGGTTGATAATTTCCGTCATGTCTATTCGGAGTCAAAAGATGAGTTCTGTCAGCGTAATGGCTTGTCTTCTAAGCCAATTATTGCCCTTCTTGCTGGTAGTCGTAAGCAGGAGATAAAGGATAATTTGCCTTCAATGCTTGAGGCTGCTCGCCATTTTGAAGATTATCAGATGGTGGTTGCTGCAGCACCTTCTATTGCTGAAAGCTATTATAAGAAGTATTTAGGTGATAGTGAAGCAAAGATGGTAAAGACACAGACTTACGAACTTCTGAGTCATGCTACAGTAGCACTTGTTACCAGTGGTACAGCAACACTTGAGACAGCTTTGCTGAATGTTCCACAGGTTGTCTGCTACGAAACGCCAGTTCCAAAGTTGATTCGTTTTGCTTTTAAGCATATTATCAAAGTGCGTTTTATCTCTCTTGTCAACCTTATTGCTGATAAAGAGATTGTGCAAGAACTGCTTGCTGATCGTTTCTCTATTCGCAACATTGCCAACGAGTTGTATCGCATCCTTCCTGGTCAGCCTTCGCGTGAACGTATGTTGGCTGATTATCAATATGTTCGTGACCGATTAGGTAATGAGGTGGCACCTGGTAATGCGGCAAGAATCATGGTTGAAAAATTGACGAATAAGCGTGCTTATGATATATCAAGTAGACCAGAGGACGAGTTTGTAAGCGAACAAACTTACGAATAAGTAGTGTACTTAAAGGCATGTATGTTCGTCAAGCTGCATATTGATTTTAGGCGAATAGTTCTTTGCTACCGAATTATTTTCACGATAAAAAATATTTTTTTTTATGAAGAAAAATATTTCTTTTCACGTAAATAATATTTTCTTTTCATGTAAATAATTTGAGAGAAATAGGTAAATAAAAAAATAAGGAGAGCCGAAAGCTCTCCTTATTCCTTGTATTTTATAGCATTATAAACTAATTAATTCAATCACTTTATCCACAGCTGATCTGATGCCATCTGCATTCTTACCACCAGCCTGAGCGTAGTGTGGCTGACCACCACCGCCACCCTGGATGAGTTTAGCAGCCTCGCGAATAATCTTACCAGCGTTCAGATCATAATCTTTCACCATGTCATCACTAAGCATGATTGATAAGAGAGGACGATTCTCGTATACAGAGCCGAGTACGCAAACAAGCTTTTCTGGCAATGCTTCACGTACCTTGAAGACGATGTCCTTGGCAGAAGCTGGGTCGATTGGCAGCACAGTTTTTACGACATGCACGCCATTTACGGTCTCAGCATGCTCAACCATGTTCTTTGCAGCACGACTAACAGCTTGGGCACGGAAACTCTCAAGCTCCTTCTTAATACTGTCGTTCTCTTCAACAAACTTTGTAAGAACTGCTTTGAGCTCCTTCGCATTGTTGAACATTGATCTCAAATCACGCAAAGTATCTTCAAGAACGTAGATGGCGTTCTCACAAGTTTCACCTGTCATAGCCTCAATACGGCGTACACCAGCTGCTACACTACTCTCGCCGACAATCTTAAAGAAGCCGATACGACCTGTTGATGTGGCATGAATACCACCACAGAACTCACAGCTTGGACCGAAGCGAACAACACGAACCTTGTCGCCATACTTCTCACCGAAGAGGGCTACGGCACCCATCTTCTTTGCCTCCTCCATTGGTGTATCACGATGCTCGTCCATTGGATAATCCTTACGAATCATCTCATTGACAAGCTTCTCAACCTGACGAAGTTCTTCATCAGTAATCTTCTGGAAGTGAGAAACATCGAAGCGGAGGGTGTCAGGACTTACGTATGAACCCTTCTGCTCAGCATGCTCACCGAGAACCTGCTTCAAAGCATAGTCGAGAAGGTGGGTTGCGGTGTGGTTGGCAGCTGAAGCGTCACGCTTCTCAGTGTCAATACAAGCCATGAAGTCTGCCTCAAGGTTCTTTGGCAATTCCTTAACAATGTGTACACTCTGGTTGTTTTCACGCTTGGTATCGATGACATTAATAGTCTCGTCCTCACTAACAAGTACACCTTGGTCACCTACCTGACCACCCATCTCACCATAGAAAGGAGTATAGTCGAGTACAAGTTCATAGAAACTGTTCTTCTTCTGAGTCACCTTGCGGTAACGGAGAATGTGGCACTCATATTCTGTGTAGTCGTAACCAACAAACTCCTGTTCGCCTTCACGCAGTACTTCCCAGTCACCATTCTCTACAGCGGCAGCATTGCGCGCACGTGCTTTCTGCTGTTCCATCTCCTCGTTGAACTGCTTCTCGTCAACGGTATATCCGTTCTCTGCGCAGATAAGTTCGGTGAGGTCGAGTGGGAAACCGTAGGTGTCGAAGAGGCGGAAAGCCTCCTTACCATCGAGTTGAGTCTGACCATGTGCCTTTAGCTCGTCCATTGCACCGTTAAGGAGCATGATACCCTTTTCCAATGTGCGAAGGAATGAGTCTTCCTCTTCCTTCATTACGCGACCAATCAGTTCACGCTGTGCGGTGAGTTCTGGATACGCAGTACCCATCTCACGTACCAACACGTTGAGCAACTTATACATGAAAGCTTCCTTCTGATCAAGGAAGGTATATGCGTAACGTACGGCACGGCGAAGGATTCGACGGATAACGTAACCTGCCTTAGCATTACTTGGCAACTGACCATCAGCAATAGAGAAAGCAACAGCACGAAGGTGATCGGCTACAACACGCATAGCGATGTCTACCTTCTGCTCTTCATTGACGCCTTCACCATTATCACCCTCAGGGAAGGTGTGGTTATACTTCTTGCCTGAAATCTTCTCAATCTCTGCAATAACTGGTGCAAAGATATCTGTATCGTAGTTAGAGTTCTTGCCCTGCATGAGACGAACGAGACGTTCAAAGCCCATACCTGTATCGATAACGTGCATCTTCAATGGGTCAAGACTGCCGTCAGCCTTACGATTAAACTGCATGAACACGATGTTCCAAATCTCAATAACCTGTGGGTGATCCTTGTTTACAAGTTCCTCACCAGGCACCTTTGCCTTCTCTTCCTCTGAACGGAAGTCAATATGAATCTCTGAACAAGGACCACAAGGACCTGTGTCACCCATCTCCCAGAAGTTATCGTGCTTGTTTCCGTTGACGATATGATTCTTTGGGAAATGCTTCTCCCAGTAGCTTGCTGCCTCATCATCACGTGATATGCCCTCTGCCTTATCACCCTCAAAGACGGTTACATAGAGGTCTTTTGGGTCAAGGTGGAGTACGTCTACAAGGTATTCGTAGGCGTAATCAATTGCTCCTTCTTTAAAATAGTCACCAAAGCTCCAGTTACCTAACATCTCAAACATCGTATGGTGGCTGAGAGCTGCATCACGACCTACTTCTTCCAAGTCATTGTGCTTACCACTAACACGCAGACATTTTTGTGAGTCAGTGCGGCGACGAGGCTCTGGATCCTTTGTTCCGAGGATAATATCTTTCCACTGGTTCATACCAGCATTAGTGAACATCAGCGTAGGGTCGTCCTTAATAACCATAGGGGCAGACGGTACGATAACGTGTCCCTTCGACTCAAAGAATTTCAAGTAAGAGTCGCGGATTTCGTTTGCTGTCATCATCTTTATTTTATTTTTAATTCAATTTTTCTACCTAAAAGTGTTGCAAAGATACTGACTTTTGAGTATTTTTGCAAACAATTAGGCTGCTGAATACGTAAAAACTTCTTTTAGAGGTGGACATAGTCTTCCTATTCAGACCTAAGATTGTGTAAATAATTGATATAAAAGTTACTAAGACATGGCAGAGAATCCGCGCAAACTGTATTATTCTATCAAGGAAGTGGCACAGCAGATTAACGTTACGGAGAGTCTGTTGCGATACTGGGAAACCGAGTTCCCACACCTTCGTCCTAAGACGACGGGCAATCGTGTACGCCAATATACGGAGAAGGACATTGAACAGATAAAGGTTATTTACAACCTTGTCAAGGTACGTGGCTTTAAGATTGCTGCAGCTCGCAAGATGTTGCAAGAGAACAGAAGTGGTGCTGACAAGAGTCAGAAGGTAATGGAAACCCTCTTCTCTGTACGCGACCAGCTGAAAGAACTTAAGAAGCAGTTAGATGGTTTAGTATAGACGGCATATCAAGGGGAGATGCCTTCGGAGATATGTCACACCAATTAGCAGTCATAGAGAGGACTTTTGTATTCTTATTCCCCCTATTTTATTTTTATTTTTAGTTGCTGTCATATTTAACATTTGTGATAAAGAGTTTATAATAAGTCACTTACAGTGTGGTTTGTTGTGATAGGAGTGACAGCAATTTTCAAACCACCTCCATACAGTTCCCTACTCTATCTTATGTTTTGAGCATGAGCTGCCATTCGTCTTCAGCCTGCCTTATTTCACAAACGGATATGCTATCCAGTACGAAGGAAATTTACTCTGGGATTCGGTTTACAGCTAATAAAATAGCTGAAAAGATTAGAGGCGTCTTACCGCCTGTGTTTATTTTCAGCTTTAATCACCTTCAAGCCACTGCTTCACGTCTCCGTTTTCCTTTGTGTTACAGCCCAACTCAAACCGTGCCAATAGCAAACACGAGGTGTGCTACTGGTAAACACCAAAGAAGAACATCTGCCAACAGACTATTGTATTAATTCCTTATACTGCTCCAAACTCCTTTTACACCTGAATTACCCCTTGTAATAAGCAGAAATAACAATTTCCTCCATAATTATAATGCCATAAATTTAAACTTATCTACAAAATAAGGCATTTCTTTCTGTGCCCTATTCATCAGTGACGTCGCTCTCAAGTTCGGATAATGATATAAAGTATTTAACAACCATGCTTCAAAGATGAAACTTGTAGTCATTTCAACACTCCTCTCATAGCCAGAGACCATTATTGCACCTGTCAGTCTCTTGAACTGCTTAATCTCACTATCATTCATCTTAAAAGTTCTGCAACTTCCAAGATGAACAAACTTTCCTCTAAAGATTCCTTCATTTTCGTTAGCGAAATCTATCAAACTACATATCGAGCACTTACCCTTATTATCTGACCCGGCAAAGTGAATAATACCCTTTTCTCCATGAAAGCATAAATACACAATGGAAAAATCCTTATATGAAGCCTGCTTTAAATGACTTATATAGTATTTGAAATCTGATGGAGTAGCAACTTGTCTAAAAGAAAAGTCTACACCACAGGAGTTTCTTAAAAACTCTAACAGAGGCTTTGCCTGAGAATCATATTTCAAATCATATACACTCTGTTCCCACTCCGTTTCTAAACAAAAAACTTTATTTACCATACCTGTTTATTTCGATAGACGAATCTACTATATTTTTTTGTGTCTTCTGCAATATAAGAGATCTACTACTTAATGGCATTACCTCACGCCATCATTCTCATTAAAGCGTCGATGGTATTCCTCACTCTTTTTTCTGTTGTCAGCATGATTGTGTCCTCATCGGCGCCCTCAGCACCCATATATACAGAAGGGTTGGAGTAAATCATGCGACTTGCTTGTGGCTCACGGGCAGAGAAGTGGAAGGCAGGTACGCCTGTTTCTTGGCGTATGCGAGCAATGTTCTTTTCGTTCACACCACATCCAGCCATGATTTTTATGCGACCATTAGCTAATTGATTCAATCGCTGGAGTAGGGGAATACCCTTCTCGGCAGTGGGTTGCTGTCCCGATGTAAGTACTCTCTCAAAGCCGAGTGCAATGAGCTGTTCCAAGGCTTTCTCTGGTTCGCGGCAGCGGTCAAAGGCACGATGGAAGGTAACACTCATCCCTTTTGCATGTGACATTAGATATTCATTAGCAGCCAAGTCGATATCTCCGTCAGCCGTTAGGCAGCCAAAGACAACGCCATCCACACCTAACTCACGACAAAGGTCAATATCCATAGCCATGCGCTGAAGTTCCTGTTCGGTATAAAGGAAGTCGCCACCACGGTTGCGGATGATAACATGTAGACGTGTTTCCTTCAACACTTCTCTCGCCATTTTTATTTCACCATACGATGGTGTGGTACCACCTTCGGGAATACCCATACAGAGTTCTACACGATTAGCTCCACCTTTCTGTGCTTCTACGCAGCTTTCAACGCTATTAGCACATATCTCTATCTCAAAATCAGTTCGGTTCATATTGGATTATTTGAGGAGTTAAAGGAGTTAAGGAGTGAAAGGGAGTTAAGACAATACTCTTATAGATGTAGTTTATTAGACGATTAACAGTCATACATCACAATAACAAATAGTATTGTCTTAACTCCCTTTCACTCCTTAACTCCTCTCCCTCCTTAATTAAAGTTTACTACTTGTTTTAACGAGCTGCTCACCCAATCCGATTGTATATCCCTGAGAGAGGAAGACAATACGATTGAAGGTATCAGCAATAATGAATATTGGCAGCTGTTCAGTATTGCGGAGTTTCATCTCTTTCACTATCTCTTGCTGGATGGTTCCATCCTTGTCAATACCGAAGATAGTCTTTGCAGGGAGGTTAGGGAACTCACCCTTCTGTGCTTGGAACTTCTTAGCTTCCACCTCATTCTTGAAGAGTAAGACGAATGGACGGTCCCACTTATCGAGTTTATCCTTCATCTTTTCAATATCATGGAGTGCGTGGTTGGTTGGCTCCTGACCAATACCCAATATGCCGAGAACGTAATATCCACGTCCAGTCTGACTTAGGATAGAAACGTTCTGACCGTCTTTGTCAAATAAGTCTTCGCTATTGAAGCTACCAATTACCTTCACACCTTCGCTTTCCTGACGCACATTGAGTGGGAGAGTGGTCGTTTCGCCTGGTTTAATCTGGAAGAAACGGCTGTGTGCAAGTACACTACCATCTGCCATACGCTGACCAGTCACGAGGATGTAGGTACCCTCATCGAGTGTAGCCCCATTCTTAAAGGTGTTCGACCAAGTAGCTCCTCCACCCATATCTACCTGTCCTTCGTCAAAGTTCATCAGCCATGTCTGTCCGTAAACAATCTTACTAATGCTGAAATGGCTATAATACTTAGGATCATCGAGGAAGCCATCAGGGATGAATGTCAGTACTAATTTACCAGTCTTAGCAGTCTGCTGAGCTGCTGCATCAAAGTCAACATCCACCCATTTGCCATCTTGTTTATACTGAATCTTCCATGCCACAGGGTCCATACGGGCCTCAATACCAAGACTGCGTGCTACATCTACGAAGAAGATATCACGGCTACGGCTATCGGTAATACGGCTCTCCCATACACTTCTTGGTGTCTGTGGGATTCTCATCGCACGACTATCAGGGTTCATACGGATATTTTTTCTAATCCATTCAACCAACAAAGCAGGATTCTTACGGAAACTTGCTGCCTCCTTTGCAAAGGCTTTCTCAAAGAATTGTTTGAATGGTGTGAGTATCATTTCACTCTCAACGCGTGGAGAGAGCTGGCTACTCTTAGCCTTCATGTTATCCTCTAAGATATACATTGGCATGTCACGAAGGTCCTTGTCGCTCAAAGTACTGAGCAACTTTAGTGCACGTTCCTGCTGATTAGCATACTTCTCAACAAACGCTTGAATAGTCTTCCAATTTCCACGTGCCTTTATAATATAAGGTGTTGCAGCTGAATAACGATAATCCTTCATTGATTCTGCAGTAGGGAAGGTGGCAATGTAAGCATGACGGATAGAATCCTCATAAGTCAAACGACGTGTGTTCTCATCCCGCTGTGCCTTGGTAACGGCAGGTAATGTAGTATTAGAAGCAGGTGGAACGATGTCGAGATCAGCCTCCTTAGGCATATTTTGCTCGTTATAATCCAGTTTGATGGTGATTGACTTATCCTTTCCAAAGGTAGCTTTAGCAAAGCCAAACTGTCCATCCTTTGATGCCCAGACAATCATATCACCCTTACCAGCAGAGAGGAAGGTCGTTCCATCAGTACCCGTGTACTTAGACACAGCTGTATAAAACTCGGCATAATTATAAATCTTGAAGTCTACCTTTGCGTTGTCAACAGGCTTACCATCCTTGTCTACAATCTTAAAATCAATCTTAGACGTACTGCCATAGTTGTCGATGAGATTAATCTCGGTGAAGTTATTGGTACGTAGCATCACCTCCTCTGGACCCTCATAATCACCGAAAGCACGTGTGTGCATGAGCATTGCACGTGATGCTGGCTCGTTAAACCAGGCAAGGTTGAGTACTGGTTCTGGTTCACAAGCACCTAAGAAATACCATTTACCATCCGCCCACGCTTCTACCCAAGCATGATTGTCATCCGTATGTGCCCAGCGAGGAGTATATACCTGACGAGCTGGAATACCGATAGAGCGCAGGGCAGCTACTGTAAAGGTGCTCTCTTCTCCACAACGTCCACGACCAGTGCGGATAGACTGTAGTGGTGAAGAAGTACGGGCATCGGAAGGTTCATAGGTAACTCGTTCATGACACCAGTGGTTCACTTCAAGGATAGCATCCTTCATAGGAAGTCCTTTTACACGCTCACTCAGTTCACGATAGAAAATAGCACGAGAACTATCAAGTGGTTCATTGTTCACACGCATTGGCAGAACGAAATGTCTGAAAAGCAATTCAGGGACATCCTTTCCCCATGCCATTGACTTTCTTGTTTGCAAAGCGGTGCGTATGTTTTTAAGGTGATAGGCTGTTGGATAGTCTGTTGCGTCGGCAATAGGCATATAAGCATACAAGAAACGTAATGCCTCCTCTTCTTCAGGAGATACCCGAAGTCCCTTTGTGTTATAGAACTTCTTGCCAATAACCTTCATCTTGGCTTGGAATGCGTTTTCTACTTTCTGTCTGAAATTAGGGTCTGTAATAAAGTGCTGTGCATAACTTGAAAGGCTGACAGCAGCAAGAAACAGACTCAATAAGATTCTCTTCATAGATTTGTTTTTAGTTAATGCGACTTTCAGCAGCCGCTAATTTGCGTATGCAATATTCGTAAAAAAAAACAATATACGCAAATGTTTTACATAGAAAATGCCTGAAAGCATGGTCAAAGTGATAGGATAGGATGCCTTCTTTTCATGTGCTGCCTTTTATTCAAGGAAAAGTTACGGACAAAAGAATGCTGAATGAAGGAGGTAAAGTAGGGTTATATTCTACTATTTACCCCTTTTCGATCTCACGATTTACCCTTATCCTCGAGTTCTTTTCATGAAAAGAATTCTTTTTATTCATGACGAAAAATGTTTTTGTTCATGAAGATAATTCTTTTTCTTCATGAAAAGAAATTGTTAACCTTTCCCTTTTAGGTAGAATTTATCAATATCAATGATGATTTTCACACATTATTACAACAACAATGGGAAATAAATAGTATCTTTGTAGAAAATAAGTTTTTAATAACCCTTTACCTTAATATTATTAAGAAAACAATGAGAAAGAAAATGTTTATAGCCTGTGGCTTGCTAAGCTGTGTGCTTACACTTCAGGCACAGACGAAAGATGGTGGTATTGATGCACAGATGTTGCAGCAGATTCAGAAGTCTGGATTGACTAAGTCTGACCGTGCTTTATCGAATGCAATCGCCACAAATTCTATTGATGACCTTGCTCGTAACTTCCGTAATTCTGGACCTGTAGATACCTACTTCAGCGTGGAGACACCGAAACAGAATATTCAAGATCAGAAAAGTTCTGGTCGTTGTTGGCTCTTTACAGGACTGAATGTGTTGCGTGCTAACTTTGCTCGTCAGCATAAGGATACATTAAGAGTAGAGTATTCTCATGTTTACCTCTCTTTCTATGACCAGTTAGAGAAGGCTAACTTGATGTTGCAGGGTGTGATAGACAATGCAGGTAAGTCATTAGACGACCCACGTGTGCAGTTCTTCTTTAAGAATCCTATCAGTGATGGTGGTACGTTCTGCGGTGTATCTGACTTGGTTGAGAAGTATGGAGTAGTACCAATGGAAGCCATGCAAGAAACCTATTCAGCTGAAAATACCTCTCGTATGGCAAGGATTGTGTCATCAAAACTACGTGAGTATGGTTTGGAATTGCGTAAGATGGTAGCTGACAAGAAGTCAAAAGCAGCTATCAAGGCACGCAAGACAGAGATGTTGGGTAATATCTATCATATACTTTCACTTTCTTTGGGTGAGCCAGTGAAGACATTTACCTTTGCTTTCAAGGATAAGAACGGTAAGCAGATTGGTAAGGCTAAGACCTATACACCACAGGAATTCTATAAGGAGACAGTGGGAGGTCCACTCAATGGAACCTTCATTATGGCAATGAACGACCCTCGTCGTCCTTACTATAAGACCTACGAAATTGAGTATGATCGTCATACCTACGATGGTCATAACTGGAAGTATGTGAACCTTCCAATGGAAGATATTGCGAAGATGGCTATAGCTTCACTGAAAGACTCAACGAAGATGTACACCAGTTATGATGTTGGTAAGCAGCTCGACCGCAAGCGTGGTTATCTTGACTTGGATAACTATGACTATGGGACACTTTTCGGAACAAGTTTCCCAATGAATAAGGCAGAGCGTATTGCAACCTTTGACAGTGGTTCAACCCATGCGATGACACTTACTGCAGTAGACTTAGATGAGAACGGCCAGCCAAAGAAATGGAAGGTAGAGAACTCTTGGAGTGCCTCTTATGGTCAGAATGGTTACTTGATTATGAGTAATCCTTGGTTTAATGAATACACCTTCCGTCTGGTTGTTGATAATAAGTACGTACCAGAGAATATCATGAAGGCTGCTCAGCAGAAGCCAATTATGGTTGTTCCTGAGGACCCATTATTCAAAGAGGATATGTAAAGACCTCCCCCGACCCCTCCAAAGGAGGGGAGGGCAGGATAGGATTAGAGAGAAATGAGGATGTGTTAATAGGCACATTCTCATTTTCTTTTATTACCTTAATTAGAGCCTTGCTGTGTGATATTTCTTAAGGTTCTAAGCGTAAAATGCAAACCTTATCACTCCAAACTTTTCTATATTTGTTCGGATTTTTCATATATCGATTTTGTAAAGACCACCAAATGGCTTGCAATTAACGCCCAATTGGCTTGCAAAAGGTGCCCTTTTGAGGTCTTGTTAACGCCCTTTTGGAACCTTATTAAGCACCTTTTAAAAGCCCTTTTTACAACTACCTGATAACAAGCGACTTACGAAGGTGGGGAAATAACTCGCTTTTAAGGCATTTCTCTACCTTTTTCTCGAATATTTTGTCAATATATTTCTTAATCTTGCAGTGTTGAACCTCACACAGAAACATGGGGTTGACGGAGGTTTTATTTAGCGTTTATAACCTTTATTCTGTTTCAGTTTTTCGTTGAGGTCTAATGCACGTGATGGGATCGGGAAGACAATCGTATGTCGATCGGCTTCTGTTTCGGGTGCAGTACGAATGTCGTAGGACTGATGGAAACGATTGAAACGGATGAGGTCATTACGACGCCAGCCCTCCCACATTAGTTCCATCAGGCGTTCAGCAAGAATGTTATCTAATGTAGCAGTTCTATTTCCCATACCACTACGGCTGCGAATGAGGTTCAGTTCAGTATTACCATTCTCTCCGTTGCGTACTGCAGCTTCAGCCTTCATTAGCAATACATCGGCATAACGGAAGAGAACAATGTCGTTGTCTGGGCTTTTACCATCGTTAAAGGCGTTGCGGTCCACCTCATATTTAGCCATTCTTGCTCCTGCCGTCTTGATATATGGGCTGTTGGTGAGATTTAACTCTACAGCAAGTGGCATATAAACAAGTGGTTTGCCACTTTCTAAATATATGATATTTCCATCTACTCGAACAGTGTCAGAGTAGAGGTTATAAGCATATCGCTTGTCAACATTTTTAGTACCATAGCCGAAAGTCTTCACTGTTGAAATAGTTGCGCAGGCTCCATTCTCAGAGCCTGTACCGAAGGCACCGCCATGTGAGTAGTGACGAGAGCGGAAGAGATACTGGAATTGGCTCTTGTAAAGGTGTTTGTCGAGTGGGATAGTAAAGATATTCTCTGGTGAATTCTCGTTGTTAACAGAGAAGTTGCTGAGATAATCGGCTGCTAAGGTAAAGCCATCAGCAGTCAACTCATCGCAGTAATATTTGCAGGCTTGCCATATATTCATCTGCTGACCATTGATGGTAAAGTAGGTTTGCTTACCATTAGGTTGTTGATTATCTGTCCAATCAGCATCAGAATAAACCTCACCATTCAGCATTAACTTAGCAAGAAGGAAGTTGGCTACAGAACGTGTTACACGTCCATAGTTCTTGCCAAGAAGGTTACTATGACCTGTAGGAAGCAGTGGGGTGACTTCTTGTAGTTCTTTTACAATAAACCGATATACCTCAGGGCGACTTGCTTGATCTGCGTTTTCAGTACTTTCGCCAGCCGTAGTTACTAATGGTATATTTCCAAACATATCCATAAGGTAATAGTAGTATAAGGCACGGATAGCCCTAACCTCAGCCCTATAAGCCTTGTATTGCTCATCTGTAAGCAGTTGTTTATGTTTGTCGATAGTTGTAAGTGCATCATTACTGAATACAATTACTTTATAGAGATATTTCCATGTATCGTAGAGCGGTTTACTGTCTTCTGCCCAGTTATGAGTATATAAATCAGCCCAAAACCCTCCATCATACCAGTCTCCACCACGGACAGGTATGATTGCTTCATCGGTTGTGAAAGTATTATAATCATATACACCACGATAAGTACCTTGTAATCCCTCACTGTCTTTATCACTTCCTATGTAGTTATACAAAGTAGCGACAGCATTGACATATACATCTCTATCGGTCGTGTAGGTATGTTGTTCATCGAGGCTGTCTTTACTATTCTCGTCCAGACAACCTGTTAATGTGAGGAGAGTTAGAAAAAAGAGTGGGCGAAGTAAGTATTTCATACTTGACAGTTGTTTATGTTGTGTTAAATTGCTTAGAACTTAATACTCACACCGATAGAATAAGTGCGATAAGGAGGATAGGTACGTTTGTCATCAATACCTAAAGTGTTATCTACTACATAACTATTGATAATCGGTGTTAAGCCACTATAACTTGTTATTGTTGCGAGATTATTGATGCTAAAAGATACACGTAGTGAACTGATATATTTGTTTTTAACAGGCGTATTCCAACCTATCGTAAGATAATCAAAGTTTAGATAATCACCTTTTTCCAACCAATAATCCGTCACATTCTGGTCAACAATATTCCGTGCTGGAGCTTCTGCAAGGACATTATAGTCTGGGAAGTTTGACATGTTCAGGAAAGAAAGAGTTGTTCCGTTAAATATCTTATGTCCGAAAGCACCATTCATCTGTAAGGAAATGTCGAATGCTTTGTATCTGAAACTTATATTAGAACCCAATGTCATCTTAGGTGTTGCTTGTCCTGCGATATATCGGTCACCATGGTCGCTGAGGTCGATTACATTGTCATTGTTCAAATCAGCAATGTCGTATTTGTTGTGTCCATGTCCGTTGTCAACGATTCCTTTGCAGTGAGGAAGATAGAAAACGCCTAAGGGTTGACCTACAATCTGATAGATAATATCATTATATCCACCATGGAAACCTGCGCCATTCATACCACCGATAGGGGTTATTTCTGACGCTGTCATCTGTCTTCCATTATGTTTACCATTGAGAGAAAGGAGTTTATTCTTTTGCCATGCCATATTGACATTGACATTGAGTTCCATGTCTTTCTTTGATATAGGAACGACGCCAATACCCAACTCAAAACCACTGTTAGACATAGAACCGATATTTGCCAATAGCTTGTCGAAGGCGAAAGTTGGCACAGGTACGTCATATTCGTAAAGCATATCGGTAGTCTTGGAATAGTAATACTCTGCTGTAAGGAGCAGACGATTGTTGAACAATCCAAGATCTGTACCAATATTAAAGGTGCTGCGCGTCTCCCAACGTAGGTCAGGGTTACTATTGCGTAAGGTACCCATAGTGACTGTTGGTGTACCATTGTACGAGATTAAACCTACTGGGATATATTGCCTTAAGGTCAAATAAGAACTGATTCCGCCAAGGTTTCCAGACCTACCATAACCGGTTCGAAGGTTCAGAAGACTAATGCTCTTATTGTTGCGTAGGAAACTTTCTTTCTTCATATCCCAAGTTGCTGAGATAGAAGGGAAGATGCCCCATGTATGGTCTTTGCCAACCATTGACGAACCATCTGCACGTGTTGTCAGATTAAGTGTGTATCGGTCGAGTAGTGTGTAGGTAAGTGTACCCATAAAAGAGGTAAGAGTTGGGTCAGCATAACTACTACCAGTTCCTCCATAAGGCCGGTCAGAAGCAGCCCCAAGATTGTCATAACCAAAGTAATTGTTGGTTAATCCCTTTACTTGTGTCCAAAAAGCTGCTATCTTTTTCTTCTGATATTCAGCAAGAATGGTGGCAGATAAATTGTTAATCCCCCAACGATATTTCCAATCAAGAGAGATGTTACCTAACATATCTTCGGTCTTTCGTTCTCCTCTATATGCTAATCCTTGCGCCCATACCCATGTCGGAGCAAATCGTCCGTTCTCCGTTGAGGTGTAAGAGTAGGAACCTAAGGCTGCTAAATGAAGGTTATGTGTTAACTGTAAGGACAACTGCAGATGTGAATTGAACGTAAGATTCTTTTCATCGTTACGCTCAAACAGCAATGGTTCTGTCGGTCCTATCTGTGATGCATTGCCATTCCTCTGCCAGCCGTTTCCTGTTTTGTGGAATGGGAGTGTTGGATTCATTGCAGCAGTAGAGTAGGAAAGTGCTTGAATATCAAATATCTTTTCATCTTGTTGAGATGAACCGAAGGCACCAAAGTCTATCTTTAGTCTCTCGTCAAAGGCAAGCTGTGAGATGTCTAACTTAGCCACGAAGTTATTGTAATCCTTGTTTTTAATAACCGTTTGTCCACGTACATAGCCTAATGAGGCACGATAGTTAGACTTCTCACTACCTCCACTAAAAGCCACGTGGTGTGAGTTTACGAAACCTGTTCGTACTATTTCTTTCTGAAAGTTAGTATCATAACCTTTGTCAACATAGTCTAATCCCAATGCTTTTGCAGCACTAACATACTCCGTAGCATTGAGCATTCGAAGTCGTTTGTATACAACGTCGAATCCAGCAGTTCCGTCATAGTAGATCTGGAACTTACTACCATTGCCACGCTTTGTCTTTACTTCGATAACACCCGATGCTCCTCGTGAACCATACTTAGATGTTTCTGAGGCATTCTTGAGGATTGTAAAGCTTTCGATATCTGCAGGATAAATGGTGGATAGGGTAGATAAATCAGATGAAACACCATCTATAAGGACCAGAGGGTCATTACCACCAGTAAGCGATGTCGTACCACGAACACGCACACTGGTCAGCATTGCCATACGATCCTGCCCATTCGTAACGACATTTACACCAACGGCTTGTCCGGAAAGGGCATTAATGGCTGAGTTTACCAAACCTTTATTCATCTGTTTCTTACCTATCTTTGCCATTGAACCGACGATAGGTAGGGTATCACTCTTGAGGAATAACGGCTGCTTTTGCTTTTTAGTAATGGCTTTATGTCTTCTTTGCGCATTTGCAATATTTGTAGAGCCAATTAGTAAAAGGCAGCAAACAAGTGAATGGGTTAGGAAGTGTTGTCTGGCCATATAAGGAATACAATAAATGTTATTTATACTGTTTATCTAAGCAAATATACATATTTTTCGTGACATAAGTCGATGATTACAGGTTTTTTTGCTAATTTTGTTGTGTTATCCTTTTATATACTCTTGTGTGAGTTAAGGATTTTAAAGAAAGAAACCTAAATTATTATCAATATGGATAAGCTTTTTCTAACGGCTTTGTTGATGGGCATGTCTGTGTCTGGTATTCATGCACAGAAAGCCGCTATTGAGCCAACTTTCACCGAATGGCATGACCTTCAGGTGAATGCTGTCAATCGTTTTGCAACGCATACAAACTTCTTTGCCTTTGCTCCAAATGAAAATCTGCGTGGAACAAAGTATGATATGAAGAAGTCGGCTAATTACCTTTCACTTGATGGGGACTGGAAATTTAATTGGGTTGAGAATGCTGATCAACGTCCAACAGATTTCTTCCGTACCGATTTCGATGACTCGCAGTGGAAGACATTCCCTGTTCCTGGTATCTGGGAGGTGAATGGCTATGGCGACCCTGTCTATGTGAACATTGGTTTTGCATGGCGTGGTAACTTCAAGAACAACCCTCCAGAGGTTCCTATTAAGGAAAACCACGTAGGCTCTTACCGTCGTACTATCCGCATACCAGACAACTGGGACGGCAAACAAGTTATTGCTCATTTCGGTTCTGTGACATCTTGTGTATATCTATGGGTGAACGGTAAGTTCGTTGGCTATAGTGAAGACTCTAAGATTGGACCAGAGTTTGACGTAACGAAGTTCCTCAAGAAAGGGGATAACCAGATTGCCTTCCAAGTGTTCCGTTGGTCAGATGGCAGCTATTGTGAGGACCAAGACTTCTGGCGTCTCAGTGGTGTTGCTCGCGAAAGCTATCTCTATGCGCGTGATGCAAAGCAGCATTTGAAAGATATTCGTATAACGCCTGACCTCGTAAATGATTACAAAGACGGTACGCTCAGCGTCAATCTCCAGTTAGCGGGTAATACAAAGGCTTTCTTAATCTTGGAGGATGCTGATAATAATCTTGCTGCAAAGACAGTCGTTACGGCAGATAAAGCGGGGCAAGCTAAGGCTTTTATGGAGCTGAGAACCCCTAAGAAGTGGACAGCAGAGACTCCTTATCTTTATAATCTCTATGTGAATGTTGAAGATGCCAAGACCGGTAAGGCTATTGAAACAATCCCTCTCAAAGTTGGTTTCCGCAAGGTTGAAATCAAGAACTCGCAGGTATTAGTCAATGGTCAGCCCGTTCTCTTTAAGGGAGCTAACCGTCATGAGATGGATCCAGATGGTGGTTACGTTGTAACACGTGAGCGTATGATTCAGGATATCAAACTGATGAAGCGTTTGAATGTCAATGCAGTGCGTACTTGTCACTATCCTGACGATCCTATTTGGTATGACCTATGCGACGAGTATGGACTCTATGTGGTTGCTGAGGCTAATCAAGAAAGCCACGGTTTTGGGTATAGTAAGGATGCAGTGTCGGGTAGTCCGCTTTTTGCTAAGCAGATTATGGAGCGTAATCAGCATAATGTCGGAACGAAGTTCAATCATCCAAGTGTCATTTTCTGGAGTCTTGGTAACGAGACTTGCTACAGCAAGAACTTCGATGATGCATACGATTGGATTAAATCGCAAGATCAGAGCCGTCCTGTACAGTATGAGCGTGCAGAATTGAATGGCTATGCTACGGATATTTTCTGCCCAATGTACTATTCTCCAAAAGCATGTGAGGATTACTCAAAGAACACTCAATACACTCGTCCACTTATCCAGTGCGAGTATAACCATACGATGGGTAACTCTGGTGGTAACTTGAAGGAGTACTGGGACCTTGTTCGTAAGTACCCTAAGTTCCAAGGTGGATTTGATTGGGATTTTGTAGATCAAGGCTTACACCGCAATCCTAAGTTTGATGCTTCTCGTAGGTTGGAAGACTATGAGCGTGCGGCTGATGCGGTTGATGTGAAGACGGAATACACATACGGTGGTGACTATAATAAGACTGACCCATCAGACAACAACTTCAACTGCAATGGTATGATTGGTCCTGACCGTCAGTTGAATCCACATGCTTATGAGGTTGCCTATGAATATCAGAATATCTGGGCTCGACCAGTTGACCTCAAGCAGGGCAAGATAGCTGTTCACAACGAATACTTCTTCCGTGATCTAAGCAACTATCGTATGGACTGGAGCCTTGTTAACGAGGGTAAGGTTGTTGAGAAGGGTGCGATTGAAGAACTGAATGTTGCACCACAGCAGACAGTTGAATACACATTGCCAATAGCTGGTAAGGAGTTTGATGGTGAAGTTCTCTTGAATATCGACTTTAAGTTGAAAACTGCTGAGCCATTGATGGCAGCTGGTCAGACTGTAGCAGAAATGCAGATGGAGGTACAGCCTTGGCAGCCGATGCCAAAGATGGAGCCTGTTGCAAAGAATAAGGTGAAGGTAACTGACAATGTAAAAGAAGGTGTTGTACGCTTTACAGGCAACAACTTCGATCTTGTATTCGATCGCAAGACAGGTTTCCTCAGCAGTTATCAGGTTGATGGTCGTAACTTCTTGGGCGAAGGTGGTAGCTTGAAACCTAACTTCTGGCGTGCTATGACAGACAATGATATGGGTACTAACTTCCAGAATCGCCTGTCTGTATGGAAGAATCCTACAATGACACTGAAGTCATTAGAGGTTGATAAAAAGATGAATCGCCTCACAGCAGAATATGATTTACCACAGGTAGGTGGGCAGTTGTGCCTTGTTTACCATGTTGCAAGCGATGGTGCGCTCCATGTAAGTATGGATATGGAAATGAAGGAGGGTAGTAAGGCTCCTCAGCTTCCACGCTTCGGAATGTTGATGCAGTTGCCTTATAATATGGATAAGTCGGTGTTCTACGGTCGTGGACCTATCGAGAACTATGCCGATCGTAAGCTTTCACAGCGCATCGGATGCTATGAGCAGACTGCTGACAAGCAGTTCTTCCCTTACATTCGTCCACAGGAAACAGGTACGAAGAGCGACATTCGCTGGTGGCAGCAGACTGACAACAGCGGTCGTGGATTCCGAGTACTGTTTGATGAAACTGCTTTCTCTGCGAGTGCATTGCACTATAACATTTCTGACCTTGATGAGGGAAGTGAGAAGCATCAGCGTCACAGTTATCAGGTACCATTGTCTAAGTACACTAACCTCACGTTGGATGCCGCAATGATGGGTGTGGGTGGTATTGATAGTTGGGGTGCTGAACCTCTGAAGAAGTATCAGTTGCCAGCTGAAAACCGAGCTATGCACTTCTGGATTGTGCCAGTGTTCTAAGCTGATAAACATCTTTTATAAAATAGAAAACGCCTTTGCAGAGTCTCAGCAAAGGCGTTTTTTGTTTAATATCCGTACAGTCAGCATACCTATCAATGGCAGTGTCTAAATTCTTTTCATGAAAATAAATAGTCTACCCTTAAAAGCCTAATATTCCTCTGATTCACAGTATATTATACT
>ERZ1674175.17-NODE-17-length-59942-cov-27.120377_pt1 | contig 59942 bp, 45 predicted proteins | sample MGYA00581299_ERZ1674175 | MGnify/ENA primary metagenome ERZ1674175 (study PRJEB41354, sample SAMEA4873317) | human saliva metagenome | biome: human-associated habitat [ENVO:00009003]; feature: mouth environment [ENVO:08000002]; material: saliva material... | reverse complement strand
TTTGCAGAAAATAAGCTGCGCTCGGCAATCCGAAAGCATTCCTTTCATTGCTCTTGCTTGCATTATTTTTGCAGAAAATAAGCTGCGCTCGGCAATCCGAAAGCATTCCTTTCATTGCTCTTGCTTGCATTATTTTTGCAGAAAATAAGCTGCGCTCGGCAATCTGAAAGCACTCCTTTCATTGCTCTTGCCTGCACAATCTATCGATGAAATAATATAAAAACTCGCAATAATATCATTTTTATGGCAAATGTAATTAAGTTACGAAAGGGCTTAGACATTAACCTGATTGGATGCGCACAGGAGCAGTTGCTGCCAGTTAAGCCATCGAAGGAGTACGCTTTAGTACCTGATGACTTCACTGGATTGACTCCTAAGGTGGTTGTCCGTGAGGGAGATCATGTCCGGGCTGGTGACCCTTTGTTTGTTGATAAGGGTTGTCCAGAGGTAAGTTTCGCTTCACCTGTGAGCGGTTCGGTCACAAGTGTCGAACGTGGAGAGAGGCGTAAGGTGTTACGTGTGAAGGTTGTTGCTGATGAGCAGCAAGAATTTGTTGACTTTGGAATAAAGGATTTGGCTGGTTTGGCAGCAGACGAGGTAAAGGATTGTCTGTTGAAAGCCGGTCTTTTTGGTTTTATAAACCAGCTTCCTTACGCTGTCAGCACACGTCCTGATACTACACCGAAGGCAATCTTTGTCTCTGCACTGCGTGATAAGCCACTGCAGGGCGACTTTGAATTTGAGTTGAAAGGACAGGAAAGGGATTTCCAGACGGGCCTTTCTGCATTGGCAAAGATTGCTAAAGTCTATTTAGGTATCGGTGTTAAGCAGACTGCTGAAGCGTTGGTAAACGCCAAAGACGTTGAGGTTAACGTCTTTGATGGACCTTGTCCAGCTGGAAACGTTGGTGTTCAGGTGAATCATATCTCACCTGTCAACAAGGGAGAGACTGTCTGGACCGTTGATCCAACAGCTGTTATCTTCTTCGGTCGGTTGTTCAATACGGGTAAAGTCAACCTTACTCGTCGTGTAGCTGTAGCTGGTAGCATGGTGAAGAACACTGGTTACGTGGATGTTCTTGTTGGTACTCCGCTGCAGGATATTCTTGCAGACAACGTGAAAGGTGGTTGTCATGTCCGCATCTTGAATGGTAATCCTCTTACGGGGACCATCGCTACAGATGAAACAGTCCTTGGTGCACACACTTCAGAGGTAACAGTGATCCCTGAAGGAGATGATGTTAACGAGCTTGCAGGTTGGATAATGCCACGTTTCAATGATTTTTCAACCTCCCATAGTTACTTCACTTGGTTGCAGGGAAAGAAAGTATACAACCTCGATGCACGTATCAAGGGTGGTGAACGCCACATGATCATGAGTGGAGAGTACGACAAGGTGTTGCCAATGGATATCTATGGCGAATACCTTATCAAGTCTATTATCTCAGGAAACATAGACAGTCAAGAGCAATTAGGTATCTATGAGGTAAGTCCAGAGGACTTTGCTTTAGCTGAATTCGTTGACAGTTCAAAGCTACCATTGCAGAAAATTGTTCGTGAAGGTCTTGATATTCTCAGAAAAGAAAATGCGTAGGGTTCAGTGATTCCTACATAAAATTTAAGAACCCTATAACGATTAATAATATGAGTTTAAGAAATTATCTCGATAAGATACGCCCAAATTTTGAAGAGGGTGGTAAGCTTCATGCTTTCAAGAGTGTCTTTGATGGTTTCGATACTTTCTTGTATGTTCCGAACGAAACATCCAAGAGCGGTGTCTCTATCCACGATGCGATTGACTCGAAGCGTATTATGAGTATTGTGGTAATCTCTCTGTTGCCAGCATTGTTGTTCGGTATGTATAACATCGGATACCAGAATGCTGTAGCTGCAGGGAAGTTAGCCGATGCAACATGCTGGGGAATGTTCCTCTATGGATTGCTGGCATTGTTGCCAAAGATTCTTGTTTCTTACATTGTTGGCTTGGGTATTGAGTTTGCCTGGGCACAGTGGAAGGGAGAAGAGATACAGGAAGGTTACCTTGTGTCAGGTATTCTCATCCCATTGATAATCCCTGTTACCACACCATTGTGGATCCTTGTCCTTGCCATTGCCTTTGCTGTTATCTTCACAAAGGAAATCTTTGGCGGAACGGGTATGAACATTTTCAATGTTGCTTTGGCAGCTCGCGCCTTCCTCTTCTTCTCTTATCCAAGCAGAATGACAGGTGATAGTATCTGGGTAGCAAGCGATTCTATCTGTGGATTGGGCTATACCTTACCTGATGGATTCACCATGGCAACGCCACTGGGACAGATTGCTCAGGGTGTAAATGTTAACCATTCCGTTTGCGATATGGTATTAGGATTAATCCCAGGATCAGTTGGTGAGACGTCAGTCATTGCCATTGCCATTGGTGCTGTCATCCTTTTGTGGACGAATATAGCCAGTTGGAAGACAATGCTCAGCGTCTTCATTGGTGGAACAGTTATGGGATTGCTCTTCCACTCTACTGGTGCAACTCCAATACAGTGGTATGAACACCTCGTGTTAGGTGGCTTCTGCTTTGGTGCAGTGTTTATGGCAACCGACCCTGTTACCTCTTCTCGCACAGAGACAGGTAAGTGGGTTTATGGCTTCTTCATCGGCGCGATGGCTATCATCATCCGTGTTCTGAATCCAGGTTATCCAGAGGGTATGATGCTCGCCATCCTCTTTGGTAACATGTTTGCCCCACTTATCGACTACTGTGTAGTACAGTCAAACATCAGCAAGCGTGCTAAGCGTGCTAAATAAATAAGGAGGAGAAAGATATGAAGACAAATAGTAATTCTTATACAATTGTTTATTCTGTCATCCTCGTGTTGATAGTAGCTTTCTTGCTTGCGTTCGTTTTCCAGGCATTGAAGCCCATGCAGGATGCTAATGTACAGCTCGACCAGCAGAAACAGATTCTTTTTGCACTCAATCAGGATCGTAATATGACCAACGAACAGGCTGTTCAGCTGTGGAAGAAGATTATCATTGCTGACGATGTCATCAATGCTGACGGTAAGGTTACCGAGGCTGGAAAGCAAGGAGGCGTTGATGCTGGCTTCAAACTGACCAGCAAAGACGCTAAAGAAGGTAAACTGGCACTGTATCGTTGTAAAGTAAACGGTGAGGACAAGTATGTTATTCCTGTTTATGGTAATGGTCTTTGGGGGCCTATCAATGGCTTTATTGCCATCAACGGTGATAAGCAGACGGTGTTTGGAGCCTACTTCAATCATGAGAGTGAGACTGCCGGTTTAGGTGCAGAAATCAAGGATAATGCCTCTTGGCAGGCTAAGTTCAAGGGAAAGAAGCTCTTCTCTGGTGCAGACAAGCAGAAGATAGCATTGGCTGTAGAGAAGAAGATTACCAACCCATCAACGCAGGTTGATGCCGTGACAGGTGCTACTCTGACCAGTAATGGTGTTACGGAGATGTTCCAGGCTGATAAGGGTGGACTCCAGCCTTACGTCAAATTCCTGACCAGCAAATAACTGTCTAACCGTTTAATGCAATAAGAAAATGAATTTATTTTCAAAACAAAATAGAGAGGTTCTCAGTAATCCGCTGAACTTGGACAACCCTATTATGGTCCAGGTGCTCGGAATCTGTTCAGCCCTTGCCGTCACTTCACAGTTGAAACCGGCAATTGTTATGGGTCTTGCCGTAACGATTATCACGGCATTCTCCAATGTTATTATCTCACTTATTCGTAACACGATTCCTAATCGTATCCGTATCATCGTGCAGTTGGTGGTCGTTGCAGCTCTTGTGACCATCGTTAGCCAGATATTGAAGGCTGTTGCATACGACGTAAGCGTACAGCTTTCAGTCTATGTCGGGCTTATCATCACCAACTGTATCCTCATGGGACGTCTGGAAGCATTCGCTATGACCAACAAACCATGGCCAAGTTTCCTCGATGGTATTGGTAACGGACTCGGATATGCCATGATTCTTGTTATCGTTGGTGCTGTCCGCGAGTTCTTCGGTCGTGGTTCTCTGTTAGGCTTCAAGCTAATCCCACAGAGTTTCTATGATGCTGGATACATGGATAACGGTATGATGTCCATGCCAGCCATGGCCCTCATCCTGTTAGGATGTGTTATTTGGATTCATCGTTCATATTTCTATAAAGAAGACAAGAAGTAGTTATGGAACATCTTATTAGTTTATTCTTCAGGTCCATCTTTGTGGACAATATGATTTTCGCATTCTTTTTGGGAATGTGTTCATTCCTTGCTGTATCGAAGAATGTGAAGACTTCGCTTGGACTTGGTGCTGCGGTAACCTTCGTTTTGCTTGTTACCACACCTGCCAACTATCTCCTGTTGACAAAGGTTTTAGGTCCCGACTGTCTTGCAGATGGTGTCGACCTCACTTATCTTAGTTTCATTCTTTTCATCGCAGTCATTGCAGGTATCGTGCAGATAGTGGAGATGGCGGTAGAGAAATTCTCTCCTTCACTCTATGGTGCATTAGGTATCTTCCTTCCATTGATTGCCGTTAACTGTGCCATCATGGGTGCATCACTCTTTATGCAGCAGCGTATTGGTCTTGATCCATCCAGCACACAGTACATCGGGTCCGTATGGGATGCTCTCATCTACGGTCTCGGATCGGGTATTGGTTGGACTTTAGCCATCGTCGCAATGGGTGCTATCCGTGAGAAGATGGAGTATTCTGACGTGCCAAAGCCATTGCAGGGCCTTGGTATCACATTTATCACAGTAGGACTGATGGCCATGGCAATGATGTGCTTCTCAGGTCTTAAAATCTAAGTAATCAAATGGGACAATTCATAACAACAAGTATTGTAGTATTCCTGATTACCATCCTGGTGCTGGTAATCCTCCTGCTTGTGGCTAAAAAGTACCTTAGTCCGAGTGGAAAGGTGACGATAACGATTAATGGCGATAAGGAGATGACCGTTGACCAAGGTAGTTCCGTCATGGCAACGCTGAACGAAAACGGAGTCTTCCTGCCTTCTGCATGTGGTGGTAAGGCAAGCTGTGGACAGTGTAAGGTGCAGGTTGTTGAAGGAGGAGGTGAGATTCTCGATTCCGAACGACCACACTTCAGCCGTAAAGAGATAAAGGATCACTGGCGACTCGGCTGCCAGTGTAAGGTGAAAGGTGACATGGCACTGAAAGTTCCTGAGGCTGTCATGGGCGTAAAGGAGTGGGAGTGCACCGTTATCTCCAACAAAAACGTGTCAAGTTTCATCAAAGAGTACAAGGTTGCTTTGCCTCCTGGCGAGCACATGGACTTCATTCCTGGTTCGTATGCACAGATTAAGATTCCTGCTTACGACTGTATTGACTATGACAAGGACTTCGATAAGAATGATATTGGTGAGGAATATTTGGGTCCATGGAAGCAATTCAATCTTCTTTCATTGAAGGCTCACAACCCAGAAGACACCATTCGTGCTTATTCTATGGCTAACTATCCTGATGAGGGTGACATCATTACGCTGACGGTTCGTATTGCTACACCACCGTTCTTGCCACGTCCTCAGGTTGGGTTCCAGGATGTACCAACGGGTATTGGTTCGTCTTATATCTTCTCACTCAAGCCGGGTGACAAGGTGATGATGAGTGGTCCTTACGGTGATTTCCATCCTAATTTCACCTCAGGGAAGGAGATGATATGGATTGGTGGTGGTGCCGGAATGGCTCCTCTACGCTCTCAGATCATGTATATGACCAAGACGTTGCACACACGTGACCGTGAAATGCACTTCTTCTATGGTGCTCGTTCACTCAGTGAGGCGTTCTTCCTTGAGGATTTCTGGGAACTTGAGAAGGAATATCCTAACTTCCACTTCCATCTTTCACTTGACCGTCAGGATCCAAAGGCTGATGAAGCTGGCGTAAAATACTATACTGGCTTTGCTGTTAACTGCATTCGTGATGAGTATCTTAAGGACCATGAGGCTCCAGAAGATTGTGAATACTATCTCTGTGGACCTCCTATGCTTATCAAGACAGTTACCGATTATCTTGATAGTCTTGGTGTTGACAAGGATGCTATCATGTATGATAACTTCGGATAATTCACCTTTTAATATATTTATAACGGGAATATCAGTCATGGTATTCCCGTTTTTTTGTCCCTATATATATAATAAGGTGTAGAAATGGCAGATGAGGCGAGCGCCGATGCGTGCTTGTGAAGGGGGCGAGTGGGGGAGTTTGCGGGCTGATAAGTAGGCACCCTGCGTGCTTAAGGTGTTGGCTCTTGGGGGCTAGGAGCCCTAGGATTCCTAGGAATCCCAGGCTTTAAAGGCTATTAGCTGGGGGATTCTTGGGGGCTAGGACTCCTAAGGTTCCTAGGAATCCTAGGCTTTAAAGACTATTAGCTAGAGACCCTTTTTGTCAAGATTCTTCCCATCTGCTTTTCAATCTACGCCCTTTTGCCTTGTAAAAGGGCATGTTTTGCATTGCAAAAGGGCATCTTTTACGGTGTAAAAGGGCGTCTTTTACAATGCAAAAGGGCACCTTTTAAAACCCTCTTTGTAACCTTTTGATAATCTGATGGTTATAAAGTCGGATTTTAAAGGATTTCTTTGGAAAATTAAAAGAAGAACCTTTAAATTATGTAATGATGTTTCAAAGAAGCCACTTTACCCCCCTCCGTGAAGAAAGATGTATAGTTGACATCATGATACACCCACTATGATTGGAAGAAAGAGCAAAAATTGTGGAAAAAAAGATACATGTTTTCCTTGTATTATCAAAAGATATGTTTAAATTTGCAGAGAAAATTCATTTTGGAATCATTGTTAACTTAAGAATGGGAGACGGTGGCTTTCCCATGATTATGATACCATCAAGTATGATGATTTAGCAATATTACCATATAGAACATACGATTTATAAAATTATTCATTTAATAACAAACCTATCATGAAGTATCATCATGTGTTTAGTTTCACCCGAAGGTTACCGTCCGTAGTAATCCTGATGACCTTTTTCCTGGTCTTCGTAGGGACTACTCCGACGTTCTCACAGGTGCCGGGCAAGCCGTTCTCAATCTCATTTAAGGACAAGAGCGTGGCTGATATCCTGGATTTCCTTGCAACAAAGGGCGACTACAAGATTAATTATTCCGACGATGTGAAGAATGATTCTCTGCTTCTCACCATCTCATTCGATGACGTCGACGAGCTGAGTGCAGTGGAGAGCCTTTTGTCACATACGCATTTCATGCACAATGTTGATGGAAAAGTCATCAACGTCTTTAAGATGCAGGATGCCAAACAAGGGCAGTACACCCTCAAAGGTACCGTTAAGGACAAGGACGGACTGGGTGTCCCCTTTGCCATTGTACAGATAAAAGGAACATCAAAGGGTGTGACTGCCGACATAGACGGTAATTTCTCCATGCCAATGGACCAACAGGAAGGCAACATAACCATATCAAGTGTGGGCTATGAACCCAAGACTCTGAAGTATAATACGGCAAAAGACCTGAATGTTATCCTTGCTTCTTCAGCCCATTCCTTGGGAGAAGTGACGGTAGTTGCCTATGGTAAGCGTAACACACGTGAGCAAGTTGGTGCGATAGCATCCGTTAAACCAGAGGATTTACAGAAGACTCCGTCAGCGAGTATAGAGAACTTGCTGCAGGGACGTATGGCAGGTGTGGATGTAAGTAACCTCTCTGGCTCACCAGGTGGTGGTGGTGCAAAGATTACAATACGTGGTTTCAGCTCGTTGAACCAGAACGGTATCAACGACGGAACGCCTCTTTACGTCATTGATGGTATCCCTGTGTCAGGTAGTGCAGGCGAGGCTACGGGTGGTATCAACCCACTTGCTGGTCTTGATCCCGCAAGTATAGAGTCGGTTCAGGTACTGAAAGATGCTGCTTCTGCCTCTCTTTATGGTTCACGTGCAGGTAATGGTGTTATCCTTATCACGACAAAGAAAGGAAAATCGGGCAAGTCTGAGGTAAGTGTCAACGTCTCTCAGTCACTCTCTTGGTTGCCAAGTACCCCAATGCAGACCATGGGTAAGGGCGAGCGTGACATCGCTTTGCTTCTTGCAAAGAGCCAGCGTGGCGCACACTATGACTATCTCACGGATAAGATTGTTTTTCCTGGATCCTATAAAGATTCATATGGATGGGACGCTGATAACGATGGTGCATATGACTATCTGTGGCGCAATGGTAGAGTTCTCGACCCTGATCGCCGTTTACCAGCCATCGCTCAGGACTCTCTGAACACCTTCTATAATAACAAAACCAACTGGTGGAAATACGTTTTCCGTGTTGGTCGCGTGACAAAAGCCGACCTTCAGTTGGCTGGTGGTACGGATAATATAAGGTATATGGTCAATGGTGGTGTCTATGATGAGACCGGTATCATGATCAGTTCCAACTTCCGCCGCTTCAGTTTGTTGAGTAATCTCGACTTCAACCTGTCTACAAAGCTCAGTGTTTTCACACGTATCAACCTCGCTTATGCCACACAGAAGGCTGGTTCGGGTGGTGGTCGAGTGCAGGGATTGACCTTTGACCCGAAACGAACGTCGACACTTCTGCCAGGAAAGGGGAGTACAGCAGAGCAGATTGCACTGCGTCAGTTGAGGGATATCGACAAGACAAACTCTAATTATAACGTCCGATTGAGTCTCGGTTTGAACTATGACATCATCAAAGGGTTGCGGTTCTCATCCACATACTCACTCGATCACTACTTCACAAGAGTATATACCTTCACGCCAGACTATCTGAAGTACGACCTCAAGTCGGCTGTTGAAGCATCGAACATCGCAATGACGAATATTCAGACTGAGAATATTCTGACTTATAACGTTCCACTGTCAACTGATCATAAACTGGAGTTGATGGCAGGTATGACCTATAATTACGACCTGTTACAGAACCTTAGCGGTACTGCAAAGGGTGGTCCGACGAACTCAATCAAGTACGCTGGTGAGGGATGGCCTTCTCTTTTGAATGATGGAGGTACGATAAGAGCAGCGCAAAGCTTCCTTACCAACCAGCAGGAACAGTCGTTGGTCAGCTTCTTAGGCCGTGCTGCATATAACTATAAGAAACGTTACATGGCTGAAGTATCCGTTCGTTCGGACGGATCCAGCGTCTTCGGAAAAGATGTTCGTTGGGGTACCTTCCCTTCAGTGGGCCTTGGTTGGGCATTCAGTGAGGAACGTTTCATGAAGAAACTCTGGTGGCTAAGCTTCGGAAAGCTACGTGCTTCATGGGGAAAATCAGGTCAGAAGTTCCAGGAACCTTACCTTGCACTGGGCGTAATGGAGGAAAGTAACATCTTCAATGGCTCGTTGGGCTTGATACCACAGTCCATGGCAAACAAGAGACTGACGTGGGAAGAGAGCGATCAGTATGATGTTGGTCTCGATCTTCAGCTCTTAGACTATCGTTTAAAGTTCAAGTTGGATTATTATTATAAGTATTCCAGCAAGCTGTTGATGCAGTCTTACCTCCCAGGTAACGTCTTCTTGGCAACGAGCATGTGGGATAACGCTTCAGCAATATCCAATGAAGGTATTGAGTTTGAGGCTCAGTATGACATCATTCGTAAGAAGAACTGGAACTGGAGTGTAGGCTTGAACCTCTCACACAATAAGAATATGCTGCGCAAGACCTATAACGGCGAGGACCTCAACGACAAGGTATTGGGGCGTCCGGTATATGGTATCTACACCTTCAAGGACGAGGGTATCGTGCAGAAAGAGGAGGATATCCCAATGTATCCGAATGCCTCTGGAAAGCTCACACCGCTCTACTTTCAGTCTGTTAACAACCCATTGCGTGTGGGTGGACGTAAGATCAAGGACCAGAACTTTGACGGTGTGATTGATGATAAGGACCTTTACTATGCTGGTAGTACGCTGCCTGCAGTGTATGGTGGTCTGAACAGCCACTTGGAATGGAAGGGATTGAGCCTTGATGTATTGTTCAGTTACACCATAGGACGTAAGGTAATGAACATGTATAAGAACAGTGCCTTCACCTTTACCAAGGACTTTGGTGTTATCATGAACTACTTCCACGCCAATGATTTCTGGACTCCAGATAACCGCGGAGCCAAGTATCCTTCCCTCGAATTTGCTGATAAGGATTACATCGGACAGTTTGATGGTAACGTAGACTCGAACATTGAGAACATCAGCTTCCTGCGTTTGAAGCAGTTAGTCATTGGTTATCAGTTCCCAAAGACATGGTTGAAGGGTACATTCATTAAGGATGCAAACATCTATCTCAGTGGTGAGAACCTCTTCTTGATAACTAATTATTCTGGAGTTGACCCTGAAGTCATCAATCCTTATACAGGAAAAGACGACGGAACACAGTATCCTTTGAACAGAAAGGTGACCTTGGGACTTAATTTAAAATTCTAATTGAGAATGAAAAGAATCATATATCTTTCGTTATGTGCCTGCCTTCTCACTTCCTGCAGCCTCGATCTGCAGCCAGAGAACGGTCTTACATATAGCAATTCCTTCAATACTGAGAAGGAATTGAACGCCACAACGACATCCATACAGTATTATATAAACACTACAGTGGGCAATAACTATGACTTTGCAACGGCTGGTGTGTTGGCTGATAATATCTTGGATGGTAAGCAATTACGTGAGTGGAACCCACGAACAGTGATAACAAGTGAGTATTCTTGGAAGGGTTTCTATGATATTATCTTTGAGTCTAACCTGTTGTTGGATAACATTGACAGGACAAAAGACTTGTCTCCTGAGCGTCGGAACTACCACGTTGGACAGGCAGAGTTCGGTCTTGGACTGTCTTATTTCCTCTTGGCTCAACGTTATGGGGATGCTATCATCACAGAGAACTCTTCGGTAATCAAACCTTATCAGCAGTCGTCTCAGGAGCAAGTGCTCGCTGCGGCAATTGAACATGCGAAGAAAGCGTATGACGTTTTGCCTACTTGGGATAAGCTGACTGACCTCAATGGCAATGCAATAACCAATCGGCAGACGGCTTCAAAGGGTACTGCTACTGCTTTGTTGGCACAGATTTATGCGTGGAAAGGTAGTGTTACAGAGCTTTATCATCTGAAAGGTAATGCGCAGGAGGACTACCAGAACGCTGTTAAATATGCCACTGAGCTGATTGATAATAAGGTGGGTAGCTATCAGTTGTGTGCTTCTCCAGAAGTACTTTGCACCTATCTGTCAAATGAGAAGAGCCCTAATCCAGAGGCAATCTTCAGCCTTTACTTCGATAAGACACGTTCTGAGAATGTCGTTTCACCAAATGAAATAGCACAGAACTACGTGAGCTGGCCTGTAAGAGAAGATCAGACATTGGCTGATCTGACATCAAGTACCACTTATCAGCTGTACAAATCAACGGTGGAGACGCTCTTCTCTGATACAACAGACAAGCGTTTGCAGGCGTTTTTCTATCAGTGGGGAACTCAACATGACGTAGATGGCACAGATTATGCCATTATGTATAAGTTCAGAAAGGCTATCTTCGATCCTGACCAGTACTCTCCAAGTGGTAAAAGTTACCGTACTGTAGATGCTGATTACGTGTATTGGAGACTGGCAGACATCTACCTTTTGCGGGCAGAATGCAATCAGAAGTTGGGCAATGAAGCACAAGCTATTGCCGACTTGAACGTTATCCGCAATCGTGCAGGTGCCCTTTCTTACCCTTCAACCTATGATACTGAAGGTCTGAAGAAGGCCATCTTCCTCGAAAGAGAGAAGGAGTTTATAGGTGAAAATGATGCTCGTTATGCTGATATCATCCGTAATGGATATGTCAAAGAAGAGCTACAAGGTAAGTTTAAGGTGCTCACCAACCAGGATATACAGAATGGTGCACTCTTCTTACCATTGCCAAAAGACGCATGGCAGGATAAGGATGGACATGTCATTAACAACCAATTGCGCCAGAAACCATATTGGCAGGCATACAACTAATGGTATGCTGGGTTACGAATCTATAATAACTCTGATATAAAGATGAAGAAGATAATATTTCTTGTGGCGTTGTCTCTGGCTATATTGAGCCTCGGCAGCTGTACACAATACAACTTTGATGATACCGGAGTAGCCAATGGTAAGCATGAAACAACCATGTGGGACTACTTCAAAGGTGATAAATATAACTGGCAATTGCTATGTGAGATGGCTGAAAGGGCTGACCTTGTGAGTGTCTTCCAGGGCACAAGCCAGTATGGAAAGAACTTCACTTTCTTCGGACCTACCAGCAATAGTATCCGTAGATACCTCTATGCGAATGGTATGGATAAGGTTTCTGACATCCCAGTAGCCGACTGTAAGAAGTTTATCCTCGACTGTTTGCTGCCAGGTAAGCGTGTTATGCTGGACGATTTCAAGGAAGGTGTGAAGTCAACTGACCCCTCTACGCCAGTAGGAAAGGGTGGTGAGATGCTCACAATGGCGTCTGGTAAGCAGTTATGGGTATATTCTTTCCGTGAATCTTACAATGGTGTGGCACATGCAGGACCACTTCAGATCTATCTTGTGTCGCCTTCTACGACGAAAACATCCCACGTTGCCTCATGTAACATTGAGACATTGACGGGTGTTGTACACTCTCTTGATTATAACTTCACGCTGGGTGACTTCTAAAGTTACGCTGGCTGAAGAGCTAAAAGCATACTGCTTGACGATCCAAAGTATATGACTTGAAGGTCCAAAGTGCATTACTTGAATATCTAAAGTATATAGCTTGACGATCTAAAGTATATAGCTTGACGGTTCAAAGCGCATTACTTGAATATCTAAAGTAGATAGCTTGACAATCCAAAGTATATTACTTGAGTATCCAAAGCAAATTACTTGAGGGTTCAAAGTATATAGTTTGACAAACCAAAGCATATTACTTGAAGGTTCAAAGCAGATTATTTGAAGGTCTAAAGCAAATTAGTTGAATATCCCAATCATATAAAATGAATATAAAACGATGATGAAGATAAAGAAAAAAAACATACTGATGCTCCCTCTTATGGCGCTTGCCATAGGCTTTACAGCATCATGCAGCAAGATGGATGTGGGTTATCTCCGAACAGAAGGAGCCTCATTCACTCCAGATTCATTGAATGTTTTCCACAACATTGACCCTACCAGCGTGCAGGCAACAGACAATTTGCCGTTCGTTTCCATACGCATTCAGGGTGTAGCAGGTACCAATCCTGTTAATTATGAGCTATCAAGTGTCAAGGCTGACAGCCCTTCTGCTTCCGAACTCTTTATGAAACTCTATAAAGAAGGGAAGATTTCGGTGGCTGGTGGACTGATCGTTGTCTCACAGAATGCTTCCCGTCAGCTTCCTAACGGGCGTTATGTGCTCTCTCTTAAGGTGTATAATGAGGACCACGAGGCCATCCTGAAAGATGTGTTTACGATTGTAGTAACAGACGATGAGTTGCCTACAGCTTAACTCCCGTAGGTTTCTCACACAACAATAAGAACAATATAATAAGGTATTACTTATGAAAATGAAAAGATATATCTATGCGCTTGTAGCGCTTCTCATGTTCGTTTCTCCGCTATATGCTCAGGAGAATACAACGGGTATCAGCTTCTTTAAAGGCACATTTGAGGAAGCATTGGTCAAGGCAAAGCAGGAAAACAAACCGTTGTTTGTCGACTTTTACGCCGTATGGTGCGTCCCTTGCAAGAAGATGGCTAAGACAGTCTTCACCCAAGAGGCGGTAGGTAAGTACTTCAATGAGCACTTTATCAGTCTACAACTTGATGCTGAGAAGGGCGAAAACGTACAGATTGCGAAGAATTATAAGGTTGTTGCCTATCCAACAGTAGCTTTTATCGCTCCAGACGGTAAGGCTTTGTCAGTCAATACAGGTGCTATGAATGCCGATGAGCTCATGGAAGCAGCCAAGATTGTTGCTGGTGAGAGTGTTAGTTTTGAGGAACTTTACAATAAGTACAAGGCAGATAACAATGACCTCGACGTACAACAGCAGCTTCTTCTCAAAGCTCCTTCCTTCCTACAGGCGCAGGAAGGCATGGAAGCAGACAAATGGGTGACACGTCTACAGAAGCTTTATAAGAACTATGTTGCTGCCAAAGCACCAACGAAAATCATCAATGAGAATGACTATAAGATTATTCTTACCCTCGAAGGGGATGATGATAAGGAGCACAAACAGTACATCGTAGACCTCATCAATGACCATCTTGATGATTGGATGAAGGCTATTGGCAAGGCACCAGCCTACTATATCGCTGAAGCTAACGACATCCTGGCTGAGGATTTGGCAAAGGAGGGCAACATAAAGTATAAGGATTATGTTGAGAAAGTCAAGAATCAGTATGCCAAAGCCTATGATGTTATTGGCTTGAAGGGCATCACTCCTTACGAGAAGTCAAAGCTTTACTTCGATGCTCTCTACAATCTTTATAAGAATAAGGATGTAGATGGATACGTAAAAGCCATGCAAACCTACTTCTCAAAGATGCAGGACAACCTCCGTGCAGCCGACTATGGCAAGGCAGCACAGAACCTTTACATGGCAGCAGGCAAGAGTTTGAAGCCTAAAGACCATGAGGTTGCTATCCAATGGGCGCAGAAAGCACTTTCACAAGAGGATGCTGTCATGGATAGAGTGAACTATATGGTGATGATAGGTGACTCTTATCGTGAGCTGAAGAACTATGCTAAGGCACGCGAATTCTATAACCAAGCGTATGCAGAGACGCTCCGTTTGGAGAATATGGAGATGCCTCAAGCTATGCTTCAGGACGCCATCAAGCAGAAACTTGCTACTATCGAACTCCTTGAAAAATAAACAATGACAATGTTCAAGAATATCATTAAACAGCTTACGGGCGTGCCTATGGCATTGCTCGTGGGCTTTTTCTTTTTATCGCTGACCCCTGCTCATGCACAGATGAAGGGGCTTCGGCAGGGGAAACTACCCAATGGCTTGACTTATTACATCTACAATGACGGCTCTGATGTTGGTGAGGCACAGTATTATCTCTACCAGAATGTGGGTGCTATCATGGAGAATAAGGACGAGATGGGGCTTGCCCACGTGCTCGAACACTTGGCTTTTAATGCCACGGATCACTTCCCTGACGGTGTGATGAACTTCCTTCGCAGTCATAATCTCAATGATTTTGAGGCGTTCACGGGCGTTGATGACACACGATATGCCGTTCATAACGTCCCAACAAAGGATGCAAAGCTCAATGAACAGATGCTTTGGATACTTCGTGACTGGTGCCATGGCATCAAGATAAACCCACAGGACGTTGAGAAAGAACGCAGTATTATCCTTGAAGAGTGGCGCCATCGTGCTGGTGTCAACCGTCGTCTGACGGATGCCATAGCACCTGTTGTCTATAACAACTCTGGTTATGCAACACATAATGTCATTGGTTCACAGGATTTCCTACGCTCATTCCAGCAGAAACAGGTAAAGCAATTCTATGATAAATGGTATCGTCCGAACCTGCAGTTCATTGCTATCATCGGCGATGTAGACCTTGATCAGACGGAGAAGAACATCCAGGCGGTGTTCAAGACGTTGCCTAACAAGCTTGCACCAGCCGTTGATCCACAGGTTCGTAACATCCCTGACAATGCCGATCCACTCTATCTTCGCTTCATAGATCCCGAGAATAAGAGTGCTTCCTTTGGTCTTTATCAACGTTATAACGTGAAGGGTAACGCTCCAGAAGAGGACAGAGTGCGTCAGTTTATCTTCACAAAATTCTTCAATACACTTGCTCCTAAGCGCTTTGTCATGCTGAAGAATGCTGATAAAGAGAACTTCATAGCAGCTGAGGTGAGCCTTTCTCCGTTGGTGAGGGATTACTATCAGATGGCGTGGGACATGGTTCCTTATGAGGGTAAGGAACAGAAAGCACTGCAACAGATGCTTGCTGTGCGTGCTAACCTGCGTGACAATGGTTTCACGGCAGCTGAGTTTAATGCTGAAAAGGAGAAGATGTACAGTGGAATGAAGGATGTTCTGGAAGCCAAAGGACTTGGAACACCCGACAATGCACTGATGCTTTTCCGTCAGAACTACCTCTTTGGAATTCCCGTAGCCGACTTCCGTACACAGATAAGCCGTAACATTGAGACGCTTGTAGAGTTGGAAGTAGAGGATATTAATGCGTGGATGAAGTCACTCCTGACGGATAAGAACCTTGCTTTCGTTACTTATTCTAAGTCAAAAGATGAGATGAATATTACGAAAGAAGCGTTTGAGAGCGCACTGAAAACAGAGCAAAAGGACGAGCAGATGGCGCAAACAAACGATGTTCAGCCCATCACGAAGCTCATAGACTTCAACATTGTACCGGGTAAGATAGTTGCTGAGAAACAACTCAAGACGCTACAGTCGAAGGAATGGACCCTCAGTAACGGGGCTAAAGTCATCTATAAATACCTGCCCGAAGCCAAGGGACGCTTCTTCTTTGCTGGTTCATCAGTAGGTGGAAAGTCGGTTGTTCCTGCTGAAAACCTTGCTGATTACATGGCAATGCGCGCCCTGCTGATGCAGTCGGGGGTATATAAGTACAACCGAAACCAGCTGGCTCAGTGGTTACAAGGTAAGGATTTGAATCTCTCATTGTCGTTGGAAGACTACAGTGATGGCGTTGGTGGCAATGCAGCAGTAGCCAATGCTGATGATTTCTTTGCTTATCTGTATCTCGTTTTGTCACGTCAGAACTTCTCAAAGAGTGTCTTCGACAAGTATATCCAGCGCAGTCTCTATCTGTATGACAACCGTCCTACAACGGGTATGGATGCTGTTCAGGACTCCATCCGCCAGCTTCTTTATCCTGCAACGGCTGAGAATCCTCTTCAGAACGAGGCTTTCTATAAGTCAGTACAGTTCGACGGGCTGAGCAAACAGTTCGATGAGCACTTCGGAAATGCCGCTCAATTCACTTATTGTCTTATCGGTGACATCCCAGAGGCACGTGCCAAGGAGCTTGTTACACGCTATATTGGTTCGCTGAAGGGCGATGCTAAAGTGGCAAAACGTACGGTTCGTCCACTTGATTTCGCATCCGATAAGCCACTGATTAAGCGTACTTTCGAAACCGAATCAGATGATGGGATGGCTGAAATAGAGATCTCTTACGATAACAAGGTTGCCCTTTCCGACAAGGAGCAGGCTGCTCTGGAAGTGATGCGTGCTCTGTTGGAGCGTCGTTACTTCGATGTGCTGCGTGAGAAAGAGCATCTCACTTATACCGTTGGTGTGCAGAGTGTCTATACGGCACAGCCAAAAGAGAACGAGAGTCTCAGCATTCACCTGCAGACCTCACGTGAGAATGTGGACAAAGCCATCACCCTTGTCTATCAGATTCTTGATGACGTGAAGGCACAACGCTTCTCTCTTGACGATTTCAAGGCAGCAATGGTGCCACTGGCAGTTGATGAAGAACGCACTGATGCACCGCAAGACAACAGTGATCCATCCCTTTGGTTGAGTCTGCTGAACGTCTATGCGGAGACGGGTAACGAGCTTTCGCCAACAGCATCAACAGCTTCAACGCCAGTCTTCAGTACGCTGACACCACAGGATATAGCTGCTGTGGCAAAGAAGATCACCAACAATGCCAAGCAACGTGAGATTGTTGTGAAGCCTGTTGTACACGAAGGTAAGCGCACAAACTTCTAATATTATAAGCAGAAAACTGCCGTAGTATCATCCAATACTACGGCAGTTTTCTTTTTCTCTGTCTCTTCCTGCATCCTCAATATCGGTTATCTTGTTCTTTCCCGTTAGCCTTAGTCGATGCACTGATACGTAGTTTGGCTTTTGTGATATTATCCTTACATTTATTAACCGTTGCCAAACCCGTTTTTAAGTCATTTTCTTTAAAAACCGCCTTTGTAACTGTTTCTTTCACAGATCGTTATAAGTGGTATTGTAAAAGGGCGTCTTTTACCATGCAAAAGGGCACCTTTTACACGTCAAAAGGGCATCTTTTACAATGCAAAAGGGCGTCTTTTGCAATGCAATATACGCCCTCTTACAATCCAGAGTGTCATTTTCCTTTACATGACAGTACTCTCTTCTTCCTTCCGAAGTTCCTGTAAAGTAAAACCCCATCTTACTTATTGCGTAAGATGGGGTTGTCAGTTGAAAAGTATAATCAGTAATCTTTTCTTTCTAATAACGTGTCTTTGTGTTTATTCTGCCACTGGTCGTACGGCGAAACCATAGGTACGAACGTTGCGGTATAGCGGATAAACCTTGTCAATCTGTATACCCATGACACATCCATTGTTGACATCATTAGGGTCAGCTGACCAATAGTCACCTATTGTTCTACCATAGAACCAAGCACCATACTTAGAGTCACGGTATCCGGAAGCCGGGAATCTGATCGTTGCAGTCTTACTACTGTTTGTCCAGAAGAGATGCCCATAGTTTGCGTTATAGGCTGCCTGAACATCAGTTCCGTTCACGTTCATAGTGCCTTCGTTGAGTCCATTGGCAGTGAAACCAGTGAAAGCAGCGTTTGAAGGAACACTGAATCCTACAGGAGAAGGGTCATAAATCGTCTTCACAACAGGAGTACTGTTTACCTGGTTAAGGTTACTTGCCGTTCTGTTGTTGATTGACCAGAGGTTATAGAAGTAATAATACTTTGTCAAACCAGCATTCGCGTTAATGACACCTGCGGCATTTGTTCCTGTTATATAGAAGGAACCAGGGTTCTGAATGATGTTCTGCATGTAGATATCTTCGCCTGCATTCTGTTTGATAGAGCCCTCTGCAAGAATTGTATTTGTACCAGGGAATGGGTCTTTACGTCCCCATTGATACATGTTTGCACTACCATCATTCTTCTCTACACCGTCATTTTGTGTGATAGTAACCACTGCCTCTTGCTTTGTACCGCCATTACCAATAGCCTGTTCAACCTTGATCTTTACAGTACGAGGCGCAGAATAGGATGTTCCTCTCCATAGTGTAGGCTTCCAACCGAGTGTCTCCTCTGTGAAGTTGAACACCTTTCCCTGCTTATTGGTTACTGGAATCTTGGTTAAAGCATTCTTAGGTGCAAACCATAAGTGCCATGACCAGAGGATAGTGTTACCCTTCTTGACAGCTATGACGGCGTTACCACTCTTGAGATTTGCCTTTGTTACTTCGAATTTCACAAATGCATTGCCACTTGCATCACGATAGATTGGTGCTGAAGGGAGGGTAACGAGGTTAGCGCCATCAGCCCAAACAACCTGTGCACCATTGATACCATTGTTGGCTTTATTATTGGTTTTCTCAATCCAAGGATCTGTGATTGGCTTTCCATCATGGTCTACAAGCGTATGAAGAATGACATCTCTTGTAGCTGCAGGACTACCAAACGTAACGTTTGTTACGGGTGCTGAACTCTTGTAAGCACTGGCATTTGTTGTTCCATTCTTAATGGCATTACCATAAACTAACGGTATACTGTAGTATCCCGGAGCTGAAATAACATAGCAGTTGGCTGTGTTCTGCACAGCATCGGCACCTGTATTGTTTGACAGGTTATATGGATTTGCAGCCGAGCCCAGTGGTGTTGCATCCTGAAGTTCCTTGTTACGTTTAGCTGCAAGGTCGATGACGTCATTGCTGAGTGTTGCTACTCCTTGTTCAGCAGCAGTACCTCCGTTGCCTGATTCCTTGGTAAGTGATCTCAACCAAGCAGGCTTGTTCATTGTCCATGTTGCTCCATTGTCCTCGCTATAACCAGTGATCTTCCACGCAATTGGCTTCTTTGTTCCATCAGGAGCAGTGCGATAACTTGTTATACCATAGTTACCTGATGTTGTTCTGTTGTATGCAACAGCCTCAGGACTGGTAGCTTCCAGCGTGTAAGTCCAGGTTGATGTCTTCTCACTTAGCTTGTAAGTACGTGTTGTTCCCTGCTCCCATGAACCCTTGAGAGGGATGGAAATGGATGTATTATCAGAGAATGTGATCACCGCAGTAACCTTGTTTGTCAGCTCCTGTGGTATCAAGTAGAAGGTATAATTATCCTTAAGATTCTCGAAACGACCGCCAGCTGGATACTTCGTTACGTCCCTTATGATGCTGTTAGGGTTCTCGTTGGTTCTGTAATTCAGGTTATCTAACTTGACATCTCCACGTGTGTTATACCCCGTAGACACCCATTGAGCACCTGTACCATCATACTTATTAGAGATGATATACTTACTTTTCAGCAATACATTCTTAAGGGTAATCTCTTTAATGGTCTTGTCGAACGACAGATTTTGCCCTACTGCAAAGCGTATAGCAGTAAGTGCATGACGGAAGTTAAGACTTGTTTTGGGTGCCTGGAAGCGTGTCGCATATTGCACATCACCAGAACATGCCGTCATAAAGTCTACCTGTTGTCTTACATCTGGGTTCGTTGTGAACTCAACAGTCACGTTACCTGAAGCATCAGGGTAGGCGATGTTCGACTCAGGATAAGCTGCATAGAAACGGCCAAAAGGCTTATACCATGACCAACGGATAGGAGTGTATAGCTCACCGGAGTTCTTTGTCTTCGCACTATTGAACCAATTCTCGTTGATATTGCTAACTGCTGTACCGCGAATACCTGTTGTTGAGAAGTCGCCAAGCGACATTCTGTTTACGATATTGGCACGTGTGCCAGCATCAACCTTGACCGGATTGACACCTTCTACAGTCGTTTCAATCAAACAAACATCAAGGCCTGCTGCGTTCTGAGCCTCTAACTTGCGTCCCATGAGCTCTTGTTGAGACTGTGATGAGCCGTTGGCAGCACGTGTCAAAACGCCTCCATGACTAAGAATCTCCTCTTGGGCATCGTTAATTTCGAAGTGTACAACGGCGTCGTTATCGCCATTGTTTGCGTTATCTCCTAATGTCTCGTCCGAGCATGAAGCCACAGTCAAGGCAAATGTTCCTGCAAATAATGGCAGTAAAGTGTGTAGAAAAAATATCTTTTTCATTCCTTTTATTCTTTTATTATCTGAGTATTTCTATCCTTCGAGGTTGTCATCCTCACCTCCATCAACTGGTCTTAGAGGTTCAACCGTAACACTTCCAGGGGGATTACCACCTGCTCCGGGGCGCACATTAGGGCTTGAGACTAAGATATGACTATCTTCCGCTACATCAAAGACGGCAACATGCGGTCTGATGTAGTCTTTTTTAAATAGAGTTTTAATTTCCTTCATTTTTTTAGTTATCATAAACTTATCACCAACCTTTCGTTAAAATGATCCTGAAAAGGAGGCGTTGATGTTGTAAATATTGACTTGCATGATGATAAATCATGCACTGTTATCCAGGGAATTATCCCATATTATGATTAATTCGGCTGCAAAGTTACTAATAATATATATCACTTCCGTTTTTATTTTGTTAATTTTATTATTAATTAACTGTATAAATTCCAATTTAAGATGTGGCTTTTCGCGTCTCTTTTTATGGTATTAGAGGGTGAAATCCTTTGTTTTAGGGGCTGATAGACAGGTTGTTTCGCGTTTTGAACGGTACTGACTTTTATATTGAAAGGCTTTCTTTCATTCCATAAAGTATTGTTGATGGAAGTTTAAAAACTCATAAAAGGAGTTTAGTCTCATCATGGGTAATGTTCGTTTCATCATGGATTTGGAGGCAGGGGGATGTCTTTCTGTGGTTACAATGGCTGCTAAGGGGAAGTGGATAGTGGGGTGCTGTCTTACGGATTAGGCTTTATTTACATGCTTTTTGGGCTGATTCTATAGTTTTTTCTTTACCTTTGCAATACTTCTTTCTTGCTTTTGGCAAAGGAAAAGAGGGCAGGAGAGAGGATATTATTAAGGAGAATGAAGATGAAAAAAGGATTGGTATTAGAGGGAGGAGCCATGCGTGGACTGTTTACAGCAGGTGTATTGGATGTTTTGATGGAGCATGATATATGGCCCGATGGCGTTATTGGGGTTTCGGCAGGTGCTGCTTTCGGGTGTAATATGAAGTCGAAACAACCGGGACGTGCGCTCAGATATAACAAGAACCTGGTCAATGACTGGCGTTATTCATCCTTACGTTCCCTCCTTACGACGGGTGATTACTTCGGAGGAGACTATGCTTATCACTATGTACCACGCCATATTGACTATTTTGACGTTGACACTTTCTCCAAAAATCCTATGGAATTCTGGGTTGTTTGTACGAATGTAGACACGGGAAAGGCTGAATATAAACGGCTGACGGAGGTAGATTACGACAGTTTAGAGTATATTCGGGCTTCTGCTTCCATGCCTATTGCTGCCCGTATCGTCACTGTTGACGGGAAAAAGATGCTTGATGGCGGTATTGCAGACTCCATTCCGCTTCGTTTTTTCCAGCAACAAGGCTATGAAAAGAACCTTGTTGTACTCACGCAACCAGCTGGTTACGTGAAGAAACGCAGTCCGTTGATGCCGCTCATGCGCATGTGGTTGCATCGTCATCCACGTATTGTGCAGGCTTTGGAAGACCGTCCTGCCATGTATAATGCCGAGTTAGACTATGTAAAAGAGGAGGAATCGAAGGGCAAGACACTCGTTCTTCGTCCGCGAAACAAGCTGACGATTGGGCACATCTCCCACAATCCTGATGATATGCAGATGACATATGACCAGGGAAGGGAGGTTGCTTTGGAGCATTTAGAGGAGATAAAAGCCTTCTTTCAGTCGTAAATTACAACGTAAGAAGTCCGCGACAGCCGTCTTCAATCAGGTCAAGTGCCAGCTCAAAGTCGGCTGATCCGCCGTAATAAGGGTCTGGAACACAGGTGGCATGTGGATGTTCAGTGAAGAAATCAGCCATACGAAGCACCTTTGCACGTGCCTTTTCGTCCGTAGTTTGTGATGTTATGTTGCGGAAATTGTCCTCATCCATCACGATTATATGGTCGAATCGGTCGAAATCTACGCTGGAATCGAACTGACGGGCATGATGATCGATGCGGTAACCACGCCGATTACCATGCTCACGCATGCGTTTATCGGGCAATTGTCCTATGTGCCAGCCTCCGATACCAGCTGAATCAATCTCGTATTGACTGCTCAGTCCACGTTCATCTACCATGTGTTGCATGACAGCATGGGCTGCCGGAGAGCGACAGATGTTACCTAAACAAATAAAGAGGATGCGTTTCTTATTGTCTGTTGTAGTCTTCATATTTCCTGTTTGATACTGTTTCAGCAGACAAAGTAACGAAAAAAAACTGGAAATAAAGGCGTATCTCGATAAAACATAGAGAACATTCATTCATTAATAATATGACAATCGTCCATTAATAATATGATAATCACTCATTAATAATATGATAATCGTTCATTAATAATATGATAATCACTCATTAATCATATGATAATCGTTCATTAATAATACGATAATCACTCATTAATAATATGATAATCGTTCATTAACAATATAACAATCAATCATTAATAATATAACAAATGAAAAGAATCTTACTATCACTTACCTGCGTTATGGCAGCCTCTACGGGTTTTGCACAGCAGGCTTTATCATGGGGCAAGGCACCTTTGGCGTCGCCAGTTGTCAATGCTGACAACACAGTTACCTTCAATATCGCAGCTCCAGAAGCACAGAAAGTGGAGATAACGGGCGACTTTCTGCCTGTGGAAAAGGTGAAAACATCTCATGGAGAGCAGGAAACTCCGGGCGTGGAGCAGCTGAAAAAGAACGAGAAGGGGGTGTGGTCATACACCTCATCAGCCCTTTCTCCCGAGCTTTATACCTACAATCTGATCGTTGATGGTGTGAAAATCACTGATCCACTGAATGTTTATGCAGTGCGCGACATCGCCAGTATGTTCAATATCTTTATGATTGGAGGGGGCGTAAAGGGGCTTTATCAGGTGAAAAACGTACCCCATGGAACGGTAGCAAAGGTATGGTACAACAGTCCAACGGCTGGTTTGACACGTCGGATGACGGTCTATACGCCTGCAGGATATGAGACAAGCGGCACGAAAAGGTACCCTGTTCTCTATCTGTTGCATGGCATTGGCGGTGACGAAAACGCCTGGTCAGAGTTGGGAAGAGCCACTCAGATACTCGATAACCTCATTGCTGAGGGCAAGGCAGAGCCTATGATAGTGGTCATGACGAATGGAAATATATCTCAGGAAGCGGCACCTGGCGAGACATCTGAGGGTTTTAAGACACCTACAATGATGCTTCCCAAGACCATGGATGGCAACTTTGAGACTGCATTCCCTGATGTTATTAAGTTTGTTGAACATACTTATCGTGTGCAATCAGACAAGAATCACCGTGCTATTGCGGGTTTATCAATGGGTGGTTTCCACTCTTTGTACATCTCAATCAATAACCCTGACACCTTCGGATACGTTGGTTTGTTCTCTGCAGCAGTGGATAGACAACAGTCAGGTGGCGTCATCTCGGTCTATGAGAACCGTAATCAGAAGATTGATAAGCTCTTCAGTAAGTCGCCAAAGTTATTCTGGATAGGTATAGGAAGTACTGATTTCCTCTATCAAAGCAATGTTGATTTGCGCAAATACCTTGACAGTAAGCATTATAAATACACCTATATGGAGACAGAAGGTGGACATATCTGGCGCAATTGGCGTATCTATCTGAGCGAATTTGTACAGAAACTGTTCAAATAAAGACGGTGTTATCACCTTACAAAGACTGTGAATAACGGGCTTAAAAAGGTTTATATAAGCGCTTAAAGATAGCTATATAAGAGTTTAAAGATAGCTATTAAAGTATCTTCCGATAGTTATTAGAACGCTGAGAGCTATACTGATTACGCACTTAAAGACGGTTGTTCACAGTCTTAAAGATAGCATTTTATGGTCTAAAAGATGATTAAGAACGCTTCCTCTGCATGGTGCGTGAGGGTTTAAAAGGAAATGAGAAAGGTCCCGACATATCGTAATGATAATGTCGGGACCTTCTTTTTATGTGTCAAGGAATGAGTGGAGTGGAAGAGCGTTAAGCCAACATCCCGTCCTTAAACCCCATTGTTCAGTTTTAAAACATCAAAACCATAGATCTCAAACCTCAAACTTTCATGTCATTAATATGCGAAGAGAGGATAATCACCCATGGTTGTATTCACCTTCTCACGTACACGTTTGATAACCTGTTCGTTCTCAGGATCAGCAAGAACCTCGTCGATTAACTCTGCTGTGAGGCGCATCATATCCTCCTTGCAGCCACGTGTTGTCATGGCAGCAGTACCGAGACGCAGACCACTTGTCTGGAAAGCAGAACGCTCATCATAAGGAACTTTGTTCTTATTGGCTGTGATGTCAGCAGCAACAAGTGCTGTTTCAGCCACCTTACCAGTAAGATCTGGATACTTCTGGCGCAGGTCTAGCAACATAGAATGGTTGTCAGTACCACCACTAACGATGCTGAATCCCTTGTCAACAAGAGCCTGTGCGAGTACAGAAGCATTCTTCTTCACCTGTGTAGCATACTCTTTCCAGCTTGGAAGGAGGTTTTCACCGAAGCCAACAGCCTTTGCTGCGATGACATGCTCCAATGGTCCACCCTGGTTTCCAGGGAAGACTGCAGAGTTAATGAGCATAGACATAGGCTTTACATCGCCCTTCTTGGTTGTCAATCCCCAAGGGTTATCAAAGTCTTTACCCATCATGATGACACCACCACGTGGTCCGCGCAGCGTCTTATGTGTAGTAGTTGTAACGATATGTGCGTACTTCACTGGGTTCTCCAAGAGTCCGGCAGCAATCAGTCCAGCAGGGTGAGCCATGTCAATAAGCAGCAATGCACCAACTTCATCAGCTATAGCACGCATGCGTTTGTAGTCCCACTCACGGCTATAAGCCGATCCGCCACCGATAATCAGTTTTGGTTTGTGCTCACGTGCGAGGCGTTCCATCTCGTCATAGTCCACACGTCCTGTCTCACGGTTCAGTGTATAACCAATGTGGTTATAGAGAATACCTGATGTATTTACCTCACTACCATGTGACAAGTGACCACCTTGATCAAGGTCTAAGCCCATGAAAGTATCACCAGGCTTCAGTACAGCGAGGAATACAGCTTGGTTAGCTTGTGCGCCAGAGTGTGGCTGCACGTTAGCATACTCAGCCCCAAAGAGCTGCTTTACACGCTCAATGGCGAGTGTTTCAACTTGGTCTACGACTTGGCATCCTCCATAGTAACGTTTGCCTGGGTAACCTTCAGCGTACTTATTGGTTAGGTATGACCCCATGGCCTGCATAACCTCATCACTGACAAAATTCTCTGATGCAATCAACTCCATGCCCTTTAGCTGGCGCTGGTGTTCCATTTCGATAAGATCGAAGATTTCTTGGTCTCTTCTCATGTGTATTTGTAATGTTTAGGGGGTTCGTATATCTCTACAAACCCGTTGGTTAGTGTTATGGCGCAAATATACGAATTAAGTTTCTAACATGCAAGCGTAACGGAAAAAATTATGTAACTTTGCAGAAAAGCTAATAATAAAATGAAACTGAAAGAATTATTCCAAGCCTACGAGTTTGATGAGATTTATCCTCAGATTGGGCTGATGTTCCCTAAGGGAAGGCACTTGCGTGAGGAGTTCCGCAATGCTTATAATCTTCTTTTAGACATCAAACCGGTGATGTCGAAGAAGCAGATACGTTATGAACTCATGGAAGATCCTGACTCAAACGAGATGTTTTTTGGTGCTGATGACCATGATTTCAATGGTCCATGGGACGTTCTCTTGGGCAAGGAGTTAAAGAAAGGACCGAAAGTTGACCTTACCAGTGAGGAGTTAGTGGCTAACTGCTTGCTGAATGTGGTGCTCATTGGGCGTCATCCAAGGGCTTTCGACAAGGATTTTGAGAAGATTACGCGATAAGAAACATAGCTCCCTATAATATAATAAGGTGTAGGGAGAGAAAAAAACGGGGGAGTTAAGTCAACTGTTTCCACGTTCTTTGCATTGGCAGGACGGGTGGAGGACAGTTGATTTAGCTCTCTTTTTCGTTTCTATGAAATAACTTTACTAATTCAGAACCATGCTTTCTTCGTTTTCTAAGGATATGGTCTTATTTTTGCCTTTGTAACCTCTTGTTATCCAAAGGTTTACAGATGGGGTTGTAAAAGGTGCCCTTTTGCGATGTAAAAGACGCCCTTTTACATGGTAAAAGATGCCCTTTTGCAATGCAAAACATGCCCTTTTACAAGCCAAAAGGGCGTCTTCTGTTTTTCAATACTGAATATACTTTACATTATACGGTCTGTATCTGTCGTCTGGACCTTCGTTTCCTGCGTTCTGATACGTTGGTCTGATGCTGTCTGAACCGTGCCGAAGGGCGATCCCGAGATGTGATGATGAAGACGGCAACCGTCGTAAAGATTAAGCCGAGAGCGGGGAGAACCGACTGAAAACAAAAAGGTCAGACGGAAGAATCCGCCTGACCCCGACTCATAAATTGACCACTATATGCACCACCGTTGCGGCATTATAATGCGAGTTGTGCCAACCATGCATCAATGCGATCGTCTGTTTTCTCCGGCTCATTGACATCATCAAGAGCAAGACCAACAAACTTTCCGTCGACAACGGCTTCTGAGTCGTCATATGTATAACTGCTTGCGTCTACCGCGCCAACAACCTTTGCGCCAGCATCCACCGCAGCATCATGGAGTTCCTTCATACCTCCGCAGAAGGTATCGCTATAACTTTCGGAGTCACCACAGCCGAAAATGGCAACCGTCTTACCACTAAGACCAGCCTCTTTCAGCACTTTCACCCCGTCATACCAGTCGTCCTGCAACTCACCTGCACCCCATGTAGATGTTCCAAGAAACAAGGTGTCATAGCCAGAGAGCTTCTCTGCCGTGAGATCAGTAACGTTAATACAGTCGGCACCAGCCTTTTCTGCAATCTTTCCTGCTATCTCTTCACACATACCCGTGGAAGAACCAAATACTACAAGTTTCATGATTCCTTTTGTTTTTGTCAGTTCTCAATAATGAATGGTAACACTTGTTACCCTCTGATCATGGTGATAATCATCTTGAAACGTTCTGGTGCATTGACAGAATGGCGTGCTCCAGAAGGGATAATAAACAGTTCGCCAGCACTGATGACATGCTTTGTATCCTCAACAGTCAGCTCCATCTTACCGTCAATGACCTGAATGAGTGCATCGAAAGGTGCTGAATGTTCGGACAAACCCTGTCCTGCATCAAAGCTGAAGAGCGTCACACTCCCTGCATTGTTGTGTACAAGTTCCTTGCTGACAACGCCACCATCAGCGTAATCAATTACTTCTTTTGCTGGGAAAACCGTACCTTTTTCTAACTTTGCCATATTCTATTGTCTTTTAATTGTATTAATAATTATGTTCTGACAATAGAGAAACAAATGCAATGCCAAAGCAGATAAGAGTAACAAATGTTACCTGTTTCGGGGCTAAAGACAAAAAAGGCTGTGATGAAAGAACATCACAGCCACCTTATTATATTAATAGAAGAATCCTCGATAGGCATCAATCAGTGTGGAAATCTGCTGAAGTTGTGTGTCGATAAGCTCCGTCTGACAGTCCAACTGCTCACGCTCACTGTCTAACACCTCCAGGTATGTGGCACGATTGTAAGCATAAAGCTGTTGAGCAGCCGTCACTGCACGAGTCAAAGATTGCACTTGTTTGTTCTTCAATGCCTGATATTGCGACAGGTTATGTGCACGCGACTGTAGCGTACTCATATCACTATATGCCGTGAGCAATGCCTTGTCGTAGTTATAAAGAGCCTCCAACTGCATAGCATTGGCTTGATCGAAGTTCGTCTGTATGGCTTTCTTATTAATTAATGGAGCTGTCAATCCGCCCAAAACGCTGAATGCTACAGACTCCGGAAGGCGCAGAAGATACTTCGGACTGAAGGCATCTAAGCCTAATGTAGCCGACAGATTGAGCGAGGGAAGGAAAGCTCTTCGAGCAGCTTCCACGTCCCATTTGGCAGCTTGCAACTCATGTTCGGCACGAAGAATGTCGGGACGTTGCAATAGAAGACGGGCTGGAATAGCTTGTAATGTGGGCAACGACTGATGGTCGAGTGCATCCTTGTCACGTTTGATTGGTGTAGGATATCGTCCAAGAAGAAGGTTCAGACTGTTCTCCGTTTCCGTTATTGACTGTCTCAACTGGTACTCATTAGCCGATGCTTTGGCTAGTTCAGCTTCGAATTTCTCTACAGCCAACTGTGTATCTGCATCTGCTTCCTTCTGAATACGGGCTATCTGGACAGCCTTTTTCTGTAGTTCTATATATTTTAACGTGATGTTGAGCTTATTATCTAACGCCACTAAAGCATAGTAATTCTCTGCAATATCGGCTACCAACTGGCTCTTTAGCGTGCGTTGTCCTTCTGCTGTAGCAAGGTAACGTTCAACTGCTGCACGCTTACTGCTATTGAGTTGCTTCCAAAGATCAATACTCCAATCAAGCTGAAGGTTCGGTGCTATATCGGGAATGACGGTAGGGATGTTATGTCCCGGTGTGAGTTCTGTTCCTACATTACCAGCTCCTTCGCTCGTATAGCGCCCCACTTTCGACACACCAATAGTGGCATTGGCAGTCACAGTAGGCAACATCTGTCCACGTTTTGCCGTGATAGCACTCTTAGCAATAGCCATTTCCTGTAGTGTTATCTTCAGGTCTTGATTGTTATTGAGTGCTGTGTCAATGAGAGCACACAGTGCCGGATCCTTGAAAAAGTCGCGCCATACGTGCACATTGGTCACCGTGTCGGCAGTCACTGTTGGCAATGTTGCTTTTATGTTGTCCTTAGGCAGTGTTGCTTGAGGCGTTTTACATGCCATCAGCGTCAGCAACGAGATAGCTGTAAGAACAGTGAATATGCTTAGTTTATGCGTTGTCATCTGCTTTATTTTCAATAGATTCTTTGTGATATCGTTTGTCTTTCTCTTCGCTCAAAGGCTTTTCTTTCTGATAATTCACAATCTTATCAGCCATAGAGGCAAAGATATAATAGAGTCCGGGGATGATGATTAATCCTCCCATCGTACCAATCAACATACCGCCTACGGCTGCTGTACCAATCGTTCGGTTACCAATTGCACCCGCACCCGATGCAAACACAAGTGGAATAAGGCCCGCTATGAAAGCAATACTCGTCATAAGAATAGGGCGGAAACGTGCTACTGCACCCTCAATGGCTGCCTCTGCGATGGTCTGACCCATGTTTTTGCGTTGTACAGAGTACTCAACCATTAGCACAGCGTTCTTTCCCAGCAAGCCAATGAGCATCACTAAGGCTATCTGTGCATAGATATTATTCTCCAATCCGCATAGTTTTAGCAAGAGGAAAGCACCGAAAATACCCACAGGTAGGAAGATAATAACAGGCAAAGGAAGGAGGAAGTTCTCGTATTGGGCAGCCAAAATGAGATAAACAAACACCAAACAAACAATGAAAATGATGATGGCAGTGTTGCCTTGGTCCACCTCATCCTTCGAAATACCAGCCCAATCGTAGTCATAACCCTTAGGAAGTGACTTCTCTGCAACCTCTTGTATTGCTTTCAAAGCCTGTCCACTGGAGTATCCAGGGGCTGGTGCTCCCGTTACTTCTGACGAGTTATAGAGGTTATGGCGTGTGATTTCGCTCATTCCATAGGTCTTGCTGAGGGTCATAAAGTCGGCATACGGCACCATTTGTCCTGCATCATTCTTCGTGTAAAGATGCAGAAGATCTTCAGGAAAGGCACGATATTGTGGTGCTGCCTGTACAATTACCTTATACGGTTTGCCAAACTTAATGAAGCCAGTTTGGTAGTCTGAGCCCACAAGTACAGACAAACTGTTGAGTGCTTTGCCTGGTTCTACACCCTTTTGGAGTGCCAATGCATCATTAACATTGAGCATATACTGTGGAAAACTGGCTGAATAGAATGTGAAAGCATTGCCAATTTCGGGTCGTTTGTTAACCTCTCGCACGAAATCTTTGCTCACTTTCTCCATCTGATGGTAGTCGTTGTTACCTGTTTTATCAAGCAATCGCATCTCAAAACCACTTGCTGCACCATATCCAGGGATCGATGGTGGTTCGAAAAAGTCAATGTTTGCAGTTGTAATAGCTTTACATTTATCTTCCAAATCACGAATAATTTCCTTTGCAGTGCGCTTCCTGTGCTTCCAATCCTTTAGGTTTATAAGACAACTTCCAGAGTTAGCACTGGTGCCTTCGGATAGGATTTCAAAGCCTGCTAATGATGAAACACTCTCTACACCATCTTCTTTTTCTGCAATTTTCAGCAACTGATGCGCCACTTCATTGGTACGTTCTATCGTCGAACCCGGTGGTGTTTCAATAACAGCATATATCATTCCCTGGTCTTCTTGTGGGATAAATCCTGACGGTAAGCCCATATTTACCCAATAAGCTAAGGCACAAAAGACGAGTACAGCACCCATCGTTAGTAGCTTATGCTTCACTGTATGCTGTAATACATGGGCATATTTCTTACTGCCAACATTGAACTGTTGATTGAAACGTTGCAGCATTCTGCCCAGCCAACCCAGCTTAACATGGTTCTCTTGTTCCTTAGTTAAGATGAGAGCACACAGTGCTGGAGTAAGTGTAAGGGCTACGAATCCTGAGAAAAGAATACTAGATGCCATCGTTATAGAGAACTGTCTGTAGAACATTCCCTCTGGTCCTCCCATAAAAGCAACGGGTATGAACACTGAAGCCATAACCAAAGAGATAGCAATAATGGCACCACTGATTTCTTTCATGGCTTTCTCTGTAGCCTCAACTGGCAACAGTTTATTGCGCGATATTTCTACATTTACTGCCTCAATGACCACTATGGCATCATCAACAACAATACCAATAGCCATAACAAGGGCAAAGAGTGAAATCATATTGAGTGTGATGTTGAATGCCAACATCGCAATGAAACTACCTAAAAGGGACACAGGTACTGCCATAATAGGTATGACTGCCGACCTCCAATCGCCCAAGAATATGAACACAACGATGGCTACAAGGATGAAAGCCTCAAACAGTGTGTGTATTACTTTCTCAATACTTGCATCAAGAAAGCGGCTGATATCGTAGCTAATCTCGTAGTGCATACCTTTCGGCATGTCCTTCTGGAGGTGCTTCATAGCCTGCTTTACTTGTTTGATAACGTTGCTTGCATTACTTCCGTAAGCCTGTTTCAGGGTTACAGCTGCTGACGGACGACCGTTAAGCGTGGAATAAATATCATACACTTCACTACCCAAATGAATATCGGCAACATCCTTCAAACGAACCGTCTGCCCATTGGCATTGCTCTTAAGGATGATGTTTCCATACTCTTCTGCCGTGGTGTAACGTCCGGGATACTTCAAAACGAACTCCTTAACCTGCGGTCTTGTACCACCACTTTCGCCTAATTTACCTGGTGAAACCTCAATGTTCTGATCTTCCAAAGCATCACTCACGTCATCAGTTGACAGTCCGTAAGATATCATCTTGTCTGGATGTAACCACACACGCATGGCATAACTGCGTGTACCTAATATGTCAAGATCACCCACACCATCAACACGTAGCAGCTCAGGAGATATGTTTATATCGAAATAGTTAAACAGAAAGTCCTGATTAACATTAGGATCATCACTGTAAAGGTTGATATACATGAGGATATTCGGCTCTTCGCGCGATATCTTTACACCCTCACGAATCACCTCAGGTGGCAACTTATTGGTTGCTGCCGACACACGGTTCTGTACATTTACGGCGTCAACATTAGGGTCAGTACCCAACTTGAAGACAACGTTTATCTCTGCTTCACCATCGTTTCCAGCATCACTTTCAATGTATTTCATGCCCGGAACACCGTTCAATGCCTGCTCCAGCGGGATGATCACCGACTTAATAAGCAACTCATTGTTTGCTCCTGGATAGTCAGCAATGACATTTACCTTCGGAGGAGAGATGGAAGGGAACTGTGTAATGGGGAGATTAAACAGTGAGAGGATACCGATAAAGGCAATAACCAGTGCTATCACAATGGATAGAACCGGACGTCGAATGAAGATTTTGAACATCTTTTAAATGCCTATTTTGTTCAACTTGATTGATTCACGGGGTGATACGAAGCGTGTACGGACGTGGTCGCCGTCGTTAACCTTTTGTATTCCGTCCGTTAGATAGTGGTCATTGGTACTCAAACCAGAGCCAATAACGTATATTCCTGTCAGTTCAGCAGCTATCTGTATCTGCCTTTGATGAACGACATTGTTCTTGTCTACAACGAAAACATACTTCCTATCTTGTAGCTCATAGACTGCTTCTTGTGGAATAACAATGGCATGTTTCTTCTGTAAGAGTAATTGAATAGTACCTGTCTGACCGTCACGCAGCAGGTTATGTGCGTTCTTAAAGAGTGAACGAACAGATATTGTACCCGACGCACTGTCGAATTGTCCTGATATATCAGCAATCTTTCCACGTGCAGGGAAGGTGCTTCCATTTGCCAAAATCAGCTTCAATGGTAGCTGCATGTAGCGGTTCGGATGCTCTTGGAAGTCGAGATAATCAGTCTCAGAGATGTTGAAATAAACCTGCATCTGCGTGTTGTCCGATAGGGTTGTAAGCAAATCGTCTTGCTGAATATAGCTTCCTATCTTCTCAGGTATGCGACCTAAGACACCAGAGAAGGGCGCACGGATAACGGAAAGACGCTTGCGCTGAACAGCAAGACGATAGTCTGCCACTGCCGACTGCAACTTTGCCTTTGCCATACGGCGTGCATTGGGCGAGATAACATTGTTTTCTGTGAGCTTACTCGTGTTCTGCAGCTCTATTTGTGCCTGCTCTTGAGCTGATTTCGACTTGGTAATCTCTTCGTCAGCACCAACAATGGCAAGGCGAAAGAGCGGTTGCCCAGCCTTGACATACTGTCCTTCGTTGACGTAAACCTGCTGAAGAATACCTTCTTGTTGGGATCTTACCTCAATATTCTTTAGTGATTGAATGTTTGCCACATAAGTTTCAGGGAGGTTTATGTCGGTAACCAACGGGGTCGTTGATGTATAGACAGCGACCGTCTCCTGGTCGTTTTTCTTAGAGTGGCAGCTCCATAGCAGCAGCGCCATGAGCAGTGTAATACCAAAAACTCTCTTCATGTATATATAATGTAGTGTTATCTCTATTAGAGGTCGTAAACTTGGCCCTATCAAAAAAGTAATGCAAAGGTAGTAATTTGATTCGATAGCATTGCGGTTCTGCCGACTTTTTTTCTTCTATCATAGATAAAATATAAGGTGAAGGGCGAAAGGTTGCAGAATCAAGGGGGTGCAAAGGTGGGATAGGAGAGGCCTCTTCGCCTGGTAGTACGTGTGGAAATCGCTATAAGGAAATAATCTTACAAAAAATGAAGGGCAATAGATTGAAAAACAGACAGAAACCATTAAAAACCGACTTTGTAACCCTTAGTATATCAAGTAGTTACAAACAGGCTCCTAAAAGGGCATCTTTTGCACTCTAAAAGACGCCCTTTTACCATGCAAAAGGGCACCTTTTGCAATGCAAACAGGCATCTTTTACAACGCAAAAGAGCACCTTTTAAAATCCACTTTATAAAATATTTTACTTTTTAGGGTGATCCATGACTTCTCAATAGTCCGTAAAGTGGTTCCCAATAGGGATAGGATCTCATCCTCTTCCATCCTTATTCATCCCTCCCATGTATCCCATCCCCGGACGGATATTTTATCTATTGATTCAAGAAAATCCACGAATTGTTTGGTGCAATCAGAAAATCTTATTACCTTTGCACTCGCTTTTGATAAAGCAATAGGGAGATCCGCTAGCTCAGCTGGTAGAGCACAACACTTTTAATGTTGGGGTCATGGGTTCGAGCCCCATGCGGATCACCAAGTAAAAAGAGGAATAGTCATTATGATTATTCCTCTTTTTCGTTGATAATCAGCGTATTATAACGCAAAATAAGGGTGTATAGGAGAAGAAAATAGTGTATATTTAGGTGTATTTTTCTCATTTTATTTACTGATATTTACCGATATTTACTGATATTTACTTATCTTTGTACCCATGGTGATACCACTAGTGATACCACTTTTTAACAGTTTTAAGTGATACCAATATAATGGAGATATTATATCCTGCTACAAGATTTGTTTTTGATAGAAAACATGTAGCGTCAAACAATAAAAAAGGACTGATACAGTTGGAGGTCAGACTCGGAAAAAAAAGAAAGTGGATTAGTACTGGAGTAAAGGTCTATAAGGATCAGTGGAATGATAAACAATATGTGATAAATTCTTTTAATTCAGAAATACTCAACAGCCGACTGCATCTATATAAAGGAAATATAGATGAATGGATTAATTATCTTATCTCAAACAACATAGGTTTTTCCTGGGAGGCACTTGATATTTACGTGAAAAGGATGAATACATCCCCTGACCAGGAGACTTTTGTTGATTTTGTAGCCAGGCGTATAGAAGAAAGAAATGATATAAAACCATCCACTAAAGCAAACCACCGCAAACTCCTTGGTTCTTTAGACGAATTTGGAAGAATCATATATTTCAGTGATCTCACGAAGGCAAATGTATCGGACTATTATAATTTCCTCCTCGGACGGGAAACCTTGATCCAAGGAAAAATGCAGAAAATGAAACAGACCACGGTGTCGAGTTATATGAAATTCCTTAAGATATATATTCACGATGCCCAACAGCATGATAAATTAGACAAAGATCCTACAGAAGGACTGAAGATTAAAAGAGGAGAAGCCGAAGGAGAAAGGTGGCTCTCTGTAGAAGAAGTCTCAAAGCTGGAAAAAGCTGAAAATCTACCACATTATCTTTCTGTAATACGGGATTTGTTTCTTATTCAATGCTATACGGGGCTGGCATATGCTGACCTGATGGATTTCTCACCTGAGAAAATATCAGAGGTAGATGGTGTAACGGTGTTGACAGGCAAACGCAGAAAAAGTGGAGAAGAATATATAACTGTTATTTTACCACCGTTGGAGCAGTTGTTGGTAAAATATAACTACCAGATTCCCAAAAGGACTAATCAGGTATATAATCGGTCTTTGAAAATTCTTAGTATGGCCTGCAATATAGACAAGCCTTTGGCTACACACTGGGCAAGAAGAACCTGTGGAATGCTAATGCTCAATAAAGGATATCCAATAGAAGTCGTTGCTAAAGTCCTTGGACATACAGATATAAGGACCACACAACGTTGTTATGCTAAGATCTTAGATAAGACTGTTATAGACACATATCGTAGAATAGAAAGTATTTAAAAATATTGGAGACAGAAAGAAAAAACCAATTTTATTTAATAATTTTGTAACCTAGATTAATTTATTATGAATGAAACTATTTCTTTGAGAAAATTCGCAGATATAGACCTGAATGATCCTTTTTTCGATAGTCTAAAGGAGGATTATCCAGGCTTTGAAGAGTGGTTCGATAGAAAAGCAAAGGATGAGCGTAAAGCTTATGTTCAGTATACTGATAATAAGCTGCAGGCTTTTCTCTTTTTGAAGAATGAGAGTGGAGAAGAGTTAACTGATGTGACACCTAACCGACCAGCATGCAAACGCTTAAAGGTAGGAACTTTCAAAATAGATGCACATAATACAAGGCTGGGAGAAAGGTTTGTAAAGAAAATAATGGATGTGGCTATCTATATCAGGGCTGACGAAGTCTATGTTACGGTTTTTGCTAAGCATGGTGGATTGATTAGAATGCTGGAGCGATATGGGTTTAATATGGAAGGCACAAAAGGCGAGGAAAATGTATATGTAAAGAACATGAAGTCTTTATCAGGAGATCAGATAAAGGATTATCCTCTGATAACAACAAAAGGAAAAAGGAAGTTCGTCCTTTCTATATATCCAGAGTATCACACCCGTATGTTCCCTGATTCTATTCTCAAAAACGAAGAAAACCAGAAATACGAATTGATAAAGGATGTATCCTATACAAATAGCATCCACAAAATCTATCTATGCTCTATGACTGGTGTATCGCAACTTCAAAAGGGAGATTTGATAGCTATTTACAGGACTAAAGACGATAAAGGACCTGCACGCTATCGCAGTGTTGTTACCTCGGTCTGCCAGGTAGAAGAAATAAAAAGCCCAAAGGACTTTCAATGTGTAGAGGACTTTGTTAATTATACCAATTATTATAGCATTTTTGACACGAAAGAACTTAAGGATTGGTACAATAAGAAAAATTGTGTAGTCTTGAAAATGACATATAATGTAGCATTCAAGAAAAGGGTCACGATGGATTATTTGTTTAACGAACTGAAGATTAGTCCTGAATATTGGGGGTTCTTCCAATTAACAGACGAGCAATTCAGTGCTATATTAAAGAAAGGAGAAATTGATGAGAATATTATTATCGATTAAACCAGAATTCGCTGAAAAGATTTTCAATGGAACTAAGAAATATGAATTCCGTAGGAATATCTTTAAGGATAAAAAGGTAAATAAAGTCGTAGTATATGCAAGTTCCCCTATTCAGAGTGTTATTGGAGAATTTGATATAGAGTCTATTCTGAATGATGACCTCGACAAAATATGGGAGCGAACACGGGATTCTTCAGGTATAAGTGAAGATTTCTATCGTAAGTATTTTGCAAATCGCTCTGTGGCATATGCTATAAAGATAGGTCGTGTGAAAAAATATAGAAAGAAAAGAAAGTTGAGCTATTACAATGTAGCTTATGCACCACAGTCTTTTATTTATTTGGATTGAATAAATAAAAGAACGTGAAGGGACTTAATCAAAGGAGGGTGGTCAAAACTGACTCACCCTCCATACTTTAAACATGAATTAAGACCTCACGGCCTCGGTTAACGGAGAGCAACCTGTCTCTCCAGGTCTTTCTCCGTTGTATTGTTGATACTATAATTAACCTCTGCAGTTTGCTTTTGTTCGTCATATTTGCGGAGGACACTGTTGGCTAAAGTGTTCAGAGGGAGGTAGCCTTCCTGATAGGCGAAAGCAGCCTGGCGACTGATATTGATAACCATAGGAGAATCATCAATGTCCACAAAGAGGGATGAACCCTTGATAGCGGGATTAGCCAGACGGGAACTAAGAGGCTCATCAGGATATTTTCTATATACCTGATTCTGTTTGGGTATGCCTAAGGCTTCATGTCCAGCAGAATTGAAGATACTTGCTCCTCCTAGTCCTACCATGAGCATCTTTAGCAAAGGGTTCTTAATGAACATTCCCCCGAAGATAGCGGCTATAGGAAGAAGGTTGTTCTCCATACGGAAATCCTTTGTCTTACCTGTGAACATCCCTACAAGCATATCTGGAAGCATGGCAATTACATAACCTAAATTGTCAGTAACCTCAGAGAAACCTGACAGCCCTGCATTTGAAAGCATCTTGTCCCAGCCTGAAACATTATGATTCACTGGGGCTGGCTGGGGCTGCTGTAAAGCCGCAGAAGGACTATAATAATTATCAACTCTCCCTTGTGGAGGTACAGAAGAACCTATATTGTTATTTTCCTGATGAGATCTGGAGACTGGAGCTGCTGACATATTGTTGTTAGATGAATGGGATTTATGCTCTGTCGGCTTTCTTACCGATGAAGGTATATGTTCACTGAGAGAGGACTGCTGACGGGAAGCTGTCCTCTGGGACCGTGCATGATGGTCCTTGCAGCTTGCAGCATTATAATAATCCATGGAACGCTGCAGCAGGTTGGCAGTGGAAATCCAGGTTCCATTGACCGAAGCACCCTTTGCGTGATGCTGGATTGCCCATGTAGCCCGATTATAATAAAAGTTTCCCAATCGTAAACATTCTTGCTTCTTCATGTTATGCATCCAGGAAGGGGTGCGACGAGTGGTGTCAACTTTATTGCCTGCTATGCTGATTATATCATATTCACGGCGGTTGCGAATGAGCTGATAGTCTATTTTAGGAGAGGCATGATGATTGTTTACATGTGAGGAGACAGCTTTGGTCTGAACAGAGGTCTGTGACATCTTTGCTTTCGCCACTACCGCTGGAGCACTCACTTGTTTAGTGGCCGCTGCATGTGAATAGTCATAGGCTCGCTGGGCGACCTGTTGTAAGGTCATCTTTCTATTTCCGAAATAAGTAACATCCTGATGCTGCTTAGCCATGCGAATGGCGACAGCAAGGAAGTTCGCACTGTAATGTATACAGTCTGTCTTTGACAGCTTATTCATCCATTGCGGAGCAGAACCGGTCTTATAGCCTTTTATATGATAGTTATTCAAAGTGGCAACTGTCGTATTAAAGGCATGACGGCCGTCCCCCATATAACGGTTCAACAGAAGGTTTCTTGTTGCCTGAATCCTAGAAGTATCCAACCGCTCTGGGATCTTATTTCTTAGACTGTGATTGACTGCTGAGAGATAATACGAAGGATGACTGCTGAGAGAAGACCTGGAGGCCCCCAGACTCGTAAGATAGCTCTTATCCCCAGAAATAGCCTTACTGTACATCTCCAGTACAGTAGTGGGCTTATTCCTGTTCTCTACCTTATTTTGGGTATAGCGATAGACTGCAAGTCCTGGACCGATGAAAGGAACAAGAGAGGAGGTAAATACCCCCTTCATGTTGTCATTTTCGGAATAGACTTCGGTTGAACGACGGAAGGCTATATCAATCCCAACCTGTTTTGCAACAGAACCGACCTTACCGTAAGTACCAAGCATGGGTGCATCCAAGATTGAGGATACCCCGTTAGCTCCTAACTTACTAAACCAATTGGCTTTATAATTGTCAAGACGATGTGTACGGATGGATGAAAGGAAATCAGATGAAGGGTTAATGCTCAAATTAAAGAACCCTTTAACTAAACTGTCTTCAAAACCTCTTTTAAAAACATAATCAATCTGTGACTTAGGAACATCCTGATCTGACAATGTTCGGATTGTTAAATCACGCAACTTCTCCTGTATATATCCAAAGGCGGCATCGACAGGACCATTGCCGTCGCCGAGGTCAAGACAAAGCCTGTCATACTTAGCTTTCCCCATCTTTTCAATCATGGCCTGGCGATAGAGGTGGGCCAGTCGAATGAGATCAGATTGTATTCTTCCATCCGAAGAAAATCTTTTGGAAACATAATTCGCAAAAGTTGAGAAATCAATTGTATTCCATTTCCCAGTCTGTCGTGTATGTATCATCTGAGCCAGATCACCAGCTCCATCATCGGTTGCTGATAAAGCTAAAGTGTTCTTTTTATGACGAATTAAGTCGTCCCACACTTCGTTATCGGCCTTGAATCTTACGTCAGATAAACCTTTCTTGTATACTGGTCCTATGTATTTACCGAAATACTGGTCCAGACAATATTCCAAAGCTGCTAATTCTTGATCGTTCTTTGTTAGCTTCCCCATATCTTTACTGTTTTATGCCAAAGGCCTGCATACGTGCTTCTGTTACGGCTCTCTTTACATTCTGCATCTGCTTAGGATAGTAACGTCCCAACCAGGTATCACGGGTGATCTCATTATTTTTGAACTTGATGGCCATGTCACGGGTGATCTCTATGGCTGGCTCTCCCTTTTCACTTCCATTGAACCAAGACTTAGTCCATACCCTTTCTCCTGAAGTATTGAAATATATGCTTGCTTCTCTCTGAATATCGTAAGAACGAATGTCTGCCTGGAGATCCTGTAAAGGGTCAACGAGGAGACCGTCCTTGACCATTCCCTCAGAAAAAGACTTGCGACGTTCCTTATCCCATGACTCTATATAAATGTTGTGCCGAAGGACAACAAAGGCTAGGAAATCCTCTATCATCAGATCCAGCATCTTGGAGGCGACGTTGATACCTCTCTTACTTAATCCCAAAGGATTACTGACAGTGGGATACACCTCATAGTAGAGATTTTCTTCCGCCGCTTCTGCTAAAAGGAGCTGAATGCCTTCTGAAACACGAGAGGAAGGTGTATAAGTCTTATTGTTTACCTCATTATAATAAGTAGGGAGCCAACGTATCATCATCTTCTCTATTTCTTCCATATCCTCATCATATGAAGATGGCACAATAGTTCCTAAATCATCCATAAAAGGTGTATGAGTTTTCTTACAGGTCTTAAGGGACTTGATGTTGGAATATATCATATCAAGAAACTCAAAAGGATTAAGATCTTTCCCTTGAAACCGCACTCCTATATGGAAGAAAGAACCACTTTTGGCTAATTGCTCACCAGCCTGGACAGTGTCTCCGTATGAAACGGAATAAGATGAAAGGTGACCGTATTCGACTTCGTAGCTGCCATATGAAATAAGAATGAACTTGCCATGTAACCCTTCGTCTCCTACTCCTTTGACTGTTCCTGTTGCAAGAGCATATAATGGAGCATCTGCTAGAGCCAGATCTACACCACGGTGAAAAAATGTCTCACCAGTGTTGGGATGAATCTGCTGACCGAAATCAAGAATGACCGGAACGGTGTCATCCTTGCCCAGTTCAAAAGGCATCATGAAACCAGAACTGGACTCTAATAGCATATCTTTGGAATATCTCATAAATTCATGTTTTAAAGTGTCTGTTTGGGGAGGAAACAGTCCTCTCATTGAAGAGAAGACCATTTCCTAAAGATGAGTAAGAAGATTCTATCTTGACCTGTGATATGCATGGTCCTGTTCCTGTTCTGCAGGCTTGATGGATTCCACAAGCTTATCATCATAATATGGGTTGTAGCTAGGTGCAACGTTACGAGGAGAAACAGGACTGTCAGACATACCTTTCACACCACTGAGTCCTACGACAGCACCAGCAGCTTTTAGAACTTTACCAACAGGAGAGAGTGCAACAGCAGTACCTCCAACAACCTTAGCGACATCCCTGAACTTTACATTCATGTTAGGCGTATTCTCTACGGTTTCTTTAACGAAACCACCAACAGATTGTCCTGTGGTAGGATCAACGGGATTGCTGTAATATTTGGAATCTCCAGAAGGACCGAAGAAATCTACAGCCTTGTTACCGGCAAAACCTACTCCTTTCTTTACACCTTCTACTCCGTCTTGTACCGTCCCAAAGGCAAAATTATATAATTTCCCAGTTTCACCGACAACACCTCTCGCAAGATCATGAGTCTCCTCGACTACCTCCCCAACCTGCTCCGTACCCTTTTCTCCTAACACATTACGTAAAAAGTGAGGAATGAGTTCTGCAGAAGGTGTAACGGTTTTCCCGTTTTCACCTGTTTGTTGTTTACCATTAAGAAATTCATCAACTGCTTTGGTAAATCCTCCATTTTTGCTAAAGTAAGAATATGCCCCAATTGATAGACCTCCAATTTGTATAGGTCTGGACTTTAAAAGAATTTCAAAAGGTGAGAGAACTGAACTTAGAATCTTACCGTTACTTTCACGAAGAGCAATCTTCCTCTTATTAGCAGAATCTTTTTCATTAATATCCCGAGTGGAAGCTGCATTCTGTTCCTCAATGGCCACTTTGCGTTCTTGAACAGCAACCTTACGGGAATCTATATCCAACTTCATTTCCTCAGCAGTCATAGGTTTAACAGAGGCTGCAACCTCCTTTGCTGATTCTTTTGCAGGTGATTTTTCAGCGATACGAGCCTTCACAATGGAATCAATCTCTCTCTTTGTATAACTTCCATACTGGAGAGCCTCTTTCTCTGCTTGTTTCGAGATCTCAACGGCTTTGGAGAGAGCCTCACGCTGAGTAGGATCTATCTTCAGTTCCTCCATTAATCTAATGACTTCGAGGCGACTCTCGACAGCCTTCTCGATAGCCTTGTCTGCTGAGGAGACAGCTTCCTGTCCAGCCTTTAAGCCTGACTGGCGTGCAGCAGCATTGCCAAGATTCATTACTTTCTCATCCAACTCAGCAGAATGGACGGCGATTTTCTGCCAGTTATCAATACTCTCCTGGGTGCCAAGCTCATCCACTGCCTTCTCGGCCTTCTCTGCTGCCGCACGAGCTGAACGGGCTTCACGAATGAGTCTGTCATTCTCTTTAGCTGGGTCAATAGGTTTCTTTTCTACACTATCTTTAGTTGTGGTTCCTAGGGAATCCTCTGAAATATTCTTAGCTTCCTTTAGTTCCTCTGAAACGGCTTTCGGCTGCTCTATAGTAATAGAACGGACCTCTCCTTCTGCTTTATTTACTGACACCTTTCGCAAGTTATCAAATTCCTTCTCGGCATAGGACCCGTAATTCTTTATTTCTTCTCGTGCAGCATTGCTTTCCTCCAAAGCAGCAGCAGCCTCCTTCCATGAATCCAAATCGCCAGTCTTTGTTGCTTTCGCAAGAGCTACATCTGCTGCATCCTGCAACTGGATAGCTTTGAGGACAGTCTTGTCCGCTGTATTGCCATTAGCCAGTTCCTTTAAGGCAAGTTCCCTGTCTATGGATTCTCCTAGGTCACGACGAATAGCCTGCTCAGCAAACTTACCTATACCACTGGCTTTTGATGCAGCAGAAGTTGATTCTCTAAGAGCGTCTGATAGCACCTTTTCATCGGTCAGACTACCTGTCTTCTGGAAAGATTTGAGGGCTTCGTCAGCATGATGGCGGAGTTCAACAGCTTCCCTGATCTGATGATCGATTTCTGCTGGGGTGATCTTTGCTGCTTCAGCCTCGGACTTAATTTGCTCTGTCACCTCTTTCTGAGCAGCCGAAGTGCCATCCTCTAATTGTATCTTTCCTTTTATATTTTGCTCTGCTTCATTCAATGAAAACTTCTCATTCTGAGTAGGATTCTTAGATGTTGTCTCTTTTATTTGGGCACTATTCGTGGAATCCCCGACTTCTCTGAAGGAAGTATCCTCTACAACAGATGCTTTCTTCTCCTCTGTTACTATTTTACCAACAGGTTCTTTCGTGGATGCATTCACTTCTTCTCTATGAGACTCTTTTTGAGAGGACGTAGTATCTTCAGATTTAGAAGTCGCTGTTTCAGAGGATTTTGAAGTCTGTTTGCCTTCTTCCATAGCAGTTTTCTTCTCTTTTACCACAGGCTCTTCCTCCACCTTCTTCTGTGAAGGCTTAGATCCTTCTGCATGTACTTTTTCCTTTGAAGCCGTAACCTCCTCTGACTTCGTAGCAGACTTACTTGCTGAAGGCTTGGATGCTGATTCTTTAGGATGAGAAACCTCTGCTGCCTTCTTTGCAGGTTCTGAAGCCTTTCCTTCCTTGCTTGTAGTAGCCTTACTCTCTTTTGGCACAGCCTTTTCGGTCGTCTTCTTCTGTGAAGGCTTAGATCCTTCAGCATGCACTTTTTCCTTTGAAGCCGTAACCTCCTCTGTCTTCGTAGCAGACTTCCTTGCTGAAGGCTTGGATGCCGACTCTTTAGGATGAGAAACCTCTGCTGCCTTCTTTGCAGGTTCTGAAGCCTTCACAGAATGTGTTCTTTCTGCAGCGGAAGAAGCCTTGGCAGCCTTACCACCTTGCTTTGGCAAGGAAGGTTCAGCCTTTGGGGCAGAATGCCTGGGGGCAGCATCTTCTAAGAATGACCGCTTTCCTCCTAATGCATCTTTCATCGCAGCACGGTCACCCTTGGCAGTTCTTGCAACCCCTTTGGCTGCATCTTCAATAACGGATTTAGCATCCTTCAGTGCACCTTTGAACTCCTTTGCACCTTTAGCAATCAATTCTAAGAAATTTGGCATGGCAATATCGTTTAAAATTAATAATTCTATTCGTTGTCAGGTATACTGACAGATGTTATGAAACGGATCCTATGGAAGGAATCTTTCATACTTTCAGAAATAGCACCTGAAGTCGTGGAACATATCCATGACTGATAAGACTTGTTTCCTAAGACCTCGGTACTTGTCCAATACCAACTGTCTGTAGGAGAAACAGACAGAGGATCTCCCCCAAGTTCCCTTATAACAGGATTTATCGTAGCAATGGAAGAGATTAATATTCGCATCTCTGCTACAGAAGGAATAAAGAAACCTGGCTGGGAAAGAGAATCAAAGACTGTCTTAGCCAAAGGAGAACCGTTGTTCCCCTGTGCCTTTGAAGCTTTATACAATGCTACTGTATTATGATAGCCACAGAGGCTGTCAAGACTTGTATTCGTTCCCATGTCGACTCCTATAGTATCTGAAAACTGAACAGGAGAAGTCTCATGTAGAAATACAGCATAAGCCGTATGGGCGGACGAAGCCTTGGTGAATAAAACACCAATGGCATCATTACGGGATGATGAGTGATAGTCCCCTATCGACATTACACTATGGTCAGAACATAACACAAAGCCAGGCTGGACAGGAACGACATCATCCTGAGGATCTACACAGGAGGAGAAGGTCACTGAAAAGGTTAAACTGACAATGGCTAACAGCATGAAGGGTATTCTGCTATGATTCAAATATCTTTTCATAGACATATATATTTAACTCTGAATAATGATAAGTTAGTTAAGAGGTATCTTTACACCGACAGAGACCCCCGTACGGAAAATGTCCTCTCCCCTTGCAACAACGTCTTCTTTAACCTGGAAAAAGACCTCCCAGTCGTGACGGAGGGCATAGGAATGTTCATAACCAAAAGTTCCACCGCCAATAAATTTTTCAGTGTCACTTCCAGCCATGACTCCTATACGGAAATTACCATGATTATTACGTCCTCTTATAACACAAGGTTTATAGGCTATTCCTAAAAGCCATGTACGGTAGTTATGCCAGAAGCTACGCTTGGTAATACGGTTATACTTGGGATCTTTTGCATACTGGAGATAGCCATTGGCAAAATACTCCCAAGAACCATGATAATCCGAGGTATGCTCGTAGCTGACAGTCACCTCCATTCCGTTCTTGTAGGAAATGCCGCCACCTACCATGAGGTGGCTGGCATTGGACTGGGCGAAAACCGCTGATGGAGAAATAAGGAGAAAAACAGCTAATAACAGACTGTACATCTTACGTTTCCATCCGATAAATATATAATGTGTCATCATATTATCTTTCATTGAGTAGTATGGAATTGAATGAATCTGCTGCAAGAACATCCTCATAATCGAGGTCAAGAGAAATAGTACGGCCACTGATCTGCTTTTCAGAAAGCTCAAACGTAAGAACCTTGTCGTTAGGGAAGGTCATCTTCTTCAGAACAACAACGTTCCTGTATCCTTTCTGGAAACTCGTGGAGCGGTCCAGAATCAAAGCAGGCTTCAGCTCTATGGTCTGTACATTGGTGGCCTTTTCTTGTTTCTTATCCTGGAGCTTGATACGAAGCTCGTCAATATTGAAAGGAAGGTTAGTATTGTTCTCAACAGAAAAGTCAATAAAGAAATACTCTCCAACGACGTAGATGTTGTTAAGACGCATCTTTAATTTGTCCTTACGGGTGGAGACATTGCGGTAATGGGCCGGACTGTTCCATACTTTCATGGCATAGCCGACCATATCCGTTGTGGACATGCTGACAGCCGGGTTGTGGAAGGCATTGCGTTCGACAAGCTCGACTTCTTTATCGGTGACGGCTTCAGAAATATGTGTCGTGTAAACAAGGGCATATTGTACACGATAACGTTCTGTGATAACGGTAACGATACCTATCACCTCGCCGTCTTGATGACCACCTTCCTTTGGCTTGACAGTAACGACATTGTCTAAAGGCTTGTCACCGGCAACCTTGTCTGTAGAAATATCCATCATCTGAATTGGTTCAGAGGCTGTGATAACAGTCGTGACATTCTCATTGACGGTGAGCTTCTCTACATCCTGGCATGTTGTCTGGGCAGAAAGGGATGATGTATAAAGAAGAGCGGCAACAGCAAGAGATAGCCTGAGACCTGTATTTATAAATTTATGTATGTTCATTGTTGTATTGTTTAATTGTTGTAAATAGTAATATTTATAAATGTATATTGAAATAAAGAATTATTCGTCAGCGGAGCGTCCACGGCGGTTGCGAGAACTACCATAAGAATCAGCCTGGGAATTAATCAGGTAAACACGGGTTCCGTATTTTAATCTTACACGGTTCTTCTGTATTCTACGTTGGATGGAGTTCATCACTTTCTGAGAGACATTCTGAGCTACTTGATTACCCCAGCTCTTAAGACTATTGGTATTACCAGAGGAATAACCTCCAGTCATGGAAGTGGAGTTCTCGGTGGCAGCTGACATAAGTTCCTTAGAGGTCTCCCTGAAAGAACTTTCTGGAACATAAAGTCCTTCAAGGCCGTCCGTATCATACATCGCAAGGGATATACGGACTATTTCATCACCTATAAGAATGCTTTGAATATTGCCATGAACTCTCTGTGAAGAAAAGCCTGACATGATAGCATACAGATATGTGCCTTTCTTTATGGTAATGCCTTCTATGTCAATATCATCAAGGAGACGAAGACGCACACGGCTGCCGTCAACGACCTTCACATTCTCATCAATGATAGCTGTAATAAGGTTGGATTGAGAAGAACCCGAACGTATAGTATGAAAATAGGAAGAAGAGGATCTGGCCTTGGTTACGACAGCAGGCTTCTCCTTCATGTCCTGGTCACCGTTGACCTCTGAAGAACCAGAAGGCTGACCGCTTGCCCCATTGGAACCATGTGTCCCTGGAGTATTCTGAGGCAACGGATTTCCGTTTTCATCAAGACCATAGGAGGCATAGATCTTCTTCAACTGGTCGTCAACGGAGCCTTCATTGGAACCCTGTCCGAGCTCTCTTATAGCACGGTCACGACGGGCACGGTCGACACGGGCAATATCATTGTCTGATATGGACGGACTGAAGCCTCCAAAGCTGCCGCCGCCAGAACGACGACCGACACGGTTCTGCATAGCACGAAGCTGTTTCAACTCACGCTGGTCATTCTCCTGCTGCTGAAGCATACGGATGTCTGAATCAGAATAACGGGATTGATAATTAAGTTTCTTATTCACAGAATCACGGTCATTTTCTACGGTGTTCATGGCCGTAGAATCCGTTATTTTACCATACTGGTCCTCAATAGCACTTTCCTTGTCGCCAAGGTCTGCAGAAATATTTGCCTCTGGCAAGTCACTCTGTATGTAATCATTGCGCTGGGCAGGCTTATCATCTTCAGGACTGCCAAACATACTCGTTACGGCAAAGCCAACGAGCAGCAGCGGCAGATAGAGAAAGGCTGGAAGAATATACTTCGGTTGCCTGAAGTTGATACGTATCTTTTTCTTGTCTAATAGTTGCATAGAATACTGTTTTATTCACCTAAACGATAGTTACCATGACGGATAATGTCAGAAGCCTTGGGAGCGGCCTGACGACGCATCACAGAATCAACTCTCTGGACGGAATTGGACGGGTGATGCTTAGAAGAACGATAAGTGGCAATCATGCCAAGTATGTTGAGCGCAAAAAGAAAAATAACAATGCCAAAGCTGATAAGAAGAAAAGCCTCCTTGTGTTCATGAGCAAAAATAGTGATCTTGCCTGAAAGCCATCCAAGGCCGCTGGCAGAAGCGAATTTACGACCTGCAGCTACATCACGCTTGTATCTATCCCTATACTTAGGGTCTTTCTTGTCTGGCATAGGTTCGCCGAGAAAAAATTTTTTAAATCCCATATAATTCAGTGTTTAAAGTTAGAAATCTGTTTTGGCTTGCTGCTCTATATCCTGATTCTTCAGGGTTCTCCAGTTCACGATAAGCAATCCATAAGGGTTGTTAGGGGAACGAGGTATACGACGCAGACTGCCAGCCGTTACAAGAGAACGGTAGAGAATGCTCGTACGGCGTTCTATCCTCTGACGACCATAATAGATAAACTTCATGGACCTCTGGTCAAACTTGATAGAGTCACAGAAAATGGTGCAGACAGAACTCGTACCGACGATATTGTTATAAAAGCCCTTTTCCTTTAGTGCATTGTATTGTGCAGCACCTGATTCATCAATGAGATAAAGGGCTTTGTTTATAGTATATTGAATATACTTATCGTCAGGAGAAAGAGTGAAAAAGAGATGGTGGAAAGCTTCCACATCAGCCTTGGCTTCTACAGCAAGGCTTGCATCCTGGTCTGTCTGATGAACCAATACTGGTACTGTACCGTCAAGAACATAAATGCTTTTACGTGAGTCTGCAACCATACCCCTGGCAATGAAGATACTACCAAGAGATATGATAATGCAAGCTATGATGACAAGAACACTGATGGTAAATGTCAGCTTGATCTTGTTTTCTAAGTTCTGTAATACTGGCATAATATATTATCTAAGACCACGACTAATAGATTGACTGACAGAACGCATCTCAGCCGCTACTCCTTCACCGAAGTTACGCGTAGAGAAGGCTGTATCACCTTCAGGAATCATCCAGGCTGCAAGGTCTGGAACGAGGTTCAGACACTTTAAAGCAACACAACTGGCAACAAGGAGGTAGCCGGAAGTGAGAATGCTTTCATTTACATAGGCTGAAATACCGTTGACACCTGTGGTAAGTGCCATGAGCTGCTCATATTGAATAGATAAGACTATATCAAAGAGAAGGAGTACGTAGAAACCGACAAAAAAGAGCATGGCACCGTAGAAATGAACAGTGAGATACCGAGTTATCCATTTAGCCCAGGCCCCCTCCCATTTAGGCAAGAGGCTGAAAGCCCATTGGATTGGACCAAAGATCGTCAGCATACCAAGAAGTATCTGCTGACAGTAGATCGTGGACCACCAACCAATACGATAAAGGAGTATGGATAGAAACATGATAACCTTATCAAGAGCTACAATGGTACCTGCGAAAGTAGCTTTCTTATCCATCTTTGTTACATTTTTATGTTCAGTTGTTGTAACTTCAGAACCTTGTGTTGAATTTAAAAGGTTTTCTTTATTTGTATTATTAAATACAGAAGAAGCCACCCCCGATAGCGTTGAAGCATCAATAGCCATGGAGTCACGTTTGCTGACCAATGGCAAAACCTTAACCATGGTCTCTTTGACCTGCTGAGCTTCAGAATCATAGAGAGCCTTGGTATAACCACCTATCTGATTAGGAATGAAGGCAAGAGTGTCTAGAATTGAAAAATTGCCAAATGGTGACATACCAGGATTAGGATACCACATGGAAAGAATAGCGGCAACGGCAAGAACACGTAGAATACGCAGAGGATCTATCGCCTCCCCTCTTACCATCATCTTATAAGCCATATTGGCTCCCATAATAATCGCAAATAATGCACCTAATGCCATGGACATCTGGAGAATCCACCAGAATGGTCCCTGAGGTCCTGAAAAGGATGGGTCCGTTAGGAAGGAATTAGTGGCAAAGACAACATCATCAATCTCATCCTCAAAGAGATTGACTCCTAATGTCGAACCTGACAACTGGTTGAGTGTTTCGGTTATATCCATAATGATAAAATTTTATGCCTTACGGCGTTCATGTTTAAAGATTTATCTCTGATTCAGACTGCTGGACGGTTATTCCACTTGTCCTGCCAGCGAAGCATGGCACGGGCAGCAATGGCCGCACCGTTGACATGGGGAATACCTCTGTTCTGACCGTCAGCTTTTCTCATTTCACGATAAACATAGAGGAAATCCAGCCTTTCAGAAATCTGACGGTTCAGATCCTGTGCCTTCCCGAAAATACGGGTGTATTCTCTCTGACGCTCACCATTGGGAAGATAAGCGGCACGAATACAGTTGATGGAACCCTGGAGAAGATTATACTGATCTTGCCACATCGTGAACTCTTCACCTGTACCATAGGAGGCTATACGGCGGATATTAGCCTGGAACTGATGCATCGCAGCATCAAGGTTATCTCCAACACCGAAAGTCCAGGCTACATCTGAGAGGCCAGGGCGACGTTCTACAATGTCAATAGCTGCAATCTTTGCTTGACGTTGCAAAGAAGACTTTAGGGAATCAGAGTATTCTATCTCGTTATGCATCTTGGCCGTGAGAAGAATCAAAGGCTTGCTCTTACTCAGCATATAGGCTTTCCTAAAATAGGAAGAGTGAAAAGCCTTGTAATAAAGCTCTGGAGTGAGGTGACCTGCATCAGTCATCATCACATTCCACTGCTGCATAACACTCTCATCATGAGTGTAAGTAAGCTCTGCCCATACGGCAAAAGCTGAATGGGAGAAAAGACTCAGTAGACAGACCGTCATAAGACGGATAACAGTGTTTCTAGAAAATGAAAAAAACTTTCTCATATTGCTATTTTATTAATATCAATTTAACCATGATGATGAACGGCCGTATTTAGCACCTCTCATAACATCCAGGGCGGTTTGCTTCCAATGGGAAATGGCATCACTGCATATCTCACCGGTAGGCTTCATCTTATACAGACCGTGATCCCAACCAAAAGTGCGAAGAACCATATAGGAACGGAGACGTTCACAACCCGTTATCAGATTGTCACCAAGGTTGGTGAAATTCAAATTGAGACCGGCGATGATGAACTGCAGATCATGAACCTTACATGGAAGAGAACCTGAACAGAAAAAAGATAACTGGACAAAAGTCTTCCATATGTCCTTACCGTCTTTGACGGCCTGCTCGATAGTCTCACGGACATTGTCTATGATGAATCTGTCGGCGGTGGATATACGGCCCGTATGCTCGACATACTCTACATACTCCTTCAAAAGGGTGCTATACTCCTTGGTGGCATATTTGACTTTGTCATAAGACAACTTGATAGTACCGATAGTACCGGCTCCTTTGACAAGAATATCAATGTAGTCCAGACAACGCTGATACTTGTCAAGGCTCTTGCTGGCTTTCTCATATTCCTCAGCACTCTTCTTGCTGTCCTTGTGCAAGAGTGAGTTCTTTGTCTCTATAGCAGCACGGGCAAGCTGTGTAGCACCTGTTGTCTCAGCATTGGAAACCATTGCTGATATGGAAGTCATATCGAAATTACCCTGGGCTTTTCCTGACAGAGGAAAAATAAGGATGACAACAAGGATGATATATTTAATGTTCATACGTTTCTTTTTTAATTAAACTATCGTGATGTGAAAATAACCTAAGGACTGGATGTTCCTTCAGCGGCAAGGTCCTGTAGAGACTTTGGCTTGTATTCTGAGGGATCTCTAGCCATGACGCTGTCATTGGAGGATCGCCATCTTTCAAGGCAGTCAAGAGTCAGCGTGGATTTTGCGTCAACAGATAGTACGGACATAATCTGATTGGTAAAGAAGGCGGCAAGATCTGACTTAACCTGATAGTAGCCAAGAAGAAGACTGAGTTCACTTAGAATCTCTGAAAGACGATTGTCGACTTCTGAAGCTATAGCAAGACGGTCGCTGACCCAAAGAAGATGAGCTGGATTATCCCCGTCACCGATACTGTCTGGATTGACAGAATTATATTCTACATTGATAGTACAGTTTGGATTGCCCTGCAGCCAGTGGGATATGTGGTTATTTACCGTGTCAGCTTTCTGCTGGGGTGTCCATGTAGAATCAAGAGGGAGAACCTCGACAATAGAAGAGCGAGGGTTGTCATTCGTAAGCTCCCAGTCAACCTGAAGGATTGCCCTGTGAATACGGATGCCTAAGAGCCACTGTGGTCGACGGGTGACAGTCAGGTCGGCCTTGAACTTCAGTTCTCCAAGACCTTTGTACTCCGCAATACGGGTATAATGATAGCAACCTCCATCACTGGTATCCCAATGACCAGAACCCTTCCAGGTGATCTGATAGGCGGATTCCAAAGATTTCATAATGGAAGGAAGACGATTGGCATTGTCCGTGGTATCATCATAGTCCTGTTTGATTTCTTCACGGGCATTGCGAAGCTCATAGTCTTTGCGAAGCAACTCCTCTGCCTGAGCCTTCAGAGCATCTATTTTCTTTAAATTGGCTTCATAAATACGGCGATCAGCCTGAGCCTGTGCATATTCTCCACGAAGAGACTCCTGCTGCATCTTCTTATAGAGTGCCTGATTTTCCTTGGTTAAGGCATCAATCTCTGCCTGCTTGGCTTTGATGGCTGCCTGATTCTGTTCGATGGCAGCGGTGACGGCATCTATGGACTCTTTACCAGAGGTCGCATCATCCAAATCTGTACGCATGGCAAAATCTATAGACGCAGCGGTGAGCTTGCTACCCTGGCTGCCGTTCTCTTTCCAAGCAAAGGTACTATTAGCCAACTTCTCACCTGACTGACAGTCAAGGGTGAAGGTAGCAGTACTGGCTGTATTAAGCTTTTCTGGTTCCGCTGCTTCATATGGAACAGGAGCATCTGATCCTATCTGATACTGATTGCCGGTGCCGTCACTGTTATACTCTGCGAGTTTGATTTTCATCTGCTCTTCAAAAATGTCCTTGTCCATAGTGCGAGAATCAAAGACAGCGTCATAGACTTCTGTCTTTTTCATCCATGAATCAACGACCTTTATACTGTAGGCATAGAAATCACGGTAATAATAATGCCCATGATGGTGACGCCAGGAACGGCGGTTTGTCATGAATGTATATGAGATGGTGGCATTGTGCCCTGGATGGGTGTTGTTATAAGACAACACCTTGTCCCGTGACCATCCTGCAATACCTTCAGACTTTCTACGGGCATTATCCTTGTCCTGGGCTGAAGGGGTATGTTTGTCGTTGAGAGCAGCTGTTGCGGTACTGAAACTGCCTGATGCATAATACGTCCACTCTGGCCACAAGGCTGGATCGTTATTTGTACCTGATGCAAGTTTAGGGGTGTAGTCACATAACACCTTCTGACCTGACTCCTGACTATAGATATAATATCTCTGAGTGTAGTAGCCGTCCGTCTGATTTCTGACATAGTCAGCCATGTAAGAATTGACATTGTAATCGGCGATATGGAAGATACGGTCGGCAACCTCATGCCCGTTGACAACAATAAGGTTCCGAATGGTGTTCTTTATGTTATTGATGTTAGTCAGACTCTCTATGCTGGCACGTGCCTGCTTGAAACCGTCATAAAGGTACATGACATCAGTATATTTCATCTTCAGGGCCTTGCCTATCCTGGAAACAGGATGGATGTTCAGCATGACATCATCGGTCGTTTTCCAACCTGCACCAGCAATGCCAGCCCCTGCCTGTGCGACATCTAAAAGAGCTGCCTGGATATCGGAGGCATCAAGGTCTTCCAAGCCCTGGACAGAAGCAAGATCATTGAAACGATCAACGTAGTTGTTGACATCCATCTTCACAGGATTGATGTACTTCTTAAGATCTGGGGCGAGTTCCCTGAAACGGATTCTCTCAAAACCAAGTTTCCCGTTGGTACACACTGACTGGAATATCTTGCAGAGGTCTATAGTCTCCTCACAGATGGAGAACATGTAAGTACCCCAATAGAAAATCTTCTCAGGACGCTTGACAAAGTAAGGCGCAAGCTTACTGGTAAGAGAACCGATCTTGACAGCATTGTCAAAAATGTGACGGTAGTAGAAAGCTTCACGGGAAGAAGTAAAGAAACTGGTAGGATCACACATGGCTTTATGCTCTTCATATTCTTTGAGCATAATACCAGATGAAGCAACGGCGGCTGACTCGTAATTCTTTAATATCTCATTGGCTGCATCGACATTCTGGGATTCCGCAAGGTTCGCAGCTGCAAGGACAGCCGTCATGGCTGCCGTCGTCTTCTTATCTATATTAACAGAAGTAAGAGAAGCCGTGAAACCCTTCTCCACACTTAAAGAAAGGAGGAGAAGGAAAATAATACGTAAAATGGAATGGTCGATACGTAACATAACAGTCTTCTTATAATAATATTTACGCCGTGAGGCTCTTTTGGAGATTGAGGGGCTTACCTTCTGCAAGGACCTTCTTGGCAAATTCCAGAGACTTCTTTATACCACTTCGGTCCCAGTCTCTACAGAAGGCTTCTATGGCATGCTGATAATCCGTGCCCAGCATACGCTTGTAAAGCTTCAAAGCCTCTTTCTCGGCTTTCTCGGTGGTGTAGGCCATGTAGCATTCACGAGGCTCCTCGACACCATAGACATCACCAGAAAGACCACGCTTGATATAGACCTCCTTAAAAGCACTTCTCCCAGTCTTGTTGTCAAGACGGTTGATGGTGAAAATCTTTTTGCAATCGATATCAGTAAGGGCAAGGACGGTCTTTATCTTGTCAAATTTCTCCTTGTATTTATTCTGGTCCAAGAGCATGAATACATCAGAATTGTTGATAATGGCTTCCTTGACAATTTCACTGGAAGTGACATCTTCTATCTCCTGGGTGACAACACCAACCATTGCCCAGTGCTTACGGGCTGTCTTATAGAGATACTTGATATATTCTGCCATAGTTGGAGTAGCAATGGCTTTCCACGCTTCCTCAATTACGAGGCATTTTCGACTTTTCTTGATACGCATCTTCTGGGTAAAGACATCCATGATGATAAGAACAATAATAGGGAAAAGAACAGGATCATCCTTGACCTTATCAATCTCAAAGACGATGAAACGTTCTTCAAAGAGAGAGGAATCCATATCATTGTTCAGTGTGACCTCCATTTCACCACCTTTATAGAAAGGTTTTAGGATAGCAGCAAAATTGTCAATATCAAAAAGAACATTTTGTTCACGCATGATCTGAGGTATACGCTCCAAGGCATACTCGTAATAAGTATTGAAAGAAAGTTCTTTAACTCTCAGCTTCTTGCGACGTTGCTCCATACGGTCAATACGCTTATTTATTTTCGCAAGATACTTACCTTCCACGACTTCCGGGGTAAGACGTTGGAGAGCAGTTAAAGCTGATTTCTTTTCTCCTGGTGTGGCTGCAGCGTCATCGATGACACCCTGGAGTTTGTTGCGCAAACGTGTATTACGCTTATGCTTTTCCTCACGACGACGTAGTTCCTGCTCTATCTTTTCGTCTATCTCCTGTTGATCGGCAACCTGAGAGTAAAGATCCTCTAACTCGCTTTCGTATTGCTCATACTTTCCATTTTTCTTATCTTCAAGAAGGAGCAGGTCTCTCATTGCCTTTCTTTCCTCCTCGGAATAGCCCTTAAAAGGTGTAAAGTATTCAGTATAATACTCTATGATAGTTTGATTGATAATCGTCACTTCGAGTATTGACGGCTCCTTGTTTCCTTTGAAAATAAGGAAAATAAGTGAACGGAGAAATCCTTTCTTCTCGTTGAAGTTCTCTTTGTATTCTGCTTCTGTGACCTTGAAAGGATTCATGGAGATAGGATGCTCCTTGCTGTAGGAAATATATGTGCCGCCAAAAATACTACAGAGTCCCTCATAGCTGTCTCCTGTATCAACGATAACACAGTCAGTGTTCTGCTCATAGTACTGGCGCATGACCGTATTCATAAAGAAAGATTTTCCACTTCCTGAAGGACCTAGAACGAAGAAATTACTGTTATCGGTATATTTCACCTTTCCTTCCTTACCCGTAGTGTCAACAGCAAGAGGAACACCCTGACGGTCGGTATACCAGCACTTCAAAGGGCTGTCATCACCCTTGACCTGACTCTCCTTGTACATAAGACAAAGGGCAGCCTCGGAAATGGTGAGAAAACGGTCATAATCCTTGCTCAACTGGAAACAGTTCCCAGGGAAACTTGCAACAAAGAGTTCCAACTGATTATAGGCACGACGAGACAGATGGATACTGTTGCGGTCAAAGATATTCTCCAGATGATTGGTTATCTTCTGAAGATCCTGAGAAGCAGGGGCAGCTACAATCAAATTGTAATGGGCATAAACAAGCTGCTTGCCTTCACGGGCTACAACTTCCTGGACAGCCTTGATGTCCTCCACGCTGACTTGATTGCCTGGACTGGGCAGAGAGGCGTGACGGTTCTTGACCTTATCCAGCTTGGCAAGTTCCAACTTCTGATTGGGAAGGAAAATAACCTGATTGTATATAAGGGTATCGGCACCAGGGATATTGTCAATGGCACTGAGAAGATCCACAGGCATACTCGTATTATTGACATGAAGGTCAGCATAAGGACGGAGAGACCCTGGGAGGCCGACATCATCTACATCCAAAAGACTGTACACCTTGCAGTGACGATTGCCCATGCGAATACTCTCATTGTCAACCTTGAAGTCCGTCATGGAGAAGATCTCATCACGGAAATTCACTGCAAAGAAACGGTCAGCATAATCACGGCATTCATCAATGCCAAGTAAAGATGACTGTATGTTGGCATCATGGAGCTGATCCATAACCTTGGCAACCTTTGTCTTGAAAATCTTCCAGCTCTTTTCATCATAGACACCAAAACCAGTCTTCTTATTATGCTGGGTAATAACAAGATAAGTTGATGTATCTGTATACATACGGCCGGAAAAGAAACGAAGGTAGGCTGATGTAAGGAAACCGTGAGTACTCCCCTTGCCTGCGGCAGAAGAAACGTCAAAACGACGACGTACGAAAATGTCCTGTTTGTGAAGGGCATAGCCCGTACCTAAAGTCTGAAGGATATTGTTGAAAAGCTGATTGTAGGCATAATAACCGTCAATGTCTGCAGAATACTTACGTACAGGATTGACCATCTTGATGATTGCTGAAAAATCACCCTTCTTCGTGTAGACAACGGCAAAGTCTCCAGCATCTTCGATACTGTAATAGATGTCATTGAAAATCTTGGCACGCTTACCGCCTGTCCCGAAGATACGTACGGAAAGGGCCATACCTATGAGAATAGACACAAAACTTAAAATTACGATGAGCGTTACCATTTTTTATAGAAACAACGTGAATGGGTGAATATTAACAGACCATTGTATTCCTTCTTAGAGTGAAGACCCTTCTTCTGCTTGACCATGATCAGCACTCCTCCAAAAGAAAAAACTACAAAAGCAAGAAACAACGCAAGGATGTATCCTGCTATCAGGTAACCACCGAGAAAGCCCAAAATACCGCCTATGACGGTACCAGCACCCCAATAGATGTACCTGCCACGGAGCATCATGAATTCCAATGGACGCTGGAGACCACGGAAAACGGGATAACTCGGACTTTCTCGATGATTCTGTACCATGATTAGAGACCGAAGAACTTAGGCAGGTATGTAGCGGCTGCAATCAGGAAGACACAAGCACCAACAACCATCATGATCTTCTTCTTTACGTCCTGCTCCTCGTTGTTCATTGCGATGTAGACACTGATAGAACCAACGATAGCTACAATACCTGCCAAACCATAGCAGAGATTGCGGATAAGAGGAATGTAGGCCTTCAGGTCAGCTGTAACAGAGGTGAAAGCCTGTGAGCCTGCTGCACCTGAAGATGTCTGAGCCATGGCAACACCAACAGTGGCAACCATAAGCACAACCATTGCACTACGAAGTACACCCTGGTGGTTCTTTACGAAGTTCTGAACACGGTTTGCGCCTCGCTTTGCAACAGAGGCAACTGATTGTAAAATTTTCATTGTTTAAAAAATTAAAATTAATAATTGAGTAAATATATTAGAACTAGTCTAAATCAAATTATCGAATATCTGAAGATTGCCGGGAAAATGGCAGTTGATGCCATCAGAAATAAGATGGAACCAATCAGAAGATACAAGGACTTCAGGAAACCCTCCTCACCTGCATTAAGCTTTATATAAATGGAAGTAGCACTGTAAATAGAAAGGATTCCGGCTATTGTATTCACAAGTAAAACAGTATTCCTGGCTAAGGTCAGAACAAAGACAACCATTTCACTAAGGCCTGCATAGCCTCCAGAATAGTCAGTACCGCCAATGGAACTGCGAGCTGAAGCCGTCACCGTAAGGGTAAGCAGGAGAAAAAACAGAAGGAGAAATTTATTTGTCGTACTTCTCATAATATTATATACTTGTTATTATTGATCTGAATACCTTGTGAGCACCATCCATCGGATTCTCCATGGAAATTCTCTGCATTTCTGCTTCAGAACATTCCTGCTGGTACTCTGGGATAACAGCTGTATTCTGCTCCTTGACAGCAGAAAGATGGTCAAAGGCAGAAACATCTGAATCTTGTTCCTCCTCCCCACTGTCCTGATCTTCTACAGGCGAAGAAGGCAACTCCTCAGATGAAGTGGAAACAGAATCAGAATCAGCAAACGGTGTTGCAACAACAAGGTTCTCATCATGACCGAGAATCTCATAGCCACCATCTTCTTTTTCAAGAACCTGATCGGCATTTTCTTCCTTGCCTGCACCACCGCCTATATTGAATGATTCCTCTCCGTCAGGCTTCGTTGCCTTCTTACCATATATATCCATCAATATCATCACCGTATAATAGAGAATGTATACGAAAGTGAGGCAGACAAAAAATATTGCAAATGCTCCCATATCTATCTAATTTTTAATTTTAGCTTAGGCAAAATTGAGGAAATAGTATGGATTCTTAAAAAAAAATATATGCAAACTTTTAAATTAACAATTCAAAAAGAAAAAGGTATCATAACACTGTCGTTTTGTTAATATATTTTACCAAAAGTACTCTTGCTTGTTGTAAAATACAATCTTAAAATACTTGCTTAAACCCTAAAAATGTGATTGGAAAAGATGACGTCGTTCTCTTTTATTTACTCGAAACGAATAACAAAATAAAAACTCTCACGTCTTTTCTATTCCCTTTTCAATTTTTTAGGTCGCTTTTAGAATTTCCAGTGGGACTTGCCGTCCCACACCCTGCTACTGAGCTTGCAATAAGCCTTGAATTAACGGTGACTCTGAATCCTGCAGAGAAGAACATTAAAAACAAAGCTTCTTCCCTATTGTAACAATGTCCCTGTCTTTTTGCTAAACGATATTATCTTTATTATCTTTGGACTTTATTCCCTCCGCTTACTCAGTCTTCCACTTCAAGCACTCTGATTTCGGGTAGAACCTTACATCAGAGTGCTTTGTTCCAGACAGAGCAAGCGGACCTTTCTTCCATGAACTACAGAAAGGCTGAAGGGAGAAAGGTATGGAACACACTCCCTGGATCAGGTGT
>ERZ1674175.6-NODE-6-length-94613-cov-28.289251_pt1 | contig 94613 bp, 66 predicted proteins | sample MGYA00581299_ERZ1674175 | MGnify/ENA primary metagenome ERZ1674175 (study PRJEB41354, sample SAMEA4873317) | human saliva metagenome | biome: human-associated habitat [ENVO:00009003]; feature: mouth environment [ENVO:08000002]; material: saliva material... | reverse complement strand
AGACTATCGACCTTAAGTATAAGGAATATATCGAATCTTTGATTTCGTACGATAAGCGAGCAGAAGAAGCCTTACTCTCAAGCGTCGGTTTGGATGCATCTATCACAGCAGTTAGCAAGGATGGTGTCATCAGCAAGTCAGGTTCTGACGCTTACTATAACTACCTTATCTATATAATGTCGCTTACCCCAGAGGACGAGATATGCGCAGAACCGTTTAATCTCGCTCTCCGATTGAACTTCCCAGACCTCTATAAGCAAGGCTATCGCATAGGCTTCTATCGTGAGGTTCCTCAGCGACAGGAAGACGTCGCACCGAAAGACAGACTAAATCAGCAGCAGTCATGAAGAATGTATTAGTGGATATTTTCAAGGATTTTGGTTCGTTCAGCAAGTACGCACCTGGTGTGGAGACGAATATGGACCTGAACGACCTGCTCTCGTCAGGTGTTACCGCTCGCAAGCGTGTTGAAACCATCATCACCGCAGAGGTGTTCAATGCCATCGTCGGCAGTTCCGACGAAACACTCACAGAACCCCTGCGCTCTGCTGTGGCTAACATGACAATGGCGTCACAGCTGATTTTCGATAGCATTAACCGCCGAAAGAACCATGTAGACGTGTATAAGTACGAGGTGGAAGGAATGAAACGTGCGTATATGGACAATTACTACAATGCGATGGATTCTGTCATCCAACGCTTGATGTCTACCGAGGTTACGAGCGAAAACGCCAAATCCCCTGCTGCTTTGTGGCGAAAATCACGATATTACAAGATTATCGATAGTTGTAAGATAAAGACCACCGAAGCGTTCGACTCTATCTATCCAATAGACCTCTCTTACTTCTTCTTCTTCCGTATTCTCCCGTTACAGAAGGAGACACTCGACGAACGTCTGTCTGCTTACTACGATAGACTCACGGATGATAACCGTGAGCGTGTAGAACCGATATTGACGCTTGCCCTGCTTAAGAAGACCGTTGCAAAGTCCCTCCGTCGCTTCGACATCTTGGAATTTCCTCCAACCATCCGCAACCTCTTTGACGACAGCCACGCCTCTCGCTCAGGCAAGGACGAACACGATGCTGCCCTCGACCTCGCCGACCGTCTTGACCTCGAAGCCGAGGAACTTATCGCCAATGCCGATACCTTGCTCGCAACGGACGCGTCTGTGGACTTCTGCTCTAATTCTGCGTATAACCGCCCTGATGACAAAATCATTATGCTGCCATGACAAAGGATATAGAACTCGTCTACAAAGGGGAAATACACCGCATCCCGAACTGTTGGGACGGTATGACCGACCGCCAGTACGTTCACCTTGTGGCCGACTTGCTTCGTATGGCTGCTGGTAAACTCTCTGCTGGAGAGGTGCGCATCAACTGGCTGTGCGACATTATGGGTTGGGATAAGCATAAGTTTCGCTCCGAGGAACAGATAGCCAATCTCGTTGCAATCTCCGAGCAACTCACGTTTATGTTCCAAATCAACTATCCCGACAACAACGCTGTGCTGGATGGTGTGGATGACGAAACTTACGAGTTATGCCGTCGCATCGATCCCTACCGTCTGCATATTCCCCTTGCTCGTGTACTGCGCCGGCTCGACTATCAGTATGTGGTGGACCTGTGCTTCTGTGCGCAGCTCATCCCTGCCGTCCGAATTGGCGAGCATTGTTATCAAGGCTACAAGATTGAGACAGGCTACGGAATGCTCACCTGCTCGCTCACAGCCCTTCAGTATGTCGAGGCACAGGAACTCATCGAGCAGGGCGACGAGTCGCTTCCGCTCCTCGCTGCCATTCTCTACTATCCCGAAAAGGAGTACCATTCCGAGCTTGCCCACGAAAAGGCTAAAGAGTTCGCTAAACTACCGCTCGAATTACTTACGGCTATATCGTTTAATTTTCAGGCGTTTAACAACTATCTCTTTAGTAAGACTTCATTCTCTCTTTTGTCGAAGTTCGTCAAAAAGCCCAAACATCCCATCACTACCGATGCCTCCGATGCGCTCTACGACCTCTCCAAAGAGGGGCTTGGCGATGCTCGTCAGATAGAGCAGATGAACGTGCTTACTTATCTGAAGGTGCTACGCAAGAAGACCATTGATGCCGTCCACGATATGAAGGGCTTTGGGTGGGATAAGTTGAAAATCAGCGAGGAGGTGGGATTGCCCATTTCCGTAATAGATAAGATATTATGATTAAAGACCAGTTCCTCTATTTCGCACAGTACCCCTCCAAGGAGGGTATCCGTGCCATACTCACTAATGGGTCGAGCGACTTCCCTGGGTATAACGAGCTTGCTGAAGCTCTTGACAATCTTCCCGATATGTCGCGCATCCCTGAAATTGCCAACTATGTCTATGGGCAGTCGTTTGACGAACTGAAGCAGCGCATCGATAAACTGGCAGGTTCGTTCCTTTTCGTTGATTACGGTGAACTGAATATGCTTGCCGACGGGCGCAACTCCTATCAGATCACCCAGCGCATCGCTATCACCGTAGCCAACAAGATGACCAACCGTGCCGACGCTGCCGAATATATGCTTGCCTCCGACGCTACACTTCGTCTGCTCTCAAAGGTTCACGCCTGGATGCTTGCCGATGCGGAGCAGGGCAATATCGAGTGGCTCTCACGTGGCGAACTCGATAAGGCGGAGATAATTCCCTTTGTCGCCACGGAACTCTCCTCCGTCGGATGGACGCTTATGCTCTCCTGCATCAGCCCCGATGCGCTCGGCACCCACCACCTCAGTCGGTCCTTTGCCAAGCGGATGCAGTAACGTAATTTTGTATCACAATTAAAGCCGGATAACAATGACAAAACTACCAATGATATCTATCGTCTCTCTGCCACTCACCATAGTGGCCGACTTCTCGCAGTATCTCTATCAGGACTGGGAGTTTGCCAAGTGGATAGGCGTCGCCATCATCATCGACACTATTCTCAGCGTGTGGAAGCACTTTCTCCACAAAGACGCCTCCAGCGAGGCTTTCTTCGGTAAGTTCAGCAAGAAGATTGCCATCTACATTCTTCTACTCATCCTCTCCAACGTACTTGCCAATTTCAAGGTGAATGGCAGCGTGGTCGGTGCTACCCAGTGGATAGGAACCTATCTTTGCGTGTTTATGATGGTGCGCGAGTGTTTCTCTTGCGTAGAGAATATCCAAGCCATCTATCCCATATTTCCAACCTCATTCGTCCGCCGTCTGAAAGACTTCAACGATAAGGGCGAATACATCAAAAAAGACTGATTATGACTACAGCAGCACAGCGTGAGTTCGCACGCAACATCTATGTGGCAGCTCAGAAAGCCACCGACATCGCCCCCGAGTTCGTTACCGCCCAGGCTATTCTTGAGAGTGCCTGGGGCAAAGCCCGTGTAGGCAAGTACAACCTCTTCGGCATCACTAAGGGCAGCCGATGGACGGGCAAGACTGTTCTGATCAAGACACACGAGTATTTCAACACCCCAAACCGCACCTTCGTCGCCCCCGAGCGTGTCGTGTCCGTATGCAAGTGCAAGACTGGTAATCGTTGGTATTACACCGTCTACCGCCTCTTTAAGGACTTCGACTCCCTTGCCGACTGTCTTGCCGAGCATTCACGGCTATTGCAGAAGCCAGGCTTTGCCGATGCGTGGCCATACCGCCACGATGCCGAGGAGTTCGCCCGTCGCATCTGCGATAATAAGGGAAGCAAGTATGCCACCTCTCCCGACTATCTTCGGCAGATGCTCCTGCTAATAGGTTCTGTTCGTAAAATGTGTAAGTAACCTATTATGAGAAAAATCATCAATCACTTGGCAACCATCTGCACCGATAAGTACCTGCACTACCTCTGTGGGCTTTGCATAGCGCAGTTGGTTGCCCAAATCCTCGCCCATCACATGGCGTGGTGGCTTGCCTTCTTCCTTGGATTCATTATCTCTGTCGTAGCAGGACTGCTTAAGGAATGGTACGACCGTCATCACGGTGGCACGCCTGATATGGCGGATACACTTGCCACTACCTATGGCGGACTGCTGGGTGTCATACTTCTATTAGCTTCTTTGTAAATTATGAAGATAAAAGTCTCTTATATTATCGCAGGTGCATTCGTCGTACTCATCGTTGCTCTTGCCTTCTTCGTGCAGCTCTATCTCGATACGGCAGCCGACCGCGACCGCATCAAGCAGAACCAAAGCCTTCTGCTTCATAACGGCACGGTAGAGATAAGCGAGACAGGAACTGGCAACAGCCACGCCTCTGCTCCAGCCCTCACGCTTCGCACTTCCGAGTTTAAGGAGAGTGGCGACACCTTGGCAAAGGTAGCCCGTCAGATAGGTATCAAACCCTCACGCATCTCCGAGGCAGCCACCGCTGCCACCTCCACCGCAGCCGACATCACCGCACCAGTCTGGCACACCACCGACACCGCCACAGTATCTACCGACAGTTTGCATCGTCCCGATAGCCTGGTATGCTTCTCTTGGCACGATTCTTGGATGTCGTTATCTGGCTGCGTGTCCGACAGTATATTCCGAGGGTCGATAGCTTCCACCGATACCCTCGACATCATAGTCCACCGCATTCCCAAGCGTTTCCTCTTCTTCCGCTTCGGCTGTAAGCAGGTGCGAATGGACATCATTAGCCGTAATCCACACACACGGCTCACTTATGCACGATATTTTCAGTTAATCAAATAAATGTTTTCATAAGGTTTAGTTTTTAGGTTAGAAGATTGTTTAGGATGATGGGGCTTCCGCAGCGATGCGCAAGCCCCTTTTTGTATCGTTTTTTATCCTTAGATAATTACTTATAAAACGCTGATTATAAACAAGATAGTACTTGCACGTTCCTCTTTATAGTGTTACCTTAGCAGTACAATTAGAAACAAGGAACATTCAAAAAACAAAGATTATGAACGAGCAAATTCAGAACATTCTCAACGAGAACGGAACAAAGACCTCAAAGATTCAGAAACTTCTTGCCCTCGGGCTTACACGCCGACAGGTAGCCGACCTCGCAGCAGGTGGCAACTACGGCTTCGTGCAGAACGTTTACAAGCGTATGATACAGGGCTTGACTACCAACGCAGCACAGGCAGCAGCCACGGTTCTTCCCCAGCTCGACTACACCTTCAACCGCAACTTCGGCGTTGAGATAGAGGCTTACAACTGCACACGTGAACGCCTTGCACGCGAGCTTACCGCTGCTGGCATCAGGGTACAGGTAGAGGGCTACAACCATACCGACCACGCTGACCATTGGAAACTGGTTACCGACAGCAGCCTTAACGGCAATAACACCTTCGAGCTGGTAAGCCCCATCCTCCACGGTGAGCAGGGACTGGCGGAACTCGAAAAGGTATGCTGGGTGCTCGACCTCTGCGACGTAAAGGTAAACGACTCCTGCGGACTTCACGTTCACATGGACGCTGCCGAGTTCGACCTTCAGACTTGGAAGAACCTTATCCTCACCTACAAACGCCTTGAGGGAGTTATCGACCACTTTATGCCACGCAGCCGTCGCAACAACTATTACTGCAAGGGGCTTACCACAATCACCGAGGCAACCATCAACCGAGCTTCTACCATCAGCGACCTTCGGGCAGCGTTCGACCACAACCGCTACCACAAGGTAAACCTCGAAGCCTACGCACGCCACCGCACGGTAGAGTTCCGCCAGCACGGGGGCTCGACAAACTTCACAAAGATGTCGGCTTGGATTCATTTCCTCGCAAAAATGATTACCTTTGCAAAGCAGGATAAGGTAGCCACAGGCACAGCCCTTCAGAACATTCCTTTCCTCACCGAAAGCGAAAAACTATACTTCAGATTGAGAACAAAAAAATTAGCAGCATGACAACAACCTACACGCTAAGAGGTGGCGACCGCATCGTCGCCACCTCTCCAGCCGACTTCCTACACCAGCTCCGCACAGGCAGCCGTTTCGACAGCCAAGGCACGGACGACGAATATATGGTGCGCTTTGCCCACCGTCTTCAGGAACTTGAGGGCTACCTTGTTTCCACAGCCAGCCCCGAAGCCTTCCTTGCCGACCTCATTACCCACGGCTTTGCCGTAGCGGAATAACCACCCACGCTCGTTCTTTGTAGTCGTAGCAGCCCCCAAACTGCTACGGCTTTTTTGCTTCAAATGTTAAAAATCTTACTTGGTAGCAAAAAAGTTACCAAAATATTTGGAGGTTTGTAGCGAAATTGCTACCTTTGCATTGTCATTAAGACAAAAAGAGCTCTTTTAAATTATGAAGTACAATCAACTTTACAAGGAGTTGAGGAAAGTAGGATGCTTACTCACTCAACATGGTGCCGAGCACGATGAATGGACAAACCCTGCAACAGGGGCGAAAATCAGGATTCCAAGGCATGGCAGCCATGAAGTCAAAACGGGGTTGTTAAAGAAAATCTACAAGGTATTGCTCGGACGTTAATCGTCCGGGCGTACCGCCCCTTTTTTAAGAGTTGGTTTGCAGAAGTAATAAGGGAGGGCTCTTTTCTTTCAAGTATATCATAAACAATAGAATATGGCACACAAAATTTTGGTAACAATCGAGTTTGGCGACGATGGTACTTATTCATGCTACAGTGAACAACCCATTGGCGAATACGCCCTCATTGATGGCGACGGAGCAACCGCCAGTGAGGCTAAGGCCGACTTTCTGAAAGCCGTTGAGGAATGCCGTCAGGCTTATCCTGAAGACGAACGCTACACAGGGCTTACTTTCGAGTATAAATATGATCTTCGTTCATTCTTCAATTATTTCAACTTTCTCAACGTTACCGAGATAGCCAAACGTGCTGGTATCAATCCCTCGCTCATGCGCCAGTACACCAGTGGGGTGAAGACAGCAGGAGAAACCACCTATAAGAAACTCTCCTCTTGCATCTCACAAATAAGAACGGAATTACAAACCGCCTCGTTCTAAGGGGCGACGTATTTCATAATAAAAGAGCCAAAGCCTCTGGTGCGTGAAGCATCGGGGGCTTTTTTGTTGCGTGGCGCAAGAATTATTGCGCCACGTTAATTTATTTTTATACCTTTGTTGGGTAATCAAATATACGCTTATGGAAATTAACAATCTTATTATTGACGAAGACCTTATAGGGTATCTTTCAAGTAAAGAAAACATTAACACTTTTATTAACTTTTGCATCCGTGAACGGCAAAGCGTTGAAATAAAAATGTCAATGAAGAGAGTCAGAACACCATCTATTGCAGAGTTGGAAAAGAGGCACATAGCTTCTGATACATTGAAACCACTTAGTGTAGATGAAGTTGATAATCCTAATACTCCTTTCTGTGGTAAGAAAATTGTTATCACAGGACAGTTTAATGCTTTTCCAAAGCGTGATGTTCTCGGTAAGCTCTTAAGACTATATGGTGCAGATATTAATACTGCAATTAGCAAACACACTAATATAGTTATAATGGGCAACGCAGCAGGACCTAAGAAGAAGGAAAAAATTAAAGATCTTCAAGGACAGGGATTTCCAATAGAAGTGTTCAATGAATTTCAATTACTCAAGACCTTTGATGAATACAATATTCCATACGAAAAGCCAAACGAAGACGATTTTGTCATCTTGGAGTAATTTTTTCATTAAATCTTTGGCAGTTACAAAACTTCTAACTATCTTTGCAACTGTCAAACAAAGTGTAGCAATACACGAACGAAGGGCGAGGTGAACTTCAAGCCCCGAACTTATTAAAATTTCGATGGGCTTATTTTTATGGCCCATGTTGCAGCCTCGCTGCAATCAAGATATGGCGGATGCCTTCCATGTGATTTTAGCCCTTCGGGTGTAAGACACTTTGTTTGACGACAGGAAGAGCATCCGCTTTTTCTGTATCCGCACCTGACGGATTCAGGCAATAGTCAAACAAAGTGCAATATGCAACAGACAATTAATTTTGAAGCTCAGGCGCAAGCTCGCCCAGCTATCAACGTGCGTGCTACCGTGCAGCGCAAAATCAAATCCCTTAATCGTTGGCTCGACCAGAAGAGCGAGTTCTACAGCCGTATCGCCGAGTTCCCCGTAACCCGTCGTTTGGTTCTTCGTGTCAATGCCGTAACTTTGTGCCTCATGCTCGCAGCTATCGCCGTCGAGCAGCGTCCACTCGTCGCCATCACCTCCGCCCTCTGCGCAGGTTGGATGGTCTATCGCATCAACAAAACAGATAAAAAAGGAGGCGCACAATGAAAACTACTCTCATTCATTTGGGCGAGGAAGCCACAGCAACCCTCGAAGCAATGCTCGACCCTGGTTATATCTACGAGCGCACCGAGCGTCTTCAGGCCATTGAAGACTTCCTTATCGACCAGTGGCGCGATGCCCGCAACATCAAGCCCGAGACAGCCCTCACCTTCCTCGATACCCTGCGCTCACTGCGTAAGGATTTCGGTACGTTCCTCACCTCGGTAGACCCTTCAGGCGAAGCCGATTATCGTCAAACCCTTAACCCTTCAGACAATGAGTAATAAGAAAGAAACCCCTGAGCAGCCCATTACCGACATCAGCATCTACGTTGTTGCTCTTTCCACCACCTACCGCCCTGCTTCCGCACCGGCCGAAGCCACCCATTTCTTCTCCACCACCGAGGTTGTCGATGCCATTCGTGGCATCGACCCCTCTGCCAAGGTAAGCTCCGAGCAAGTGTTCTCCGCCCTTATCGATGCAGGTTTCAATTTCTGCAATCGCCCCGGGGCGCACGGCTTAGAGTTCAAATGGATGTTCCGTGAACGATAATTTTCTTTTTTGTCAAAGCATCCATTCATTTGGATGTTTGTTTGTCAGGGCACTTCGTCGTGAGACGAGGTGTCCTTTACAACCAAAAAAGAAGTACATAAATTTGCCATCGACAAACAAACAAGTAAAATGAATGAGACAAATAATCAGACATGCCTCGCTCTTCAGCGGTATTGGCGCACCCGAACTCGCAGCCTTATGGCTTGGGTGGCAAAATGTTTTTCACTGCGAGATCAACGAGTTCTGCAACACAATCCTCAATTACTGGTTTCCAAACTCCATCAATTATGAAAACATCAAGACAACAGACTTCTCACAATGGCAAGGACAAATTGACATTCTCACGGGAGGCTTCCCTTGCCAACCTTTCAGCTCAGCAGGGCAGCGACTTGGAGCGGACGATGACCGCTACCTCTGGCCTGAGATGCTACGAGTCATCAGGCAGATACAGCCCACTTTCGTCATTGGTGAGAACGTTGCTGGTATCCTCTCGATGGTACAGCCCAGCGAAGAGGTTAAGGTGGGAAGCACAACCTCTCTCTTTGACGAGAACGACGACATTTACAAAAAAGAACAGCAGTTCGTCGTCGAAACAGTCTGTTCAGACCTTGAGCGTGAAGGATACTCCGTCCAGCCGTTTGTTATTCCGGCTTGTGCCGTCGGTGCGCCCCACCAACGAGACCGAGTGTGGTTCGTCGCAAGAAGGAATGTTCCCACACCTACTATTGACACCCTGCACGAGGGAGTTCTGCGAAGACCCTGCGTCGATGAGAGCGAGGGCAAAACGCAACGGCTACAAGAACGGAACGAAGTACAACAGCCTACTGAGCCAAGTGGTCTACTCCGACATTCTTCCCACGCCAGTAACACAAGGGCTGAAGGTATGCGAGAACGGCAAACAGAGGTTCCTTTCCCTCGGTCTGCTCCCCACGCCCTTAGCGGTGGAGATACAACACAGCAAGCGCATCAAGGCACTGAAGGAGAAGGGAGGGAAGACGATGGGCAGCAGAGCCAACGGCGAGCAACGCCCCAACGGTCTGATGGACTTCATCAACTTTCACGGCATACTGCCGACCCCGAATGCAGCCGAGGCAACGAAATGGGCTACGGCATACAACCCCGACAGTCAGATGGGGTCAGGGCTGACGGCGATGGCTATCAATGGGATGTTGCCTACACCGAGTGCCGCAGATGCGACGATGGGGGCAGTCCTCGGCAAGAACGACAGAATAGTACGGACCCCCTCAGGGACTCTGCGCAAGGTAACCCCGACAACGAATTTCAGCCTCGGTCTTGCAAGGACGGTTCAACTCCTGCCGACACCCTGCGCCCAGGACTTCAAGAAGAGGGGCGTGAACTCCAAGCAGAAGGGATTGCCCGAGATGTTCCGCAAATGCGACTGGCTGCTGACCCCAGGTGCGAGCGACGGGATGCGTGCCATGATGACGATGGACAACCTCAAGGCGCATCGCAAGAAGAACGCGGCGCAGAGCAACTTGGCGGAGCAGATTGCCCACAAGATTGGTGGAGGGACTTCCCAACTGTCTCCCCTATTTGTAGAGGAAATGATGGGCTACCCTTTGATATATCTCGTCTTACCATTCCTTTCACAAGATGGCGACAGGAGTCAATAAAAGCCCTCGGCAACTCTATGGTTCCGCAAGTTGTCCTTGAATTGTTTAGGGCTATAGAACAAGAGTTGCTCTGATATCTTCCCCCCCCGAGGCCTCCACGCTTCGGGGATTTTTTGTCCTTTATCCTTTACCTTTCTCTTATTATCTTTGCCGTATGATAACAGAACAATTTATCAAGGATGAGTTTGTCTCTGAGATTCTTCGTCGTGATATCGGAATAATCTATAAGACGCAGGAGGAAGTTGCTAATCGTTACTTCAAGGAGCGCACAGGAACTCTTCGCCAGTTCTTGTCTCGACGTGCTTTTTCCCTTCAAGAATCGAATGGGAATTTTACTGTTTATATCGGTGTCCTGTCATATCTACGATTTCTCGATATGCAGTATCGCTTAAATTATGCAGGCTTAAATACCAGGCGAGCCAAGAAGCAGCGTGCTAAATATGCTGTCTATAATAGAGTTGTATGGGGTGTTTTGTACAACGAAACTTTCCCTGATATTCGAGCAGGATTTACAAATGAAGTCCGTGCTGCTTGGCGAAAGCAGATGGAAGAAGCCTTATCACAGAATAAATTACCCAACGAGATTAAATAGATATGAGCAAAATCAAAGAAGACCACGTTGCCTTGGTTATCGATGCTAAAACAGACAAGGCACAACAGGAGTTACGACAGCTTGAGCGTGCTACGGCAGACCTCAGAAAAGAAATGAAGGCTCGACAGAATAAAATGCTCGAGCTCGAAGCAGCAGGCAAAAAAGAGTCTGCTGAATATAAGCGTTTGCAGACAGAGATAAAGAACTATAATACACAGATAAAGGCTAATGAGACAAAGCTTCGTAGCCTTCGTTCTGCTATGGATATTAATGTGATGACTATGTCTCAGCTTAAGAAGCAAGCTCGAGACCTTCAGACAGCACTTAACAATACTTCTAAGGCTGCAAATCCGAAAGAGTATGAGCACTTAGCTTCACAGCTCCGCAGCGTAAATGGACGTATGTCAGAATTACGTCGTGATGCCTCAGGATTGACAGAGTCTATGGGAAAGCAGTCGTCTGGTATCATGGGTAAATTTGAAGGGATGTTCTCCTCCATCTCTGGTGGATGGACGAAACTCGTTGGCGTGGCTACTGCTGCTGTTGCTTCTATCTCTGCCGTGATAGAAGGAGCAAAGTGGTGGTATAATTACAATGTAGAGATTGAAGAGGCGCAGCGTCTGACTCGTGAGTTCTTTGAAATTTCTGGCGACGAATTAACAAGTGTTCGTAGTCAAATTTCAGCCATAGCTTCTGAAACAGGCAAAGAATACAAGGAGGTATTGGGAGCAGTAGACACTCTGATGGACCAGTATGGAATCACCGCCCAGGAAGCAATCAATAACATCAAGGATGGTATTCAGGCTGGTGCTGATGTCAATGGTACATTCTTAAGCCAAATCCAGCAGTATGCACCAGCCTTCAGCGATGCTGGAGGGGCGGTGAATGACCTTGTTGCCAGTATCACACAGACACGTTCAGGTATCTTCAATGAGGCAGGTATGGGGTTGATACAAACCGCAACAAACCGTATTCGTACTATGTCTTCATCTACACAGAACGCCCTGAATGCTATCGGTATCTCAAGCAAGCAGCTCGAAGCTGACCTTATATCAGGAAAGACCAGTATCTTAGAGGCTATTAAGATGATTTCAGGTAAGATAAAGGAGCTGCCTGAAAATTCTATGCAGGTGGGTGAAGTAATGAAGACTGTTTTTGGAAAGACTGCAAGCAACGAAGGTATGAAACTCGTGAAGACCTTAGCTGATATGTCTACCAATATGGAGGAATTGAAGAAAGTAACAGGCGAACACGGAGAATTGCAACGTGAAGAAATCGAGGCACAAGCTGAACTTAACGAGAAAATGTCTAAGTTCTTCGGTCTTGGTGAAAATGGGTTTGATGAACTCACAATGAAAGCTAAGATATTCGGAGTTAAAGCCTTGTCTAAGATTATCGATTACACGGTTAAGATAATCAACTATTTCATTGATTTATATAATGAATCTAAGGTCTTTCGTGCTGGCATTGAACATATCAAAAATAACTTCAAGAGTACATGGGAGGTCTTCAAGTTTGGCGTCAATCTCGTAATTGACGGCTTCAAAGGTATGGGTCGAATGGCAAAGGCATGGGCAAAAATTATTGAAGGTGCATTCTCATTCGATGTTGATAAGATTACGACAGGTATCAAGGGACTGTGGGATGCCTACAAAGACACGTGGATCGAAATTGGCAATGATGCTAAGAAGATGGCTGCGAATGTACGTGATAATTTTATTGATGCGATAAAGAACACCGCCAGCAATAAGAAGGTGGCTCATCTTTCTGTCGATGTAACACCAGAGGTGAAAAATCACGCTGCAAATAAAAGCAATTCTGACATAGGCGGAAAGAGTACAATTGAAAATGGAATAAAAGACCCTAAAAAGAAAACAAAGAAGAAAAAAAACAAGAAGAGCTCTGACCCTGACGAATTGGCAACAAAAGATTTTACACACGATCGTGCTCAAGACCTCGACGCTGAAAAGCGAAGTTACGATAAGAGTTTGGATGCCTTGAAAGAAGCTCTTGCGAAGAAGGCTCTTACACAAGAGCAGTACAGCGCATACGTGGCTGCTCTCAATATTCAGCATCAGAACAAACTACTCGACATCGAGAAGACTTACTTGCAACGCTCTGAGAATATGGTGTTTAAGGATGCTGCAAAAAAGAAGACCTTGCAGGAAGGTCAAGCTAAGGCTGTCGCTGACCAGCAGCAAGCTGCGAACACTGCATATATCGAGGCAGAGAAAGAGTATTATGAGTCCTTGGATCAGATACAACAGGCAGCCCCATCTAAACCGCAGACCCTTCAGCAAGAATGTGATGCGAAGTTGCTCCTCCTGGATGGATATTACAAAGCTTCATTGCAGCGAGCAAAGGATAATGGCGAGCGTGAGAAAGAAGTTACTGAGGCTTACGAAGCTGCTAAAGCTGCTATCATTGTGGATTATGCGAAGAAAGCAGAGGAGCAAAAAGCCCAAGCACGACAGGAGTATGGGCTTGACACATTCGAAGACCAGTATGCAGCACGTCGCAAGAAGATAGAGGATGACACCCTGCTCAATGAGCAAGAGCGTCAGCAGGCTCTTACCCTTCTTGATCAGCAGGCAGAAGAACACCGTCTTCAGATACGTCAGCAGTATGGTCTTGCTTCACAGCAGGAACTCTATAATGCAGAACTGGAACAGTTGAAGATGCACCTTCAGAATAAAGAGATATCTGAAGAAGAGTATGAAGAGGCAGTGAAGAGAATGAAGATCGCCAAGATGAAGGAGGCGTTCGACTACTATTCAAACCTCTCCACTGGTGCTGTTCAGGCACTACAGCAAGCAGAGATTGCGAACGTCGATGCGAAGTATGATGCTGAAATCGAAGCTGCGAAGAACGCAGGTAAAGATACTACGGATCTTGAGAAGAAGAAAGCTGACGAAAAGCTGAAGATCCAGAAGAAATATGCGGATGTTAACTTCGCTATTCAAGCAGCACAAATCATCGCATCCACTGCTTCTGCTATCGCTAAGACTTTCTCAGAATTGGGTTTCCCAGCTGGTATTCCTGCTGCTGCCTTGATGGGTATCACGGGTGCAGCACAGCTTGCAGCAGCACTTGCTGAGCGCAATAAGGTGAAGCGAATGACTCTAAGCGGAGCAGGTGGTTCTGCCTCTGCTTCAGGCGCACGTGTTGCAACGGGACTTGAATCGGGTGGTAGTATCGATATAGAGCGCAAGCAGGATGGAAAGATGTTCCGTGCGGACTACGAACCTGACAAACGTGGATTTATCGATAAGCCAACCGTTCTCGTCGGAGAAGGTGGCTATGGTCATAGCAAGGAGTGGGTTGCCTCCAATGCAGCAGTCGAGAACCCTACCGTCGCTCCCATCATCGATATCATCGACCGCGCCCAGCGTGCTGGTAAGATTCGCACCCTCGATATGAACAAGTTTCTCATACAGCAAGCCTCAGGGCGTGCTTCGGGTGGCAGTCTTACGCCAACCGTCAATGATGTTCGCCCTCTTGCCCAGGACTCCTTCAAGGACTCGCTCATCAAACGCCTTACCGATGTTCTCGACCGCATATCAGTGGAGGGCATTCCTGCCAGTGTGGCATTGAACGAACTCGAACAAAAACAACAACTGCGTGATCAAGCGCGTAAATATGGAAGTAAGGAATGAGAGTAACAAACTTAGAAAAGGGCGAGGACTACAACCTCAAGCCCGACACACAGATACAGGTAGAACGCACCAATCCGTTCTTCAACGATTATGGCGAGCAGACCACACCGCTTGAGTTGCCCACCTCCGAGCGCAACCGCCGTCTGCTGGGCTTCCCCGACTCCTTCGGTCGCCGTGTCAAGATGTCGGCGGTCGATGTGGCCATTCAGGACGGAGAGTATTTCGCCCAGTGCCGTCAGGTGGTTCTCTCTGCACAGCACAAGGGCAGCATCTCCACCTCGTTCTACATCAACGACGGCTCGTTCTATTCTCGCATACAGAAGGTAAAGCTCAAGGACATCTTCAAGGGCGAGTACATCCCTGGTGTGTTCACTCCCGAGCAGGGCATAGAGTTCTGCCGTGGCTTGCGCAGTAACACCAATGAGCAGTACGGTATCTTCCCCGTGCTGCTCACCGACGACTCAGGCGTGGACTCGGGATTCAACTACAAAATGCTCAATGCCTACGGCAAGCAGAAGGCCATCAAGTCTAAGGATGTATGGATGTGGACAAAACAGGGCTACCAGCTTGTTCCTGTTACCACACTGGCTGCTTTCTCCCCCGACGAGTCGGGTGAAGGCTGCGACTTCTACAATGCTGTCCAGCGTACAGAGTATGTCGGCGAAGTTCCCATCACTCTTGCACCAGGCTACTATATCTCGCCCTTCATTCGTGCCAATTATCTTCTGAAGCGCATTTTCGCCCATTTCGGTTATGAATTGCAAGACAACTTCTTCACCCACACAGAGCCTTTTTCAAAGATGGTGGTGGTCAATAATGTCATGGACGCACTCGTCAATGGGCGCATCAAGGTTGCCGACCTTGTTCCCGATGTTACCTGCGCCGACTTCATTGCCGTGTTCCGCAAGAAGTTCTGTTGCGAGTTCGTGTCCGACGAGGGAAAGCGCACAGCCAATATCATATTCCTGCGTGAAGCCCTCGCTGCCCGTCCCACCGAAGACCTCACACGCTGCGTAACTGAAGAACCGACCATATCCTACAAGGCAGAAAAAGACTACCAGCGTGTTACCATTACATCTGCGGATAAGGTAGACACCGACCTCTCCGACTCTTACGATGACCTTGATAGTATGGTCAAGGCCAACCCCAGTGCCTATTTCAATCCGCTCGACGGTGCTTTCTATAAGGACGGCTTCTCGGGCGATTACAGTGTCATCACTAAGATTGGCGAGGCTTCACAGGACTACAACACGGGCGAGGATCTTGAACCCAAGGAGATAAAAGTACCTGACGTTATGCCTGAGTTCCGTCAGCTCAAGCATAAGGCAACCGTCGAAGATACAGAGGTAAAGACCGACTTCGGCACATACCTTTATGTCGGGTCGTACATCTCGCTCAATTCCAAGATGGTTGTTGCCGGAGAGAACAAAGAGTCGGCTTCCGAGTCGGCAAGTAAGCAAAAGGCGATGCTTGCCTTCAGCTATCTCTCGGGAGGTCGCCCTGAAGGAACTATATCCTCCTACGACATCTACGCCCCCACGCATCCTCGCATCTTCGACTATGCCCTCTATTACCACGGACCTGATGGTATCTTCGAGAAGTTCTACCGCGACTACGACCTGCTGCTGCGCAACTCGCTCCACGAGATGAAGGTAAAGCTACTGCTCTCCCAGTCGCAGAAGCAGAACCTTCCGTCCTATGCCAAGGTGGTAATCCGTGGCGTGGCTTTCTTCTTCAACAAACTCAAGTTCACGCTCGGTGGTAAGAATGAGCCTGTGGAGTCGGAGCTGCGCACCATCTCGCTAATGGAGCCTTCCATCTCCGCCCCAGCCATCAACGAGCAGCTCACGGCAATGAATACCAAGTACAAGTGGGTCGGCCATGAACGGCAGACGGAGGTTAGCAGCGACGATTACCACAATTCGGGACTCGACAAAGACCGCACCTTTACCACCATTTATCCACCGGTTCCTTCAGCCGAGTATGTTGGGAAGCCATACGGGCAGCAGTCCTCGTTCACTTCGCAGATGCTTAGGCACGGCTCTTTTTGGCGTCATTCCAAGTGGAAATATACACGCACCGACGTTTGGCTGGAATGTGTTCCCAAGTAAGAAGGGTGTCCTTTATCGGACACCTTTTTTCTTGTAAATTTGCCATAAATAACAACGCCAATGGATATATTGTTAAAACCTGATTCTCTCTGCCTTTCAGGCTCGATGAATCACTTTGTCATATCAACCAACAACGAGATAACCTTCGTACTGAAGTATGCCGACACAGGAACAACCATCGTCCAGCATACTTACACGCCCAACAAGTCTAACCGCATCGAGATAGACTTGGAAAGCATCATCACCCCCCTGCTGTCATTCCGCCTTCAGGATATATCCGATGTCTACAAGCAGCCATCCATCGTTCGCCAGTTCACAGCCCAAATAACAGAGGTCGGTACTTCCAACACTGAAACCTGGACATTCTCCGTCCTGCGTGCCGGCATCGACCACTTCTCCGACTCGGCAGCCAACTGGCTGAAGGCAAACTTCCTCACGTGGCAGCCCACCGTGAAGCCTGTTACTTATTACACCCCCGAGTTCCTGACCTACTATGCCGTTGTCGATTCCGTTGTGCGTTGCCGTGCATACGTTGAGAAAAACGGCGAGTATGCGTCCTATGACCTCACGCTGGCCAACCTTGCGAATGGCAGCGTATGGACCATTCCTGTGCAGTATGCCATCATCTCGGGCAAGCTGAACAAATTACCGTCCTACTACGATGTATGGGTAGAGACAAAGACAGGCACACGCCTTACTTATCTCCAGCGGTATTACGCCACCGACATCAGGAGTGAGCAGGAACAGTGGGTGCTGTTCGAGAACTCGTTGGGAGGTATCGACACCTTCCGTGCCTATGGCGACTCGGAGAACACCGCCAAGCACACACACAACATCGCAGAGATAGAGAACGACGCAGAGGAGTACCGTGTCGATACCACTCGTGAGCATAAGAAGAACACAGGCTTCCTCTCTGACGGGGAACGCCGTTGGCTGCTCGATTTCTTCCCCTCTTTGGGCAAGTATCTATATATCGACTCCTATATCCGTCGCATCGTCGTTACGGAGAGCGATGCCAGCTGGCAGACGAAAGAACTGCCTTCAAGCTACACGTTTACCTATAAGTATGCCGATGCACGCCCATACCTCAATATATCCCGTACCGACCAGCCGGCAGAGATACTTAGCATCAAAGTTCCCGATGTCGGCTCTTTTACGGTCGCCCCACGCTTAGTTGAGTTCGATAGGCTCTCGCTAAGTGGTGGGGCTCTCTTCCCAGTCCAGAATCCATACTCGGATAAATGGAGCGTTACCACGGCAGCAGCCTTCCTCGACTTCCTCGCGCACGAAATCACCGCAGCCTATAAGGGCGACGGCTCTTTCGGGCATTCGCATAGCAATATGTCCTTGCTCGACTCTCTCACGATTTTCGGAAAATACCTACTCGTCAATGCTCAGAAGATTGCTGCTGGGGAGGCTGATTTTGCCACCCTCGCCGCCAATCTCGACCCCAAAAGCAGCGACTGGGATAAGATACTCAGAAAAGACCGCGACGACACAACCCAGCACAGTCTTGGCGTAGGCGGAGACCTCACCGTAGAAGGCAGTCTTGGTGGCAAGGACTTCGTTCACGGCATGGACGGTGCTGGTTGGCGGTTGTGGTTACAGAATGAGCTGGCCAACCTTGAGCTGGATAATCTCACGGTTCGTCAGACAATGCGCATCTTCGAGTTGCTCATCGACCATGTACGCAGCGTCGGGGGACAGATGGTCGTGTCGGCTGCCAACGGTAAGGTTTATTCCGTATCGGAAAGTGGCGATGACATACTTTTATCGTTTGAGGTTGGCTGCGAGTTCGAGACTGGCGATTTCCTCCGATGTCAGACATTCAATGGCAACAAGCTCAAGCATTACTGGGTTCAAGTCAAGGAAGTTCGCACCATGGACGACGGACAGGTTTTTGCCGTCATCAGCAAAAACGATATCGGTTGGTTCTCGGGTACAGCTGCTGCTGGCGATGAGTGCGTACTGTTCGGCTCCGATAAGGAAGGACGACAGGGACTTATCCTCATATCAGCCACAGACGACGGACAGCCACGCATCGATATTCTCAATGGTATTCACGAGCGCAACCTGACAGGTGGCTTGCGCACCAGGCTCGGCTCCTTGGACGGCATCCGTGATGATGCCTTTCCCGAGGACAATCAGCCTCACGGCTACGGACTCTACTCCAACAACGCCTACCTTCGTGGCGACTTCATCCTCCGCACAGGCATCAATATCAACACATGGGTATCCATCGTCGAGGGCAAGGTACGCAGCGAAATCGACTCTATGCGTTCCGACTTCATTGTCGGCAAAGGCTTCCTTTCAAACTCCCTCTTCCTTGACGGGCTGAACAAATGGAAGACCGAGAACAACACGACCTTCTTCACTATCGGAGGTAAATGGATATGGGCAAACAATAATGTCTATTCGTGGAAAGGCGATTCTGCCGTAGTGGGAGCTGACAGAGGTCGCACGGTGATGAAAATCAGGAATAAGTACATTGTTCAGAAGAATGCCGATTTCACCGCTCACCCCAAGTTCGAGAAAGACAAAGACGGCAAGACGATACCGCAACCCATCTACCTTACCTTCTACTATCGCGTGGTAAAGCCTGGTAAGCTCATGGCAGGTTTTGTCGATACGGACATCACTACCACGCAGGACAACTACGAGCAGCTCACGGTAAGCGAAGACTTATCAGTTACAGAGGGCTACGAGCAGTACAAGGCTGTCGGGCAATGGAACGGCACTGGCGACTTCAAGCTGAGTTTCACTGGCGAGATTTATGTCTATATGCTTATCCTCACGCAGCGTGAGATAGATGACTTGGAATACAAGTATCGCACCCTCTTCGAGCAGACCGACCGCCTGATACAGCTCACGGCTGGCATATATGGAAAAGACCCGGCTGCCCTGAAAGTACTACGAGAGAGCGGACTGGTTATAGAACCTGAGGGCTCGGGTATCTTTGCCAAGGATGCCGACGGCAAGGTGGGCTTTATCGGTGTGAGCGTTCAGGAGGTAGATACCGACGGTAACACCAAGACGGTCATCAAGCTCACTGCCGACAATATCAAGCTCGAAGGACTTGTTACGGCGAATGGCAACTTCAAGATACTCGAGGATGGAAGCATAGAGGCCCTCAACGGTAAGTTCAAGGGCGAGATAGAGGCCACCAAGGGGCATATCGGCAGGTTCTCCATCTCACAAGACCACATTGGTATAGACAGTGCTGTCAGGGATAGCGAAGGGAAAATCACATTCAAAGAGGATTATAATGGTTTGTTCCTGTATGATCAGATGATTGGTTTCAATGCCAAAGACCGTCAGGCAATCCTCGGCACGTGGAATAATTTTGGTATCCCAATTCTCTGCCAACTTACCGACACAAAGAAAGAGTTTCTGTCAAAATATGGTCTTGTTGTCAATGTGTCAGGAAGCCAGTTCGATAATGTTGCCATAGATATGGAAGGAGGACATATACAAGGCATGGCCATTAAGACTGAGATTTACGGTTTTGAGAACATTACGAAAAAAGACCGACCCACCGCCCCCGTATCAGTAACATTGAAGCACGGTGTTGGAGCGGTATTGGCCACCACCCAGTTCTATTGGCGTGAAAAAGCCACCGATGACGCAGGAAGAGAAATAGAGTATGCTACTGTAACCAGAGACAGAAATATCATCCTCCCCGAAGTCCACGGCTGCGATGACGGACACATGGTTTGGATTAAGCGTGGCTCCAATAATGGTAGTGCCGTCAATATCAAGCCCGGAGTTTTCTATCGTCCGATAACTTCTTCAACGGGATTTTACAATACAGAATTCAGTGAGGAGAAGCGCAGTACATATATGATCATCGATAATGATGCAGAAGTATTTGACCAGGTAACCCTTCAATCAGAAGGCGATGCGATGTGCTTCGTGTTCTTTGCTGGACTTCATGTCAAGCGTAAGGAGAGTGACGGCAGTTACAAGGACTATTACGGTGCGTGGGTGCAGTGGAAGAATCCACGGGATTGGTAATCAAATAGATATAGATATGAACAAAATCAACTTCAAAGAATTCAAAATTCCTCTTGGCATAGCAGCCAAGAAATGGGAAACAAGGGATGTGCGCGAGGAAATTGCCGATTTTATCTATACCAAGATGAGCGGTATTCGTGCGCACACACTTGCCCACAAGATTTATGACAGCGAGGGCTTAATGGAACTCTCCGACGAGGACTTGAAAGCCGTCAGAGTGATATTCGAGCAGTTCGCCATCGGGCCTTATATCGATGGGCTGAACGCACAGTTGGACACTAAAGACGAATAATTATGGCAACATTGACCGATTCGGAGAAAATGGAACTCAAAAACGACATTAAGAAAGATGTCTTGAGTGAGTTGAAAGCCGGCTCCACATCAGAGCAGGAGCTGGAAGAAGTGCAGAGTCTCGACAATATAGACTCCCTTCCTGCTGCCCGTGGCAACGAAATGGTAAAAGTCCCATTGAAATTATTGGGTAAGGAAGCCACCGACGCAGCCAAGGAGGTAGAGAAAGCTATGAAGGAGCTGGAGACCATCAAGACGGACGCACAGGCCGTTGCGGATATGAAAGACAGCCTTACCCAGCTGAAGACACAGGCAGAGACTGCCGTTCAGGATGCACGGCAGGTAACACAGAACTTTCAGTCCACCTCCCTTGCTGCCTTACGGGGTGCCACCGTCCGTTTTGCAGGGTTTGACACCGAGAGACGCACCGTTGAGCAAGCATCAGCTATACCAACCGATGCTGTCGGAGTCTTTTTTAACACAGTTGCCAAGTGCTTTCTTTTGAAAAAGAACGCAGGAGACAACTTCGAGTATTACCGCAGCTGGCAGGTGTCAGAGGGCAAGTTCGAGGCTCATACTATGTATCAGACGGATACAAGTGCCGTGCTTACCGATAAGATATTCGTCTGCAAAGTCAAGGGCAAAGATAAGTTCTATACCTTCTCGCAGTCAGACGGACTCGTCGAGTTCGGCGGCAACAACACCGGCAACACTATCAATATGGCGATGATAGCTCCTTTGCCACAGGGACAGTACTATACTCTTGAAACAGCCATCAAGGCTGTTCCTTCAGAGTACAGAGGATTGCTTCGCTGCATTACCTTCCCTACGGAGAAAGGAGCTGAAACTAAGCAGTTCCTCGCCACTTCCATCGATAGCTGGGAGTCAGCAGCCTCTTGGGGCGATTTTGGCAGCGGTGGTAAAATCAAGTCAGTACTGCTCAACGGTCAGAAACTCACGCCAAGCGATGACGGGGCGGTAAGCATCAATATAGACACTATAGAGGTTGACTCCTCTCTGAACAAGGAATCCACCAACCCTGTTCAAAACAAGGTCATTGCCGAAGCCATAGAGGGAATGAAAAACCCTACGTTTAATGCCGATGTGGATACGGACGATGAAGGCAGCACGGTAACCCTCACCACAGAGTCGGGGCATCAAGTCGCACAGTTCAAGGTACAGGGCGGTGGCGGCGGAACTTCCACCACTTCCAAGATAGTCTTGACGGCCAATGTGGACAACTCGAAGGTCAAGGAAGGTGGTCATTCCACCCTAAACTGGGTATACAACCATGTCAATGCCGACGGTGCGGAGGATGGAGTTGTCGGTGATGTTACCCTTACCATCAAGCGTGGATCTGTCACACTCCACGAGGAGACGTTTACAGGGGTCAATCCAAGCACGGTGCCTCATACGGTAGTCCTCGATGCGTGGCTGAAGGAGGCAGGAACCGTGGGGGCATATATCTCCGCCACAGCAAATGCCGATGGCTCTGCACAGAAAAAGTCATTCTATGTGCCTGTCAATGTGGTCTCTCTCGACCTCGTCCTCACCAATGTCAGCAGTATCGTCGGCGCGATAGCCTCGGGTGGCTATACCGATGGAAGCATCATTGATATTGCCTATGCCGTCAAAGGTAGTGGAGAGAAGGTGGTTAATATGTATATCGACGGCAATGAGACGCCAACCACACAGACGGTTACGAAGTCAGGAACTACCAACGGCTCGTTCGCCATCCAGGCAAAGAACCTTACCGCTGGTCGGCATACCGTGCAGCTGGTCGCCGAGAACGGGAATATCCTCAGCAAGAGTTCGTACATTGACATATTGAAGGCTGGCGACACAGCCCCTTTCATCGGTATCTACTTTACCTCGGAGGAAGGCAGGGTATTCCACGCAGACTGGCGCACCCCAACCATCGTCGCCAAGCAGTACGAACAGTCCTCGTTCCAGTATATAGCCTACGACCCCAGCCATACGCCAGCGACGCTCGTGGAGTACCAGAACGAGGTGCGGATGAAGTCGTTTGCAGCGGCGCGTTCCCTTCAGACCTATTCCAACCGATACACGGGCAAGGATACCATTGAGGAGAAGTTTGTCTGTGGCACGACAGAATACCGTTTCAATATCGATGTGCAGAAGAGTTCTATCGACATCAGCAAGGCCACCGCAGGGCTTGTATTCGAGTTATCGGCGGCAGGACGCAGCAATGGCGAGTCTAACCCTGCGGTTTGGGAAAATAAAGGCATCACAACCAGCTTCCAAGGTGTGGACTGGAAGTCCAGTGGCTGGAATGGCGACGCACTTGTGCTTCGCAATGGTGCGAGAGCCGTCGTAAGCTATCTGCCGTTTGATGAGACACAAGACCCTGCATCCGTGGGTAAGACCATTGAGATGGAGTTTAAGATTAGCAACGTTGCCAAGGCCGACGCTGATGTCATCAGCTGTATTCACAAAGGCAAGGGCTTCCGTGTAACAGGCGAGAAGGTCAGTATGCTCACAGGCTCCTCTGTCTCCTACCATGACGAGGACGGTAACGAGCAGAACCGTATCGTAGGCGTGGAGAAGTATCTTGCGGAGGACTTGGACATTAAACTGGCTCTGATGATAGGCAAACGTTCCGAGTATCGCCTGATGGAGCTGTATATGAACGGTACCAGGGAAAAAGCCGATATTTACAATACCGACGATAATTTCGTACAGGCGGTACCACAGGGCATAACATTCGACTCTGCCAATGCCGACATCGAGCTTCGCAGCATAAGGGTCTACAACCGTGCCATCAGCGATGATGAGGAAGTGGACAACTATATCGTGGACCGTAAGACCAGCGAGGAGATGCTGAGGGAGTTTGATAAAAACGATGTTCTCGACGATAACGGCAAGTATGACATCAACAAGATCCTCGCCAAGGGCAAGGGAGTCGTGCGGTTTATCAGGAAAGGCGGTCTCGACGAGGTAAACAGCACCAATAACAAGAAGAAGGACTTTCTAACCGACTTCATCTACTACAGTCCTTTCGGTAGGGAATGGGACTTGAAGGTGGAGGGCTGCTATGTCCGCATTCAAGGTACCTCGTCCACCAAATACCCACGAAAGAACTACCGCATCTATCTGCTTAAGCCTGGTACTGTCAAGATCTCTCGCCGTACCAAGGAGGGGACATGGTATCTCGTAGAGGACTTCAAGGGCTGGCCGATAGTCCCTGAAGGCATATTATCTTCCTTGATATGCTTGAAGGCGGACTATTCCGACTCATCTATGACGATGAACACGGGAGGAGCGCGTCTGTTCGATGAGATGATGCGCTCACTCGGGTTGCTCACTCCTCCGCAGGAACACGACAAACGTGTCCGTCAGGCTATTGACGGCTTCCCCGTGGACGTGTTCAGCTCCGAGTCCGAAGACGGCAGCATCGAATACTACGGGCAATACAACTTCAACAACGATAAATCCAAGAGTGGCGATTTGTTCGGTCATTCCAACGTGTCGGGATTTGACACCAGTAAGTCCGTGGCACTGGAGTTCCTTAACAATGGTAGTCGCCCCGGGCAATTCCAGTCCGCAGGTTCTGCCGACAGCAGTGAGTTGCTCAGGCAGATGCAGACGGAGTTCGACGATGCCTTGGAGTTCAACTTCCCCGAGGATTTCAACTGGAGTACCATCGACAACAAGGTACCAGGCACACAGAAATCCCTGCTACGACTCTTCGGCTGGATATACGACTGCGTGCAGGAGTGTGTGAAGAAGAACGGGCTCGACCTCTCCAGGACAGACTACAAGAACATCTCTCTTTTTAAGAGTGATAAGTTCAAGGCCGAATTATACCAGTACTTCCCCGTAGAGCATCTGCTTGGCTACTATTTGTGGACTGATTACCATATGAGCGTAGACCAGCGCGTGAAAAACATCATCATGCGCTCGTGGGACTTGATACACTGGTATATGAAGTATTATGACGGCGACTGTGCCTTCGGCAAGCGTAACGACTCATTCCTCAAGTACCTCTACACACTCAGCCGTGAGACTTGGGATGCCGATAAGAGCAAGTATGCCTTCGAGGGACATAACTCATGGCTTTGGTGCCTGCTTCTTGCCAACTTCAGCGACGAGCTTCGTGCCATGGCCAAGAAGATGCGTGGCTTCCTGACCAACGAGAGAGAGTTTGAGATGTGGAATGTCAAGCAGATGGGTAACTGGTGTGCGCGTGCCTACAACAAGAGCGGAGAGTTCAAGTACATCATCCCTGCCACCAAGGGCGTAAAGGTGATAAAGGATGGCGTTGAGACTGACGGCGTTACCTATCCGTACATCTATGCGTTGGACGGCACGAACTATGCTCACCGTGTCAATATCATCAAGAAGCGTTTTTCTCTCCTTGATGCCTACTACGGCTGCGACAGTTACAAGGATGACAACGTGGAGATGTACATCAGCCGTCTTGCCAGCGACCCGACAGGACACATCAGGATTACTGCCAATAGTATCTATTACTTCGACTGGAACACCAAGAACGGTAGCCATACTGATACAAAGAAAGCCGATACGGGAGAGACCGTATCCCTTGAGTTTACCGGTCAGATTACCGTCAATGACCCAGTGGACCTATACGGGGCAAGCCGAATAGAGAAACTCGACCTGTCGGGTGTGGCCGCCTCCGTGCAGAACGGCGTGAACTTGAACAAGGCTCTCGTCCTCAAGGAGATTGACGCACACAGCGACAGGCCATGCTCGCAGTCATGGTGGTTCAACTTCGAGAGCTGTCAGAAGATAGAGGTCATCGACTGTACCAACCAGCAGGGCGTGAAGACGGGCACAAGTTCCAGCACGGAGTTCGATGTCAGCGGCCAGACGCGTATCCGCATTCTTCGTCTCGGCGGAACAAGGGTTCAGGGTATAGTGCTTGCCGACGGCGCACCTGTGGAGGACTTGGTTCTTCCCGAGACCCTCACGACCCTGAAGCTGCGCTACCTGCCCCTGCTCGATATGGAACACCTGAACATTCAAGGGTACGACAATGTCACTACGATGATTTTCGCCAGCTGCCCCAAACTTGACTGGCAGGAATTGCTAAGCCGTTGTACGAACGTTACCCGATTGAGGATAGAGGGAGTCAATATCACCGATGACGGCTCGTTCCTTGAGAAATACAAGCACTACAAGGGTGTCGATGCCGAGGGTAACGCCGTAAGTACCTGCCAGCTTATCGGGGATATCTACCTGACGGCCTATATCGCTGATGAGCAGTACGAGCAGTACAAGGTCATCTATCCGAACCTGAATATCCATCAACCCGATTACACCACCTTCGAGTTTGATGATTCTGTTTCTGATGACAGGAACGTAAGCAACCTTGACAACAAGACGGGCTACAAATTCGGCAATGCCTTTGCTATGAGCGGACACAGACTCCGCATCGCCAAGATGCGTCATAGAGTCCTTGCTAAGATGACGGAGAAGGGAAAGGTGATGACCTACTTTCCACTGCATGACAGCAACTCGAACTTCTATGCCGACGCAGAGAATGTGAGTGGGTGCAGTGCTGCCAAACTCGACTCTACCGAAGGAGATGTGATGATGTATGAGCCACATTACTGGTTCAAGGGTGTCAATGACTTCTTGAACAACAAGCACTGGTCATGCTATAGCTCCAACGAGCAGATGCCCCCACGCCCAAAGGCAACCGTCCTCACGTTTGACGATATTCAGGGCGGTGGAGACTTACGCAAGGGTTATAAGGTTATGTCGGGTAAACCAAGTATTACCGAAGCCTATGCCACTGACGGCAACTATTCCACTTGCCGTGTCCAGGTGTCCGGCTATAAGAAAGTCAGATTCCCGACCGTTCCTGGAGCATCGTTAGTGGGGTCTGTGTTTACAAACGCTGACGGCAAGGTACTCAAGAGCATCGTCGTACCTACATTGACCAATAAGTTCAATCCAGGTATGTACCTTATCGACGACATTCCTTCAGATGCAGTCAATCTCTACTTCACGATCAAGCAGACCGCACCGTTCGACTGCGTAGTCTTGAGCAACAGCGATAATATCCTCGACATGGAGCCTGACTGGGTGGAGCATCAAGAGTGTCTAACCGCCGTATTCGGAAGTACCGTCATCGGCAGCAAGCTCAGAAGCTGCGTCTCGGGTGGCTCTACCACAGGTAACCTCTCTTGGACGGACTTCCATTTCTACAGCGAGCAGCGCGGTATGCAACAGATTGATTATGAGATGCACAGGGACATAGCCAATCTCTTCTTCACTGGTTATGGCCGTCGAGACTCCCAGTCTCAGTGCGGAGCTGGTCAGCATAGCGAATCGCGAAAGACTGGCGGAACGGCAGAAATCGGTATGCAGGACACCGTTAATACAGACGGAAACACCATAGGCGGAGTTGACGGCAATAATTCATTGGCGTTCTATGAGGTCAAGACGAACGACGGCTTAGGTTCATTCGTCCGTTTGAACAACACCAACTGCCTCGGCTATGAGGATGTCTATGGCCATAAATGGGACATGATGGATAAGGTCGGAGTTCCCAACGGCAGTGGGGAGCAAGGAGTTTGGTATATAGAGATGCCCGACGGCACTACCCGTAAGGTGCAAGGTGCCACGACCGGTCTTTGGATTACCGCTGTTGTCCATGGTAAGTATATGGACATAATCCCCGCAGGTGGCGCAAGCGGCAGCTCCTCCACATTCTATTGCGACCGCTTTGAATTCAGCGGAGCTGCGTCCCGTGTGGTCTTCCGTGGTTACTACAGTGCGAACGCGAACGGTGGCGTTGCGTACTCGTATGCGAACTTCGATGCCTCGGGTTCGTGGTCGGGCGTCGGGTCGCGTCTGGCCTTCAGAGGGCGACTCGTCAAAGCGAAGAGCGTAGCGATATTCAAAGCGATAACCGAGGTGGCGTAAGCGAAAACGTAAAGCGTGTCGCGAAGCGACTCCCAACGAGCGGAGCGAGCGATTTTCGGGGGATATATCCCCGGGGATTACTCGCTCTGCCAATTTTTTATTAATTTTGCACTCATAAAGGCGGATTTCCCCAAAGTCCCGTGTGGTCTTCCGTGGTTACTACAATGCGAACGCGAACGGTGGCGTTGCGTACTCGAATGCGAACTACGATGCCTCGGGTTCGTGGTCGAACGTCGGGTCGCGTCTGAACAACAATCATTAATATAACAATCGGCATACGACAAAGAGGACGTGTCCTCAAAGCTGAGCCGAGGGGAATGAGCCTCGCCAACAGCACCCTATGGTGGAAAGGCGGAACATAAACAGGATGGGTAGAGTTCGGTAGGCCGAACGGTTCGAAGAAGTCAGGCCCAAGGATTGAAGGCTTCAGAGCCTTATTCATAAAGCAATGGCGATAAGAGAAGGGTACATTATCGAGGAAATCGTCGACTATAGCAATATGTCCGACGCTTTTGATGAAGTCCTTAGAGGCACTGCAAGAAAGAAGTGTGCCGAGGGACGCTACCTTCTTGCGCATAGGGAGAGGGTCATTCAGAGACTTTCTGACGGTATCCTCAAAGGGCATCTACCCAAAGCCAAGTGTTATTTCATCACCGTTCGTGAGGGCGGTAAGGATAGGAGGATAGCCATATATGATATGACGCTCCGAATTGCCGAGAATGCGGTTATGAGGGTTGTCGATAGGCATATAAGAAACCGCTATATAAGAACTACCGCAGCCAGCATAAAGAAAAGAGGGATGCACGATCTCTCCCTATATATGCGAAGAGATATAGCTGAAAACCCTGAGGGTACACGATATGCCTACCAATTCGACCTAAAATCTTTCTATGACATGATAGAAGGCGACTTCATCATGTCATGTGTCAGGCATTTATTCAAAGACAAAAGGCTGATAGATATTCTTTCGAGCTGCGTATACTCCCATGAGGGACTTGTAAAAGGCAGGAGGAGTTCCCAAAGTTTAGCGAACCTGCTCCTCTCCGTTCATCTCGACCACTATCTCAAGGACGAACTGGGTGTGCGTTATTTCTATCGATACTGCGATGATGGGCTTGTTCTCTCCCACAGTAAGGAATATCTTTGGCAAATCAGAAACCTTATTCATCAGCGGATGAACACAATCCATCTGACCGTTAAGCCTAACGAGAGAGTATATCCCATCACAGAAGGAATAGATATGCTCGGATATGTAGTATACCCTGACCATGTCAGGATTAGGAAGCGTGTCAAGAAAAACTGCGCAAGGAAGCTGCACGAAGTCAAAAGCAGGAAAAGGCGCAAGGAAGTGATTGCAAGTTTCTATGGAATGGCGAAACATTCAAACAGTAAACATTTATTTCAAATATTAACTGGAAAGAACATGGAAGAATCTTTTAAAGACTTCAAGAACAAGCAAGCCCCCTTTGTTAAGGACGGCAAGAAGAGATTTAGAGGCCCTTGCGTGTCGCTTAGGACTTTGTTGAACAAGACGGTTACGATACTTGACTTTGAACGGGACATCAAGACAGAGAATGGAATGCGATGGCTCGTATCCGTTGATGACGGAGGTGTCCTTAAAAAGTATTTCACCGACGACAAGGAAATGGAATATGACCTTGAGTGCCTTGAGAAGGCAAACAAACTTCCCTCGATGCCCATAACGATTGGGTGGGATGACTCCAACGGCTTCGGACATTATATATTCACATAAAAAGAATAAGTATGAAAAGAGTTCAAGGTTCTTCAGGGGTACGCCTTATAGAGTGCGTGAACCCTGTGCAAGACAAATGGAGAGTGCGTTGGGATGTGCAGACCACCGATGGTGAAACCTCCTACATGGAGGAGGAGTTCTCGGGTAAGCCAAGTATTGAAACTATCAAGGCTCTGATCTTCGGTTGGATAAACGAGCGTGTGGAAGAGAGGATTCTATCCGATTTCACTTACCTCGGAAAATCTGTGTGGCTATCTCACGAAAATCAGTTCAATTACAAGGCGTGCTACGACCTTGCGATACAGACGAATGGTTCTAATCTTCCGATAGCATTCAAGTTTGGTACGGACGATCTTCCGTACTATGTCACATTCAATACCCTTGATGAACTTACGGACTTTTATACAAAATTCGTGAACTTCATAATGCAGACCGTTGCCACAGGCTGGAAAGAAAAAGACTCAATTGATTTCACCTTATATATATAAGGGCAAATTGTAGGAAAGATGGACAGTAGGAAGCCTATACGGGCGTTCCTACTGTCTATTTTTGAAGAATATCAAAGCACCCCCTTGTAATTTAGCAGTAATTTGTTAGCTTCCTGAATATCTTTCGGGGTGTATATGTCCGTTACCAATATCGAGGAGTGGCGTGCCTGGTCCCTCACGGTCAGGATATCCGTGTTGGCTCGAAGCATATTGGTAATACCCGTATCTTTTAGTGAATAGAACTTATATCGGTCAGTAAGGTTCAGGTTCTTGCGCAGCTCACGCCCCCAATAATCCCTGAAGCATTTTTCACTCTTACGCTTGGGTCCTGGGGCAAAGTCATCACTGAATAGATAGTAGTTCCCCGGGCTGTTGAACACATGAAGGTCTATCATCAGCTTCATCACGTGGTCAGGCATAGTGAGCAATGCATCATTATGGTTCTTGGTATTTGCCCCGTGCAGGAACAAAGTCTTCTTCTTGATATTGAAGTCGCCTATCTTCAGATAGCTCATTTCCTTCGGTCGTACAAACAGGTAATGCAGGATATAGCACGCCAGCAGATAATGCCTGTTATGCACCATCAGCCAGCTTTTCAACTCTGCAAGAACCTCGTCGGGTATCACATCCCTGTTCTTGAGTTGCCCTCTACGCTGGACGATGGAATAACTCTCCGTAGGATCAGTCGGGATATACCCTCGCTCAAGGAGATACTTGCAGAAAGTTTTTAACCAAGAAAGGTAGTTGTTCCTGGTGCGGATGGTGTTGTTCCTATCCACGAATACATAGTCAAGAAACTGCCCAACCAGGCGACTGTCGAATTGATAAGTATAGAACAGGTTGATTTTCTGCTTCTCCTTCCATTCCTTCAGCACTCTTATTCTACTGGTGTAGGATATTACGGATTCTTCTCTCATATTATGCTCCTTGAGCAGCTTAAGCAAGTAATCCTCATACTTCTTGCACACATCATCGAAAGAGGAGTATTCAAGAGGCTGCACCATCTCCACCCAAGGATTCCATCCCTGCATCAGCTTCTCCGTGAGCCTCTTGATAAGTGCCTCTCCATATACCCGTTGGTTACGCTTGCCCTTGATATGGTCAAGCATAAACTTCTTGATGTGAAACTTACCCCTCGTGGGGTCAAAGGCTGATAGAGATACATAACATTCCGAAGCCTGATGAAACTTCGGAGTCTTCCAACCGACAATCTCATTGATTGCCGTCTGTCTGTTCTTAGAAGAAAATTTTTTTTTAGGCATTTCTAAATTTTGAGTGAAATGCCCGATTGAACTATCAAATAAAGTAGAAGTCAAACTTCACCGACTTTTCGCCGACCTCTTGACCCCCGACCAAGCGAAAGGGGCTGAAAATCAGCCCCTTTGCTTGCAAATCGTCGGGATGACCAGAGTCGAACTGGCGACCCCTACGTCCCGAACGTAGTGCGCTACCAACTGCGCTACATCCCGATAGCTTAAAAGCAAGTGCAAAGTTAATTATTTTCTCGGAACTAACACAAACTTTCTCGCCGTTTTTCTTTCTTGTTAGAGCAAGGCAGGAAGCTCAAAAAGTTTGATGCCATTACTACCTTTTATCAAGATATAATGATCTTCTGGACGATGAAGAACTATCTCCTTTTTCACCTCATCAATGTCGCGGAACTTGCGGAAGTCGGTTTGTGTCTTACCAAACTCCTCTCCAACAAGCCATACATTACGAATGTCTGTAGCCTTAAGCAATTCCACAACCTTCTGATGTTCTTCTGCAGACGCATCTCCAAGTTCACGCATATCACCGAGGATAGCCATCTTGTTCTCTACCTCCATCAGTTGGAAGTTCTCTATCGCAGCAGCCATACTGGATGGATTAGCATTGTAAGCATCCACAATAAGCTTGTTATGTGCAGTCTCAGTCAACTGCGAACGATTGTTATGAGGCACATAGTTCTCCAAAGCATAGTTGATTTGCTGTGGTGTAACACCAAAGTGAAGACCAATAGCTATGGCTGCCAACATATTATCTAAGTTGTAAGAGCCAATGAGATGGGTTTGTACTTCGTAAATGGTGGGTGATGGGTGATGGGTGTTAAGGCTTGATGACTGCCACTCAAACTTCAAACACGGAGCACAGCTAACAACATAACCTTGCACGTCAGCGGTCTCATCTTGTCCGTAAGTTATGATACGATCAAACGCTCGCTGTTCTGCCATTTCCGTCAAATCGGGATTGCTCTCGTTGAGAAAAAGTAAACTACCATGAGCTTTAAGGAAATCATAAAGTTCACCCTTGGTCTTCTTTACGCCCTCAAAACTACCAAAACCCTGAAGATGTGCACGACCGACATTAGTAATCAAACCACAAGTTGGCTCTACGTATGTAACCAGTTTCTCAATGTCACCAGGGTGAGAAGCACCCATCTCGATAACTGCAATCTCATGTTCTGGACGAATACCTAACAATGTACGAGGCACACCTACATCGTTGTTATAGTTCGCCTCCGTATGATGTACATTAAACTTCTCAGCCAATACGGCAGAGATAAGTTCTTTGCTTGTCGTCTTTCCGTTTGTTCCTGTAATACCAATCACAGGGATTGAGAACTGACGACGATGTTCGCGTGCCAATTCTTTATAAGTTACAAGGGCGTCATCAACGAGGATATAACGCTCGTCGCCTGCCTTTGCATATTCTTTTTCGTCAATGATCGCATAGCTACAGCCCTTTTCTAAAGCAGCTTCTGCAAACTTATTACCATCGAATGATGCTCCCTTCAATGCCACGAAAATACTTCCTTCAGGACAGTTACGGCTGTCTGTGGTCACAACTGGGTGCGCTTGGTAAATCTTGTAAATCTCCTGTATATCCATTGCGTTTACTTTATTCTTTGTGCAAAGGTAATCTAAATGAAAGACAATGCAAAGCAATGAATGTCTTTTTTTATTATCAGAAATCATCTTCAAGCTGTTGGAGTGATTGCTATTAGATTCCACACAACGATAGATAGCAAGGGAATTAACGCCTCGCACCATTGGTGCGAATGGTGAGCACCAATGGTGCGGAGCATCAACACAACGAAAAAAGATAGTAAAGAGTTTCTATCAGAACCCTATAATCGCTTATAAAACATGACTACCTAAAACGCGACATACGGACGCAGACGTTCGATTGCTTCGGGCGTAAAGTCCTTTAATAAGTGGAGTTGTGAGAGACTGGTTAGTTTTCCTTTCAGCCGTCTATAGTCGCAAATAGCCTTAGCCTGATAGAAATTCACATAAGGATGCTTACGAAGTTGTGCGAGAGTTGCAGTATTTAGGTTTATCTTCTCTGTCTGTGGGTTAGCGATAGAGAAGTAAGGTAGGCTTTCTTCTGGGAAACCTTCAATCTCTTGCAGTTGTCCCACAGCAACATATCCACCTAATCGTTTACCATAGTTAAGGATGGCACGCGCCCAGCCAGAGCCAATACCCGGAATCTTCTTTAGCTGGGTTGTGTCAGCCGTAACGAGGTTGATATGTTCACCTGCTTTCAGTTTCAATGGGTAGCGAAGGGTGTCACGGTCATTCCCTCTGTTAGGTTTATACGTGTTTTGCGCCTTATAAGCCTCATAAGCTGCATGAGCAGCCTGCTTATCAGCTTCTTTTTGAGCAATATAAGCTTGTACAGAGGCGAGCGTGGAGGCTGGTTCGTAATCATCACCAATCGTTATATAGGGTTCTAACGCTCGATACTGTTTGCGCGTAAGACCATAGAGGCGGGCAAAGTCCATCGGTGAATGATAGACTCCTCCTTTAGAACGATACTTGATGATATTACGCACTTGGAAAGGAGCCAAGCCTAACTGCTGCAACTCTTCGGCTGTAGCTGTGTTTGGATCGAAAGGAAATAAGTGTTTACCCTCTGCTGTTTCAACTTCTGGGAGTTGCGCTTTACGGGAGAAAGGAGTAGGTTTATTCTTACTTATACTATCGCTTTTCACAGTAGAAGTTTCCGTTGTTTGATTGCCAACAAAGATAATCAAACCCATGCTACCAACGATAAACAGCAAGAGTAGCAACAGCACTTTTCGATCGGAACGATGGAGATAGAAAATTGATTTTAGGTTCATAGCATACAGTGTTTAAACTCTGATGAATCCTTCAAAAGAAGAAATCATTATAGATATAAGGGAGGGTTAGAGGATTATTAAGTATTAGTTGGTAATAATAGGTTGTAAATTAATGTTGGAAGTTAATACTTCTTTTTTTCTTACCCATCCCCTCTCCTATTGGAGAAGGGTTGGTATAGGATTTCTTCTCATACTTTTCAAGGATAGAGAAGATAGAGGAAAATTGCGTACCTAATGGCTTAGAAAACTCCTAACTGATGTAGGAAGATTGCGAGAATAGCCAATGGACAAACAAAACGGATGAGGAAGTAATAGGCACCAAAGAAGATACCACGTGTGGTTCCCCAGTTAGTAAACTCGTCCTTCACCAGTTTCTTTGGTACATACCAGCCTATGAATAGGCAGGTGAGAAGTCCTCCTATAGGTAGGAAGATTTGTCCTGTCACAAAGTCGAAGACATCGAAGAGGTCGACACCTGCCACCTTGAGGAAACTCCAATCGCCCAATGACAGCGAGCAGACTGCACCAATAAGCGAACATCCAGCCGTAACAATCATTGCAGCACGTGGACGGCTGATGTGTAACTCCTCTTGGAAGAAGGCTGTACTCACTTCGTGTAGGGATATCAATGAGGTCAACGCTGCCATTGAAAGCAACAGATAGAATGCCATTGAAATGATATAGCCAACTATAGGCATACTCGCAAAGGCCTGCTCAAAGACATTTGGAAGGGTGATGAAGATAAGAGATGGTCCGCTATCAGGACTTACTCCCACCGAGAATGCAGCTGGGAAAATCATCAAACCTGCAAGAATAGCAACGCAGGTGTCAATGATACCAATCTGTACTGCTGAGTTCAATAACTTTGTATGACGACTATAATAAGAGGCGTATGTACAGATACACCCCATCGCAATACTCATCGAATAGAATGATTGCCCTAAAGCGCCCAAGAATACATCGCCTGTTACCTTACTGAAGTCGGGCTTCAATAGGAATTCTATGCCCTTACTTGCGCCTGGAAGAAGGCAAGATGCAACGACAATAGCCACTAAAAGCACGAAAAGTGCTGGCATCAGAATCTTTGAAGCACGCTCGATACCATTCCTAACACCATGAATGATAACGTAATGCGTGAAAAGTAGAATCATTACTGTCCATAGAACTGGCTTCCATGGGTTGGTAGAGAAGTCTGCAAAATAAGACTTGAAATAATCTGGTGTACCGTGAAGATGATTCAACACAGAGGCTACTCCATATTGCAAACACCAACCCGAAACGACAGCGTAATAGCCCGTAATGAGGAAACCAGTGAGCACTCCTAAGTAACCAACCCACTTCCAAGCACTCCCATTAGATAACTTTGTATAGGCTCGTGCCGTATTTGAGGCTGCATGACGACCGATAATGAACTCGCTAATCATACAAGGCAAGCCCAATAACAAGATACAACCAATATAAATAAGAATGAAAGCAGCACCACCATTCTGACCTGTCATATAAGGGAAACGCCATACATTACCCAAACCAACAGCACCGCCTGCAGTGGCAAGAATCATACCTAACTTGCTTCCAAACTTCGCTCTTTTTTGTTCACCCATATAAATTTGACTTGAATATATGCGCAAATTTACGAAAAAATCTCTACTTTTGTATCAAATTAGAAGTAAAATATGAGTATAACAAAACACATCTTAACTAAATACCCATTTAGTTGTATTATTGTAATCGGAACTTGGATATTGTGTTTTATGACTATTCCAGAAACGCCACTGAGCTCTGTTCGGTTTATAGATAAGTGGACACATAGTCTTATTTACTTAGTTTTAGGCCTAAGTATAAGCCTCGAATACTTACGCAATACAAAGCAGCCCAGCCCCAAATTCATCATTGTATGGGTCTGGTTGATGCCTATTATCATGGGAGGACTCATTGAAGTTCTTCAATCCTACTGTACGAATGGGAATCGAAGTGGTGAATGGCTCGACTTCTTCGCAGATGCTATTGGCTCGACAATAGCCGTGCTTATCGGTATTCTTCTGGTACGATATCACGCCAAAGCTTAAATGGATTGCGACGCATCTGGGAATTATAGAAGTGGCGATTACCCGTAACTTCTAAGCCAATAAAGTCTGGCTTATCAAACGATTCATCCTCACTTCCTAACTCCACTTCAGCCAAGACGAGTCCATCATTATCACCATGAAACTCATCTATCTCAAAGGTATGACCTTCAAAAGGTACAAGATAGCGATGCTTATCAATCACACCTGGCTCGCATAAAAGCATTAATTGCTGTGCTTCCTCCAGTGTAATCTCTTTTTCAAACTCATAACGTGATAGCCCACCTGTACGTGATGGACCTTTGATTGTCAGATATCCCTTATCGTCCCTGATACGAACACGAACGGTATTAACAGCTGCAAAATATCCTTGTTGTATGTGACTACAACTACTTGCATGCTTTTTCCAGTCCATATTCTTATGAACTAAGAACTTTCTTTCAATCTCTAATCCACTCATGAGACCCCTATTGTTAATACAATAAGCGACTGTCACGATCTAAGAGATAACAGTCGCGTATCATCTATGTCCTATTTACTATTAGCTATTTGATGCTATAATGATTGTAAGAACGCCCAAAGCGACTAAAATTACAGCCAACCAAGCAACGACACGATTAGCCTGCTTTTCTTGTTTAAGCTCTCTTTCCTTGCGATTTATTTTACTTCTTTCACTCATAGTTATATCATTTTAAAAGGTTGTATATCATTATTAATAAGGGAAGAAACCTCCCCAAGTTCCTCAAAAGGAGGAGAAATATTGGATTACAGTGGGATAATTGCAGGTTTTTCTTTCGATAACCTTTATCCAAATCATTCCCCATTAGGCTCTTTCCTCCCCTCAGAGAGGATAGAAGGGACCTTCTATTCCTCCGTTGGAAACTCCATCAGATAAGCCTTGATGAAGTCATCAATCTTACCATCCATCACACCGTCCACATCAGAAGTCTGATAATTAGTGCGGTGATCCTTCACACGACGGTCATCAAAGACGTAACTTCGAATCTGACTTCCCCACTCAATCTTCTTCTTACCAGCCTCAATCTTAGCCTGTTCTTCCATGCGTTTCTTCATTGCACGGTCATACAACTGTGACTTCAAGAGCTGCATAGCCTTAGCACGGTTCTTTGGTTGGTCGCGAGTTTCCGTATTCTCAATGAGGATTTCCTCCTGTTCTCCAGTATCAGGGTCTTCATATTGATAGCGCAAACGTACACCCGATTCCACCTTGTTGACGTTCTGTCCACCCGCACCACTCGAACGGAAGGTATCCCAACTGACGCGAGCAGGGTCAACATATACCTCTATCGTATCATCAACCAATGGCGTAACGAAGACGCTGGCAAAGCTTGTCATACGCTTACCTTGGGCATTGAACGGACTAACACGTACTAAACGGTGAACACCATTCTCACTCTTCAAATAGCCATAAGCGTATTCTCCACCCTCAAACTTCATTGTCACACTCTTAATACCAGCCTCATCGCCTTCCTGTATATCAGAGATAGTAACTCTATATCCCTGTGCTTCGCCCCAACGCATATACATACGCATCAGCATAGAAGCCCAGTCTTGACTCTCCGTACCGCCCGCTCCAGAATTAATCTTCATCACACACTCCATCGGATCCTCCTCCTGACGTAGCATATTCTTAAGCTCTAATCCTTCGATTACCTTAAGAACCTTAGCGTATGCGGCATCAACTTCCTCCTCAGTGACAAGTTCATCTTTATAGAAATCGAACGCCAACTGTACTTCATCAGCCAACGCACGTGCCTTATCATAGTCTTTAACCCATTTCTCGATATCCTTAACTTTCTTCATCTGCTCCTGTGCACGAGCTGGGTCATCCCAAAAATCTGGGGCTTGTGTACGGAGTTGTTCCTCCTCAAACTCTATTCGTTTCTTGTCAATATCAAGGTAACGGTGCAACGCTTCAGTGCGTTCTTGGATATCTTTTAGCTGATCTGCTGTTATCATCTTTATTCTTTTATCGTTGGAGTGGGATTATGAACGTTGATAGAACGAGTAAAACTGACAGAAGTAATAAGACTGGCGAGTCCAGTGAAGATCATAAAAACCAGTCTAATTCATCTTAACAACTAACCTGTCAACTCGTCGACACGTCTACCCATCAACTCATTTACTTCCCTACTCCTCGTACATCTTTTCTATCACATCATGATAGCGGCGGTTTACAACCGAACGCTTTAGCTTCAACGTATTCGTTAGCTCTCCGTTTTCCATTGAGAAATGGTGAGGGAGAAGGGTGAAACGTTTAATCTTCTCGTATGATGCCAAACGCTGCTGTAAGGTTTCGATACGCTCACGCATCATCTCGTTTACACGCTTATCTTGGCATAACTCCTCACGATCTTTGAACTCTATGTGATTCTCTCTTGCCCACTCTTCCAATACAGAATACTCTGGAACAATCAGAGCAGAAACAAACTTACGCTGGTCAGCAATCACTGAAACCTGCTCAATAAACTTATCTACTAACAGCATCGCCTCCACCATCTGTGGTGCAATATACTTACCATTAGAAGTCTTGAAGAGGTCCTTGATACGCTCTTTTAAGAATAACTCACCGTCCTTCATATAACCGGCATCACCAGTATGGAAGTAACCATCCTTATCAAAAGCCTCTGCATTAGCAGTATCACGACGGAAGTAACCTGGCATAATCGTTGGACCTTTCAGCATTACTTCACCCTCATCGCTAATCTTTATATCAATACCTTCAAGCGGTCTACCCACAGAACCAACGGTATAAGGCTGTCCTACATGGTCACAGGTAACGGTTGCCAAGCTCTCAGTCAAGCCATAACCAACAATCATGTTAATACCGATGCTATGTACAAACTCCTCTACCTCTGGAGAAACATAGGCTCCAGCTGTTGGGAAGAGATGTGGATTCTCCAAGCCTAACTGTTTGCGAACGAGACTCAAAACAGTCTTATTAACAAACTTATACTCCATCTCCAACGTCAAAGGAACACGCTTTCCACGTGCAAGATACTGTATATTGCGCTTTCTTCCAACATTCAAAGCATGATAGAAGAGCTTACGCTGAACGATACTTGACTTATCCATGCGTTCCTTTACAGCCACATAAACCTTCTCCCAGAAACGAGGTACGGAAGCCATACTCGTTGGATGCGTTTCACGCATACTCTGCTGAATCTCCTTTGGATAAGTGTTTACAATCAATTCTGCACCCGCAGCGAGAGACAAACAAGCCCAACCACGCTCGAAGACATGACTGAATGGCAGGAAGTTGATAACACGGTCTTTTTCATTTACAGGCACACTCTTTCTATTGGCATCCATAGCAGCCTGATACATCTTATAAGTCAAGATAACTCCCTTGCTCTCACCTGTAGTACCACTTGTGTAAAGAATATTACAAATATCATCATAGTTCGCCTGCGCCAAACGCTCTTCTACCTCTGCTTCACGTGGGAAACCTTCACCTAACTTTAAGAAGTCTGCGAAATAAATAGAGTTTGGATCATGCTGACTAAGGCGTACACTTGAGTCAAAGACAATTATACGTTCCAATGTAGGACAAAGGGATTGAATACGACGTGCCTTGTCATATTGTTCCTGTTCGCCAACGAAAAGAAACTTTACATTGGCATCTTGAATCATATACTGTATCTGCTGTTCAGAACTTGTTGCATAGAACGGAATGCTAATCACGCGTACTCCGTATGCACCATAATCTGTATAGAGATGATGAATACAGTTTTGTGAGAACACAGCAATAGTCTCTTGTGGCTTCATTCCGAGGTTCAAGAGCGCATTTGACACTTCCTTTACGCGCATTGAGAACTGGTTCCATGACACTGTCTTCCAGTCCAGACTGCCAAAGTTACGGAAAGTGATTGCTGGTTTTGCTCCGTATTTTTTTGCTTGTTCGTGAATAAGAACAGAGAGATGTCCGATTGTCTGCATTGTTTCCTAATTTATCTTCGACCAATCAGCACATATAAAAAAGCCTGAAAGTCTTTTATTCAAATAGCTGATTGTACTTTATTTTCTGCAAATATAAACATTTATCCGCAAAGCAAAAAATAAATTAGATATTAAATTGCAATTTTACCCTTTTGCTTTTCCTCTACCAAACAGAGAAGAACAGGACAATTATTTTCTTTTATAGAACAAAACAAATTCTACATGAGTACCTATTAGAAAGCTAAAAGTCTACGATAAGAATCCACAATAATATCTTCTATGCAATTTTCATCAATTAGTTGAGTCCATTTACATAACATATTTCAATGTGTTTTGCACTCCGCACCATTGGTGTTTACCATTCGCACAATATGTGCGAAGCCTTAGCACGATATGTGCGAAGCATCAACACATCAGCTAAAGATGAGAAGAAAGGAGCATTGTGGATATAACAAAGAAGACTGTAAGATATTGAAAGCTAACCATTAGGAGGAAAAGATTTACCTGACAGCTGCCGAAGAAGGTTTTTCTTCATGATAAAAAACATTCTTCTTCATGATAAAAAAGAATTATCTTCATGAAAAGAAATATTCCTTCTCATGAAGATAATTTTGTTATAACGTACTTATTAAACTTGGAAAGACGCTAAAACACGAAGCGAATTATCGTCACTTTCAACTCAATAAGCCCACATTATTAATATATAAGATAGGATGCTTATTAACGCAACCACTGCTCTGGATTCAACTTAGCAGTCTCCTTACGCAACTGGAACTGAAGAATACCCGTCTTGCCAACGGTTCCGATGGTCTGTCCCGTACCAACCTTCTGTCCCTTGCTGACACCGACAGAACCCAAATTAGCATAAACAGAGATATAAATACCATGACGAATCATCACGACACTCATACCGCCTGCCATGAAGACACCGCTCACCTCGCCCATAAAGACACTGCGAACAGCACTGCCAGGAGCACCCTTGATATTGATACCATCATTGTTCAGGCGAATATTTGACATACCAGCCACATTGTACTGACCAAAGTGGCTAACTATCTGACCCGACAATGGCATTGGCAATCTACCACGGTTATTGGCAAAGTTACCTGTTATCGCACGATCGGCAGAACTGAGCATATCATTGTTTTCAGCAGCAGAAGCTCTTGCAGCTTCAGCCTCACGAGCAGCACGTTCACGGTCGGCATCAGCCTTGCGTTCGGCAGCCACACGATTTGCTTCAGCCTCACGCGCCATCTGATCGGCACGAGCCTTCTCAGCAGCAGCACGAGCCTCAGCCTTTTCTTGTGCAGCCGTAGCAGCAGCTTCCTGCTCTTCTGCCTTACGAATAGCACGCTCACGAGCAGCAGCACGTTCCTTCTGCAAAGCCTCTTGACGTGCCTTTTCTGCAGCAGCTCTGGCCGCAGCAGCACGAGCAGCGGCTTCCTGACGAGCCTTCTCGGCAGCCTCAGCAGCAGCACGAGCGGCAGCCTTTGCCTTTGCTTCACGCTCTTTCGCCTCTGCAATACGGCGCGCATTCTCTCGAGCGGCAGCTTCTGCAGCGGCTTTCTTACGTGCCAATTCTTCTGCACGCTTCTTAGCGGCAGCAGCACGAGCGGCAGCCTGCGCCTTTGCTTCTGCAATAGCACGTTCACGTGCCTTCTGTATTTCAATCTGAATAAGTCGGTCAATCTGTGCATTCAGAGCCTGCTGCTGTTGACGACGCTGTGCGATAACACCCTGCAACACCTTTTGGTCGTTTTGCAAAGAACTTACAACCGTCTGCTGTTCAACACGCTTACGCTCCATCTGAGCATGTACCTGACGGTCTTTATAGAGAAGATTACTCTTATTGACACGTACCTGTTTCAGCTGTGTATGCTTCTCATCTACCTGCATCTGCTTTGCCTTGAGCTGTTCACCCTGCGCACGCTGATAGGCAGCATACTCACGTACGAAACGAAGACGACGATACATCTGGGTTAAGTTCTTTGCGGAGAAGACGAACATCAACTTGTCTTGAATACTACGATGACGTGCCATGTAACGCATAGAACGGATGAAACGAGCACGACGCTCGCCTAACTGTGACTCAAGAGAAGCTAACTGACCTTTCAGAATACTGATATTCGAATCCAATCCTTTGATATCTGTGGCGATTGTATCAATTGTTCTTTGGTGCTGACCGATTTCAGTATCAAGGCGTACAATCTTCTGCAGACGGTCGTCAACGTCCTTCTGCTTTACTTTCATTTCCTCTTCGTGCTCTGAAATCTCTTTTTGTAACTTCAAGTTTTGCTGTTGTAAACCTTTAATTTCCTCTGTCGTCACGTATGCAGGACCCTTTGCACCCTTCTTACCAACATGAGCGTTGCGTACAGCACCCTTACCACGGACAACTTGCTGACCCTTCACTTGAGCAGGTTGACCCTTGAGTTGAGGTTGTTGACCCTTCACTTGAGGTTGCTGTCCCTTGAGTTGTTGCTGGTGTTGCAACTTATCCTGCTGCTGTTTGCCCTTCGGTTGGGGTTGAGTTTGCAGTTTCTCAACTATTGGCTTCTGACCTTTTACAGGAGTAGCAGGTGCTACAGCATGGTTGTTATTAATCGCATTTACAGCTTTCTTACCCTTACCTTTTACGGTAGTTTGGGGTTCTACGGATTGAGCCACAGCTGTTTTTTGCTGTTTCCTATGCTTACGTGAATGCTGCGCAGAAACACTCAGCATACACATTATTGACAATATGAATAATAAAGAAAGACGTTTCATTTAAAAGTTCATTAGTTTGCCGAGGATATCCTCTACGCTTACTTTTGTATACTTATCAGATGGTGTGGTAAAAACTTCCCAATCGCTGGCATCGCTGAAGCTCTCAAGATCGAAGTTTGCCTTAAGTGTCTTTGCTGGCTTCTGTCCAAACTTTGGTGTGTTGATTGTCAATAGCTGACTTGCAGGGAAGAGCTTTGAGCCAAACGCTTTAAAGTCATCATAACTCCATGAGAGCTTTGAAGCACCATGCGTATTGCTATTATAAGTAACAGTTGTTAGGACAATCTGATTGCTCATAGGATTAACTGACCACTTATAATCCATCTTTCCGTCTTTAAGACTTATCAGGGTTGAGCCTTCTGACTGTGCTTTACTCTCATCAACAGTAAACTGTGAGAGGTCTGCCTCGCTCACCTTTTGCTGACGAGGGATGAACACTTGATTCCAGAAAAGCGACTGGAGTGAATAGAAGTTGATTCCATTATCACGCAAGAAACCTACCTCATCGTAGCTTGCCTTTACATACTGCTTATGGATGCGATCGATAAAGAGGACATAATCCTTTGCAAACTCAATGCGTCCAACCTCACTACGAAGAATAGGAATCAGCAACTGTAGACGGATAACCTCATCTTTACGCATACGCAAAATACCTGGTACGGTAATGTCCTTATGCCCATCATTGAGCGTAAAAGTAAGATTTGAAACAAGGTTCTTTTGGTAAAGTGCATTGTCTGCAACACGCTGCATGACAACAAGACTCTCCATCTTGCTATCCTTTGTAGCAGGTGCTGTCTGCTGTGCAACCTTGTTATCCTGCACTGGTTTCTGTTGAATCACAGCTTTCTTTGTACCACATGATGCCAAGATTAGGGCAGTCATGCTTACAAGTAATATCTTTGTTTTTTTCATTCTGCTATGTATTTCTTTAGTTCTATCTTCTTTCTCAATGTCGCATTCTCCTTATTTCCTTCGAGAGCCTTCCTCCAGAACTCAAGAGCTTTTTCTATATCGCCTGTCTGTGCATAGATATCACCAGCGTGTTCCTTGACTACGTTGCTCAGTGTAGAGTCATTACGAATCGCTTGTTCGATATATATCTTTGCCTCTTCGTAACGCTTTTGCTGGAAAAGAATCCATGCGTAGGTGTCAAGATAAGTACTATTATTTGGCTCTGCCTTAATAGTCTTATAGCTCATCTGCTCTGCCTTTGTGAGGTTTTCATTCGCTTCACTGAGGTAATAGGCATAGTTATTCAACGCAGCCACATTGTCTGCTTTCCACTGCAAACAGCTGTCATAGGCTTGAAAAGCTTCTTTATTGAGTCCTTTCTCATGCAGGATATCACCCATGATACCGTAGAAGTCTGACACAATAGCTGGGTCACTGTCTGGCTTTATCTGTCCAACTCCCTTGCGGAAGGTCTCCAGTGCCGCGTCACCGTCGTGCTTTTGGAACTGAGCCATACCTTGGAAATAATAGAATGCCATCTCATCTGGGTTGTATTCTATGGCTGGTCGGCAAATAGCGATGACCTTATCGTAGTCTTGTGTGTCCCAAATATTCTGTATCAATGCTATTCTTGCACGCGAATTATCGGGTTCTACCTCAAGAGCTTGCTCATAAACGCGATTGATTGCAGCCTTTGGTTGCTTGCGAAGTGTCATATATGCGGCTTTAAGCATATAGATATCAGCATCTTCTTGAGGAACAGCTAAGGCTACAGAGAAGAGCCTCATCACCTCAGTACTATCTGGAGTATTATCTTTCTGACTGCTTGTAATGACCTGACGGAGTAACTCTAACTTCGCTTCCTTTTCTGTTTTTGGCGATTGCAAGAGTTCCTGTAGGATTGTTTTTACAGTAGCCTTGTCTCCAATATTATTATAATAATCCATCATGGAAAGCTTGGCAAGCGAGTTATCAGGGTCTTCTTTCAGTACATCACGATACTTTTGAAGTGCTTCCTTCTTCTTTCCATTCTGCAAAAGCCAGTTTCCGAACATCACACGATAGTTGAGATCGAGCGGATGACTATCAACGAGCGACTTCAACTCGTCGTACTCCTTGCGCTTTTCTCCCATCTGTTCGTAGAGTTGCATCTTACTAAGTGAGATCTGCTCATTGGTTCCTTCCAGTGTTTCCAGACGTTCCAAGCATTTAATCATCATCTTGTAATCATTCTGGGAACCGTAGAGTTGATAGAGAATTTGCAGTACGTCAGAACGCGTTTTATTGGATTCATAAAGGCGTTCGAAGGCTTTTATTGCATTAGGATAGTCTTTCTGTGACACATAAAGCTTTCCTAATTTCTCTTGATAAGCTGAGTTTTCGGGGTCAAGACTTGCTGCCTTCTCGAAGTATTCACGTGCCACCGCATCCTTCTTCATATCCACATAAAAAGCAGCTAACTGATAATAAACCTCTGGAGCTTGTGGATTGAGGTCGCGTGCATGGCACAGAAGGTCGAAGGCAGCCGTAAGGTTGCCCATATCCTGCTGTCGTATCGCCTCAAGGAAGAAGTAGTTATAACTTTGAAGGCTATCCTCTCGATCAGCATGCATCGCCAAAGAGCCGCCCAACAAAGCAAGAGCAAGGAGGGTACGGCGCATCTTTGTGACTTTCAATATAACGTTATTGAACATTTATCGTTTCTTTCTTTGTCTTTACTTCACGCCCGTATGGCCATATCCGCCTTCACCACGTTCGGTCTCATCGAGTTCTTCTACCTCAACAAACTCTGCTTGTTCGTGACGTGCAATGACCATCTGCGCAATGCGTTCACCATCATTGATGGTAAAAGGTTCATCTGAGAAGTTAATGAGTAGTACCATGATTTCACCACGATAGTCGGCATCAATCGTACCAGGAGAGTTGAGAACAGTCAGTCCATGCTTCAAAGCAAGACCGCTACGAGGGCGCACCTGTGCTTCAAACCCCACTGGAAGTGCAATATGAAGACCAGTTGGAATAAGTCTTCTCTCCATGGGTTGCAGTACGATAGGTGCATCGATATTAGCGCGGAGGTCCATCCCCGCACTCTGTGAAGTAGCATAAGCAGGAAGCTGCTGATGCCCTTTATTAATTACTTTTATCTGTATCATTGCCATATAATAAGGTACAAAATTAAGCATTTAAAGCCACATTCATACATTTTATGAAGTAAAAAACTTGTTTTTAGCCAATTTTAATTACTTTTGTGTGTAACTTTCAAGCCCCCAATAAATCATAAACAGAATTCATCAACACCCAACATTCAACACCCATCACCCAATATTCAGCACCCAACAAGTAATAAACAGAAATCATCAACACCCAATATTCAACACCTATCACCCAATATTCAGCACCCAGCAAGTAATAAACAGAAATCATCAACACCCAACATTCAACACCCAACACCCAATATTCAACACCCATCACCCAAAAATCCCGCAATGAACTGGCAACAACTCATATCCAACAAGCGTCTCGGACAGGAAGAGCGTCACGCCCTTCGACACGATGATCGCTCCGAATTTAAGCGTGACAGCGACCGATTGATTTACTCTGCACCGTTCAGACGACTGCAGAACAAGACCCAAGTATTCCCTCTACCAGGCAGTGTCTTTGTGCACAACCGCCTAACTCATTCTTTAGAGGTGGCTTCCTTGGGTAAATCTTTAGGTGATGACGTTGCAAGAAGACTCATCGAAATACACCCAGAGTTGCGTGGTACGCTCTTTGAAGAGATTGGAACCATCGTACAAACAGCTTGTTATGCACACGACATGGGTAATCCTCCCTTCGGGCATAGTGGCGAAAAGGCTATGCAGGCATTCTTCACAGAAGGTCCAGGGATTAGCTTGAAGGAGAAAGTTAGCCCACATTTCTGGGAAGATATTACTCATTTTGAGGGCAATGCCAATGCTTTCCGCTTGCTGACCCATCGTTTCTTAGGCCGAAGAGAAGGTGGATTCGTTATGACTTATAGCACTTTAGCGAGTATCGTAAAGTATCCTTTCAGTTCCACTTATGCCAGCAAACACGGCAAGTTCGGTTTCTTTGCTACGGAAGAAGAAACCTATAAGAAGATTGCTGATGAATTAGGTATCATTCAAAAGGATAGCTCTGAGGCTGGTATCTGTTATGTTCGTCATCCGTTGACCTATCTTATGGAGGCTGCAGACGATATCTGTTACGAGATTATGGATATCGAAGACTCTCATAAACTCAAACTTCTTTCGTTTGAGGAGACAGCCGATTTGCTCCTTGGCTTCTTCGATGAAGAAACCAGAAAGAGCATTAGAAAGCGCATAGAAGAAGAGGGTGTGACCGACCAAAACGAACAAGTTGTTTACTTCCGTGCCTGTGCCGTAGGATTATTGGAGGCAGAATGTGTCAATGTCTTTGTAGAACACGAAGAGGAGATACTCAATGGAACCTTCGAAGGGTCGCTCATCAAACATATTTCCGAGCTTCCCCGACAGGCTTACAAACACTGCACAGAAGTCTCAGTGGATAGGATTTACCGCAGTAAAGCAGTCCTCGACGTTGAGTTATCAGGCTATAAGATTATGGAAACACTGATGGAAGCACTCATCGGTGCTGCCGTTGAGCCTGAACACTTCCACAGTCAGCAGCTTATTCGAAGCTTCTCAAGCCAGTATGACATCCAAAGTCCTTGTCTTGAAACACGTATCATGGCAGTCCTCGACTTCATCAGTGGAATGACAGATATCTATGCACTCGATATCTATCAGAAGATAAATGGTATCAGTTTGCCACTGATATAAAAAGCCTCCCCCGACCCCTCCGAAGGGAGGGGAGGCAAAAAGGAGAAAGAGGGGGTATAGTTATCACACTATTATCTCACAAATAATCATTTAAAAGGGCTTGAAAAAGAGTTCCAAATGGCAAGATTTGAAGTTGTTTTTAATATGGAAAATCAATATAAAGACACCCCATAACGCATTTGTCTTAACTCCATTTCACTCCTTCAACTCCTTTAACTCCCAAATAGGAACAATGGAAAATCAATATAAAGACACCCACAACACATTTGTCTTAACTCCCTTTCACTCCTTTAACTCCTTTAACTCCAGATTCATCTCCCTCCATTTCACTCCTTCAACTCCTTTAACTCCTAAAAAGAATCAATGGAAAATCAATATAAAAAGACCTTTCCTGACCTCATGGTAGGAAAGAAGATTATCTACGTTCACGGCTTTATGTCAGCCGGTTCAAGTCATACGGTACAGATACTGAGGGACTATATGCCCGAAGCTACAGTCATTGCGCCCGACCTCCCCATACATCCTGAGGAGGCAATGGAACTATTGCGGAACCTTGTTGACACCGAAAAGCCCGACCTTATTATTGGTACTTCAATGGGAGGTATGTACACTGAGATGCTTTATGGTGTCGACCGTATCTGCGTGAATCCTGCTTTTCAAATGGGAACAACCATCAGCGAGACGAATATGATGGGCAAACAGGTGTTCCAAAATCCACGACAAGATGGCGTACAAGAGGTAATCGTAACCAAAGCATTGGTAAAGGAATACAAAGAGATAACTGAAAAGTGTTTCTCACAAGTGACAGAGGAAGAGCAGCAACGCGTCTTCGGACTCTTTGGTGATGCAGACCCTGTTGTCCACACCTTCGACCTTTTCAACGAACATTACCCTCAGGCGATCCGTTTTCATGGTGAACACCGACTCATCGAGAAAGCTGTTTTCCATTACCTCATGCCTGTTATCCGATGGATTGACGACCGACAGGAAGGGCGTGAGCGTCGTACGGTACTCATTGATCAGAACACACTTACTGATGGATACGGCAAACCGAAATCAAGTTTGAACAAAGCTTACGAGTTCTTACTTGATAACTACAACGTATTCTTTGTGTGCCCTGCACCTACCAACAATCCATCAGCCATCACTGAACAACAGGCATGGATTGAAGATGCTTTCAGCGCACCAGCATGGAACCATACTATCTTCACCAACCAGCCTCAACTTCTCTATGGCGACTACTTCATCAGTAGTACTGAACATGACGACTTCCTCGGCACAAGCCTACTTTTTGGTAGCGAAGAGTTCAAGACTTGGGAGGAAATTATCACTTTCTTTGAACGCTTGGGAGGACAGTAAGCAGGCTAAAAAGGCTCGCTTCGGTGAATTATTTTCATGAAAAGAAATATTTTTCATCGTGAAAAGAAATATTTATTTTCATGAAAATAAATTCTTCTCTTCATGAAAATAATTCACACTAATAGCCTTTCTGTAACAAAGAGAACTCACAACCAACTGACGAAAAAGCAATAACACCCACTCAAAACATAACCCAACGAATTAGTCCTCACACATTGTAAAAATGTAACACCTCTTTACCAAGAGGACTGAGGAGACTTTATCCTATGGCACACGAACTTTTCTCACGTATCGTTGACATCTTTTCGGCACCTTCTGAAGCGCAGGCTCTTATCATGCACGAGACACTCGTCATTGCTTGTCATGAAGGATTAAAGAATACCCGACATGGTTTCGGCAACCTTTCTTCGCAGGTGGAGTCGCTCTGTAGGCAGCATAACATCGCCCCACAGGATATTGTGGCTATCCAGAAAATGCGTCGGCACAGTAACTCTTACGCCCCTATTCTCCCTGAAGACGTGGCTTACGACTGTCGTGCCTTGGCTATCTTCGTGTCTGCTGTTGTGCAGGAGGCTATCCCGTCGTTCCTTGTTGGGAAAATTCCAGCACGTGGACGCACAACGGAGAACATACAGATTACGAATTATCGTTACATTCGTTGTATCGTAAGAGAGTGGGACGACAGTACTATTCAGGTAGCTGTAACCAATCAAGACAGTAGCGAAGAACTCTTAACGGTGGACTATATGAACACACCAGACTACATTGATTTCAGCTACTTACGCCCGACATTACGCGAAGGAATGCAGCTGAATCTTCTTGACTGTACTGTTACACGAAAAAAGGTCATACCACGCCTCATCGTCGTTGAGCCAGACTATCTGATAGATATCTCTACCATAGCAAATTGTTTTGAAAGTTACGGACACCATCCGTTGCTTTTCACTGTCAACAGACTTACCCCCCGCCTGAGCAATAAACACATTGTATTAGGTAACTTCGCTGGTTCTGCTCTCGATGATATCATCAATCATCCTGCAGAATACGACATTAAAGAAACCTTCCGTTCTAACTTCAAAGAGAAGGCTTTGGACTATGCAACCTGTCCCGACTTTGATGCAGCATCTTTCAAACAAGATGCAGAACGACAGGTGGAGAACATCAAGGGGATTGTTGACGAAATCTTCCAAACTTTCGACCGTGAGAAAGCGATTCTTGAACCTTCCTTTGTATGCGAACGATTGGGCATACAAGGTCGTGTTGACTTGATGACAACCGACTTAAAACTACTTGTTGAGCAGAAGTCAGGCAAGAATACTTTTATTGAACGCAAATACAAAAATCCGCATGGATCACTCCATGTTGAGAAACACTACGTGCAGGTGTTGCTCTACTATGGTATCTTGCAATATAACTTCCAACTCAGTCCGAAGAATGCACACATCCAACTCTTGTATTCAAAATATCCCCTACCCGACGGACTGCTCGAAGTGGAGCCACTGCAAAAGCTGATTCGTGAAGCTATCCGCTTCCGTAATCAAGCCGTGGCAACAGAGTTCTGGATGGCTGATAATGGCTTTGATAGGATGTTGCCATTGCTCACACCGCAGACATTGAACGTTGAGAAACAAAACGATAACTTCTACAATAAATACCTCTTACCACAACTCACTGAAACACTGGCACCACTTCACCAACTCAACGACCTCGAACGTGCTTATTTCACACGTATGATGACCTTTGTTATCAAGGAACAATTAGTGTCGAAAGTGGGTGTACAGGAAGGTGTAGGAAACAGTAATGCTGACCTATGGAACATGCCTCTTGCAGAGAAGAAAGAGACAGGAAACATCTATACAGGACTGACTATCATCGAGAAAGAGCGTAGCAGCTCGTTCAACGGCTATGATACGATTACACTCGCTGTACCCCAACAGGGCGAAGATTTCCTCCCTAACTTTCGCCGAGGAGATATGATTTACCTCTATGCGTACAAGAAGAACGAGGCTCCTGACGTGAGAATGAGTATTCTTTTCAAAGGTTCACTACAGGAGATACATGGTGACAGACTTGTTGTACACCTCAATGATGGACAGCAAAACCCTGACCTTATCAGCGGAGATTACTTCGCTATTGAGCATGCTGGTAGTGACATCGGTGGCACATCAGCTATCAGAAGTCTTTACACTTTCATCACTTCAAACGAAGAACGCCGTCAGCTACTTTTGGGACAGCGTGTACCATGCGTCGATAAGTCGCTGACCTTATCCCGCAGCTACCATCCCGATTATGACGAAATCATCTTGAAAGCAAAGCAGGCACAGGATTATTTCCTTCTTATCGGTCCTCCAGGAACAGGCAAGACCTCTCAAGCCCTGCAATTCCTTGTGCGCGAACAGTTGGCAGAAAAGCCTAAAGTTCAAAGTTCAAAGTTCAAAGTTCAAAGTTCAATCCTCCTCCTTGCCTATACAAATCGTGCTGTTGACGAGATTTGTAATATGCTGACAGAGAACGAACTTGACTATATCCGCATTGGTAATGAGTTCAGTTGCGATCCGAAATATAGTGACCATCTGTTGAAGGAAGTGTTAGATGACAACGCAACCCTCAACAGCATAAAGTCTACCTTAGCAGATGCACGCATCGTTGTAGCCACAACCTCAACAATGAACAGCAATGCTGCGCTCTTTAATATCAAACATTTCGACCTCTCCATCATTGATGAAGCAAGTCAAATTTTAGAGCCAAATATTATTGGTTTACTTACGGTCCGACATGCAGAAAGGCGTGCGATAGACCGGTTTATATTAATAGGCGACCATAAACAATTGCCAGCTGTGGTGCAACAAAGTGATGCTGAAACAGAAATCGACGACGGGGAGCTTCTTCGCATCAATTTATTCTCTTGCGCTAATTCTCTCTTTGAACGCCTTATCCTAACCGAGCGGGCAGCAGGGAGAACTGATTTCATTGGTACACTGCACAAACAAGGACGAATGCATCCGGATATTGCCGACTTTGCTAATCGTAAGTTTTACGCACGCGAACAACTTGAATGTGTACCATTAGCGCACCAATTAGAGCAGACATTGGCTTATAACGAAACGAGTGAGGACGAGACCGATGATGTTTTGAAGGCGCATCGTATGATTTTCATCCCTTCAAAGCCATGTCGACAACTGAATATTTCAGAGAAGGTAAACACGGAGGAGGCACGTATCATTACCGACCTACTTAGACGTTTATACCGACAACTCGGCAATAACTTCGACCCACAGAAGTCTGTTGGTGTCATCGTACCTTACCGCAACCAGATTGCAATGATTAGAAAGGAGATTGAGAAGCTCGGTATTCCCGAACTCGAAGAAATCAGTATTGACACTGTAGAACGCTATCAAGGTAGCCAGCGTGACATCATCCTTTATTCTTTCACCATCCAAAGTCGCTATCAACTCGATTTCCTCACCGCCAACACGTTCTATGAAGACGGTCAACCCATCGACCGCAAACTGAATGTTGCCATCACAAGAGCCCGCAAACAGTTGATTCTTACTGGTAACGAACAGACATTAAGACATAACCAACTCTTCGCAGAACTCATTGATTATATCAAAGAAAAGGGTGGATATTATGCAGAAAAGGTATAATCTGAACAAAAGGGAATTTACAAACAAGACACACGTTTTCATCTTTTCTCCCTTATCATCTCCTTAATGCGCAGTAGGAGAAAGCAAAAAATAAAAGGAGATTATGCCAGAAATATCAATGGTAGAACCTGATACTCTTGTACAATCTCCTTTTATGATTTCTTCTGAAAAAGCTAATTAGACTTTAATGCAAGCCCTGCCTATGTGCCCAATCAATCGCATCTTGATGCGTTGTCATCTTTACGTTCTTATAGTTTCCCTCTATTGTACGAGTTGCTGTACCTTCTTTCCAAATATATTTATAACGGAGTTCTATCTCATTTGCACCCGTCCTGAGAAGATAAACATAACTTCCCTTCTGGAAGAAATGGTCATCATACCTATACAAACCACCAACGACAGAACCACCAGCTACCCAATCGCCGCCCTTTGTTAAGTCAACAATCTTTCCTGCCTGGCTCTTAGGAATAGAGAAACCAACAAATTTACCTGAGATACCCAATGGATAGTTGACACCGATTTCACCTCCAAAATCACTGTAAAGAACAGGACTTATCCCATTGTTTACATCATTGTCATCATCACTACCGCAAGCACTAAGGCTAAAACACATTACCAATGCAAAAACACTGGCTACAAGGGCATAAGTCCACTTCTGAATACTTTTACGCATATGATCTATTTTTTATAGTTAATCTAATCGCAAAGATAGCGTAAACATTGCAAATAAACAAGAAATAAAACTACTTTTCAACAGAACTCAACATACATAAATACAAAACTTTACAACTAAAAGTGAGCATTATAGCCGATAAAACTTAAATCATATAATCCTCTATTATCATCGTTTTAAACTTAAAAAAGTAAGCGCCTACATCGAATAACCATTAATTACTTTTTAACAGTATGACTCTTTTTTAACAACAAGTTGATATCTCCCCCATCATATATTGCATGGCGATTAGCGCTCAACACCATTGGTGCTTACCAACAACACCACTCGTGCTGAGCATCAACACCACCACAAAACACTACTAACAAGCTTACACAAGAATGTTTATCAGACAGCACAAAAGGCAATCACAATTACAATTAACAAACAATAAAATTATAAAGTATGAGATATAAGTTTTGAATCAAAACTAATCATAATTATGAATTATGAATTATGAATTATGAATTAACCACCCTCCTCCTGCCGTTATTTGGCTGATTTTCCGTAACTTTGCAGACAGATAAAAAGAAACAAAAGATGAAGATAGAAGAGCAAATTACCGTTGCTGCACTTGCAGCTGTAAAGGAATTGTATGGAACAGAAGTTCCTGAAAAGATGATTCAGCTGCAGAAGACACGCAGCGACTTTGAGGGTAACCTCACACTCGTCACCTTCCCATTGCTGAAGACTTCACACAAGAAGCCTGAAGATACGGCACAGGATTTAGGTGAATACCTAAAGAAGAACTGTAAGGCTGTAGCCGACTTCAACGTTGTAAAGGGCTTCCTCAACCTCGTTATTGCACAGGCAGCATGGACAGGTCTGTTGAATGATATCAACGCTGACGAGAAGTTTGGCGAGAAGCGTGTGACAGACGAGAGTCCATTGGTGATGATTGAATACTCTTCACCTAACACAAACAAGCCACTTCACCTCGGTCACGTTCGTAACAATCTCCTTGGTTGGTCATTGGCACAGATTATGGAAGCCAATGGTAACAAGGTTGTAAAGACGAATATCGTTAATGACCGTGGTATCCACATCTGTAAATCAATGCTGGCTTGGCAGAAATGGGGCAATGGTATCACACCAGAGCAGGCAGGAAAGAAAGGTGACCATTTGATTGGTGATTTCTACGTACTCTTCGACAAGCACTACAAAGAGGAGTGCAAGCAACTGCAGGAGCAGTATGAGAAAGAGGGTATGACAGCCGATGAAGCAAAGGAAAAGGCTGAACACGAGGCTCCGTTGATTAAGGAGGCACACGACATGCTCGTGAAGTGGGAAGCTAACGACCCAGAGATTCGTGCTTTGTGGGAGAAGATGAACAACTGGGTATATGCTGGTTTCGACGAGACTTACAAAGCGTTGGGCGTTGGATTCGATAAGATTTACTACGAATCAAGCACTTATCTCGCTGGTAAGAAGAAGGTGGAAGAAGGTCTTGCGAAGGGTCTCTTTATCCGCAAGGAAGACAACTCCGTATGGGCTGACCTCACCGATGAGGGCTTAGATCAGAAACTCTTGTTGCGCAAGGACGGTACATCGGTTTATATGACACAAGATATTGGTACGGCAGAGATGCGTTTCAACGACTACCCTATCGACAAGATGATTTATGTCGTTGGTAACGAGCAGAACTACCACTTCCAGGTTCTCTCTATCCTCTTGGACCGTTTAGGCTTCAAGTGGGGTAAAGACCTTGTGCACTTCTCATATGGTATGGTTGAATTGCCAAATGGTAAGATGAAGAGTCGTGAGGGAACAGTTGTCGATGCAGACGACCTTGTTGCTTCAATGATTGAGAACGCTAAGAGTCTTAGCGAGGATAAGGTGAACAAGTTGGAAGGTATCACTGAAGAAGAGAAGAACGAGATTGCACGTATCGTGGGTATGGGTGCGCTGAAGTACTTCATCCTTAAAGTTGATGCGCGCAAGAATATGCTCTTCAACCCAGAGGAGTCTATCGACTTCAATGGTAACACTGGACCATTCATCCAGTACACTTACGCACGTATCCGCAGTATCCTTCGTAAGGCTGAGGCACAGAACATCACCTTGCCAGCATCACTTAACGACGATGCTCCGCTCAATGAGAAGGAGATTGCACTCATCCAGAAGCTCAATGACTTCGGTGCTGCAGTTGCACAGGCTGGCATCGACTATAGCCCAAGTGGTATTGCAAACTACTGCTATGAGCTGACTAAGGAGTTCAACCAGTTCTATCATGACTACAGCATCCTTAACGCTGACACCGAAGCAGAGAAGATTACCCGTCTGATGATTGCCAAGAATGTGGCTAAGATCATCAAGAATGGTATGGCATTGCTCGGTATTGAGGTGCCAGAGAGGATGTAAAGCCCCACCCCGACCCTCCCCGGAAGGGGAGGGAGACAAATAGGATAAGAAAGGTCATAGTAGCCTTTTTTGAAGAGATGGGAGGGAAACTAATTGGACAAGGGGGATAAAAGTAAGACTTGATTAGACTATGTATATCTACGAAACGGCTGATGAGATAGAGTATGAACTGCTGAAAGCGAATGCTATCAAGAACAGACAGTACGCTACACAAGCAGAAAATCTACTTTGGTTATACCTAAAAGGAAAACAAAGTGGATATAAGTTTCGTAGACAACATATCATCAAACAATACATTGCCGACTTCATCAACCTTAAGTATAAACTTATTGTTGAAATTGATGGTAAGTATCATTTTAATGATAATCAGATTATAAAGGATGAGGAACGGACTCGTGACCTTGAGCAATGGGGTTACACTGTCATCCGATTCACTAATGAAGAAATCTTCAACCATCGGGAAGAAGTTATCAAGAAGATTAAAGAAACTATAATGGCAATAGACTCACATAACACGAATCAAGCTGGTGGTGCTCAGCCAAACACACAGACGAGTTCTCAAACAAACTCTCAGTCAGCTATCCAACCACAGCAGACTGGGGCTTCCCCCCTTTCGGGGGGACTGAGGGGGGCTGGTGCTTGGGCTGTTGACGCTGCTTGTTCTGGCAATCCTGGACCTATGGAGTATCAATGTGTCGACCTACAAACAGGGGCGAGAGTCTTCCATTTTGGTCCAGTTATGGGAACGAACAACATTGGTGAGTTCCTCGCTATTGTTCATGCTTTGGCACTGATGGAGAAGCAAGGTATCAAGGATAAGGTTATTTATAGCGACTCTTATAATGCTATCTTATGGGTAAACAAAAAGCGTTGTAAGACTACTTTTGTCCGCAATGCAGAAACTGAAGAACTCCATCAAATCATTGCTCGCGCGGAGCATTGGCTCCAAACGCATAAGGTTACAACACCTATTATAAAGTGGGAAACAAAGCAGTGGGGTGAAATACCTGCCGACTTTGGAAGGAAATAAAGCCCCACCCCGACCCTCCCCGAAAGGGGAGGGAGACAAATTTGTCGATGGATTGGTATGAAAAAATGATTTGAAATAACAACAGAAAATAAAAAAGCTCCAGTAAAATTTCACTTACTGGAGTTTTTTATTATTTCTCTTAAAACCTTCCTCAACAACCTTATAAAGCAGAATTACATTAGATAGTAGTAGAGAATTACCTCTATAAAGATAATCCCTTTATCCTACCCATCTTTTATTTGCACTCCCCTCCTTTCGGAGGGGTTGGGGGAGGCTTTTGGGGGAGGCTTTTTTATCCGTAGATAATATTACCGTTCTCGTCCTTATACTCATCGAGACCCTTCTCGTATGTAGCCATAGCGCGAAGACTCATACCTACATTTGAGAAACCACCATCGTGGTAAAGGTTCTGCATTGTCACCTTACGGGTGAGGTCAGAGAACATTACGATACAATAATCAGCACACTCATCAGCACTTGCGTTGCCCAATGGAGACATACGATCAGCAAAGTCGAAGAGTTTATCCATACCCTTCACACCTGAACCAGCAGTTGTCATTGTAGGTGACTGAGAAATAGTATTGATACGTACGTGCTTCTCACGACCATAAATATAACCGAAACTACGACCGATACTCTCCAACAATGCCTTAGCATCAGCCATATCATTGTAACCGTAGAAGGTACGTTGAGCAGCTACGTAAGAGAGTGCAAGGATTGAACCATAGTCGTTAATAGCATCAAGTTTCTTAGCACTCTGAATCATCTTGTGGAATGAAACAGCTGAGATATCAAGTGTAGTGTCAAGCATCTTATAGTCCAAGTCATCGTATGTACGGTGCTTACGCACGTTTGGTGACATACCGATAGAGTGCAGAACGAAGTCGATCTTACCACCCAAAACCTCCATTGAGCGCTTGAATACGTTCTCCAAGTCCTCAACGTTTGTTGCGTCAGCTGGAATAACCTCGCAGTTTAGCTTCTCTGACAGTGCATTTACTGTACCCATTCTTACTGCGATTGGAGTATTTGATAAAGTGATCATTGCACCTTCCTCAACTGCTCTTTCAGCAACTTTCCATGCGATAGACATCTCGTTGAGGGCTCCAAAAATAACACCTCTTTTACCTTTTAATAAGTTGTAACTCATAATGTTCGTTATTCAAATTTGGTGTAAAGGTAAGCAAAAAAGGTTGATTTGCCAAGAAAATACACATAATTTACATCTAAATGCTATCCACAAGTGACAATTTGCACCTTTTCACATTCCCTCACAAGCCGAACTAAGCAAAACACATCACCCTCTTTTCAAACTATCCTAAGCCTATTTTCAACTTCTCAGAACTATCAATATTCAAAAGACTGTCCCCCATCTTTCACCATCAGAATTATCCTTTCTCAAATTATTTTCATGAAAATAATTATTTTTCTTCATGAACATAAATATTTCTTTTCATGAAAATAAATTCTTCTTGTCGTGAAAATAATTCAGAAGTGATAATTATCTGTAGTTGCACTGCAATGCTTTCTAATTAATTCAAGGCGTAAAATCTATTTTATTTTATGCCCACAAGCCTATGCAGCGATGTAACCTTTTATCTCAGTTTGTCCTATTTGCCCCTTCTAATAAGGCTACGAACCGCATATACAAGGAACATTCCAGTAGACCCAACCAGTGCCAAAGCCATATCCTTCTGTGCATCCCACATATCACCTTGCTGACCATTGTAATAATCAGCCTCCTCTGCTGTCATGACTATCGTCAGTAACCATTCAAACAGTTCATAAATTAAGCTACCCGTTTGAATCATCATCCACGCCATCACAACAGCTACAAACGATTGCTGTTTTAACCATTTCCGACAAAGATAGACGAAGTAAGGGAACATCAACGCACCAAAAGAGAAATGTACTAACCGATCATAATGATTACGTGGGTCATGGAAGAAACCTTTTTCAACCAAACCTAACGATACAGCCCACTCTTTATAAGGCACGTATGAATAAATATAACGTGCGCCAATAACATGAAGAAGTGTGAAAGCAACGATACCAACAAATGCCGACATTGGAAGTTGTTTTCTAAATACATCCATCGTCAGAGGTATCAATAACAGCACAGTACCGATATGCTGCAGCGTCTGTTCATTCGGATAGATTGGATGAATACAAGTAATGACCGTCACAATCACTACCAACAGAACAAGCATCAGTTTCGTTTTATCAATCATTTTACAATTCTATTCTATACAATATCTGAAGGACAAAGATAAGTCTTTTTTTTTATAGATTTGGTAATATCCAATTATTATTTACCAAAAGACGACACTCGATTTTGATATCTGAATAAAAAAGTGGATTACAAAATGATAATAAAATATTATCAAATCTGTAATCCACATAAAACCTATATTTAACCTAAAAGAAGAATTTATTTCATTAGGAACGTGAAATGCTTCTTATCCTTATCAGTAAGTCCCACATAATCCACCTCCATCTTGCCGTTTGCAATACGACATAACAAATAGGTGTTATTACTATTAGACAAGTTAGGGAAGTTTATTATCTCATTTGGTTTCTGATAGCCAAAGGCATGAAGATGACCGGAAAGCATAACAGACACATTCATCTTATTAAGTTCTGGTGTCAATGTTTCCTGCATGTGATATGGACCATGCCAGTTCTCAAGTGTTGGTGGCATGTGCGAAAACACAACCAATGGGTATTTACCCACTTTCTTCTCCTCTCGAAGTTGACGCAACCAACGAGCCTGCTCAACACGATATTGATCATAATCCACAATGCCACTATATTCTATATCCTCATCAGGCTTATCCTCTCCAGAGTCTATGAACAAGAAATCAACACCTGCTACATGTTGTAGACGATAGTATTTACCTGAATTAGTCGGGAAATAACGATAGAGATAATCAGCAAACTGACCACGGAGTTCATGATTTCCACGATTGAAGAATAAAGGAGTATGAGTAGCAAACATGCTCACACAAGTATCCAAATAAGCCTCCATCATGTGTTGCTGACTTCTCAAACGATTTGACATATCGCCATTAAGCAGCACAAAATCAAGTTTTTTGAAGTCGATATTCTTACATAAATCCTTCATAAACTTGGCACGTTCATGAATATCATTTAGTACTAAGAATGTTATTTCACGTGATTGTGCAGGGAAGGTTGTAAACTCATGAGGTTTTCCACGCCATACATCAGTACAAGCTGTCTTACCAAATGTCACCCAATCATCATAACGCCACTCAGCAACTTCCTGTGTGAAAATGCGGTAACGATATTTTGTATTAGGCTTCAAACCCTCAATATGAACACGGTGAACACTATCGGTGAGCACCTTACGCCCCTCAAGAATATCATAATAACGAGGACGAGCCTTACCATAGAAATGGTCAGGGCCATCTGGTGCTATCTCAACCCACGACTTTCCAGGCTTGTCTGTCACCCAAACAATTGTAACACTTGTACTATCCATGTCGCAAATCCAAGGGCCATGAGTTACCTCAATGCCCTTGGCACTAAATGAAAGCAGCAACAATAAACCTAACAATAAATGTTTCATCTACTTTTACTTAAAATCATTAATCGTTTTTTCTTAAAAAAGAATCTATAAATAATACGCAAGACAGCATACCAAGTACCATATTTTATACAACTTTTTTGATATAAAATTCACTGCACAAATCAGCCACAACTATGATGTTGGCTTTTCCTCACAAATAGACAGGACACTATCTACTATCTTTTCGTATTAAAGCTGTCCAATATAAGTCCGTCCTAACGCAAAGTTTAATCTCCTTTGGAGACATCCTGCATTATGCTTAACCCTCCGCACCATTGGTGTTAACCACAAACACCAATGGTGCTGGGCAACAACACAACTATAGAAGATGATATGTGAGTATCTTGAATGTCATTATAACCCATCATACTATAAGCCACCAAAGATGAACCTATACATAAGAACCTTACCGAACAATTCCTTTACGCTTCTTTTATTTACTTATCTCCTTTCCAAATAGCTTCTTTCTTCTGCAAATCCTCACTGCTACTTCCCACCATAATCTCAAAGATTCCTGGCTCAACTACATATTGCATCTCATTATTCCAGAAACCTAAGTCACGAGCATTGAGAGTGAAGTCTACGCGCACAGTCTCACCCTTTGGTATGAAAACCTTTTTAAAGCCTTTCAACTCCTTCACTGGACGAACCATAGAAGCATGCTTATCTGCTACATAAAGTTGTACGATTTCCTCGCCATCATAACCACCAGTGTTGGTAACATCAACCGAAACCTGTAGTGTACCATCAACATTAAACTCGTTTGCACATTGTATCTCACCATAAGAGAACTTCGTATAACTCAAACCATAACCGAAAGGATAGAGGTTTCTGTTAGGAACATCAATATGACGAACCGTTGAACTATGAGGCATATCACCCGGTCTTCCTGAACGCTTATAATTATAATAATTTGGAATCTGTCCCTCAGAGAGAGGGAAAGAGGTTGTCAACTTACCTGCAGGAACAGCATCACCGAAGAGAATATCAGCTACTGCATTACCGCATTGTGTACCAGGGAACCAAGCTTCAAGCAAAGCATCTGCCTGCTTATCAACCTTTTCCAAACAGAGAGGACGACCATTCATCAACACAACAACAAGCGGCTTACCAGCCTTTTGTAGTGTGTCAAGGAGTGCTTCTTGCTGACCTGGCAAGCGAAGGACTGCTCTACTGCGTGATTCTCCACTCATCAAAGCCTTTTCACCGACAACAGCTATCACGACATCACTTTGCTTTGCTGCTTCAAAGGCTTTTGAAAACTCCTGCGTTGAAGGGTCTAAGAAGTCGCAACCTTGTACGTAATTGATAGCTACACCACTACCCAACTTATTCTTAATACCCTCTAATACTGTCACAACATCTTTTTCTTCACCACGTGCCTTCCACGACCCCATCACCTCAGAACGATTATTAGCCAAAGGACCGATGAGAGCAATGCGGTTTGTATGCTTAGAAAGAGGAAGTGTACTTTGACTGTTTTTCAACAAAACCATTGACGATGCAGCAACTTTTCGAGCCAAAGTCATAGCACTATTAGAAAGAACTTCAGTACGTTCGCGCTTAGAATCAAGGAAACGATAGGGATCTTCAAAAAGGCCTAAGGCATATTTCGCACGCAGAATACGCTCAACTGATGCGTCAATAGCCTTTATATCAACACGTCCCTCACGTAAGGCTTTTTCCAAACAACGATTATATAAACCGTCTGTCATATTCATGTCTACACCAGCATTAAAAGCCAAAAGGGAAGCTTCTTCATCCGTTGCAGCTACACCATGGTCTTTCAACTCTTGTACAGCATTCCAATCGCTTACTACAAAACCTTGGAATTTCCATTGATTGCGCAGTAGATTGGTCATCAACCAACGATTACCAGTTGCAGGAACACCATTAAGACTATTAAAAGCTGACATAAAAGTCTTCACACCTGCATCAACACAAGCCTTGAATGGAGGCAGGTAAACCTCAGCCAAAGTAGACATTGAAATATCTACTGGTGCATAATCACGTCCTGCTTGTGGAGCACCATAGGCTACAAAATGCTTGGCACAAGCATAAACTGAGTTTGGTTTACCAAGATTCCATTGGAAACCACGCACACGTGCTTCAGCTATCTTACAAGCCAGATAAGTATCTTCACCAGCACCTTCTACGATTCTACCCCATCGCGGGTCACGTGCAATGTCAACCATTGGGGCAAATGTCCAATGAATACCTGATGCAGAAGCCTCTATAGCTGCAGTTTTGGAAGTCTCGTACATAAGGTCTAAATCCCATGTACATGATTCTGCCAAAGGCGTTGGAAATATCGTTTTATAACCATGAATAACATCGAAAGCAAAGAGAATTGGTATCTTCAAACGTGATAACTGCATATTCTTCTCTTGCAACTTTCGCAGATTATCAACCCCTCCGACATTGAGTATTGACCCCACCATGCCACGAATAAAGAGCGAATCAGAAAGAGCTCCACTCTGAGGACCTGTCAAAAGCGTTCCTCCTACATATTGAGACAATTGTCCTATCTTCTCTGTAAGCGTCATCTTCTGCATAAGTTCATGTACAAACTTTGTCTCACTATCTCCCACCTTAACTTCTTTTTTCTCTCGTTTCTGAGGAAGTAGAGAATTTACATTATGTGCATTACCTACACAGAAACAGCCAATTGCACAAGCAATAGCTACAATAGTTCGTTTCATATAATTGCAGTTGTTATATTATTCAGACTTAATATTTATTGTTTGTGGAGCTAAATCAACTCCCTTAGCAGTGAGTTGAATATTAGAAGGCTTCTTTCCTGCCTGCACCACAACCAAACACTTGCCAAAGAAAGCACGACGTTCATTAGCTTGGAAACGCTCTAATGAGAACGGACTTCCATTGTCTACACCTGCTATCTTCGCATCTCCTGATAATGAAAAATGGATATTATTCTCTGCCCATGGACAAAGGTTACCATCCTTATCAACAACCTCTACCGATACAAACGATAAGCTTCTACCATTCGCTTTTAGCACCTGACGATTTGGAGTCAAACGAATGTGATGAGGAGTACCTGCTGTCTTCCGTACCTGTTCACCAACAACCTTACCATTCTTTCTTGCTACAACGCGTGCTTCACCAGGTTCAAAGGTTACACGCCAAGCCACATGATATTCATGATCATTGCGCTTCTGGCGTACCCCCTGCGACTTTCCATTGATGAATAACTCAACTTCATCAGCTTGATTATAATAACACCAGAGGTCGATTGTCTGTCCTTCTATCCAATTCCAATGTGGGAAAAGATGCAAAACAGGTTTGTCGGTCCACTCACTCTGATACATATAGTAGCAGTCCTTAGGGAAACCTGCTAAGTCGACTATTCCGAAATAGCTACTACGAGCAGGGAAATTGAAAGGCGTAGGTTCACCGATATAATCAAAGCCTGTCCATATAAACTGTCCTGCACAATATGGAGTATGCTTCACAACATCCCATGTTTGCTCATGTGTAGAACCCCAATAAGCGCAAGAATTGTCATAAGAAGAACAAAGGAAAGTAGGATCTGTGAACGGTCGTTTCTTGCCTGGCATGCGGAAAAGAGAATCACTTGGCATCTTATAATAGCCACGTGTTTGCAAAGCAGAAACCGTTTCGGTCATCAGGAAAGGCTTACCAGGGAAATTCTGTGGTACATCTTTCACCTTTTTCTGATGATAGTTAAAGCCTATCACATCTAAGGCTCCGCTCTTAAATAAGTTGTTATCAGGCGATACTTCATTACATCCAGCTGTAATCATTCGGGTCGGGTCATAACGACGAACTATAGCAGCCAAAGCCTGGGTAAGCTTTGAATTAAGATTGAGGGTATCACCCTGTGAGAGAGCGGACTTATCCCTTGTATTATTCAATAAGATATTAACATCCTCCAATGCCATTCCTGAGTTATTTACCTTATTCCATTGCTCCAAGACCTCGTTACCAATACTCCAAAGAATAATCGAAGGGTGATTGCGATCACGCAGCACCATATCTCTCAGATCACGCTCAAACCATGACTTGAAATACAATGAATAGTCATAAGGGGTCTTTCCTTGTAACCAACTATCAAAGGACTCATCAACAACCAACACACCCAAACTATCACAGAGATTCAGTAACTCTGGAGCTGGAGGATTGTGTGAGCATCTTATCGCATTAACACCCATCTCCATCATCATTTTAACCTGACGATGAAGAGCATCTTCGTTAATCGCTGCACCTAAACAACCCAAGTCACCATGCAGACAAACACCATTAATCTTGATATTCTCACCATTCAAGAAGAATCCCTTTTGAACATCAAACTTTACAGTACGAAGACCTAACTTTAAAGTGTCACAATCGATGACTCGGTCATTCTCAAGAACTTCTGTTGTAACAGTGTAGAGATAAGGAGAAGAAAGCGACCACAACTTAGGTTTCTGCACACGCATTTGCTGACTAACCATTGTAGCTGAAGCCACAACATTAAGAGCCTTGGAACTTTGAGCAACAACTTCATGATTCTTATTCCAAACCTTTTGACGCACTATCAAACGACGATTACGACCACTAAGATTCTCTATCTGCGTATTAAGCATTACATTTCCAACACCTTTCTTCACTTCTGTGATAGCTTGTACACCCCATTGGGCTACGCGAACATCCGTTGATTTCATAAGATAAACATGGCGATAAATACCACATCCCGTATACCAACGACTGTTAGGTTGCTGGGAGTTATCAACCTTCACTGCAATAACATTATCTCCCTGCTTATTAAGATAAGGTGTAAGGTCAAAGCTAAAACTAATAAATCCATAAGGTCGAGTACCCACAAGCTGACTGTTTACATAAACAGAAGTGTTCATATATGCACCATCGAAATGAAGCGCATAATGTGAACTTGCATCCTTATCTTGTAAGACTAAGTGTTTTCTATACCATCCCTTACCACCAGGAAGGGCTCCTCCATTAGCCCCCGATGGGTGTAGAGCATGGAAGTCTTCTTCTATAGCCCAATCATGTGGGAGGTCTAATAACCGCCAAGCACTATCATCGAATACTGATTGCTGAGGACTATCATCTTGACAAATGGCAAATCGCCAACCATCATCCCATAAGTTACGTTCAAAAGCATGTCCTTCTAAACGATATAAACACAGTAGTAATAGCAGAACAAAACTGCTACGACGCACGAGAGAGAAGGTGGATTTTCTCATATTTTATTAAGTACATTTTTTATATTCTGCTATTGTGTAAAAACTTCTCTTAAAGGGAAACATTAGTATCTTACTATGTACATAATGACATTAACGGTCCTTTCATACAATTTCCTACCTATGTATTGATGCTTAGCACCAATGGTGTTGACGCCCAACACCAATGGTGCGGAGCCTTACACGCATTGCAATTTGTCACCAAGAAAAAAGCACTTTACTTATAGCAATTATATTTATAGAATGTTTATTTTCACAAGTTATTTAATGATTACCTTACGTCCATCAACAATATAGACCCCACGTGTAAGCGTGTTTGCCCCCAACCGATCGGCTACCTTAATCCCATCAAGGGTATAAACAGCACCATCATGCTGAGCTGTGGTTATTATATTGTTCACAGCCGTACTGGCATTATTAATCAGACGAACACTACGCAAGTAATATCCATTACCTGTCACAGCTAAACCGTTATTCTTCAGTTCCTGTGCAGCAGCAGCGTTAATCGTAAACACATAGGCCATCTCGTCAGCACCCTCTGTCAGGTTGATAATATTACCGTATGGTTTATCAGATGAAAGAGCTGGTCTGTCACGCTGTCCCTCCTCTGGATTCTTGTTTTGACGTAAGAAAACTTTTGCATCTGGCTTAACATCTCTTACAATGACTTCTAACTGGTACTTATCTTCTACATCCTTAAATTGCTCTTTAGGGATGAGTGTTTCACCCCAACTAATTTGCTTAAAACCAAGCCATTTTGCAATATCTTTAGAAGAACGGCAAACGGAGAATAGTCGAAGATTCTCACCCTTCAACATACAACCCTCGCTTTTTAGCTTATTGCAAAGTTCCTCTGTATTGACAACAAAAGTCACCTGTGCATCGAGTTGAGCAAGTTCAGGTCTTACTGCAATAATATTTTCACCTTTTTTATCATAGATATCAAGCTTTATTTTACCAGATTCACGATGCTCTGATGCACTCAGCGTATCAATATCCATCACCAGCTGGTCGCCAACTTTCAGATTAGTAAAGCGTTCTGCAGGAATTACTAACTCAACCGTTTTGGTCTTCCAATCCCAACTAACAGGTTTAGAGCCAAGCCACAATGGTTGATTAGCACGTTTATATATACGCATCCAATCAACATTCATCTCATAATTATGAGGAACTTTATTAGGGTCACCACCATACTTAGGATCCATGTGTGGATAAAGAATACCACCACCATCCTCATCAGGCGTACCACCAATTCCACCATTTATAGCTACATCCCAAACACTATCAATGTCTGCGGTATATTTTTTCTTTAGAAATTCATTGTATTTATAAATAGAAGTTCCGTCAATAACATAATCTTTTGTAGAGAATACCGACCGTACTCTTCCATCTAATAAGAAGCTTATAGCAATATGTTTAGACGAATCACCCGGTATAGGGTCCATTTGTACACCGTACACATGGAAATCAGCAGCAGGATCAAAAGAGATTTCTCTTACACGCTCAGAGAAAGGATTATAGTTATATTTGTTTGTGAGCGTGAGCTTTTTATCTTTGTCTTGAAACCAACCCAATCCATGCACAGACTGATGAAGCGTTCTCTTACCCTTGAATTTATAAGTATGCTGTTCCCAATTATTCCATTTATCAGCATTGTCATCATTCACAAAGAACTCTAAAAGGTCTACCTCAAAAGTACTTGCACCTAAGCGATGACGAAGCCATAATGCCATCCAAGTTCCAATTTCATAAGGTACCTTTGCCTTTATTTCGATGCGAGAATAAAGTGGGTAATACCGCTTAACATCCCTACTGGACAAGAAGCCTGACCACCATCCTAAGTTTGTACCATTGTGATTAGGCTTTAGTGGATAACGAGGAATAACTCCATAATCCACATAAGGATCTGGAACTTCTGGTTTACTGATTCCCGTATTAATTGGGTCACGTGTAGCTCGAATAGTTAGAATACCATCCTTTACCGTAACCATTTGCTCACGATAAGTCTGTGCCATACCCTGTCCAGGGTTATTACCATAGGCATCATTGGCATAGTTTCGTTTAGGGTCACCATATAGTCCCCATATCTTTTTGTTTACAGAAGTACCATTAAACTCATCACCAGGCAAATTCTTCCACCCTGGCAAAGTAGGAACCTCAGATACTTCCGACTGCGCTCTTACGTTGATTACACCCATACTTAGGACGCAAATCATTGAAATAAGAATCCTCATAAGCTTGTTTTATTTTATTTGAAAAGTTTCTTTTTACTTTTATTTTAAGCGACTCTATCCCAATAACAGGGGAATTTAATGTTATAGGATAGAGTTCGCTTAATCATTTGATAGAGAGTATAAGTTCGTTACATTAAGAACCTTAAGGCTCTACGATGGTAGCTTTCTTTGTTACGAAGTCAATAGTAACCTTTGTTCCTGCTTTCCAAACATAATCCTTATTAGGTTCTCCCTCACCATTCTTACGATAGAGAAAATCCTTTGTTTCTGGATTAACATATACCTCACGTTTCCAAGAGCTAAACTTCTTCGCCTTCTTGAACGCAGGAATATCTGGATAAATACGCATTCTACCTCCATTCGTAATCGTTGCACTCATAGTTCTACCATCAGCATTCGCTGCAAATTCTACTGGAGCACCGCCACAATCACCCGATAACTTAAGTGGCTGAATAGCGATATCACGAGAATCCAAGGCTACAAAGACAATATAAATACCATCACTTGGAACGACTGCACGATTGTTAGCAACAGTATAGTCTGTCAGTGTCTTCAATTGTGCAAAGTTTCCTTTACCGAATGCCTTTTCTGTTGAGAACTCAAGTGCAGTCCCTCCACGAAGATAAGTGATATAGAACCAACGAGAGTCACCCGCATAACCATTCTCAAATGATGCTACCTCTGGAGAACTCCAATCCCAATTACCAAAGTCATCACCAGTCATATAGAGGTGTTTAACACCTTCTGGTATAAGATTCTCAGGAGTTGTACCACCAAAGTCAGCTGTATTATTAGCAATATCAAGGCTTACCTTTGTACCCTTCGCTACAGGCAATACACTTGCTTCACTCGTTGCTACACCAGGATATTCCACCTTTCCATTACGAATTGTGAACATCATAGTTGACCAATCACGTGCATTCTGTTCAGAATTAGCAAAGAAGTTAAGCTGTCCTGTCTCAGTTGTCTCAACAGATAAGTTGCTACCATTGAGTTCTAAAGCCTGTTCCTTATCTCCTAATGCAGTGCCCGAAGCATACACTTTCGCTGTTTCAAAAGAAATCAACTTACGGTCTAAATTAACATAAACCAAATAAAGTCCAGAGGTATTTACAGTTGCCTTACCACTACCATCCACAGTAACTCCCTGCATTGTTGCCAATGAAGAGAAAGCCTGTGAACCATCTTTTGACATAGCCCACTCTACTGTTTGTCCTGCCTGCAGATAGCATAAACGCCAGAACTCACCATTGCCAACAGCACCTACAGGCGCCATCTTTACAACTCCATTCGTGTTCCAAGCACCGAAGTTAGAACCACCCATATAGAGTTCATTGGAAAGTCCAGTAACTTCAACACCCTTACCACCCATACGTGCAGTAAACTTACCAGTCAAAACACTATATTGCACCTGAACACTGTACTGTCCTTTCAAAGGGAACTTCAACTTAACATTTGACTGATTTGTCAATGGCTGATAACTATCATTGAGCTGATTGGCACGTTCAGCCAAAGCAGTACCAGTGAAAACAGCCGACAAAGTATCAACCTCTGTTTCGCTATCACGCAGATACAAAGTTGTACCATCATTCATATTGAAGACATACTTACTTGGCAAGAGCTGCTGAGTTGAATCAGCATTGCTCCAAGTCACAACGTGCGTAAGCTTGTCATAAGAAACATTATTAAGTGGAATAGCCGTACTTCCATCTGCTGTAAGCGCATTATCACCCTTCATTGTAAACTGAATAGGAATTATGGTCAATTCCTTTCGTTGCTGATTAACAACAATCTGATACAGTCCTTCTGAAGGAACAGAGAAGCCTTCACCACCTTCTGTCAGACTATAAGCTGCCGCCTGAGCATTAGAAAGTGGAATCTCACTTCCCTTTCCATAAGCAACAGGTTTTCCATCAGTACCCACAAAGGAAATCTGAAAGCGGCCATCTTTCTTCAACCAAGCCTTAAGACTTAACATATTAGCATGAGAGCCAGCAATCAGTCGTCCCGTCTCAATTGGGATAGAGAACTCTGATGAAGAACCTGAAAGATAGATTCCCTCTGGCACATTCACAACCTCATCGTAGGCTATATTATTTTCTGTACAAGCTGCAACGCCTAAGACGCACAACATAGTAAAGATATTCTTTAACTTTATCATGATGCTCTAATTTTGTTATAGTGCTGTCCGACAAACCATGTCCTTGTAAGTTAGTTATTAGTGTCTTACTCTATTTTTAATGTAAGTAATGACCCTATCTTACCATCTTATATCGTGGAGCTGGTGCTCAGCACGTGTGGTGTTCATGCCCAACACCAATCGTGTTAAGGCTTTATCGGACAGCAGTAATTATATTACCAATCTCTATTTTGACTCCATTTCTTCAGCTTGAGTAGCTCAGACTCTGGAATTGGATACCAATACATTTTAGGTTGGAAAACTCTCTGTTCTACTTCTGTAGGCGCATAGGTAAATCCACCTGTAGCCTTCTTGACAATCTGTACTCCCATAAGTGGAGAACCAAGTGTAGAAGAAGCAATTTTCCAACGGCGTACATCCCAAGAACGATGCTCCTCGAAAGCCAACTCCACACGACGCTCATGCTGTATAACCTTACGCATCTCATCTTGTGAAAGTCCACTTACGACATCTGGAAGTGAAGCACGATTACGAACCTTATTCAAATAAATAGCAATATTAGGATTAGAAGGGTCATATTCATTGAGTGCCTCAGCATAGTTCAAATAGATTTCAGCCAAGCGGAACAATGGGACAACATGACCACCGCTACTTCCTCCAGTCTGAATATTAACATCCTCATTGAGGTACTTACGCAAGTAATATCCAGTCTTGGTTGCATTTGGATTAGGACTTGCATCTGCACCTCCAGGGAAAGTAGTTACATTCTTTCCCTTGAAAGAAGCTACATTCATCAAGATTGTTGCAGCCAATCGTGCGTCCCTATTTATGTAAGGCTGTGCTGCTTTAGCAGGATCGTTCCAATCAAAGGCTGTTCCGTCAAGCATCTCATACTCATCAACTAAGTTTTGTGAAGGATTAGTTCCCCCCTTTCCACCAAAGCTAATAGGGAAGTTACTCTTTTCAAAACTTGAGTTTGCACCATATCTACGTACGAAGATATATTCCTTATTTTGGAAGTCATTCTTAAACAAATCGCCATAAGAGGTAGCCAACTCATATTGATTGAGGTCGATAACAGCCTTAGCCGCATCAGCTGCAGCCTTCCAAAGAGAAGCATCAGACGGCTTATTAGATTCGTTTAAATCACCAAAATTAACGTAAAGAGGACTGGCAGCATAAAGTAACACACGACTCTTCAAAGCCAACGCTGCGCCCTTCGTTGCACGACCAAAAGCATCATTATTATTACGCCATGGTGTCAGTTCAAGTGTGTCTGCAGCCGTGTCGCACTCTTTAACGATGAAGTCTACAACCTCCTTCATGTTTGGACGTGGAGTATTCTCATAATTCTCATTGAGACTGAGCGTAGAGGTTACAATTGGAGTTGGACCATAACGCTTCAACAATTCAAATTGGAAGTAGGCACGAAGGAAACGAGCCTCTGCTCGCCACATACGGATATCCTTCAAGTTATTAGCATACTCAACCTGCTTATTAGGGTCCAATCGTGTAATATCAAGATTGACATGATTGGTGTTTTCCAGTAGAGTACAACACTTAGAGATACCAGCATAGTAACGATTCCAATGGTCATCAGGATTGCTCAAAGCACTCCAAGAGCCATTATTAAACTGTTGAACATTTGCTGTTTCTATAGCAAACTCGGCATCATCTGTTGCAGCATCTAACATAGCTCCATCTGACAAACGGTTCAATCCCTCTGGAAGCAGTGAGTAAGCATAGGTAAGATATTGCTTTGTTCTATTGTAAGAATCAAACGTTGCAGTCTTATCTATAAACGAATCTTCCTCACGGTCCAAAAGACTATTACATGAACTTAGAACCAGTGCTGTGCTGATAGACACTGGGATGATAATATTTGAAAAAAACTTTGTTTTCATAGAATAAAGTTTCTAATATAAGACATAAATTAGAATGCAAGCTTTAAACCTACACTAACAGTACGCATAAGTGGATAACTTAAGAGGTTATCTTGCTCAGCATCACCCAATTTCCCAAGATGATCCAGTGTGAACAGGTTGGTAGCATTCACGTAGAAATAAACACTACTTAATCGCAATGCACGTGTAACGGAATTTGCAAGTTCATATCCTACCTGAACATTACGTAGACGCAAGAAGCTTCCATTACGACGCCAGAAGGTTGAAGTGCGATAGTTATTGCTGAAATTCATCGTTGACAAACGTGGGTAGGAAGCATCTGTATGTGTTGGAGTCCAACTATCAAGTGCTAAATTAGATGCTGTACCGTTGTTTTGGAAAGAGTAGATATTCGCTCCACGGAGATAGATATCACGTTGCGCAACACCTTGGAACATTACACTGAAATCAAAACCTTTGTACTTAAAGCCTCCACTAAACATGTAATTCCATGCAGGGACAGTACTATTACCAATAGGATGAGCATCATTCTCATCAACTACCTGGTCATTGTTATAGTCTTTATACTTGATATCTCCAGGTGCAACTCGTCCAAAACGAGGTTGCGGAAGATTAGCATTAAGCTTTCCATTGCTATCGAAATCATTTGCTGTATAATAGCCATCAGCCTCTAAAACAATAGGTTTCCACACAGAATTACCCTTCTTATAAAGGTAGCTTTCTGGCTTAACATCTTCTCCCTGCTCATCAACACGACTCATAGCATACCATGTTCCAGCCTCAGCAAAGTAAGAAAAGTTATCACGAACCTTACCCTGATAACGTGCTTTGAGCTCGAAACCATGGTTTGTCACTTTACCCACATTCATCAAAGGTAGTATACCACCATAAGAAGCTCCAACAATACCCAATACCTGCGCATAAGGATAAGCAAGGATATCAGACTGCACCTCATGGAAGACATCAAAGTTGACAGAAAGATTTTTCCAAAGTGTAGCATCAATACCAACATTGAACATACGCTTCTTTTCCCATGTTACAAATGGGTTTGCCAAAGTCTTTTCTGTGAAACCAGAAGACTGCGAGCTACCTGTGCCGAATAGATAACTACCACTACCACCGTATGACTCATCATACATATAGCGAGCAGAAGTCTGATTGTTACCAGTAAGACCATAAGAAGTACGCAACTTCAAGAAATCAACCCATGACAAAGACTTCATAAACGATTCGCTACTAACGACCCATGCTGCTGACATTGCTGGGAATACTCCAAAACGACGACCACGTGCATAGTTATCTGTACCCATATAAGAAGCTACAACTTCAGCAATATAACGTTTCTGATAATCATAGGACAGACGGCCTGCAAAGTTCACATAACATTCGTCATCACGTACATCATACACCTGATAACGGTCATTGTGCATCAACAACATAGCATGAACACCATGATCTCCAAACTGACGCTGATAATCAATCTGACCTTGTAAACCTATACGTGACTGACTGGTTCTGAAGCCTTCTGTAGCTGTCAAAGCTGCATCTGAGCCATACTGAGTATAATTGTAAACAGGGTTATTTTGTGCATCAACACCTGTTTGAGCCAGAGAATAACGTGCGTAGTCACGTGTCTTTGGAGATGATTCAGCCATAAAGTTGTGATAACCAAACATTACCTTGGCACTCAAACCGCGAACGAGCGCACTGAAGTCATACTGCAAACCAAAGATAACCTGCAACGAACGAGAGTTCTCCTTATACAAGCCTCTTTTCAAAAGATTTGCAACAGGATTGGTATACAATGATGTTCCACCAAAACTTCCATTCGGATTGTAAACAGGGAAAGCATTAGGAGGAGTCGTCCAAACAGACTTCAAATAATCATCTGCACCACCAGCACCCGGTGTTGTCTTCTCTGCAAAGCTCACACCTGAATAAAGGAACGTGCGGAAATACTTTGTGATATCAACATCTAAATTTGCTCTGAAGTTATAACGTGCATAGTTTACATTGGCATTCTCTCGTTGCTTTGAATCTGTTCCACGATAAATACCATCATTATGCATTAATCCAGCCATTACATAGTAGTTCAGACCACCGCCACCACCACGGAAAGACAATTCGCTCATCGTCAGTGGTGTGGTATTCTTATACAACTGATTCTTCCAATTTACATTTGGATAAAGGTATTGATTACTTCCTGACTGATAAGCAGCAAGTGCTTCATTCGTATATAAAGCCGCTTTTCCATCATTCTCAAGTGCTTGATTATACAGGCGTGCATAATTGTAAGCATCCATCGGTGTATCCATGATTGTTGGCATTTGGATACCCGTCTGCATACGAAAACCTATCTTAGGAGAAGAATGATAACCCTTCTTTGTAGTAATCAACAAAACACCATTTGCACCTCTTGAACCGTAGATAGCCAAGGCTGCAGCATCCTTCAATAAAGATACCGACTCTATTTCTTCGGCAGAGATGTTATCTAATGGAGCTTCAAAACCATCAACAAAGACAAGCATCTGCTGCTTGCTGTTGAACGAACTTACACCACGTGTGAACATATTCTCCATATAGAAGTCGTAACCAGGCTCACCCGATTTCTGTAGAATCGATAGTCCAGGAAGCATTCCCTTTAACGAGTTACCCACCGTTGGTGATGTAATCTCCATGAGACGCTCACCCTTTACGGTAGAAATAGCAGCCGACTGTGTTTTTGAAGACTGTACACCATAAGCTACATTTACGACTGTTGTATCAGTGTTTTCTTGTGCATATCCAGAAAGACTGGATAGCATAAGAGCACCTCCTATGATATGAATCTTATATTTCATTGTTCAATTATTTTACATTAAGGTTTACACGTTATTACCATCCAGGGTTCTGAATGAGATAGCCCTTATTGACTTCTTTCTGGTCAATAGCATACAAGTAGCAGTTATCATTCCAAAAACGGTGTTCAAACACATATGGTTGATAATGGATATGTGTCTTATTACCGTCTGTTGAATTAATCTTCAAGCCATAGAACTTACCCTTCATCACTCCTTCGTCACCAGCGATAAGCCATCTTCTGATATCCCAGAAACGATGATCTTCAAATGCCAACTCTACTGCACGTTCATTACGAAGCTTTGTTCGGAAAGCCTCCTGCGTCATACCTGCAGGGAAGTCTGGCATACCTGCACGTGCACGAACAAGGTTAACAGCATCGTAAGCTGCTTGTGAAGGTGTACTTTCATATTCGTTAAGTGCCTCAGCATAATTCAAATAAAGTTCTGCCAAACGGAAGACAGGCCACTGTACATTGGTAGAATTACTGCCATTTACATGTAAACTACGTGGAACCCACTTATGAAGCAAATGAGCTGTACGGTCCATAGCAGACTTCTCAGAACCTCCGTCGAGGAAGTTGATAAATGGGATTTCATCATTCCAGCTACTGCTATGATAAGCAATAGTCTGCTTGAAACGTGGGTCAAGACTGTTATAAATATCAATGAGGTTATCACCACCATTCATATTCCAATCAGCAGGCTGACCATCTGCGCGCTTCTCATAACGCTGAACAAAATTGAATGTTACATATAAACCTGCATCTCCCCATGCCTTGTTCATAGCCCAAGTAGGCAAGTTTGCAACCAAAGGACGATTTGTTGTCTTGAAGTTTCTGTACTTCATATTACCTAAAATGATTTCCTCATTATTAGGAATAGTCCATACATCTTCATAGTCTTTCTCAGGGTTACCAGTATTATGAATCTTATAATGTCCTGAAGAAACTGCTGCATCAATAGCTGCCTTAGCTGCATCAGCTGCCTTCTTCCAACGCTCTCTATCATAGTTTCCATAACCAATGAGGTCTTCGTGACCAGGGAATGCCATATAAGGTCTGTTCGTATTGAACAATGGACTTGCTGCATAGAGTAGAACCCTTGCCTTCAAAGCTAAGGCTGCTATGCGTGTAGCACGACCTAACTTTGACTCATCAGTATAGTAATCAGGGAGATATTGTGTTGCTCTATCACAGTCAACAAGAATAGAATCAACACAATCAGAGAACGAGTTACGAGGACGTTCTGAGAAGTCTGTTGGATCAATCACCTCTCTTACGATTGGCATACCACCATATCGATAGACACCTTCCCATAACAGCATGGCTCTCATAAAATAAGCTTCGCCAGTAGCACGCTTATTAAATTCAGGGTCACCTTCATCAAAAGGCACTTCATTAATACGCTTTAAGATAAGATTTGCAACACGTGTTGTATGGTTTCTTAAATAAAAGCGACAATCTTCATCCCATGTAAAGTTACTATTTGTATGGTTGCCTGCATTCCATGCAGCATTGCCCATCGCCCAAGTTGCAACATCTTCTCCCTCATCGCAAGCTGAAGCTAAGGTCGAAGAAGACAACAAACGACGATCTGTATTAGAACTACTCATACAAAAGCCATAGGGCATTCCTTCTGCATAGAGCGTTGTTAATAAACTCTCTGCATCTGCTCGAGTTGAGAAAACTTCATTCTCTCCATAGTCGACAGAGGGTGGAGTCTCTAAGTAGTCAGAACAAGATACGAGCAAAATAGAAGCACAACTACATGCTATATATAAAAATTTCTTCTTCATACGAAAGGTTTTTAGAATTGAATATTTATACCCATGTTATAGATTTTCTGTAATGGGTAGGTGTTAATCTCAGTTGCTCCTCCTCTTGATGGAGCCTCTGGATCCAAGTCAATAACATCTGTCCAAGTAAACAAGTTTGTTCCACTAATGAACACTCTCAGACTTTCCAATCCCAATGCCTTGAGCTGCTTCTTATTAAAGGTATAACCTAACTCTAAGTTTTTCAGACGCAAATAGTTAGCATTGCGAATCCAGAAGTCTGAATCCTGATAGTTGTTATCAGTATCACGTGATGGACTCATTGACAAACGAGGGAAACTAATGTTTTCACCACGGTCATAACGGTCTTGTGTCCAACGTTCCAAAATCAAAGTCTTAGCACTATTATGGGCATTGATGAATGGCCACAATGCACGACCAAAGTACTTAATAGAAACGTGTGAGGCACCCTGGAAGAGTGCTGAACAGTCAAAGCCACGCCAGTTAAATCCAGCAGAGAATCCATAGATTATCTCTGGAGTAGGTGAATAACCGATTGGCACCATATCATACATATCAATCTTTCCATCCTTATTTACGTCAACATAGCGGATATCACCAGGCTGCAAACGATTACCATTCCAACTGCTTACAGGGCGGTCGAGCGCATTGATTTCTTCCCAAGAATTATAAAAGCCATTAGAGAGAAGACCAAAGAACTGACCTACACGACGACCTGTACGCATCTGATAAGCATACTTTTCAGGAACTTCATCTTGGAAGAGAATCTTATTGCGCGCAAAAGAATAGTTGAAACGCCCCCAGTAGTTGAAGTCGCGTATCTTATTACGATAGTTTACGTCAAATTCGAAACCAGAGTTCTCCATCTCACCCATATTGTAAGCTGGCAAAGAAGCACCAATCAACATTGGCGCACTGTTTCGATTTGAGAGGATGTTATTACGACGCTCCTTAAAGTAATCAAACGAAACTGTCAAATGATTCTTGAGGAAGTTCATATCAACACCAAGATTCAACTTACGAGCTTTCTCCCATGTCAACAATGGGTTACCCAAACGCTTTTCCTCTATCATCTGCGAATAAACAGGGTTAGCTGATGAACCAAAGTTATAACCAGAAAGGTTTCCACTTGTTGAGCCATAAACAGAAGGCAGATATAAGAAGCGGTCACCACCAATCTTATCATTACCTACTTCACCATAGGTTGCTCTCAACTTCATATAAACAAGCCAATCATTCTTTGGGAAGAAAGGTTCTTCACTGACTACCCAACCTGCAGATACAGCAGGGAAGAAACCAAATCGACGACCTGCAGCAAAGTTCTCTGTACCATTATAACCCATGTTAAACTCTGCCAAGTAGCGACTGGCATAACCATAGGTCACACGACCTACAATACCTTGATAGGCATTAGGCACATGATAGGCAAGGCTTGGTGAGTAATATTTACTCTGATTATAGAGCAAGAGAGCAGTGGCATGATGCTTTCCAAATGTACGATCAAAGTGGATTCCAGCCTCGAAATAAACCTTTCTGTTCTTTCCGTAATTGAATCCTCCACCCCAAGTGCTTTCTTCGTTTTGTGGTACAAGGATGATATTCGTTGGATCACTTGGGTCTACCTTAGGAACGAAAGTCTGCATGGTTTTCACCGAGAGACGTTTACTGTAGTAATAGCTGTCATAAGAAGTACTTGCATGAACTGAAAGACCTTTCAACAATAAACGTGACAAATCATAGTCAAAACGCAAAGTTGAGTTAATGGTGTTAGCATAGGTATTGTTATAACCATTGTTCAACAATGCCTGCCATGGATTCTCATCATCAATAGTATTCTCAAGACGTACCAACTTTCCATCTACCATACCTGGAGTACCCAATGGTGTTGCCCAAGAAATCTCTTTCCAAAGTTCACTATTACCAATACCTGGAGTACGGATATTATTGATTTGTGTTGACAGTTGTACAGTTGCCTTAAAGTCCTGTGTGATATTAAAATCGAGATTTGAACGGAAGTTATAACGTGTATCAGAAGCATTCACATCGTGATTACGATCTATCTTCGTATATTTGTACATACCTCCTTGATTGAAGAAACCAGCAGAGATAAAGTACTTCATACGATCTGTACCACCTGAAATATTGAAGTTGTGCTGTGTACGGAGAGAAGCCTTACGCAAGAACTTACCCACCCAGTCAGTACTTGGATGCATAATAGGGTCTGTTCCATCACGATAGAGCTGAATATCTGCTTCAGTAAAGCGTGGAACATAAGATGTACCCTTTGTGTAAGCATCATTTTTCAAAGCTTCGTTATACATCTCACAATACTCTGCACTATTTAAATAATGTGGTAAAGCTGTAGGTGATTGAACTGCGAAATTACCAGAATAACTCAAGTGTGGCTTACCTTTCTGACCTTTTCGAGTTGTTATTAAGATAACACCATTCGCACCACGTACACCATAGATAGCAGTAGCAGAAGCATCCTTAAGAATACTTACCGACTCAATTTCATTAGGGTCGAGTCCATTGTAATTTGGACGCTCTACACCATCAATCATTACTAAAGGGGCTGTGTTGTCTGAGAACGTACTCACACCACGAATCAAAAGGGTTGAGTTGTCTTCACCCGGCGCACCACTTCTCTGCATAGCAATAAGTCCTGGCATCTTACCGACCAACATATTACTAATATTTGCCTGTGGGGTTTGTACCAAGTCTTTTGTTGACACTGATGCAATAGCACCTGTTACGGTTGCCTTCTTCTGTGTACCATAACCTACGACAACAACTTCATTAAGGGCTTGTGCTTCATCTTCCTTTAAGGTAATCTTCAGATTGGCACCACTCTTCGCAGCTACCTCACGAGTAGCAAAACCAATGTATGAAATAGAAAGTACGCTATTTGCTGGAGCTTCTATCGTAAACTCTCCATCGGTATTCGTAGCTGTTCCTATCGTTGTTCCTTTTACAAAGACACTCGCACCGATGATTGGATCACCATTGGCCTCAAGAACAACACCCGAGATTTTATGCTTCTCTGGTGTATATTGTTCCCTCTCATTAATAGCTACTGCCTTTTTTTGTTCAGAACTCTCAACTCTTTCCTTTGCCACAGGGGCAAGGCTTAATACAATAGTATTATTGTTGAAAGAATATTGAATTCCATGAGGAGAAAACACATGTGTAAGGGCTTTCTCTAAAGGCCAGTTCTTACATACCAATGTTACTTTCGTCTTAGAGTTAAGTACATTGTTACGATACACAAATGTGTAATTCGTTTGTTGTTCAACTTGCCGAATAAACCGACTGATTTCTTCGTTTTGGAGATTTAGGCTCACATTACCACGCTGCGCCAACAACATTGTCGGTATAAGTGATAATACCATAACCAACAAGCAACGCAGAAGGAATCTCCTTCTTGTTTTTAGATTGTTTGCCATATACTATGTTTTTAGTTATAAGGGTTTAGATATAAAGATTTATTCTATGATTATTGTTCCATTATCTGTATGATAATTAAATTTATACTGCATCTTCAACGAACTAAGTACACTTTCCAATGATTCATTATAGAAGGTACCCGTGAGGAGGTCGTTAGCTAACTTCTTATTACGAAGCTGAATGCTTACGCCATACCAATCCTCAATTTCATGTAACACCTCAGCCAACGGCTTACTATTAAATGCCAGATAGCCTTCTTTCCAACGTGCATCGGTTGTCGCATCATTGTCACAGATTTTAAACTGATGCGAAGCAAGCTTATAGATTGATTTCTTTCCTGGATAAAGACGATAATCTTCTTTCAGCGCCTCTGATGTAAGTCGAACGGCACCAGAGAACAAGGCTGTCTCAATGGCATCTTCGTGATAGCGTACATTGAACTCGGTACCCAAGACTTCAATTTGCATATCGTTTACCTTTACACGAAATGGGCAAGAGGCATCTTTCGTTACATCAAAAAAAGCTTCACCTTTTGTCAACACCACTTCACGATGTTTTTGAGGTACTACATTATAACATAATTGGCTATTTCCGTTGAGGGTTACTCGCGTACCATCAGGCAAGGTTATCGTACGCTTACTACCCGCCTTAACACTTACATAAGTATAAACCGGAGCCGAAGGAGCCAATGAGTTTATCCACCAATAACTGCCACCTACCAATGACAACATCAAAACGAACATTGCCGCATAGCGCAAGAATCTGCGAACACGTGTCTGACGTTTCTCTTCTTTCACATTAGCATAGATATTTTGCAAGATTCTTTGCTGTGACTCACTACTCATCTTTACAGACTCTGACGATGTAGATAAATCATCACACATTAAATCCCACAACTCCTCATCTGATGTGAGCGGAACCTTATTTTTCAATAGCTCAAAATCCATTTGAGATATTTGTCCCGATAAATATTGCTTATATAATTCTTCGAATTTCTTTTCCATACGTTTTTAGCTTATAAGATGTATACGTATAGATATGAAGATAATACCTAAAAATAACTTTTATTAACAAGCAACGTGAATTCAACAAGCAATTATGAAAAACAAAAAAGGTTCTTCCGTTAAATGTATGGACGCGTTTCGTATTAATTTAATGGAAGAACCGAAGTTACTCTTTTAAAAAACATTGCTAAAACTGTCATCTATCTTTCCTATTATCATCCTCTAACATTGAAAACCATTTCATTTTAAAACCTCGAAAATCGACATACAAGTACTTGAAAAATCATTACATAATTTCGGGTAAAACATCTATAAAGGACGACAAAAACACATATAAAAAGCAAGCTTGCAATCAACAGAGAATCAATTAGTTACAGAATAGTAAAATAAAAGGTGCTTAATTGGACTTCAAAAGGGCGTTAGTAAGACCTCAAAAGGGCACCTATTGCAACTCAATTGGGCGTTTTTTAGAAACCAAAAGAGCATATATAGGTTACGAATCAGATGAAAATATTTTACATATATCGATTAATAAGAGAATATGCCGTTTGGTAAAGCCAGATAGAGATAGTATATATTTTCATTTTCTGCATCTTATCTTGTAGTTTAGAATGCTATCTTGACAACTCTCTTCTAAATATTTTTAAAGTAGATGTAAGATAGTTTTTTACAGTCTGTGAAGATAAGTTCAGGGACTCTGCAATCTCTTGAATGGGCATATTCTTTTCACGACTCATCTCGTAAATCTGACAAGCACGCTTTGATAACAGTTTCTTTACCTGCCGAATTCGATCAACCGACTCATGATAATCAAGCTGTTCTTCTGGTGTTGCAAATGAAGATACTTTATCACATGCTTGACGATAGTCCTCAAAATCAAGCTGTGCCACCTGCTTCCTAAAACTATCAATAATTAAATTACGAGCAATGGTAAATATCAAGGCATTTACATTACCATAGCAATCTAATTGTTCACGCATATTCCACAATTTCATAAAAGTTTCTTGAACGATATCTTCTGAAAGTGAAACATTCTTTGTCTGCGCCAATATGAAGCTATATAACTTGTTCGAGTAATACATATACAATTCTGAGAAAGCCTCGTAAGAACCTTCTCTCAACTGCATTACCCACTTATCATAAATGTCTTCCATTGCAATAGAACTTATTTGTCTTCGCACTAATCCAACACTTCTCACTCATACTAATTAGCCATTTAAATTACTATTTTTGGAGATAGATTGATTAGTACTTAATATTGCTTAGCGATGCAAATATATACATATTCTTTTACAATCTATCACATTTCATCTTATTTTTTTAATTATATCGTAGACGAAAAGTTAATTAGCAACAAAGAATAAAGTTTTATATCTAAAACTAATTATCTGAAAATAAATGCGTTATACAATCTACCAAGTTATCTTCAGCACATTTACAAATCAAAAAATAAATTCATCTAATGAGCCTTGACTCAATCTTTAATAGAAAACACCTCCCTTTAAGTCATCTCCCCTTCAACCTATCATCAGACACTTTCGCCTTTCTATCATCCCCTTTCTCTTATCTCGAATTATTTTCAAGCAAAAAACAACGCCCCTTAAGTTATCTTTAAGTAGTTTTATATTCGCATTAAAGGATTCAGCAGCTGCGGAGAAAAAAGACAAGTTCTTGGTATTCTTTTAAATTTCTGCAACTTTTATATTCCTATTAACAGCAACTTATCACTTTGTGTAGACAATAATTTAATTTCCTGTCACTACTGTCACTACCAAAAGAGCCACAAGTTATTCATTATCAAAGCCTTTACAAACAATGTTAAAATGACAGGAAATAAATTTTAAACTTAATAGTATGATTAAAGATGAAAGTGAGTTCTGAATAAAGGTTTGAGTGAGTTCTGATTTTTTCCATTAATCGCAAAGTACATTTTAAGTACCCTACAAAGAAAAATCCCTTGCAAATCATCGATTCACAAGGGATTTATAGTACCCAGACCCGGGCTCGAACCGGGATGGGTTGCCCCACTGGTGTTTGAGACCAGCGCGTCTACCTATTCCGCCATCTGGGCATGGCTATTGTTTGAACAACGGGTGCAAAGGTAGAGAGAAAATCTGGATTTGGCAAATTTTTGAGGAATTATTTAATGACAATACTTTGAATAATGCATATTTGTAGTATTTTACAATAAAAGATTTGGAGGTATGAGTTATAAAAGGTATCTTTGGAGAAACAAATTCGGTTAGCTTAAATAGATAATGACTACGAAACAGAACAACTATTGCGTAATTCTTGCCGGTGGCAAGGGACGAAGACTATGGCCCTGCAGTAGAGATAGGCACCCGAAGCAATTTATAGACTTCTTTGGTGTGGGTCGTACTCAGCTTCAACAAACATTTGACCGCTTTGCAAATATTCTTCCAAAAGAGAACATTTATATTAATACCAGCTGTGATTATCTTGACCTTGTCAAAGACCAGTTGCCTGAAGTGGCGGCTGACCATATCATGGCTGAGCCAATACACAGAAACACTGCGCCAAGTGTTGCATGGGCAGTGCATCGTATTATGATGTTCGATCCCAAAGCGAACATCATTATATCACCTTCTGATCATAACATTGTTAATGATGATGCTTTCTTTCGTAATATCAAAGAGGGATTATCGTTCGTTGAGAAGAATGATGCTATACTAACAATGGGGGTTAGCCCTACCCGACCAGAACCTGGATACGGATATATACAAAAAGGTGTCTACACTGGTAATGGCGATATATATAAGGTGCAAGCCTTTACTGAAAAGCCAGACCGAGAATTTGCACAAATGTTCATGGATAGTAAGGAATGGTGTTGGAATACAGGACTCTTCCTCTCTAACACAAACTACCTTCGTCAATGTCTCTATGGCTTCCTCCCTTCTGTTTTGCGTGAAGGTGAAATGAGCAGTAAGATAACAACGATAGAGGATGAAGAGGCTTTCATACATGATAATTTCCCACGCTATCCTAACATTTCATTAGATTATGGCATCTTAGAGAAGTCGGAGAATGTTTATGTAATGAGGTGCGACTTTGGTTGGGCAGACCTTGGAACGTGGCATGGTGTTTATGAGTCTCTAAGCAAGCGGGATGGCGACAATGTTGTCATTGACTCGGATGTTATCCTTGAAGATGCTGCAAATAATATCATAAAGCTCTCCAAAGGCAAATTAGGTGTCATCAACGGACTTGATGGCTATATCATTGCAGAAAAGGACAATGTATTACTTATCTGTAAGAAAGAAGACTCTTCTGCATTGGTAAGGAAATATGTGAATGAAGTACAGATAAAGAAGGGAGAAGAGTTTGTATAAATAAAAACCTCCCCCAACCCCTCCAAAGGAGGGGAGCAGCAAGTTTGCGTAAAAGTGGGATTACTTTGTTAAATGATTCTTCCATATATTAAGACAGGGATATGCAATGACAGTATATCCCTGTTTGATAAAATCACAACCGTATATAATCTTGCTGCTACCTTCTAACTACTTCATATATTTATATTGATCGATAACAAAGACTTCTGACCTATTGTCAGAACTAATTCTTAAACTATCCACAGCATACATTCCGAACCATCCTTTATGCATATAAAGTAAGCCAGGAGTATTCTTTGAGGATTCAATAGCATCAGATGTGCAAAAAACAAATTCTTCATTTGTCCCAAGTATCTTTATACGATAAAACAATTTCGTTCCCTTTCGCATTGATATACCAAGATACTCTTTTACAACAGCATCCCTTTGCACTACCTCTTTTTCACCAAAATTTCGATTCACATAGCAGATTACAGGAGTAGTCACAGCTACCATTGATAGTATAAGAAAAGAATAGATAAGCATAAAAATAAAGAAAAAAAGAACTCTCTCCCCTGTGTTATCCTTCCTACACTTATATATCACTGTAGCAAGACTAAGGACAAGATCAATACACGGAAACAGATACTTGTCATCACTATATAAAAAGGAAAAAGGCAGAATTGTGTTACTTCCTATCGTTTCGAGATCAACGGCATGCAGAATTAACATGGAAAGCCCTGCAAAGATTAAGCCTATTATCAGATAAAACAGTAACAAAAACAATATACCAAGAATCCACCTTGCCGGCTTGACCCTATCTATATTTTCCCAACGATGCTCTTCGTCAATTAGCCAATCAGTCCATCTATCATCCCGTATATTCTTCATAAACATTCGTATAACCAGCAAACGGTGATATACACGTCATACTATATCTCCATTCAATAATATTTTTTATAATTTAATACTACTCTTACTAAACTTTGAAAATCTTTATAGCAATCTCTTTCTACCCCTCAAATTGTACATGATATTTGATATTAACATCAGCGACGCTGTTCATTGATAGGAAATGGATCATTCTGCAACAAGTGTTGTTGATGAGAATGAGTCTTCTTTATACACCACACTATCTGCTACATACAATCCAAAATAACCTTTATGTAAATAGATAGTACAAGGGCTATTTTGTTTCCAATCATAAGAAAAACCATTCGTGAATACTATCTCTCGCTTTATCTGTGGAAGATAAAAGTTATAACAAACAAAACTTCCGGCATTTGCCACCATAGAAACTTTTCCTGTGAATATAGCCCTCTGCGTTATTCTCTCTTTGTTACCATAATTAGAGTTGGGGTACAGAATAGCAAAAGAAACGAAACCAAATAGGAAATAACATAAGACAGGATTGAAAAACATGAGTAAGAAGAACATAGTCACACGATTATTCCCTCTTCTCCAACGCTTCTTTGAGACAATGATTATTAAACTTAGGATGGCATCCAAGATAATACAAAGCAGCGTATGATTAATAGGCAATTCACTGAAAGGCATTAAGGTATAGCTATAAAGTTTATTGCCCGTCTTTAGAATCAAGAAAGCTACAACAAGGATAGCAATGAACAAAAGACTACCCAATACAATCCCAGTCCACATGCTTATACGCTCTTTCCAACCAAACAAGCCAAATCTCTCCCAGCGGAGCTTGTCATTAATCAACCAATCTGACCAATTATCATCTTTCATTTCCTTCATAGAGATTCTTTATAAGCAAAAACGGAGATATATACCTTATGATATATCTCCGTTCTATTCGTTTTCTGTGTCAGCAGCTATCACTTAATCCAATTCCTGGAAAGCCTTGAAAATCTTTGCAGCAATCTCCTTCTGCTCCTCAGCCTCAACCTGTACGTGATGCTTGAAATCAACATCAGCCTCACTGTTCATTGGCAAGAGATGGATATGTGCATGATTAACCTCTAACCCCAAGACGACCTGTGCCACCTTCTTACATGGAAAGACCGTCTTTATAGCACGTGCAACCTTCTTTGCAAAAACTTCAAAGGCTGCAAGTTCCTCATCTTCCATATCAAAGATGTAGTCAACCTCCTTACGAGGAATAACAAGTGTGTGTCCCTTTGTTACAGGATCAATGTCGAGAAAAGCATAGAACTGTTCGTTCTCTGCACACTTGTAGCTTGGAATCTCACCCGCTGCAATCTTACTGAATATTGTCATACAAACCTCCTTGTTTTAATGTTATGCATCAATTGAGATCTTATCAATGCGCAGCGTGATAGTACCACGAGGGATAGTGATTTCAACCTCATCGCCCACCTTCTTATTCAACAAGCCCTGTGCAATAGGAGTCTTGATTGAAATCTTATTCTGCTTCAGGTTAGCCTCTGTCTCACTAACAATCGTATACTTCATCTTAGCATTTGTCTTTACGTTTGTCATCTCAACAGTAGACATAATCTGTACAGCATCAGTGCTCAAACGTGACACATCAACAATCTTTGCTTGTGCCACGGTCATCTTCAATTCAGCAATACGCGCTTCAAGATGACGCTGTGCCTCCTTAGCAGCATCATATTCAGAATTCTCACTCAAGTCACCCTTATCGGCAGCTTCGGCAATAGCAGCAGATGCCTTGGGACGTTCAACAGATTCTAAATACTGCAAATCGGCTACGAGTTTGTCGTAACCTTCCTGTGACATATAAGCCATAATATCTTGTTTTAAAAATTAATCGTTTTTCAATAGACATAAAAAAGATAGAATTCCAACATCAATCTCACTGAATGTCGGAATCCCATATCCTTAAACGTCTTAATCCTTTTATTTTTTGCAAAGATAGGCTTAAAAAATGACATAACAAAGTTTTAACGGATAAAAATGCTTTTTTATAAGCTATATTTCAACTTTTCTTTCAGACTTTAGTCTTTCTTTCAGGTTATATTCAACTTTCTTTATATAAATCCTCTTTACATTACATCCGCTATTGCCAAACAAGTAATGAAACGGTAATGTCAACTATCTCGGCTCTGGTGAAACCATTAACCAAAATCGGTCATTAGAGGTTAAACTATCATTTTGTCATATAAACTACTTGATATAAATCAACAATACATCATATGATAAAAAAAGACATTGGAAAAGTTGCAAATATAAAAAATACTCTTTATCTTTGCAACGTGTTTTTCATAGTATTAGATTTAAGGTTAACAAAGGTTGGACTACAGCGGTAGTCCTTTTTTTATGTCTTTAAGTCTGGTACCACAAACATTTTATCGGTAAATACTGGCTTACAGAACTTAACTCTTTAGAAGATAACAAAAATATATATAGGCTGCTACAGACGGCAATGAGCATCTGTAACAGCCTATATTCATTATTTAGTTGTACTTTCCTTTAAGGTATCATCTACCCTTCACCATTTCCAAGAAGTATTCATGCACACGCATATCACTATCCAATTCTGGATGAAAAGCAGTAACAAGTTGGTTTCCTTGGCGAGCAGCTACGATATGACCATCAACCTCTGAAAGGGTTTCTACATCATCAGCAGACTCCTTTATATAAGGTGCACGGATGAAAGTCATTGGGATATCGCCATCAATCCCCTTAAAAGGAGCCTCCGTATGGAAACTACCCAACTGACGACCATAGGCGTTACGAGCAGCAGTCATACGCATTGTGCCCAATCGAGGAGGAACAGGAGCAGACGGACTATTCCCCTCTACCTCACGAGCAAGGAGTATCAAACCCGCACAAGTACCAAAGACTGGCAATCCTGCTTCGATAGCTTCACGGATAGGATCAAGCAAACCAAGGTCACGAAGGAGCTTTCCTTGAGTGGTACTCTCACCACCAGGGATTATCAAACCATCTTTCTCCTGTTGCCAATCCTCCAATCGGCGCACCTCAAAGCAATCAACTCCCAGCTTATGGAGCATCATTTCATGCTCTAAGAACGCTCCCTGCAGGGCAAGAACGGCAATTCTCATTGTCCACGCTCAGCCATGAGCACTTCAATTTCATGCTCGTTGATACCAACCATAGCCTCACCCAAGTCTTCTGACAACGCTGCCAACTCCTTAGGGTTATTATAGTTTGTAACTGCCTTAACGATAGCTGCGGCACGCTTAGCTGGGTCACCACTCTTGAAGATACCAGAACCAACGAACACACCCTCAGCACCTAACTGCATCATCAACGCAGCATCAGCAGGAGTTGCCACACCACCCGCAGCGAAATTCACTACAGGAAGCTTACCATTCTCATGTACATACTTCACGAGGTCGTATGGAGCCTGCAACTGCTTAGCCGCCTCAAAGAGTTCGTCCTCACGCTTACTAACGAGTTCACGAATCTGACTCTGCATCAAACGCATATGGCTAACAGCCTGCACAACATCACCCGTACCAGGCTCACCCTTCGTACGAATCATCGTTGCACCCTCTGCAATACGGCGCAATGCTTCGCTCAAATTACGTGCACCACAAACGAATGGCACCTCAAATTGTGTTTTGTCAATATGATAGATATTATCAGCAGGAGATAGAACTTCACTTTCATCAATGTAATCAATCTCAATTGCCTGCAGAATCTGAGCCTCAGCGATATGACCAATACGGCACTTTGCCATTACAGGAATCGTCACAGCCTCCTGAATTCCTTTAATCATCTTTGGGTCACTCATACGTGAAACACCACCAGCAGCACGAATATCAGCTGGGATACGTTCCAATGCCATTACTGCACAAGCACCTGCAGCCTCAGCGATACGCGCCTGCTCTGGTGTTGTTACGTCCATGATTACACCGCCCTTTAACATCTGAGCGAGGTTGCGGTTTAGTTCTTGTCTATTTGCCATATTACTTTAATTTTTTAGATTTCTATCATGTTTCACTCACGAATGAGTGTACATGAAGATGTTATATGTGTTAGTTAATATTAGAAATTCCTTTTAAAACGATGAGAAAAGCGTAAGAACAACACACGGATTTATGAGCTTTAAAAGCCTACATGCTGTCCCCTACTTTATCCCGTTAGGCTCTCCCCTACCTGATGTTGCAACCATGGGGACTTATAGAGTTGTCCCCTACTTTATCCCGTTAGCCTCTCCCCTCCTTTGGAGGGGCTGGGGGAGGTCCCCCCCTACGACCTTCGCCACTCACTCGGAGTCTGTCCCATCTGCTTCTTAAAGAACTTAGAGAACTGAGCTTGTGAGGCAAAACCATGCTCATATGCAATCTCTTGAATGGTCTTCTGTGTCGTTCGAAGCTGACAGGCAAGTGCCTCTGCCAGTGTATGATCAATGATACATTTGGGCGATTTGCCAGATATTCGATGCGCCACCTGCAACAGATAACGTGGAGAAACATTCAGACAGTCAGCGTAAAAGGCAACATCACGATTCGTATGATAATGCAACTGAACAGCTTCTAAGAATTCATTATACAGCTGACTACTCCGTCCACTGATATCACTCTTCCTTGCTACAAGCGTTCTGACATACTCCCGAGCATGTTGTAACGCTTCATCCATCGGCTCGTCTTGGCTAAGATAGACCGCAAGCGCTGATGAAAAGCTATTAGCAAGACCATGCTGTAAAGGGTCGTCCAATACAAATGAGCGTACAGTTCGACTCCCTTCTCCTTTCAACGAAGAACAATCAAAGATTCTTTCAGCCTCTCCTTCTCGCAGAATGACAAGCGAACAAAGTGGCAACAAACGACAACGTATCTGTGTTATCACGTCATCTGTCATCAATCTGTCACCATTACTTGCCGTCACAATTGGGTCATATATAATATGGTGAGGACGATACTTCAACAGTGCATCCACCACGACAGCCAAGGTCTCTATGGTTCTAATCATTCCCACCTTTACCGTGTCAGGCTGCATATCATTGATAATCGCCTCAATCTGTCCTCTAACAATCTCCGCAGGAAGGTCATAGAAAGCCTGAATACCCAAGGTATTCTGCACCGTGACAGACGTTACAGCCGACACAGCATAACCTCCTAAGGTTGCTATCGTTCTGATATCAGCCTGCACACCAGAGCCACCAGTGCTATCTGAACCTGTTATTGTGAGAATTGTCTTCAACAGTTTAGGTTTATTGTTTTGCATACAAAGTAAATTGAAAATATTGAAACCTGCAAGAGTTATTCCTAAATTGACAAGAAAAACTACATTTCTGACTTTTATTAGGCTTATCTGTCTGATTAACCTTATTAGCCTCACAGCAATCAAAAAGCTTATAGACTCACATACATCAAAGGAATCTATCCACCCTATTATCACCCACTTTCAATGAAAACCTTTTCATTTTAAGACTTCGAAAATAGGCAGATAAGGAATTGAAAAATCATTACATAATTTCAATTAAAACATCTGTAAATAATGGCAAAAACACATATAAGAAGCAGGTTTGCAACCAACAGTAAATCAATTAGTTATAAAACGGTATAAGAAAAGGTGCTTAATTGGACTTCAAAAGGGCGTTAATAAGGGTCTTAAAGGGCACCTTTTGCAAGCCAAAAGGGCGTCTTTTAGAAGCCCAAAGAGTATATATTGGTTTTGAACTGCACGAAAATAGTTTACAAACTTCAAGTAATAAGGAAATAAGTTGTTTGTGAAGACAGATAGACTTCGTACCTAATGACATTTATCATGTAGTTTATCCCCCTTTATAAAACCATCTTATTGGAGCTAATTATACCGGTGTTGGGTGATGGTTGTTGGGTGTTGAGGGATGGTTATTGGGTGTTGAGCCTTTATAAAACAATCTTATTGGAGGAAATCATACCATGTATGTGGATGAATCTCATTCTATAAACAATCTACGTATTTAACGGAAGAACCTTCACAATACCTACTATTCGGTATTGACACGTTTATAAAAAAAACATAACTTTGCAAAGTTATTTACAAACCATATAATAACATAATGAAGAAATATTTACTAATCTTGACCGCCATGCTATGCTCTCTTGTATCCATGGCACAAAACACCGACGCAATGCTCTTCGGTGATGTGAAGGCAAAAGAAGGTGGAAAGCACCTTTCTCATGCCGTAATCCAAGTAAAAGGTACGAACCTTAAAACTCAATGCGATGCTTCGGGTCACTTTAAATTAAGTAATCTTCCTGTAGGAAAGCAAGTTATCATAGCTACACTCGCTGGTTATCAGCAGCAGGAAAAAGAGGTAGACATGGTTAATAATAAAGGTTCTGAGGTCTACTTTGAACTGGAAAAAGACCCATTGGAGTTGAGTCAGGTCGTTGTAACTGGTACTCGTACCAGCCACTTTGTAAAGGATGTACCTATCCGTACAGAGGTTCTGACATCACAAGCTATCACCAAGAAGAACGCCCAGAACTTATACGAAGCACTTGAAGGTGTACCAGGCATCCGCGTAGAACAGCAGTGCCAGTTCTGTAATTTCTCTGAGGTTCGTATGCAAGGCTTGGGTGCTGAGCACACACAAGTACTCATTGATGGTGAGCCAATCTACTCTGGTCTTGCCGGTGTTTACGGTTTGCAGCAGATTGGAACCAATGACATCGATCGCCTTGAAGTAGTAAAGGGTGCCGGTTCAGCCCTCTATGGAAGTAGTGCCGTTGCTGGTGCAATCAACATCATCTCAAAGGAACCAACCTTTGAGCCATCAGTTAATGGTGATATTCAGTTCGGAAACTTTGGCTTCAAGAGCTATAAGGGCTCTGGATCTATGCGTTATAACAACATCGGTCTGAGTGTATTCGCACAGCGTACACAGATGGATGCTATCGACCGCACACAGAATGGTCTTACACGTAAGGAAGTAAAGAACAAGGATGGTATCTCTGATCGCGTAGATGAGACGATGAATAACCTTGGTTTCAGCCTTTACTTCTATCAGCCTTTTGCTAAGAACGATAAGCTCGTACTGCGTGGTAAGGCGATTGATGAGCACCGTTTCGGTGGTGTCATGACGAATGATCAATATATGAACCCATACACTGACGGTACAGAAGACATCCGTACCAACCGTCTTTCAGCTGACCTTGCTTACACCTTGCCTATCGGTAAGCACTCAGAATTGAACCTCACAACAGCGTATGTATATCATAAGCGTCAGGCAACAAACGATACCTTCCTTCATGACTACATGGATTCTCACAAGGATCCAGCACATCCAGACGAGGATGGTGCGGAACCTGACGTTTCTATGATGCGTCCATACATTGCTAAGGAGAATACGGTGACACCATCTATCACCTTCACTTCTATCCTTGGCAACCATACATTGCTTGGTGGTGTACAGGGTTATTTCACTCGTTTGCGTGAGACTGGACTCTACGTCATCTCTGCTGAGGACGAGAAGACAAGTCCATACTATGGCGTTCCTTACACTTCTATTGGCAAGAAGCATGCTAACGAGGTTGGCTTCTTCGTACAGGACGAGTGGAACGTGACACCAAAGTTGACCGTTGTACCAGGTATCCGTGTCGACTCTCATAGCTCTGGCGAGGAGTATGCTACCAGCGTAAAGGTTTCTGATAGCGCCTTCCCAACTACTAAGTTTAGTAAGACAACCGTCAATCCTCGTATTGCCATCAAATATGAACTGACTCCTTCACTCGTTCTTCGTGCTAATGTAGGTACAGGTTTCCGCGCTCCTTACGGATTCTCTGAGGACCTCCACCTCTGTAGTGGTTCGCCACGTGTATGGAAATCATCTAACCTCAAGGGTGAGCGTGCTATTAGCTACAACCTCTCAGCAGACTATTATGCTAAGAAGTATCAGTTCAGCATCAACATCTTCCGCACCAACTTGAAGGATAAGATTCAGTTCTCTCCTGCAGACGATGAGGTTAAGAAGTTCGGTTACTCTTACCAGTGGGAGAATGTTGACGATGCCTACGTACAGGGTGTAGAATTAGGTGCAAAGGCAAACCTCTTCCACAACTTCAATGCTGGTATTAACTGGACCTTCAATCAAGGTAAGTTTAAGCACGAGCGTGCAGACTGGTCAGACCCTAACGATGAGACTGTAAAAGAGTTCCCACAGCGTCTGCAGTATGCTAAAGACAGTCGTAACATCTCTCGTTTCCCAGCAATGACTGGCGATATTGACCTCGATTATACCCCTGGTACATGGAGTTTCTCTCTCACAAGCTCATTGCAGGGAAAGATGTACATCGACTACAACTCTGAAGACGATGGTGCAACATCAAAGATTAAGAAGACAAATACCTTCATGATCTTCAACTGCCGTGCTGCAAAGCGTTTCGGTACATGTACTGTTTATGCAGGTGCTAAGAACATCTTCAGCTACATTCAGGACGAGAAACACACAGACGACGCAGCCTTCATGTATGCTCCAGTATATGGTGCAACATGGTATGTAGGTCTCAGCGTTAAACTATAAGATACTCTCTGAATTATTTAATGGGTGGTTCAACATCCCATCCTTGACGTTCCTTTTTCTTTCTGGTAAGCGACACCAGTATTCTTCTCGGAACACAATGCTGTATAACATTACCAGAAGAAGCGAACGAACCATGCGGCTCCCGAATCTTTTATAAAGGTTTGGGAGCTGTTTTTCGTATTCATACAACATTTGTGGAATAGCATTTGAGGATATCTACCCCAAGAATAGTATATTGTATGAATGTCATGATAAGATAAATAGAATCAAGATATAAGATGATTGAATTGTATTCTTAAGATGTTAGAAGGCTTGTATATTCGTATTTTTTAACTCAAATCGCTCATTAGCGCCTAACCATATTTTGTTTTATTATCCAGCAGATTGTATGGTTTTGGGCGCAGGCGTAGCGAGTTACGTCAAGTTACAAAGACAGACAAGATGCCGATAAGAAAAGAAAAGATGTTAGGAAACAATACCATAGTAACAAAAACTACATATTTTATGGTCTTATGACGCATTTGGAGTTAACTAAATATTATAACTGAATGAACTTTATAGAACAGGATTAGAATCACCTTTTCCTACTATTTTTTTGTTCTTTCCAATACAAATCATTACATTTGCATATTAAAAGTAACTAAAGTTTCCCACCCCTTAAAACACTGATTTTTCTCATTCATCTTTTCTTG